>ERZ837487.1630-NODE-1630-length-26217-cov-18.997057_pt1 | contig 26217 bp, 22 predicted proteins | sample MGYA00519911_ERZ837487 | MGnify/ENA primary metagenome ERZ837487 (study PRJEB31850, sample SAMEA3708818) | human gut metagenome | biome: human gut; feature: human-associated habitat; material: faeces | place: China | collected 2014 ... | reverse complement strand
CGATATTGATCTTGACACCCTTGTAGGTGCAGGAGCAGTTCTTGGCCAGAATGGTGATGCCGCGCTCACGCTCGATATCGCCGCTGTCCATGACGCGCTCGGCCACGACCTGATTATCGCGGAAAGCGCCGCTCTGACGCAGCATTGCATCCACCAGGGTGGTTTTGCCGTGGTCAACGTGAGCGATAATGGCAACATTGCGCAAATCGTTACGAACCATAAAATTTCAACCTCTCTAATATTGTAAACTCATAAAATACGAACGAACGTCATACAAACCTAAGTTTATAACAGAATGGGGTGGTTTGTCAAGATTGTATAAAAATTTTTTCGCGCTTTCGGCACAATGCCCGAGAAAAGCTGCTCGATTTGTGCGGCGTGTACCTTTAAAATATGCTATACTAAGAGCAGAAAACAGACCGGAGGTGTTTTTATGAAGATCACGTTTCTGGGTGCGAACCACGAAGTCACCGGCAGCTGCACATTGATCGAGGCAGCCGGGCGGCGGTTCCTCATCGACTGCGGTATGGAGCAGGGCAAGGATGTCTACGAGAACCAGCCTATCCCGGTGGCACCCGGCGAGATCGACTGGGTGCTGGTCACTCATGCCCATATCGACCACACCGGTCAGCTGCCGCTGCTGGCGCGCAACGGCTTTCGGGGAAAGATCTACGCCACGAACCCCACGGTGGAGCTGTGCGGCATCATGCTGCGGGACTCTGCGCACATTCAGGAATTTGAAGCTGAGTGGAAAAACCGCAAGGGGAAGCGCTCCGGTGCAGAGCCGGTGGAACCCATGTATACGGTGCAGGATGCCGAAGCGGCCCTGAAACTGTTTGTTGGTGTGGACTATGCAAAGCGTGTGGAGCTGGCCCCGGGCATCGAGGTGCGATTCGTGGACGTGGGGCATCTGCTGGGTTCGGCCAGCATCGAGCTGTGGGTCACCGAGGGCGAAACCACGACCAAGCTGGTATTCTCGGGCGATATCGGCAATCTGGACCAGCCCATCATCAAGAACCCGGAATATATCAAAGATGCGGACTATGCGTTTATGGAGTCCACCTACGGCGACCGCAGCCATGGCCCGAAGCCGGACTATGTGGCGGGGCTGACGAAAATTTTGCAGCGCACCTTCGACCGGGGCGGCAATGTGGTCATTCCCAGCTTTGCAGTGGGCCGCACGCAGGAGATGCTCTACTTTATCCGTGAGATCAAGGAAAAAGGTCTGGTCAAGGGGCACGGCAATTTCCCGGTGTATCTCGACAGTCCGCTGGCCATCGAAGCGACCCGCATCTTCAAGGATACCGACCCGGACTGCTTTGACGCAGAGACCCGGGCGCTGCTGGAAAAAGGCATCGACCCCATCACCTTCCCGGGGCTGCGGGTGGCCGTGACCAGCGACGAATCCCGCATGATCAACTCTGACCGGGTGCCGAAAGTGATCTTGTCGGCCAGCGGCATGTGCGAAGCGGGACGCATCCGCCACCACCTCAAGCACAACCTGTGGCGGCCCGAGTGCACCATCCTGTTTGTGGGCTATCAGGCCGTGGGCACGCTGGGGCGCACCCTGCTGGAAGGCGCAGCGACGGTAAAGCTGTTCGGTGAACCGATCGAGGTACAGGCCGAACTGTGCCAGCTGACCGGTATGTCCGGCCACGCCGACCGCGAAGGGCTGCTGCGCTGGGTGAACTCTTTTGAGCAGAAGCCGAAGCGGGTGTTCGTCATCCATGGCGAGGATGAAGTGGAAAACACCTTCGTGGACACCCTGACCGGCGAGGGCTTTACGGCCTGTGCACCCTACAACGGGGCGCAGTGGGCTATCGGCGCGGAAGGTGCGGTCTGCCTGCAGGAGGGCGCGAAAGTCCGCATCGAACACCGCGTCAGCGAAGGCCAGAGCCGCGCTGCCAGCGTGTTCCAGCGGCTGGTCAGCGCCGGCAAGCGGCTGTTGCGGGTCATCGAGCACAACGAGGGCGGTACAAACAAAGATCTGGCAAAATTTGCCGACCAGATCAACGCCCTGTGCGACAAGTGGGATCGTTAAGATAAAACAAAAGCACCGCGGTTCCGAAGAGCCGCGGTGCTTTTTGGCGGAATATGACCGCACTTATTCATCTTTCATATAGGCCAGCGCGGCATCGAACAGGGCAATGTGCTGGTTCTCAATGCGCTCAAAAATGACCTTTGCAGTGGCTTCGTCGTAAACATGGGAGGTCAGATTCCGGTCGTTCAGGAGGTCGATCCATGCCTGCTGATCCTGGATCATGCCGAAGGCAAACGCCTGTTTAACGACCGCTTTCGGGCTGTTGATCTCGGTGTAGCCCTGATCGAGCAGGTATTCCCGCATGGTTTTCCATGCCAGCTCCGTGCAGAACTCGAACCGCTGGATCACACCATCCCGGATGGAATCCAGCGGCATTTTTTTATAATCGTCCAGAGCTTCCCGCAGGCGGGCAACTGCGTCTGTAAAGTAACCGTATTTTCGTGCAGCTTGTCCATCAGTTCCACACCATCCTTTTTGATGTTTGCCAGAAAGGCCGGGTTCATGCCGTCGGTGATATGCACGATATCAAATTTCAGCAGGGTGGGCAGCTCTTCGCAGTCCATCCAGAAATTCGCCCGGTTCGCTTCCGGCATCCCGTACACGGCCAGATCGATATCGCTGTTGTACCGATGGTCTCCTCTGGCACGGGAACCGTACAACACAAGCCGCTTTGCGCCATACCGGCGTGCCAGCGCGGCCAGCTGACGGTAGAGTTCTTCCATGATCTGATCCTCGATTGAATGTTGATCGCAAAAACAGAAAGCGGCACGAACCGGTTGGGCTCGTGCCGCTTTTTTTGGAGCGGGCAATGGGAATCGAACCCACCTCCTCAGCTTGGAAGGCTGATATACTAGCCGATGTACGATGCCCGCATTCACAAGCGATATTATAGCATGTTCCGGCACAAATGTCCAGCACAATTTTTCGTGCGGGGCGAAACAGCGGCAAAGGAATCCGGAAACGGCTATGCATCTGCGCACCGGTCTGGTAAAATAAAAGTGCCCGTTCATAAAAGCTTCCGAATTTCAGGGCAGATTTCCTGTTTACTTTATGCGCGTTTTATTGTAAAATAAGCTAGAGTAAAATGTCGGGGGTCTCCCGGCGGAAGATAAAATACAGGTGGTGTTTGGATTATGGCATTGAAATATCAGCGTATTCTGCTCAAGATCAGCGGCGAGGCTCTCGGCGGCGAGAAGGGCATGGGCTTTGACGAGCCTACCATGGATGCAATCTGCGGCGGCGTGAAGAAGGCACACGATCTGGGCGTTCAGATCGGCATCGTTGTGGGCGGCGGCAACTTCTGGCGCGGCCGTTCCAGCGGCAAGATGGAACGCACTCTGGCCGACAAGATCGGAATGCTGGCAACGGTGATGAATGCACTGGCCGTCTCCGACAAGCTGGAGCAGCTGGGCGTGCCCACTGAGGTGTTCACCTCCATCACCATGCCGCAGGTGGCACAGCCCTTTACCCGCAAGGACGCCCTGCGCGCCATGGATGAGGGCAAGATCGCCGTGTTCGGCGGCGGCACCGGCAACCCCTTCTTCTCCACCGACACGGCCACGGCTCTGCGTGCCGTCGAGGTGAGTGCCGATGTGATGTTCAAGGCAACCATGGTGGATGGCGTTTACGACAAGGACCCCCACAAGTACCCCGACGCAAAGAAGTACGATACCCTCACCTTTACCAAGGTGCTGGAAGACCAGCTGGCCGTCATGGACGGCACCGCAGCTACCCTGTGCCGCGACAACAAGCTGCCCATCCTCGTGTTTGATCTGGCCGACCCGGACAACATTGCCCGCGCTGTGCAGGGCGAGAACGTGGGTACGCTGGTGTACGAGGGCTGAAACCCCGGCATCCCGCATACAGTTACACAAAAGGCAGGCGTTTTGCCCTGCTGTGAGATAAAAAGGAACAGGAGACTACCACAATGAGCAGCAACACCAAGGTTTACGAAGACAAGATGAAGAGCTCGGTCGAGCATCTGGGCCGCGAGCTGGCCGCTGTGCGCGCAGGCCGCGCAAACCCCGCTGTGCTGGATAAGGTCACCGTGGACTACTACGGTGCACCCACTCCCATTCAGCAGGTGGCTTCCGTGGCTGTGAGCGAAGCCCGCACCCTGACCATCACCCCGTGGGACCGCACCCTGCTGCGTGCCATCAGCAAGGCCATCATGGCCAGCGACGTGGGCATCAACCCCATCGACGACGGCCAGACCATCCGCCTGAACTTCCCGGCTCCCACCGAGGAGCGCCGCAAGCAGCTGGCCAAGGAGGTCTCCAAGCTGGGCGAGGACGCCAAGGTGGCGGTACGCAATATCCGCCGTGAGGCTATGGACAAGGCCAAGGCCATGAAGAAGGCCGGCGAGCTGACCGAGGACAGCCAGAAGACCATGGAAGAGGATGTCCAGAAGCTGACCGACAAGTATATCAAGAACATCGACGCTGCTGTGGAAGAAAAGCAGAAGGAGATCATGTCCGTCTGATCTGCGCAGATGCGATCGACCCAGGGTGCCGTGCGCTGAGAGGTGCGCGGCACTTTTATTAAAGGCGGCGCAGGCTGCCGGGAGGGAACAATGGCTCATCCGAAAGAATTTGCCGAGGGGCTTTCCATCGGCATCATTATGGACGGCAACGGCCGCTGGGCGAAGAACCGCGGCCTGCCCCGTACTGCCGGGCACAAAAAGGGTGCCGAGGTGTTCAGCGATATCGCGGACTACTGCGATGAGCTGGGCGTGTCGTCGGTGTACTTCTATGCCTTTTCCACCGAGAACTGGAAGCGCCCGCTGGAAGAAGTGAACGCCATCATGCGGCTGTTCGGCGAATACCTGCTCAAGGGCTTTGACTACAAGAACCGCAACATCCGCATCAAATTCCTGGGCGACCGCACGGTACTGGATCCGAAACTACAGAAGCTGATGAACGAGCTGGAAGAGGAGTCCTCGGTCAAGACCGGCATGACCCTGAACATCGCCATCAACTACGGCGGCCGACCGGAGATCGTGCGTGCGGCGCAGCAGCTGGCTGCAAAGGCTGCCGCCGGGCAGCTGAAGCCGGAAGACATCACCGAGCAGATGTTCAGCGATGAAATGTACACCGCCGGGCAGAAAGACCCCGATTTCATCCTGCGTCCCAGCGGCGAAAAGCGCCTGTCCAACTTCATGCTCTGGCAGGCGGCCTACTCTGAACTGGTGGAAATGGACGTCCTGTGGCCGGATTTCACCCGGGACGATCTGGACGCCGCCATTGAGGAATTCAACCACCGCTCCCGCCGGTTCGGCGGACTGTAAACAATGCAAGACCCCTGTGCACGGCGCAGGGACCGGACGGCCCGGCGGTTCCTCGGGCTGCAGAGCGCTGACGGCGAAGGGCGCTTTTCCGGCAGAACAAAGGAGAACATACCTATGAAAACACGAGTTATCACTGCAATCGTGGGCATCATCGTCCTGATCGGCGTGATGTTTACCTTCAACACCCTGATCTTCAATCTGGTCATTGCGGCTATTACGCTCATTGCCCTCCACGAGATCTACAATGCACTGGGCTTTGGCAAAAAGGAATGGCTCATGTACGCGGTGCTGGTGCCGTACACCCTGCTGGTCATGACCAGCAATTATCAGGTCATGCGGGCGCTGGTCATGCCGGTGTCCTTTGTGCTGGTCACCTTTTACGCCATCTATCTGGTGGTGCGCAACGGCACCATCAGCTACCAGAAAGCCAGCGGCCTGCTGATGTTTTCGGGCATTGTGATCTTCTGCTTCTACTCCTTCATCCGGCTCAAGGAGCTGCTGCCGGTGGAGCAGTTCGGCTATGATGCCGTGTTCTTTATCCTGCTCATCCTCTGCTTTGCATGGGGCGGAGACACCTGCGCCTACTTTGCGGGCCGCGCCTTCGGCAAGCACAAACTCTGCCCGGTGGTCAGCCCCAAAAAGACCGTGGAAGGTGCCATCGGCGGTGTGCTGGGCACCATGGTGTTTGGCGTCATCATCACGCTGGTGTACTCGGTGGCAGCCGATCGCATGGAAGCGTTCACCCGCTCCAACATCGGCGTGTCCATGTATGTCATCATTGCCCTGTTGGGCTGTGTAGCGGCGGTGCTGGGTATCTACGGCGACCTGTTTGCCAGCGTGGTCAAGCGCCAGTGCGGCATCAAGGACTACGGCACCATCATGCCGGGCCACGGCGGCATTCTGGACCGCTTTGACAGTGTGATGTTCATTGCACCGTTCGTGACCATGGTGATCACCGCGGTGTTCTACTATTAACAAAACGAAAAAGGGGGAACTGTGTGATGTCGAAAAAAGTTACGCTGCTGGGTTCTACCGGTTCCATCGGCACCCAGAGTCTGGATGTGATCCGTGCGCAGGGCTACGAGGTGTTCGGCCTGTCGGCCCACAGCCATGTGGAAAAGATCCTGCAGCAGATCGCAGAATTTCACCCGAAATATGTTTGCATGACCGACCCTGCCGCCGCGGAAAAGCTCTCGGCAGAGCTGGCGGGCCGCGCCGATGCGCCGAAGCTGCTGACCGGCCCGGAAGGGCTGAAGCAGCTGGCTGCGCTGGACGGCCCTGATGTGGTGCTGAACAGCGTGGTGGGCATTGCCGGCCTGGGTGCCAGCCTGTGCGCCATCGAGAGCGGGCATGATCTGGCCCTGGCCAACAAGGAGAGCCTTGTCACCGGCGGCCATCTGGTCACGCAGGCCGTGGCAAAGCACGGCGTGAAGCTGCTGCCGGTGGATAGCGAGCATTCGGCCATCTTCCAGTGCCTGCAGGATAAGGAGAGCGCCCCCAGCCTGACCAAGATCCTGCTCACCGCTTCTGGCGGGCCGTTCTTCGGCATGAAAACCGAGGAGCTGCGTGGCAAGACCAGGGCGGACGCCCTGAAACACCCCAACTGGAATATGGGCGCAAAGATCACCATCGACTCCGCCACCTTGATGAACAAGGGTCTGGAGCTGATCGAGGCGGTGTGGCTGTTCGGTCTGCCTCCGGAAAAAATCCAGATCGTGGTGCAGCGCCAGAGCATCGTGCACTCGGCGGTGCAGTTCAGCGATCATTCGGTCATTGCTCAGCTGGGCGTGCCGGATATGCGCATCCCCATCCAGTATGCACTGACCTACCCCAAGCGTGTGCCGGGCGTGGTGCCGGAGCTGGACTTTGCTGCCCTGAAAGTGCTCACCTTCGATGTGGCGGACGATGAGACTTTCCGCTGCCTTGCGGCCTGCAAAAAGGCCATCAAAAAGGGCGGTCTCGGCCCCTGCGCGGCTAACGGTGCCAACGAAGAAGCCGTGAAGCTGTTCCTTGAGGATAAGATCGGCTTTCTGGATATCGGCCGTCTGGTGGAGGCTGTGGTGGACAGCGACAGCTTCGGCGGCGACTACACCCTGAGCGATGTGTACGAGTGCGACCGTATGGCAAGAGAATTCGTGAGAGCGCATTTGTAAAGCCTTCCCATGGGGAAGGGTGGCTGCGACCAACGGGAGCAGACGGATGAAGGGTTGGAATCATCAGATGCTATTTTGTCGGAACGACATCGGACCGCAGTTCCCCTCATCAGTCGCGAACGCGACAGCTGTTCCCCGCTTTGTCACCCACGGTGACATTTCTCCCCGGAAGGGGGGGAATCTTTCCCCTCGGGGAAAGGCTTTTTCTGCAATACACTTAACCTAGGAGACGCAATGTCAGTTTTTATCACCCTGATCGCGGCGCTGATCGTTTTCAGTGCGGTGATCGCCATCCATGAGTTCGGGCACTTTGCTGTGGCAAAGCTCTGCGGCATTCAGGTCAACGAGTTTTCCATCGGCATGGGGCCTGTGCTCTGGAAAAAGACCCGCAAAGGCACCCAGTACAGCCTGCGGGCGCTGCCGGTGGGCGGTTTTGTGGCGCTGGAAGGAGAGGAAAGCCCCGAGAGCCAGCAGGCCGAAGCGGCCCGCGATGCGCAGGAGCAGCCCATAGCCGAAAACGCAGGCATCCCCCTGAACGATGCCCCGATATGGCAGCGGGCACTGGTCATGGCGGCCGGTGCCTTCATGAACTTTGTGCTGGGCTTTGTGGTGCTTATTATCCTCGTGGCGGCGCAGGACGGTGCCATTACCAGCAAGACCATCTACTCGGTCGAGGAGGGTGCCCTCTGCGGCCAGACCGGCCTGCAGGCAGGGGACGAGATCCTTGCGGTGAACGGCCGGCGGTGCTTTGTGGCCAACGACATTCTCTATGAGCTGGTGCGTACCGAAGCCTACCGCGCCGATTTTACTGTGAAGCGGGACGGGCAGAAGGTGGAGCTGCCGGACGTGCAGTTCGACACCTGGCAGGATGACAGCGGCGAGACCCACATGAGTCTCGGCTTTGTGGTATACGGCATCAAAAAAACACCGGTCAGCGTCCTGAAAGAGGCGTGGAACAGCACCCTGTACTATGGGCGTATCGTATTCACCTCGCTGGCAGATCTGCTGCGCGGGCGGGAGAGCATCAACAACCTCTCCGGCCCGGTGGGCATCGTGACGGCCATCGGACAGGCGGCCAGCTACGGCTGGCAGGATCTGCTGGAACTGCTGGCCCTCATCACCATCAATCTGGGCATCTTCAACCTGCTGCCCTTCCCGGCGCTGGACGGCGGCAAGGTGGTGTTCCTGATCGTGGAGGGCGTGACCGGCCGCGCCGTGCCGGAAAAACTGCAGAGCGTGCTGACCATTGCAGCGTTCGGGCTGCTGTTCGGTCTGATGATCTTCGCAACGTATAATGATATCGTCCGGCTTGTGACCGGAGCCATGTAACCAGGAAAGGGGAGCCTTATGCGGCAGTTGAAACGGGAAGTAAAAATCGGCAATGTGACCATCGGCGGTCAGAACCCCATTGCGGTGCAGACCATGCTGAATGTGCCGGTGGAGGATATCGAGGGCAATGTGGTGCAGGCCAAACGGTGCGAAGCGGCGGGCTGCCAGATCCTGCGAGTGACCTGCCCCAGCCCGGCGGATGCAAAATGCATCGAAGCTGTGAAAAACGCGGTCAGCATTCCCATCGTGGCGGATATCCACTTTGACTACAAGGCGGCGCTGGCCTGCGCCGATGTGGGCGTGGATAAGATCCGCATCAACCCCGGCAACATCGGCGACGATGACCGGGTCAAGGCTGTGGTAGACGCCTGCCAGCAGAAGAACATCCCCATCCGCATCGGGGTCAACGGCGGCAGTCTGGAAAAGCACATCCTTGCCAAATACGGTGCACCTACGCCGGAAGCCATGGTGGAAAGTGCGCTGTACCATGTGCGCCTGCTGGAAAAGTTCGATTTTGACAACATCGTCATTTCCATCAAGAACTCCAACGTGCCCCGCATGATGGAAGCCTACCGCCAGCTCAGCGCAGTCACGGATTACCCGCTGCATGTGGGCGTGACCGAGGCCGGCACCTATCAGATGGGGCTGCTCAAGAGCGGCATGGGCATCGGCGGGATGCTGTTGGAAGGCATCGGCGACACCATCCGTGTCTCGCTGGCTGCCGAGCCGGAAAAGGAAGTAGAAGCCGGATACAACATCCTGCGGGCCGTGGGCTTCCCTGTGGCCGGGCCGGAAGTCATCACCTGCCCCACCTGCGGCCGCACCCAGTACCCCTGCACCGAGATCGCCAATGAGGTGGAAAAGCGGCTGCAGGGCTACAAAAAATCCATCAAGGTGGCCGTGATGGGCTGCGTGGTCAACGGCCCCGGCGAAGCCCGGGAGGCCGACATCGGCATTGCGGGCGGCAAAGGCGAAGCGGTGCTGTTCCTCCACGGCAAACCCATCAAAAAGCTGACCGGCGACAACATCCTCGACCAGTTCATGGATGAGATCTATAAGCTGTAAGCATTCTTTTCCCTACTGCCACACCCTGCAAAACGGGGCGCGGCAGTTTGTGCTGTATTGAACCATAAAAGGAGTATCATTTGTGAAACCACTCGTATCCCAGCTCTGGCCGCAGTTCATGGCGGACCCGGCGTTTGCGGCCTGCTTCGGGCAGGTGATCGTCGAGCACGCCCGGATGCTGCGACAGGAGCGGCAGGTCATTTTTACGCTGCAGAGCGCGGCTCCGCTGGACAAGGGGCTGTGCGCCCGGCTGCTGGCATCGCTGCAGCCGGACTATGAGGGCTTTGAACTGAAGATCGAAAACCTGTTCGGCTATGCCATGCTGGACGAAACTGCCCTGCGGGATCTGATGGAAGAGATGAAGCGGGACGGTGTGCCCATCAACGGCTTTCTGGACCGGTGCACCATCGGCATCACGGGGCAGAACATCACCATCGGGGTGCGCCACGGCACCAAGTTCCTGCAGGAGATGGGCTTTGAGACCATGCTGACAAAGCGCATTGCTGCCCACACCGGCGTGACCCCGAAAGTGACCCTGCAGAGCGCTGTGAGCGAAGCAGAACAGCACCAGATGGAAGAAAAGCTGGAGCGCAAGATCGCCCCGCCGGTGGTGAAGTTCGAGAAAAAGAACACTGCCCCGTCCATCAAGGTAGAGGGCCTCGATCTGACCGACAAGCCGGTGACGATCTTCCACGGCAAGATGTTCACCCCCAAAAACCTTACCCCGCTCAAGGATCTCGGCGGCGAGGGCGGCAAGTGCACCATCTGGGGCGACGTGTTCTTCTCGGAGGTCAAGGGCAACTACCGCAAGATCTATACCGTTTCCATCACCGATTATCAGGGCTCCATCAACCTCAAGATCCGCGCGCAGGAAGGCGAGGACTGCTCCAAGTGGGAGTCTCTCAGCAAGGGCACCACGGTCATCGTGCGCGGCGACTGCTCCTACGACAAGTACGAGCACGACTATATCATCTACCCCTACGATGTGCTCATCGTGGAGCGCAAAAAGCGGGAGGATACCGCCCCGGTCAAGCGCGTGGAGCTGCATCTGCACACCAAGCTGTCCAGCATGGACGGCTTCTGCGACCCCGGCGGTATCGTCAAGCTGGCGCATCGCATGGGGCACCCGGCCATTGCCATCACTGACCATGGCGTGTGTCAGGGCTACCCGGAAGCCATGCTGGCCACCGACGAGATCCACAAGACCGACCCGGACTTCAAGCTCATCTACGGCTGCGAGGCCTACTTTGTGGACGATATGATCCCCTGCGTCTACGGCGTAAAGGATCAGCCGCTGGACGGGGAATTCTGCGTGTTCGACACCGAGACCACCGGCCTTGACCCCGGCGTGGAGTATATGACCGAGATCGGTGCCGTCATCGTGAAGAACGGGGAAGTGGTGGAGGAGTTCGACACCTTTGTCAAGCCCGGCAAACCCATCACCCCCAAGATCACTGAGCTGACCGGCATCACCAACGAGATGGTTGCCGATGCCCCCGGCGAAAAGGAAGCGCTGGAAGCCTTCCTCAAATTCGCGGACGGACGGATTCTGGTGGGACACAATGTGCATGCCTTTGATATGCGTTTTCTGCGGGCAGCGGCGAAGCGCAGCGGCATTTCGCTGGAAAATGTGACCTATATCGACACCCTGACCATGGCGCAGGCCATGTATCCCGGCCTGCACAACTATAAACAGGGCACCATCAACAAGCACTTGGAGCTGCCTGCCTACGAAGCCCACCGCGCCTGCGAGGACTCGGCAGCGCTGGGGCGCATCTTCGGCGTCATGCTGAGCGACCTTGCCGAAAAGCAGGTGACCAAGGTCAGCGAGATCAATACCGGCCTCGGCGGCAACCGCGAGGTGCTGAAGAAGAAGTATTACCACCTCATCATTCTGGTCAAGAACCAGATGGGTCTGAAGAACCTGTACAAGATCGTCAGCGAAGCCCATGTGAACTACTTCTTCAAAAAGCCCCGCGTGCCCCGCAGCCTGCTGAACAAGTACCGCGACGGCCTGCTGCTGACCAGCGCCTGCGAGGCGGGCGAGCTGTACCGCGCCATCGTGGACGGCACCCCCTATGAGGAACTGAAAAAAATCGCGTCCTACTACGATATTCTGGAGATCCAGCCGCTGGGCAACAATGCCTATATGGTGCGCGACGGCAAGGTGGACAGCGAAGAGGAGATCAAGAACTTCAACCGCACTGTCATCAAGCTGGGCGAAGACCTGCACAAGCCGGTCATTGCAACCGGCGACGTGCACTTTACCGAGCCGGAGGATGCGGCTTACCGCGCCGTGCTGCAGGCAGGCAACGGCTTCAAGGACGCCGACAACCAGCCGCCGCTGTTCTTCCGCACCACGCAGGATATGCTGGCGCAGTTCTATTATCTGCCCAAGGAAAAGGCCTACGAGGTCGTGGTCAAGAACCCGCGCAAGATCGCGGCCATGATCGACAACACGGTGCGGGCCATCCCGCGGGGCACCTACCCGCCCAGCATCGAGGGTGCGGAGCAGCAGCTGCGCGACGCGACATGGGAGCACGCCAAGCGTGACTACGGCGACCCGCTGCCCGAGATCGTGGAAAAGCGGCTGCAGAAGGAGCTGGACTCTATCTGCGGCCACGGCTACGCGGTGCTGTACGTCATTGCGGTCAAGCTGGTGGCCTACTCCAACGCGGGCGGCTATCAAGTGGGCAGCCGTGGTTCGGTCGGCTCGTCGGCTGTGGCGCACTTCTCCGGCATCTCGGAGGTCAACAGCCTGCCGCCCCACTACCGCTGCCCCAAGTGCAAGCACAGCGAGTTCATCACCGATGGCAGCGTGGACGACGGCTTCGACCTGCCGGACAAGAACTGCCCCAACTGCGGCACCCGGATGCTGGTGGACGGCCACGACATTCCGTTCGAGACCTTTCTGGGCTTCTACGGCGACAAGGAACCCGATATCGACCTGAACTTCTCCGGCGAGTACCAGTCCAACGTGCACCGCTACACCGAGGAATTGTTCGGCAAGGCCAACGTGTTCAAGGCCGGTACGGTGTCCGGTATTCAGGATAAAACTGCATATGGCTACGTGAAAAAATATCTGGACGAGCGGGGACGCACGGTCAACCACGCCGAGGAAAACCGCCTGACACTGGGCTGCACCGGCGTCAAGCGCACCACCGGCCAGCACCCCGGCGGCATGGTCGTTGTGCCGGACACCTACGAAATTTATGATTTCTGCCCCATCCAGCACCCGGCGGATGACGTGGCGGGCGGCCTGCTGACCACCCACTTCGAATTCAAGTATCTGCACGATACGCTGCTCAAGCTGGACGAACTGGGCCACGATATGCCCACCTTCTACAAGTATTTTGAGGAGTACACCGGCATCCCCATCGACAGCATCCCCATGAATGACCCCAAGGTGTACAGCCTGCTGACCAGCCCGGAAGCGCTGGGCGTGACCCCGGAGCAGATCGACAGCCAGACCGGAACCTTCGGCATCCCGGAAATGGGCACAAACTTCGTGCGCGGAATGCTGGTGGAAGCCCGGCCCAAGAATTTCTCAGAGCTGATCCAGATCTCGGGTCTGTCCCACGGCACCGACGTGTGGACGGGCAACGCGGACGAGCTGATCCGCAGCGGCACCTGTACCATTGCGGAGGTCATCGGCTGCCGCGACAGCATCATGCTGTACCTGCTGCGCAAGGGGCTGGAACCCAAGATGGCCTTTGACATCATGGAGGCCGTGCGTAAGGGCAAGGTGGCCAAGGGCGGTTTCAAGGACGGCTGGGAGGAAGCCATGCGGGAGCACGATGTGCCGGACTGGTACATCGAGAGCTGCCGCAAGATCAAGTATATGTTCCCGAAAGCCCATGCCGTGGCCTACCTGATGTCGGCCATCCGGCTGATGTGGTTCAAGATCTACCGCCCGCCTGAGTTCTATGCGGTGTACTTCACGGTGCGCGGCGACGATATCGACTACGAAGCCGCCGTGGGCGGCGCGGCGGTTGCTCGCGCCCACATGGAGGAGGTCAAGCGCCGCCTGAAGGAAGAAAAGAACGCCAAAGACGAAGACGTGCTGGTCAGTCTGCAGCTGGTCAACGAGATGCTGGTGCGCGGGTTCGAATTTTTACCCATCGAGCTGGGCAAGAGCCGCGGCTCCAAGTATATCGTGGAGGACGGCAAGGTGCGCCTGCCCTTCTCGTCGCTGAAGGGTCTGGGCGGTGCCGCCGCCGATGCGCTGGAGCGTGTGACCATCCACGGGGAAGAGTATATCTCTGTGGAAGAGCTGCAGCAGGCTTCCGGCGTCGGTCAGGGCATCCTCGACCGTCTGCGGCAGGTGGGCGCTCTGGGCGACCTGCCGGAGAGCAGTCAGGTAAGTTTCTTCTAAAGACAAAAAGCACCCCCTGCAGTGGGCAGATGCCTGCTGCAGGGGGTGCTTTGCTGTATCAGAGCCGGTCGGGCAGGGAATGGATTATTCCACGCCGATCATATAATAGTAAACGGGCTGGCCGCCGCGGATGTGGCTGACCTCGACATGATTCGGGCACTTTGCCTTGACGATCTCGGTCACCTTCTCGGCGTCCTCGTCGCTGACATCGCAGCCGGAGTAGACCGTGACAAAGGAAGAATCCTTCTTGCACATGCTGCGTGCCAGACGGTAGGTGGCCTTGGCGATGTCGTTGGAGGTAGAAACGATCCTGCCGTTTTCCAGCGCCATGATCTCGCCCTTCTTGATGCGCTTGCCGTCGTACTCGCTGTCGCGGGCGGCGTAGGTGATCAGACCGGTGGACACCTTGTCGGCTGCGGCCATCATGTTGATGGTGTTGGTCTCGGCATTCACGGAGGGGTCAAAGTTCAGCATGGCGGTCACGCCCATGGGCACGGTGCGGGTGGGCAGCACGATGACCTGACGGTCGGCCAGCTTTTCGGCCTGCTCGGCAGCCATGATGATGTTCTTGTTGTTGGGCAGAACGAACACGGTCTTAGCCGGGACGCTCTGGATAGCGGCGAGGATGTCCTCAGTGGCGGGGTTCATGGTCTGGCCGCCGGAAACGACTGCATCCACAGCCAGATCGGTGAACACGCTCTTCAGGCCTTCGCCGGCTGCCACGGCCACAAAGCCGTAGTCGCGGCTGGGATCCACAGCAGCGTAGACGAACTCGCTGCTCTGAGAGGGAGCCTTCTCGGCGGAAGCCTGCTTTTCAAGGCTCTTGCCCTGCTTCTGACGGGCCAGGAACTGCTCGTGCATGTTCTCGATCTTGAAGTTGGTCAGGTAGCCGTACTTGATGGCTTCGCTCAGGATCTTGCCGGGGTCAGCGGTGTGAACATGCAGGTTGATGACGTCATCGTCCTCGATGCAGACCACGCTGTCGCCGTTGGATTCGGCGAAGGCACGCATCTTTGCGGCGCTGGCACCCTCATTCTTGTTGATGAGGAACTGGGTGCAGTAGCCGTTCTTGATGTCCTCCACCTTCATCAGGTCATCGGTGAACACGCCCTTGCCGGCGTTCTCGGTGGAGAGCTTGGCCTTGTTGGGGGCAGCCTCGCCGCCGGCCACGATGGCCTCACCGTGGAACACCTTGCCCATGCCCTCGAAGATGATCAGGATGCCCTGACCGCCAGCATCCACGACGCCGGCCTTCTTCAGAACGGGCAGCAGGTTGGGGGTGTCGTCCAGAGCCTTCTGGCCGGCAGCCATCACCACGTCCCACAGGGCGGGCACATCCTCGGCACCGCAGGCGGCGGCTTCTTCGGAAGCCACGCGGGCCACGGTCAGGATGGTGCCCTCGGTGGGCTTCATGACGGCCTTATAGGCACCCTCGACGCCCTTCTTCAGGGCTTCGACGATATCGTCGGCGGAAGCTTCCTTCTTGCCCTCCAGCGCCTTGGAGAAGCCGCGGAACAGCAGGCTGGTGATAACGCCGGAGTTGCCGCGGGCACCGCGCAGCATGGCGGAGGCAGCGGTCTTGGCGGCCTCGCCCACGGTGCAGCTGTCATCCAGAGCTTCCAGCTCGCGCACGGATGCGCCCACGGTCATGCCCATGTTGGTGCCGGTGTCGCCGTCCGGAACGGGGAAGACGTTCAGCTCGTCCACGCGGGAGCGCTGATTGTTGATGTTGTTGGCGCCGGAAATAATGGCGTCGCGCAGGATCTTACCAGAAATCATTCTTTTTTACTCCTTGTAACTCGCCGGAGCGCCGTGCGTCCGGTGCTTTGAGATGGCTGATTTGAAAATCAGGCGATCACGTCGTCCACCGAGACCACCACACGGGCGACCTTCAGGCCGGTGGCCTGTTCCACCTCGTCCTTGACGCGGTGCGAAATGCTGCGTGCAGCCGTGGAAATATTCAGGCCATAGCTCACAGCAATGTGCAGCTCGATCACCAGACGGCCATCTTCCTGCGTGACACGGACACCCTTTTCCGGGTAATCAGAACCGTGCACCATGCTTCTGACGGCATCGGTCATATCGCGGGGTGCCATTGCGGCAACACCGTAACACTGTTTGGCTGCTTCGCCCACCAGGGTGGAAAAATACCCAGAGGTAAAGCTGACATCCCCCAGAGGGAAACGGGAAGTGATCATAGTCGCTCTGCTCCTTTATGTTAGTTTTGCATAAAACACATTCAAGGTCTGGGGTGTGTGGCAGCGCGAGAAACGCAGATACCGCCGAGAAGCACCCACTCTATTATACAACTTCGGGGCGCGGTTGTACAGTTCAAATTGCTGGTATATCAACTTTTTGCACATCTTTTTGCGGCGGGGCGCGGGTTCGACCGATTTTGCATGGGCCGGGTGCGATACTCAGAAACGACTGCATGCCCAATTGGAAAAGTATGACAAAGGAGTGAGAACAATCTGTTAAAAAATTATAAAAGCTGCCCCGGGACCCTTTATCTGACTATGAAAAAGTGCTAAAATGAAAACAGAAACAGGGGCTGCGGCGCAGGGCCCCGCCTGTGCGGATGAACTGCGTTCTTTTTTGCGCGTGAGCGCTCGAATATTGTTTAGGAGCTGTTGTCATGAACCTTCTGTTTTTCCTTTCCCCCAAGCAGGACCTGATGTATGTCTACGACGACTTCACCCTCCGGCAGACGCTGGAAAAGTGGGAAAATAACCGCTATGCGTCCATTCCGGTGCTGAACCGGCAGGGGAAATATGTGGGCACCCTGACCGAGGGGGATATCCTCTGGGGCCTGAAAAAGTTCCATGGGCTGGATCTGGAAGCCGCCGAGGACATCCCGATCTCGGCCTTCCCTCACAAGCGCGACTACAAGGCGGTGACGGTGACCACCAGCATGGACCAGCTGATCGAAGCGGCCATGAACCAGAACTTTGTCCCGGTGGTGGACGACCGCGGCATCTTTATCGGCATTGTGCGGCGGCAGGCCATCATCCGGTACTGCTACGACAAATCCCGGGCCGAGCAGAAGCCCCGGGAACTGAAACAGCCCGAGTATGCGGCTGTGCACTGAAACAGTTATTATAAATAGGTAAGCAAGCCCGCCTCCGTGTTTTTGACACAGGGGCGGGCTTTTGCGTTGAAAGTCCGGATTATGGGACTCCCTATGTGCGATAATGGTGCCGCGGTAAGAAAACCGCACAAAAATACACCGAAAACATTGCACAGGAGGGAACACAGATGAAGGATCTTGAGTTGCGTTATGTTGGGAGCCATGTGGAAGTGTATACCGGCAGCGGGGTGTTCCTGTTCTCTGCCGATACGGTCCGGGAAGCCATGGAAGAGCTGGCAGAGTAAAACAAGGCAAACCGCAGAGCAGATTCCGGAATTGTAAAATCAATGTAAAATGTTTGAAAAGAACTGCCGCTGATTTTGCTAAGAGACGGAAAAATGTGTAGAAAAAGTGATTTTCATGTAAAATAAACCTTGTTGTCACAGGGGGAATGATGCTATAATAACAATAAGCGCGGCCGCTGCGTTCAGGATGAAAAAGGCCTGCCCGGCATTGGGGCAGGGAAGGCGGCCGACAAAGCGGCTGCCGGGATGCAGGCGAAGGCATTCCGGCGGCTGTGTGCTGTTGAAGATCAAAAGGAAGATCACAATCTAGGAGTATCGATATGGATATCACACACATTACCTCTCTGTTGGGCGGCATTGCGCTGTTTCTGTACGGCATGTCCATCATGGGCGCCGGCCTGGAAAAACTGGCCGGCGGCAAGATGCAGGGCGTGTTGCAAAAGCTGACCTCTTCCACCATCAAAGGCGTTATCTTCGGCACCCTGATCACGGGTGTCATTCAGTCCTCGGCCGGCACCGTTGTGATCTGTGTCGGCCTGGTCAACTCCGGCATTATGACCCTGACGCAGTCGGTAGGCGTCATCATGGGTGCAAACATTGGTACCACTGTCACCGGCCAGCTGATCCGCATGGCGGATATCTCCGGCGACAGCCTTTGGCTGACGCTGATCCAGCCCAAGACCTTTGCGCCTGTGGTGGCGTTTATCGGCTGCATTTTTTATGTGTTCCTGCGCAACGCCAAGAAAAAGAACATCGGCCAGATCATGCTGGGCTTCGGCATCCTGTTTACCGGCATGAGCCTGATGGACACCGGCGTGTCCCCCCTGCGGGAGAGCGCGGTGTTCCAGAACCTGTTCGTCACCATGACCAACCCCATTCTGGGCGTTCTGGTGGGCGTGGTGGTCACTGTGATCATCCAGTCCTCCTCGGCGTCGGTGGGCATTCTGCAGGCGTTGTCCAGCACCGGTCTTGTCACCTTCAGCTCGGCCATTCCTATCATTCTGGGTGCCCATATCGGCACGGCCTTCACCCCGCTGCTCACCATCGGCGGCTCCTCCAAGGACGGCAAGCGCGCTGCTTTGATCCACCTGTATTTCAACATCATCGGCAGCGTCATCCTGCTGGCACTGGTGTATGCGGTACAGTTCACCATCGGCATCCCCATGTGGCATGAGGTGATGAACAAGAGCTCCATTGCAAACATCCACACCCTGTCCAGCGTCTGCGCGATGCTGCTGTTCCTGCCGTTCAGCGGGGTGCTGTCCAAGCTGGCCATGCTCACCGTGCCGGACAGCGCCGAGGAAGCACAGGAGCTGAGTATGCCCGTGCTGGACGAACGTCTGTTCAAAAGCCCGTCCGTGGCACTGCAGCAGGCCAAGAACGCGGTCGTCAAAATGTCCCGCCGTGCTGCCCGCAATGTAAATCTGGCCGCACCGCTGCTGCTGAAGATGGATGAGGACACCGTCAGCGCCATCAACGTGCGCGAGAACCTCATCGACCGCATGGAGGTGGCCATCTCCAACTACCTGATCAAGATGACCGATCAGGAGCTGGGCGATGACGAAAGCCACGCTGTGACCGAACTGCTCAACTTCGTCACCGAATTCGAGCGCATCGGCGACTACGCGGTGAATATCATGGAAAAGGCAGAAGAACTGAACGAGAAAGAGGCGTCGTTCAGCGAGAATGCACAGAGGGAACTGCACCTTCTGGAGCAGGCGCTGGAGCGTATCCTGACCCTGACCAACGATGCTTTTGAAAACGAGGATATGCGCAAGGCGGCGCAGGTGGAACCGCTGGAAGAGATCATCGATGTGATGGTGGAGCGCCTGCGCGATCAGCACATCCGCCGCCTGAAGGACGGCGTGTGCTCCATCGACACCGGCGTTGTGTTCCTGGATGTGCTGAACAATGCGGAGCGTATCTCCGACCACTGCTCCAACATCGCAGCCCGGCTCATCGGCATGGACGCGGGCGATGACTACGACTCCCACACCCTCAAGAGCATCATGCACCACAATCCCACCAAGGACTATATGCTGGAATACGAGGAGTGCCGCAAGAACTACCTCATTCCGCTGGAAGAAATGGAAGCATAACAAAAAACCTCCGGAGCGATCCGGAGGTTTTGCTTTTACTGCGGCATCCGCTGCGGGACGATGACCCACTTGTGCGGACTGTGGAATCCATCCACGGTGGGTGCTTTGTTGCAGACACCGGGGTTGGGCGGGCCGCTGCGCAGATCTTTGGAGGTCTGCATCCCGCAATAGTGGCACTTGTAATGGAGCCGGATCGGTTCAGACATGATGGACACTCTTCTTTCTTCTTCGTGGTGGGTGCTTCGTGCAATTGGTTAAGAAACTTTAATCTTTGCAATTATTATACAGTTACATGGCTGATATGTCAATAAAAAATGACAAAATTGACATCAGTTGCCAAGGTCTTCCAGCAACAGATCCAGCTCCCGCTCGCTGCGGACGACCACGCCCCGTCTGAGCCGGAGAAGATCGTTTTCCGGCAGGAGATTGGTGTAGATGCCGGTCACGGTAACGAGCGCGCCGGCATTGCCCTCGCTGTCGCAGCGGTATACTGCCACCCGGCCGTTGCTGTCCTTCAGCAGATAATACTGCACGCCGGATTCCGGCACGGCCTGTGCGGCAAGGCTCAGCTGTTCGGAAGAGGGCGGCGTTTCGCTCCCGGCGGGGGCGGGCAGCGTGAGCTTTGGCAGCGACATCCAGTACAGACTGAATGCGACGGTAAACACGCACAGCCCATAAAACAGACAGGTGTACAGCTTGCGCATGGAAGAGCACGCTCCTTTCACGGCAGAGTATGGTGCAAAAACGGGGAAGCTAAACATTTTTCACAGCAGAAAGCTGTACTTTCACGGGCAGAGTGTGATATACTACCATTAAATGGGGCCGGTCGGCCTGCAGATTGGTTCTTGCCCGCGTCCGGCGGGCGTGCTATAATATGGTATCGTGCAGGGAGCTGCACCCCCAGTTTATGAAACATCCCAGCGCTTTGCGCTGAAAAGCAGCCTGTAATGTTAGGAGGCGATTTCTATCTCCAGCAATGAGATGAGAAAGATCCACCGCGGCGGCGAGGAGCGCTCGTCGGCCCCGGCGGGACGTAAGGTGAATGTGAACAACAGCCGCCGGGAGCCGCAGCCCGGCCGCGGCAGGGGACCGAAGGAACCCGATGAACCGCAGGAGCCGCAGGAAAAGAAACAGCACCCTGTTCTGCGTTTTCTGGGCCGCACCATTGCCACGGTGCTCTGCCTGTGTGTGATGCTGGGCAGTCTGGTGGCGGTGGGAGCCGTGTACTATGTGGTGCAGGCAACGGCCAATGACGGTGACCTGCTGGATCTGGACAACATCCAGCTGAGCCAGTCCAGCGTGGTGGTGGCCACCGACCCGGACACCGGCGCACAGGTGGAGTATGCTACACTGCGCTCTTCCAACAGCCACCGTGTGTGGGCAGATCTGGAGCAGATCCCCACCAATCTCCAGTATGCGTTCATCTGCACCGAGGACAAGGATTTCTACAATGAGCCGGGTGTCAACTTCAAGCGCACCATCGGTGCCATGGTCAACGAATATCTGCTGCCCATCTACAGCTCCAAGCAGGGCGCTTCCACGCTGGAACAGCAGCTTATCAAGAACCTGACCGACGACGACAGCGCCAGCGGCATTGAGGGCGCACTGCGCAAGCTGCGCGAGATCTACCGTGCACTCTGCCTGAGCCGCAGCTATTCCAAGGAGACCATTCTGGAAGCATACCTGAATACCATCAGCTTTACCGGTACCATTCAGGGCGTGCAGACGGCGGCCAACGAATACTTCAACAAGGATGTCAGCCAGCTGACCCTGTGGGAGTGCGCCACCATCGCTTCCATCACCAAGAACCCTACCAACTATAATCCCTACACCAACCCCGAAAATCTGATCAACCGCCGCAACTTCCTCATGTACAACATGTGGCAGCAGGGCGTCATCAGCGAGGAGGACTACCGCAACGCCGCTGCCCAGCCGCTGGTGCTGGCAGAAGAGGACGACAGCAAAAAGACCTCTTCGGTCACCTCTTACTTCACCGATGCTCTGTTCACCGAGGTGGTGCAGGACATCATGGCGAAGGAGAACATCTCGGAGTCCGAGGCACAGAAGCTGCTGTACACCGGCGGCTTCACCATCGAAGCCACCGTCAACACCAAGGTGCAGTCCGCCATGGAGAACCTGATGCGCAACGACGGCGACGCCTACTTCCCGGCCGGCTGGCATGAGGAAGAAGTGACCTCCATGTCGGACGATGACATACAGGTCATGAATGATGACGGCACCCCCAAGACCCGCACCGGCGACGACGGCACGGTCTACTACTACCGCAACGTCCGCACGCAGGCAGCCATGGTCACGCTGGACTATGACGGCAACGTCATCGCCATCGTGGGCGGTCTGGGCGAAAAGAACAAGAGCCTTTCGCTGAACCGTGCCTACAGCGTCACCCGCCAGACCGGTTCCACCATCAAGCCCATCGGCGCGTATGCACTGGGCGTGGAATACGGGCTGGTCAACTGGTCTACCATGCTCAACAACTCGCCCCTGTACCAGAAGCAGGATATGATCATCCGCGACGAGGATTACTGCCGCAAGAACGGCCTGATGGGCCTGTCGGATCAGCAGCTGCGTGCCTACCCCAATGCATGGCGCAGCTGGCCCCGCAACTACGGCGGCAACTACGGCGACGGCAGCGATATCCCGCTGTGGAACGGTCTGGCCCGCTCGCTGAACACCATTGCCGTCCGCGTGGGCGATCTGGTGGGCGCAAGCAATATCTTCAACTTCGTCTATAACACCCTGCAGCTGAACACGCTGGACCCGGTGAACGATGTGGGCCTTGCGCAGATGGTCATGGGCAGCCAGACCCATGGCGTCACCCCGACGGCGCTGGCGGCGGCCTTCCAGATCTTCTACGACGGCGAGTACACCACCCCGCACCTGTACACCCGTGTGCTGGACCGTGACGGCAATATCTATCTGGAAAACAACGCCACCAGCTATCAGGCCCTGACCCCGGACACCGCTTATGTGATGAACCGCCTGCTGAAGAATGTTCTGTTCTCCAGCGTGGGTACCGCCAGCGGCCGCTACCCCAACTCCAACGGCATGGAAGCCTTTGGTAAGACCGGTACGGCCAGCGACGAAAAGGACCTGTGGTTCGTGGGCGGCACGCCTTACTATGTCACCGCTGTGTGGTGGGGCTACGATGCACCTTATGACATGACCAAGACGCTGGGCAAGCAGCAGGCCAAGACCCGCACCTGCGTCATGGCGTGGAAAGCTCTGATGGAGCAGGTGCAGGCAGGTCTGCCGTACAAGGCCTTCCCGGCTTCGGACGGCGTGGTGGAGCGCCGCTACTGCACCCAGAGCGGCCTGTTGGATAACGGTTCCTGCCCCAGCACCGCTGTGGGCTACTACCGTGCCGATGACCTGCCGGATACCTGCAACTATTCGCACCGTTCGGCTGCAGTGGCACCGGAAGCTCCGGCAGCCAGCACCGAGACGGCTCCCGCTGCGGATGCCGCCCCGGCACCGGAACAGACTGTCATTCCGTCGGATACAGGTAATCTGGATACGGACTGATTTTGTCGCCTGCCGGGAAACAATCGGGCAAGAATCGTACTTTTGCGCCGCCGGGGCGAAATTCCGGCAAGGAAACCCGGCGCTTTACAAAACAAAACTGGACAATCTGACAAAAACGCATCCGACCCCTTGCAATGCAGGGGGCCGGATGTTATTATATTCACTGCAAGAACACTTGTGTTTGTGAGGTGAACAAGTTGGAACGCCGCTTTTATCTGGTCGATGCGCAGGTGCTGCCGGAGGTATTCCTCAAGGTGGTGCGTGCCAAGGAGCTGCTGGCCAGCGGGGAAGCACGCAGCATTTCGGCTGCGACCCGCGCTGTGGATCTGTCGCGCAGCGCATTTTATAAGTATAAAGACTGCATCTTTGATTCGGAGAACGGACGCGAGGTCATTACCGTGATGGCGACCCTGCGGGACGAGACCGGCGCGCTGCAGAGCCTGCTGGCCGGCATCAGTGCCGCAGGCGCAAGCATCGTGACCATCAATCAGTCCACGCCGGAAAACGGAGCCGCCCTTGTGGCGGTCACCATCCGTACCGATACCATGCAGATGACCCCTGAAGAGCTGACCGAGAAACTCTCGCGCCAGCACATGGTGGTGGGTGTACACTGCGGATACAATCTCTGATCCGCGCAGAAACAGGAAACAAGGGAGAGAACGATATAATGGCTAAAATTGCAATTCTGGGCTTTGGCACGGTGGGCAGCGGTGTCTACGAAGTGCTGTGCCGCAACGCTGCGGGTGTCTCCCGCCGTGCAGGCGAGCCGGTGGAAGTCAAGTATATCCTGGACCCGAAGGATTTTTCAAACCATCCTGCGGCCCATCTGTTCGTTAAGAGCATCGACGCCATCCTGCAGGACCCGGAGGTCCGGGTCGTGGTGGAGACCATCGGCGGCACCCGCTTTGCTTACCCGTATGTAAAAGCCTGTCTCGAGAGCGGCCGCAGCGTGTGCACCTCCAACAAAGAGATGGTGGCCACCTACGGTGCCGAACTGCTGGCTCTGGCCAAAGAGCACGACTGTGCATTCCTGTTCGAGGCATCCGTGGGCGGCGGCACCCCCATCATCACCCCGATGCACCAGTGTCTGGCCGCCAACGTCATCACCGAGGTGGAGGGCATCGTAAACGGCACCACCAACTTCATGCTCACCAAGATGGTGCGGGAGGGTCTTGACTTTGAGGATGCGCTGCACATCGCGCAGGAGCTGGGCTACGCCGAGACGAAGGACCCCAGCGACGATGTGGACGGCCGCGACGCCTGCCGCAAGATCGCCATCCTGTCCTCGCTGGTCTGCGGCCACCAGATCTATCCCCAGAACATTCCCACCCGGGGCATCCGGGATATCACCACCGCCGATGTGGAAGCGGCCGAAAAGCTGGGCTGCGTCATCAAGCTCATCGCATGGATGAAGCGCGGCAACAACGGCAGCGTGGCCGCCGGCGTGGAGCCGTGCCTTGTGCCCAAGGCCAACCAGCTGGCCAGCGTGGACGACGTGTTCAACGCGGTGCTGGTCAAGGGCGATATGCTGGGCGACGTGGTGTTCTATGGCAAGGGTGCGGGCAAACTGCCCACCGCCAGCGCCGTGGTGGCCGACGTGGTGGACGCCCTGAAGCATGGCTCCAAGGTGCACGACAGCCTGTTCTGGCAGCCCGCCGAGCCGGTGGACGGCATGCTCACCGACCCGACCCCCGCCGCATATTATGTGCGTGTGGCAGGCATTGCCCCGGCAGTGGTGGAAGCCATCTACGGCTACGGCAAGGTGGTGGAGGAGCGCTACGACGGCTGTGCTTACTTTGTGGAGCGCGCCGACGAAAAAGCGCTTTCCGAGGCAGCCCGCAAGGTGGAGGCCGTGGGCGGCAGCGTGAAGCTGGTGCTCAAGCGCCTGCCGGAAGAAAACTGAGAACGGAAAAAAGGAAAGGTGCGGCGGCTATGAAGATCAAAGTTTCTGTCCCCGCGACCAGCGCGAACATCGGCTCCGGCTTCGATGCGCTGGGTCTGGCGGTGACGCTGTACAATACGGCTACCTTTGAAGAGAGCGAAGTGCTGGACATCTCCTCGGCAGACGGGACCCGCATCCCCCGCGGGGAGTCCAACCTGATCTACCGCTCGGCAAAGGGCCTGTTCGAGAAGGTGGGCAAGCAGATCCCGCCACTCAAGATCACTCAGACCAACCCCATCCCCATGGCGCGGGGTCTCGGCTCTTCGTCGGCCTGCATCATCGCGGGCCTGCTGGGCGCAAACCGGATGCTGGGCGATGTGCTCAACACGCAGGAACTGCTTACGCTGGCTACTTCCATCGAGGGCCACCCGGACAACGTGGCACCGGCGCTGCTGGGCGGTCTGACCAGCAGTGTATTCGAGGAAGGCAAGGTCTACTCGGTCAAGCGGAATGTGGACGAATCCCTCTGCTTTGCCGCCATCGTGCCGGATTACAAGCTGCTGACCGAAGCCGCCCGCGCGGCTCTGCCGAAGGAAGTGTCCCACAAGGATGCGGTGTACAACCTGTCCCGTGCGGCGCTGATCCCGGCAGCCTTCTGCGAAGGCCGCCACGACCTGCTGGCCATTGCCACCGAGGATAAGCTGCACCAGCCCTATCGTATGCCGCTGATGCCCGGCTCCAAGGAAGTGTTCGACATGGCGCGCCTGTGCGGCGCAAAGGCCGTGTATGTATCCGGTGCGGGCAGCACCGTGATGGCGGTGGCGGAAAAGGCCGACGCCGAAAAGTTCTATTCCAAGCTGGAAAAGGGTCTGGAACTGCTGGAAGGTCTGGACGGATGTGAAGCATTTACACTGCTGCGACTGGATGCCGATAACACCGGCGCAACCGTGGAATGATAAATGGGAGAGGGAAGTGCAATGCCGCTTCCGCCCGGTGTACCCCCTCACACTGAGGGAGAAAAAGAGGAGAGTGACAAGATATGGCGTTGATCGTACAGAAGTTCGGCGGTTCT
>ERZ837487.1617-NODE-1617-length-26363-cov-17.590999_pt1 | contig 26363 bp, 25 predicted proteins | sample MGYA00519911_ERZ837487 | MGnify/ENA primary metagenome ERZ837487 (study PRJEB31850, sample SAMEA3708818) | human gut metagenome | biome: human gut; feature: human-associated habitat; material: faeces | place: China | collected 2014 ... | reverse complement strand
ATCATCAGTGCACCCTCCACCAGAATGCGGGTCTTGGAATAGGTTTTGGTCATAGGGATTCCTCTTCTCAGAACGATAGTACACAAAAACAAAATGCGCCCACTTTTGCAAGCAGGCGCAAGGGTGTTTGAGAAAGAACGGACAGCTCCGCAAACTCCCTACGCCGGCATTGCCCGGATCAGGTAAAGGGTACTCCGCTCAGTGCGGATCTCAGCCTTACGGCGCCCCTGTTTTTATGTCCACAGAAAAGTATAGCGTTTTCCGGGCAAAAGTCAAGCCCCGGTGCGGAATATCGCGCGCCGGGGCCGCATAGGCTGTACCATAGTTCATGCAGGGGGAATCGACTGATGAAAGGAGATCCGGAACAACGGGCCGTGCGGCTGGGCGAATACATCGCGGCCCACGGCGCTACCGTGCGGGCTGCAGCGGAAGTGTTCGGCTGCAGCAAGTCCACCGTGCACAAGGACGTTTCGGTGCGGCTGCGCAGCTTGCAGCCGGAACTGTTTGCGCAGGTGCGGGCCGTGCTGGCCCGCAACAAGGCCGAGCGGCATCTGCGCGGCGGTGCGGCCACCCGGCGCAAGTACTGCCGCCGGTGAATGCAGACGGGTGCGCCCCTGCCGGGGCGTGCCCGCCTTTTTTACTGTCCGGTATGGAACTGCGCAAGTGCGCCTTTTTCCAGCCGGGATACCTGCGCCTGACTGATGCCAATCTCCCGGGCCACCTCCATCTGCGTTTTGCCCTTCAGGTAGCGCAGCTCCATGATCCGCTTCTCCCGAGGGGTCAGCTCTGCCACCGTCTGGCGGAACTGCAGCCCGCTGATCCAGCTGTCCTCGCCATCCGGGTCCCGCACCTGATCGATGACGTACATGGCATCGCCGCCGTCGCTGTAGACCGGCTCTTCCAGACTGATCGGCTCCACCACCGACTCCAGCGCGGCGGTCACTTCCCGGCGGGTCAGTCCGGCCGCTCCGGCGATCTCGTCCATGGTCGGCTCCCGGCCCAGCTGCTTTTCCAGCGTTTCACGGCTTTGCATGGCGCGGTATGCGGTGTCGCGCAGGCTGCGGCTGACCCGAAGGGCGTTGTTGTCCCGCAAAAAGCGCCGGATCTCGCCGATGATCATCGGCACGCCGTAGGTGGAAAACCGCACCGGCTGGGCGGGGTCAAAGTTGTCGATGGCCTTGATCAGCCCAATGCACCCTACCTGAAACAGGTCATCCAGATTTTCGCCCCGCTGGGCGAACCGCTGCACCACACTGAGGACCAGCCGCAGGTTGCCTTCCACCATCTGCTCCCGGGCCTGCCGGTCGCCGCCGCGGGCCTGAATAAGGAGCCGACGCTTTTCGTCTTCGGTCAGGACAGGCAGCTGCGCGGTGTTCAGCCCGCAGAGTTCGACTTTGTTGTACATCCCCATGCCTCCCGGTTTTACTTCACCGGGAGTATGGCCTGCGGGTACAGACGCTATGCGTGGAAAAAATTGTGCCTTCCCCCAAAAGGGAGAAGGCACACGAAAGCGGTTGTAATTGGTACGGATTTATGATAAAATTGTACTTACAGCGGAAACGCTGTAAAGGCGCTGTGCCCACAAACGCAGGCGGCTGGACCTCTTTATCGGCTACGAAGGTCATCTATTCTATGGAACGACCTGAAGGAACCGGAAGGAGGTTCAATCTGATTGAGCGGCACTTCCCGGAACCTTCGGGCAAAGGGAGGTGAGCAGACATGACGATCTCCGAGATCATCGCAGCACTGGCACTTGTTGTCAATGCTGTCCGCACGGTGTTCGACATCGCGTGGAAGATTTACATGGAGCGAAACCACGCAAAAAAAGATTGACCGCCCCGTCTCCAACTCGTGCGGTCAATCTTTTGACAAGCCGATAAAGAGCTAGCTGTTTGAGTGGCCAGCGCCTTTTGCACTTTCAGTATAGACGAACCAGCGCGGATTGTCAAGCCCGGAGGGCGGCAAAACGCGCTTTTTTGCATTCTGCTGCGCTTAAATTTCTTCCAGCTGGGTTTTCAGGGTGCGGATGATCCGCTTTTCCAGCCGGGAAATGTAACTCTGGCTGATGCCAAGCACGTCGGCGGCTTCTTTCTGGGTGCGCTCGATGCCGTCGGCAAGGCCGAAGCGCAGCTCCATGATCTGCCGCTCCCGGGGCGAAAGCTGCTCCACGGCCCGGCGCAGCACGGCCCGCTGGTCGGTCTGTTCCAGATGCTGGCTCACAAGGTCCTCGTCGCTGCCAAGGATGTCCGAGAGCAGCAGCTCGTTGCCGTCGCCGTCCACGTTCAGCGGTTCGTCGATGCTGGCATCCTGACGGCGGTTGGAGCTTTTGCGCAGATACATGAGCATCTCATTGCCGATGCAGCGGCTGGCGTAGGTGGCCAGCTTGATGCTGCGCTCCGGGGTGAAAGTATTCACCGCCTTGATCAGCCCGATGGTGCCGATGGAGATCATATCCTCGCTGGGCACGCCGCTGCTCTCGTACTTTTTGGCAAGGTACACCACCAGCCGCAGATTATGGGTGATCAGCTCGTCGCGGGCGGCGGCGTCCCCGGCAGACATGCGGGCCAGCAGGGCTTTTTCCTGCTCGGGGGACAGCGGCGGGGGCAGGCTGGGTGCGCCCGCCAGAAAATGCGCCCCGCCGCAGAACGGCAGCTTTGCCCGCAGCATTTGCCACAGCCGGGCCAGAAGCAAAAACACAAACGATCCCTCCAATACGTTATAAGTAACACTCTTTGCAGGACTAAATTTAACTGTGCCCCAGCTCCCGGGAAAGCTCGCTGCCCAGCAGAACCGTCCAGTGCTGGGGCGGGGCATCCGGCCAGCAGAATGCTGCCAGAAAGCCGGACACGCTTTTTCTGCCCGCCCGCAGGCAGCGCCCCGGCACGGCAGGCAGCAGACAGTGCCCGGTGATGAGGGCACAGGGCACCAGCCGCACGCCCAGCCCGGGCGGGGGCAGGGGAGAGCTGCCCGCAAAGTTTGCGTCCAGAAACCGGCGCAGCGCGTCCGGCAGGGCAGAGCGCACGGCTGGGTAGTACACCAGTACCACAGCCCGGCCCGAGAGCGGCTCCTGCACCGCAAAGCCGGTGTCGCAAAAGGCCTGCACCGGCACCGTGCAGCCGTCCAGCTCCAGCGTGGCCGCAAAGCTGCTGCGCTGCGCCCGCCCGAAGCATAGCAGCACCCCGCGCAGCGCCGCGTACACGGCCCAGCAGGCCGCCAGAAGCCGCCCGGGCGACAAGGGCAGGTACAGGCACAGGTTGGCGCTGCCAGCCCCGGGCAGGGCCGCTGCGCCGCACACCAGCAGGTTGAGCAGCACATACCACCCGCACAGCCGGGCAAAGCTGCGCACCCCGGGCAGACCGTAGGCGGCGGCCACCGCCCCGCAGCAGGTGACACTTTTATAAAGAAATGCCACAGGCCCCGGCAGCTCGGGCAGCAACAGCCCCAGCGAGGCCAGCGCAGCCGCTGCACTGCCCGCCAGCAGACGCACGCCGCTGCATTCCCGGGCCGAGAGCAGCCCGGCGCACAGCAGCAGCGCTGCGCCGAGAACAAAGTTGACCAGAAGCAGCTCGTCGAGGTAGATGACGGTCTTCACGCCCCGAAAACACCCCCTGAACGCAGACGAAATGTGTGAAACTTTCGGATACCATTATCTTCCAGTTTGAGAAAAAACGGTGCCGAAACCGGAAAAATGGGCGCTGTTGTAAGCGTTTTGCAAGAAAGTTTTCACAGTCTTTCACACCTTTTCACATTTTTTACACTTTTTTTCGAAAAACCCCTTGAACATTTCTGGAAAGTGTGGTATATTATTGCCATCCTAGCAAGGATGGTGAGCCGCACAAAGCGGAGCACCAAAAATTATCTTTCAAATTTTGAAGGGAGTAATTTCACTATGATGATGCCTGCAAACTATTCTGCAATCGCAGAGAACGAGATGTCTTATGTTGTTGGTGGCGGCCTGGTCGATGTCCTGGCTCCTGTGATGACCACTGAGAACTGGAAGAACGTCAACACCAACCTGATCAAGATCGTTGGTAACGCTTACCTGGACAAGACCGTTCAGAGCGCTCTGGGCATGGTCTTCAATGGCAACTATGTCCCCGGCGGCGTTCTGACTGGCGCTTTCGGCATTGTGAAGAACATCTGGGGCAACGCTATGGATACCACCGACAACAAGGTTGCTGGCGGCGCTAAGGGCCTGTTCAACATCGCTCTGCAGGGTGTCGGCATCCTGGCTTCCATCTACACCCTGGGCTCCGGCTCCATCGGCATCGAGGCTGGCAAGAAGTTCGACCTGAAGGTGCTGTAATCAGTAACAACTGATTTGAGGTGTACACCAAAGCAGCTTTTAAGCTGGTTTGGTAACAAGCACTGAACCAGAACCCCGCGCACATGGCTTCGGCTATTGTGCGCGGGGTTTTTGTTGTATTTCCGGGGGGGCAGATGCGTGGTAACGACATGCCGTCTTGAAAAAATAAAGCTTTATGGTATGCTTATGCCAGAAAAGGAAACCGAAAGCGGGTGGGCCAATGGCACAGCTGTGATCTTTGGCATAGTTCCCTCCTTTTTGTGAACGTGTTCATAAAAAATAGCGCATGAAAGAGGATTTGTCAATAGAAAAGCACCGTACCTCCAACGAAGTACAGTGCTTTTTTGATAGAAATAGCGGCTGATCGCAATCACGCGGAGCGTTTGCGTGCCATGGCTGCCGAAGCGCCCTTTTACTGTTTTACGGCGCTGAAGCCGACCTGCTCAAAAACGGACATGGCTTCTTCGGTCTGCAGATGATCAAGAAAGGCCTTGGCCGCGTCGGCACTGGGGGCAGCCTTCATCACGGCGGCAGGGTAGATGACCTGACCGCACATTTCCTTGGTGGCTTCGTCCACGGGGGTCAGACCGGCGCTGTAGGCATCGGTGCAGTAGACGACACCTGCATCCACACTGCCCTCGCTGATCTGTGTGGTCACTTCCTTGACGTTGGAACCATAGGTGATGACCCCGGCGGCAGCCAGTGCAGCTTCGTCCAGACCGTAATAGGCCAGGATTTTCTGGGTGTACTGCCCCACAGGCACATCGCTGTTGCCCATGCAGAAGAGGATATCCTCGGCTTTCAGATGCTCGGCCAGTGCGTCAAAGCTGTCGATGCCCTTGTCGCTGCCCTCCGGCACGCAGAGCACGACCTTGTTTTCCAGCAGATCCACACGGCTGTCGCAGTCCACGAAGTCCAGACTTTCGGTGTTCACATCGGCGGAAGCGGTGCTGTCCAGCTGGTTCATCTGCTTCTGACCGGCCGAGATGAACAGGTCACAGTCGGCACCTTCCTGAATCTGGGTTTTCAGGGTGCCGGAAGAATCAAAGTTGAACTGGAAGGTCACGCCCGGGTTCTCCGCCGAGTAGGTCTCGCCGATGGCGGTGAGGGTCTCGGTGAGGGAAGCGGCGGCAAAGATGATGAGCTCCACCGGCTCTCCGGCTGCTTCCGAGGAAGCGACGGCTGAGGAAGCGGCCGTACCGGAAGTGGATCTGCCGCAGGCGGTCAGGGCAGCGGCGGCTCCGGCCAGACCAGCCGCATAAAGAAAGTTCCGGCGGGAAATCTTGTTCAGTTTCATGGTTTATCTCCTGTTTTTTGAGAGAAATGATTTTGCACGATACGGTACAGGATGCGGTGCCGTCCACCGGGATAAAAATATCACACCCAATAAAATACAAAAAATGGCCGGTCCGTCAAGCGGCAAACCGGCCCAAATTCATGCGCATACCGGTTGAAGTTGAGAAACAACCGGTGCATGGTATGACTTTTTGCGAGAGACTCATCGGCGCGCACACTCGCCATCCAGCCCGGCGGCGATGCGTACCCCGTGTTCCAGACTGGGCAGGATGTACTCCAGATTTTCCTGCACGGCTTTGGGGCTGCCCGGCAGGTTGACGATGAGCGTTTTGCCGCGCAGCACGCTGGCTCCGCGGCTGAGCATCCCGCGCGGGGTGATACTCAGGCTGTGATACCGCATGGCTTCGGCAATGCCGGGCGCGTTGCGGTCGGCCACGGCAAGGGTGGCTTCCGGGGTAATATCCCGGGGCGAAAAGCCGGTGCCGCCGGTGGTGAGGATCAGGTTGACCTGTCGGCCGTCTGCCAACCGGATGAGCTGGGCTTTCAGGGCCGCAGCTTCATCGGGCAGAAGCAGGGTCTCCTCCACTACATAACCCGCATCGGTCAGCATTTTGACGATGATCGGGCCGCTTTTGTCCTCGCGCTCGCCGCGGCTGCCCTTGTCGGACAGGGTAATGACGGCAGCCCGCAGGGGCGGGTTTTCCAGTGGGGGCAGAAGCGTTACTTCATCGTCCACATGGATCTCGCCGCCGTGCAGCACCCGGGCAAACACGCCCTCCCGGGGCATAATGCACTCGCCGGTCTGCTGTTTGATGACGCAGTCGTTGTGGCACTCCTTGCCGATCTGGGTCATTTCCAGAACAACATCCCCGATGGCAAAACGGCTGGTCACCGGCAGGGCGCGGAAGTTGAAGCCTTCAATGACCAGGTTTTCGCCAAAGGCACCATAGTCTACCCAGATTTTTTTGCGGAAGGCTTCGATCTTTTCAGCGCTCAGCAGACTGACCTGCCGGTGCCAGTTGCCGCCGTGGGCATCGCCCACGATGCCCCACTCCGGGGTGAGAACGGCGCTGGGCACTGCGGTCTTGACGGTGCCGCGCTGGGGGCTTGTGCAGATTGCCAGAATTTTACCCATGAAATTTTATCCTCCGATCCGGTACATCCCGCAGGTGGCGGGCATGGAACTGTCTTCAAAATGGTGCTCCCGGGGTTTGGACCAGATGGTTTCCCGGATGGCGGCCAGCAGCCGGGCATCGTCGGCACCGCCACGCAGCAGTGCACGCAGGTCGCAGCCGGTCTCACTGGCAAGGCAGGGGCGCAGAAAGCCAAGGCTTGTCAGGCGCACCCGGTTGCAGGAGGCGCAGAACTTGCCGTGCACGGCGGTGATGAAGCCGATGCTGCCCTTCCAGCCGGGGACGGTATAGTACACTGCCGGGCCGTCGCCCAAAGCGACGCCTTCCACGGGATGCAGCCCGGGCCAGCGGCGGGCGAACCGCGCCTGCAGCTCCGGGCCGGAAATGCAGGGTATGACCGCGCCGTAGCCGATGGGCATCATCTCGATGAACCGCACTTGTAAATCATTGTCCCGGGCCAGTTCTGCGATCGATTCCAGTTCGCCCTCGTTGACGCCGGCCTGCGGCACACAGTTGAGTTTGACCGGCAGGGGACTGTCCAGTGCAGCGCGCAGGCCTGCCTGCACGGCGGCAAATTCGTCCCGGGCAGTGATGCATCGGAACACGGCGGGGTCCAGCGTGTCCAGACTGATGTTTACGCTGTCCAGCCCGGCGTCCAGCAGGGCTGGCAGCTGCCGGGCCAGAAGCACAGCGTTGGTGGTCAGGGTCACTTTGCGGATGCCGGGGGTGGCTTTCAGCCCGGCCACCAGCTGTTCCACGCCCTTGCGCACCAGTGGTTCACCGCCGGTGATGCGCACGGTGTCGATGCCGCACTGCGCAAACAACGCAGTCAGACGCAGCAGTTCTTCGTAGGTGAGCAAAGCTTCCCGTTCCAGTTTTTCCACGCCGTCCGGCATACAGTAACGGCAGCGCAGGTTGCACAGGTCGGTAACAGACAGGCGCAGGTAGTGGATATCCCGGCGGCAGGAATCAAACATAGCCGCCCTCCGCCCGGATGTAGTGGCCGCTTTTGCCGCCGGTCTTTTCCACAAGATGGATGCCGCCCAGCTCCATGCCCTTGTCCACAGCCTTGCACATATCATAGATGGTGAGCAGAGCGGTGGAAACACCGGTCAGGGCTTCCATCTCCACGCCGGTGACGCCGCTGGTTTTCACGGTGCAGCGGGCTTCCACAGCCTGCTGTTCGGGCAGCAGGCTGAAATCGATGCTCACCTTGGTCAGCGGCAGCGGGTGGCACAGCGGGATCAGCTCGCTGGTGCGTTTGGTGGCCATGATGCCTGCAATGCGGGCTACGCCCAGCACATCGCCTTTTTTTACTTTGCCGCCCTGCACGGCGGCAAAGGCTTCGGCGTTCATGGTGATGATGCCCCGGGCCGTGGCTTCGCGGAAGGTGACGGCCTTGCCGCTCACATCCACCATCACGGCGTTTCCGGCGGCATCGAAATGAGTCAGGTTGGTTTCGTTCATAAAGATCGTATCTTTCTTGTTAAAGTGAATCAAATTTTCAAACGTCCTCGCCCTCTCAGGCTCATTTCATTCGCCAGCTCCCCCAAAGTGGGAGCCCTTGGCAGTCCACGCAAGCTTCATCTCTTTGCCAAGGCCTCTCCCTTTGAGGAAAGACTTCCCCCGCGCCGGGGGAAGATGTCGCGTAGTGACAAAAGGGGGAGTGTGGATTTGCGAAGCAAAGACGGAGAGGGCGAGCAAGCTGAAGATCAGCAGTGGCCGAAGCCGCAGTTTGGCCAGTGACACTCGGCGCAGCCAAGGCACAGCCCGCCCTCGCCCAGCCGGGCAATGTCCTCGGCGGTGATGGGGTCATCGGCCAGCAGACGGGGCAGCAACAGATCAAAAATCGTCCGCTTTGCGTACATCACGCAGCCGGGCAGACCGCACACGGGCACACCGTCCAGATAGCTGACAAGGAACATGGCACCCGGCAGCACCGGGGCACCGTAGCTGATGATGTCGGCCCCGGTATTTTTGATGGCCAGCGGGGTGCGGTCATCGGGGTCTACGCTCATGCCGCCGGTGGTAAAGATCAGCTCACAGCCAGCAGCTTTCGCTTCCAGAATGGCGGCAGTGATGCCCGCCGGGTCATCGTCGCAGACCTTGTGAAAGGTCATTTCGCAGCCGTATTCGGCCAGCTTGCCCTGCAGGATGGGGGTGAATTTGTCCTCGATGAGACCCTTGAACACCTCGCTGCCGGTGGTGATGACGGCAAACTTCTTCTGATGCATGGGCAGCACGTTCAGGATAGGCTCCGGCCCGGCAGCGGCCTGCATGGCGTCCATCTTTTCCTGCTCGATCACCAGCGGGATGATGCGGGTGCCGGCCAGCTTCTGCCCTTTTTTCACGGGCATATCGCCGTGGATGGTGGCGATCATCATCTGCGGGGTGCGGTTGACCGCCAGCAGGGCAGCGCGGTTTATTTTAAGCAGGCCGTCGCAGTCGGCGATCAGCTCGATCTTGCCCTCTTTCGGCTCGGTGCCGTGGATGTTCTTGCCGGCAGCTGCTTTGTACAGCAGGGCGGCCGCTTCGTCCTCATGCAAAATACCGGGGCGCTTTTCCCAGACATAAAGATTTTCTTTGCCGATGGACAGCAGCACCGGGATATCCTCGGGCTGCACGATGTGCCCCTTGCGGAAGCGTGCCCCTTTGAACTCGCCCGGGATGATCTGAGTGATATCATGGCAGAGCACCTGCCCTGCCGCATCAACAGTACGGATCAGTTTCATCTTTTTATCTCCTTGAAGCATCCTCGTGGCTGAACGGATCAGGCCGCCAGCATCAACATCTGCAGGCGGATAATTTGCCTGTCCGGACAGCCAGCTAAAAAGAAAAGTCCTGTACTTCTGACAAAGTACAGGACTTTTTGGTGGAGAATAGCGGGATCGAACCGCTGACCTCTTGCATGCCATGCAAGCGCTCTCCCAGCTGAGCTAATCCCCCGGATGTTTGTGCCGTGCCTGACGACATAACACATTATAGCAGTCCGGGGAATGTTTGTCAACTACTTTTTTCAAAAAATTCGGCAGATCACTGCACACTTGCAAGAAAACGCTCGAAACCTGCGCGGCCGGCTTCGTCCAGTTTGTAGACGCCGGCATCGGTCAACACTTCGGCGAACGCATGGCCGATCTCATCCTGCAGGATAGTGTGCACGTTGTCTGCATTCAGCTCCGGATGGCGGGCGAGGATATCCTCAGCCCACTCGGCATGCTTCTGCAGCTCTTCGGGATACTGGGCGGCAGGCGTGCGGGCAACCAGCATGTCGGCCAGCTCGGCCATTTCCCTCTTCAGGCGGCTGGGCAGCACAGCCAGACCCATGACCTCGATGAGGCCGATGTTTTCCTTTTTGATATGGTGCAGCTTTGCATGAGGATGGAACACGCCCAGCGGATGCTCCGGGGTGGTGATGTTGTTGCGCAACACCAGATCCAGCTGATACTTGCCGTCCCGCATCCGGGCGATGGGGGTGATGGTGTTGTGCGGCTCGCCGTCGGTCTCTGCAAAGACGAAGCATTTCTCGTCGGAGTAGCCTCGCCATGCGGTCAGGATCTTGTCGGCCAGCTCCACAAGGCGCTCGTCGTTTTCGCAGGTCAGGCGGATGCAGCTCATGGGCCAGTGGACGATACCGGCTTCCACATCCTCAAAGCCGGGGAAGACCCATGCTTTCTCAATGGGGGCCTTGGCCATGGCAAATTCATAGTGACCGCCCTGGAAGTGATCGTGGCTCAGGATGCTGCCGCCTACAATGGGCAGGTCGGCATTGCTGCCCACGAAGTAGTGGGGGAACAGCCCTACGAAATCCAGCAGTTTGCGGAAGGTTGCCCGCTCGATCTTCATGGGGGTGTGCTGATTGTTGAACACGATGCAGTGCTCGTTATAATAGACATAGGGGCTGTACTGCAGGTTCCACGCGCTGTCGTTGATAGTCAGCGGGATGATGCGGTGATTTTCGCGGGCGGGGTGATTCATGCGGCCGGCATAGCCTTCGTTTTCGGCACAGAGCTGGCACTTGGGGTAAGCGCTCTGCGGAGCCAGCTTGGCGGCAGCAATGGCCTTGGGGTCTTTTTCCGGCTTGGAGAGATTGATGGTGATATCCAGATCGCCGTAGGGCGTTTTTGTGACCCACTTCAGGTCCCGCTTGATGCGGTAACGGCGGATATAATCGGTGTCCTGACTGAACTTGTAGAACCAGTCGGTGGCGGCCTGCGGACCTTCGGTCTCATAGCGCTCCTCAAAGTTGGCGCGCACGATGCTGGGGCGCGGGGTCAGCACGCCCATCAGCTTGGTGTCGAACAGGTCGCGGGCAGTGCCGTTGTCGGCACACACGCCCCGGGCCACGGCATCGTCCACCAGCGTTTTGAGGATGCTTTCCAGATCGGTGTAGCACACTTCGCTTTCCGGTGCGGTGAAGTCATCCAGCTGCAGAGTCATAAGCAGCTGGTTGCGGATGTAGATCTCATCATCGGGCAGGATCAGCCCGGTGTCCAGCCCATAGTTCACGAGCTGTTGGATCGCAGTAGAGATCACAGCACAGCACCTCCCTCGGGGCGGATGCTGAGCACATGACAGTGGTCTTCGCCTAAAATCGCTTCCATGTTCTTTTTGAACTCGGACAGAAGTTCCAACGGAACAAAGGCCTGCACGGTACCGGCAAAACCGCCGCCGTGCACGCGCACAGCACCCTTGCCCTGCAGGAAATGCTTTGCGGCTGCAATGGTCACGGCCACTTCCTGATGCTCCTTGTATCCGGCGGGGATGACGTTCTGCAGGTATTCCCAGCTGCTGTCGCCGGAGGCGGTCACCAGCTGCAGGAAGGCATCAAAGTTGCCCTCGCGCAGGGCAGCCACCTGCTGCGGTACGCGGTCGTTGTCGGCGTAGAAGTGGAAGGCACGCAGCACAGCGCGGTCGCCGCACTGGCGGCGGCACTCCGGCAGCTTTGCGATAAAGGTCTCAAACGGAACGTCCCGCAGCACTTCACCGCCGCACACCGCAGCCACAGCGCGGCAGTCTGCCGGGATGGCGGCGTATTCATCGGTCAGGTCGGCGTGGTCTGCGCCGGAGTCCAGAATGCACAGCGCAAGGCCGGCCTTGGAAAAATCTACATGCACCGGTTCCACGTCGGGCTGGGCGGGATTGGCAAAGTCGATGGTGATGATGTTGCCCACGCTGGAAGCCATCTGGTCCATCAGGCCGCAGGGCTTGCCGAAGTAGACATTCTCAGCCCACTGGCCGATCTGCGCGATGGTGATGGGGGAGACCTTTTCGGTCATGAAGCAGTCGTTCAGGATGACACCGATCAACACTTCGAATGCAGCAGAAGAGGAAACGCCGCTGCCCTTGGGCACGTTGGATGCAATGTACACGTCCAGACCGGAGAGCGCCGCACCCCGCTGGCGGAATGCTTCGCACTCGCCGCGCAGCAGGGAAGCAGTGGTGTTTTCCTCCTCCTTGCGGGCGGCAAGGTCGCCAAGGTCGATGACACACAGATCATAGCCCTCGCTCTGCACCCGCAGCTGGTTCAGGCTGTTGGGCGCGGCAGCGGCGATCATATCAATGTTCACACTGCCTGCCAGCACGCGGCCGTGCTGATGGTCGGTGTGGTTGCCGCCGATTTCGGTGCGGCCGGGGGCGCTGTACAGGCCGGCTTCGGCGTGAGCGCCAAAAGTATTTTCCAGTCCGTCCAGCACGGCTGCATAGCGGGCAGCCTGCACAGGCGTTTCTTCCGGGGCACAGCAGTAGAGCGAAGCCAGACGTGCGGCATGTGCGCCGCTGGAAAGCTCCTGCTTCCATGCAGAAACAGATTTCATCATGGGGTGATCCTCCTTTTTGAACGGGTCAGGGTGGAGTTTTTGCGCGGTGCGCACAGACGCGCCGCAATCTTCTGATGCTATAATATAAAATCTGATTGCAAAAAACCATGTGTTATTGTTGCATCTCAATGAAAGATTGCAAAAAGGCTGCAATTGCGCCGGAAAAAGCAAATGCGGCAATTAAAATAAAATCGAGAGGAAAACAGAAAAACCATTGTGAAAAACATCCTGAAATTATTCGGCGTATCCAGCGCGTACAAAAGGTATAAAGCATGGATATTTGCGTTTTTTGAGGACGAATAAACCGCACCCTCCGAAGAAGGCGCGGCATTGAAAAAACAAACACAGGCTCAGCGCATGCGCAAGGCGTTCCGGGCGTGAATGAGACGGTCGAGCAGGCTGAGATAGGAATCGAAGAACACGGGAACATCTTCCCGGCAGAGCAGGACAGTCAGGTTTTCGATGATAGCATCCAGAAACAGCAACTTGACAGACAGCATGAGAGATTTCCTCCTAGAAAATACAGAAGCATTGTTTTGGACGGTCTTGCAAGAACCTTGTTACGATGCTATTATATAACCAAAGATGAACTTTTGTTAGGATAAAATATCTGAATCAATAGGAGAAAATCGTCATGCTGGATGAAAATGGCGTATGGAAAACAACGGTTGCCCCGGACGGCAGAGAACTGGTGACCATCGGGACGCCGGAATTCCCGGCGGAGATGTGGGGACCATGGAATTTTGAAGGCGGGACCGGTAAGGTGCCGTGGCATTGGCACGAAGAGCTGGAACTGAATATGACCATCTGGGGCACCGAACAGGTGACAGCAGACGGCAAAAGTTTTCTACTGGAACCGGGGCAAGGCGTGTTTGTCAATTCGGGTGTGCTGCACGGTTCCGAGCCGGGTCCGGGGCACGATGCCCCCTATCACGATTCGCTGGTGTTCCACCCGTCGCTGGTGGGCGGGGCGTCCGGCAGTGTGTTCTGGCAGAAATACCTGACTCCGGTGCTGATGGCACCGGAGTGCCGGTGTGTTCCGCTGCGGGGCGAAACCGAATGGGAGCGGAAGGCGCTGGAACAGCTTCGTTTTGTGGCGCGGGTCTGGCCGGAAAAGGAGCCCGGCTATGAGGTCGAAGTGCGGGCGGCGCTCTCCCGGGTGATCTGCCTGCTGGCTGAAAACTGTGTCCACCATGCACAGGCTCCTTCCGGGCGGGAGCTGCGGGACGCGGAGCGCATCAAACAGATGGTGGATTTTATCCGCAGCCACCGTGCCGAGCCCATCACCACCGAGCAGATCGCGGCCAGCGCAGCCATCAGCGTAAGCGAGTGCCTGCGGTGCTTCCGCCGGATGATGGATCTGACCCCGAAGGAATATCTCCGCCAGCACCGCATCCGGCACGCGGCGTATCTGCTGGAGCAGACCGGGCAGAGCATCAACGCCATCGGCGCAGAATGCGGCTTTGAGGATATGAGCTATTTTGCCCGGGTGTTCCGGGAGGAAAAAGGCTGCACACCGACGGAGTACCGGGCGAGAAATAAGTAGCGCTGTGGCAGATCGGGGGGTGGGAGCTTTCTCTTCGGACACGAAAACGGGTTGCGGCTCCCAGCGTCTGCGGCGGCTCTCGCCTTGCATCCTGCTGGCCGCTGCCCCAGCCTTGGCTCCCTGTTTCCGCCGCTGGCGGCGGTCGCCTCCGCTGCAAGCCATTCCATCGCCCGCCCTACTGCCTGCGGCAACAGGGTCCCACCCCAGCGGACGGTCCTCAGAGAAACTCCCGCCCCCTTAGATACAGCAAAAAAGCCCTCCCTTCCGGGAGAGCCGTTGAGCGTAACAAAGCTGAGAAGGTTTCACTTTTTGAAGTCGCTGCCGGACAGGCCGTCAAGGTTCAACATGCCTTCCAGCGCGGCCACATCGGCCGAAACGTCCAGCGCGTCGGACTGGAACAGCTTGTCCAGCTGGTTTTCAAAGGCCGTCACCAGCAGATCCATGGAGCGCTCGATGTTCTGCTTTGCTTCGGTGATGTTCCCGCCCTGCACATCCTGCGCCGAAAGGCTGGCATAAGTGTTCAGCAGTTTCAGGGCCGTGGGCAGGTAGTAGTCCATGAATTTCTGCAGCTGAGCCTTCTTGGCGGGATCCTCCTTTGCCAGCTGGAAGATACGGGCGCTGACCGATTCCAGTCGGCTGATCTTGGCTGTCATCACCGGGTCCGGGATCGCATCGTTGACCTGACGCAGCTGCTGCAGCAAAGCAGCGTATTCGTCTGCCGGGGCAGCGGGCTTCTTGGGTTGGGGCTTCGGCTCCGGACGGGGCGGCTGCGGGGCAGCACCGCGCACCACCAGCGTCCCCGTGCGGTTATCGATGTAGGCATCGGCCCCGAAATAGCCGTGTTCGATGGCGCTTTCCAGTGTGGAGCGGCCTTTGGCGGCGTCGATGCCCGCCGCAGCGAACAGCTCGTCCAGCGGGATATTGTCCCGCTCGCCCACGATGCGGTCCAGCTGACGTTCCAGCTTGCGGGCGCGGTCCATGCGCAGACCCATGAACAACGCTCCGCCGCCGCCCAGCGTCATGGCCAGCGCAGTGAACAGTTCTTCAAAATCAGGAAAGTAAAACCAGCTGCCGACCACGTCCACAAGATCCATCGCGCCGGCAAACAGAAAGCAAGCGCCCAGAACGGTGCAAAGGGTCATAGCAGTTTTGTGCCAGTTCTTGGTATTCTTCTGCTCCTCGGTGGGCACATCATGGCCGCAGACGGACTCGTTCTTCCGGTCGGGCTCCGGCCCAAGGTCGGCGCGGTAGTCGCCCCGGGCACGGGCGGCCTCCTGCTCCTCCTTCATCACCTTCTGGTCAATGCCCTTCAGGATGAACAGCAGCACCCCCAACGGCCCGGACATCGCCATTACGATAAAAATGGCAATAGTGGGGATCTTTGCTAAATAGTGTTTTCTCGGTTCCATGAAACTGAATTCCTTTCACAGAAAGATAAAAATAAGACCGCGTTCCACTCTATTATAGCGGAGCGCGGCCTTTTTGTTAAGGGGGTATTTCTGTGTTGAGGAAGTTTACTTCATCAGGCTGCAAACGGCCTCGGCGTAAGCGGTGGGGTCATCCACGGGCAGGCCTTCGATGAGCTGTGCCTGTGCATACAGCAGATCGCTGTATTTCTTCACCTTGTCGGTGTCGCCAGCCTCCTGCGCGGCCTTGAGCACGGCGAAAACGGGGTGGTTGGCATTCAGTTCCAACACCTTGTCGCTCTTCACGCCCTCGCTGCCGGGCTGTTTGGACAGCACTTTTTCCATCTCAATGGACAGCGGGCCGTCGGACGACAGGCACACGGGGTGATCCTTCAGGCGGGTGGAGACCTTGACCTCCTTCACCTTGCCGTCCAGAGCGTCCTTAATGGCATCAAACAGAGCCTTGTTCTCGGCAGTGGCATCCTCAGCGGCCTTCTTCTCTTCCTCCGTCTCAAGGCCGAGATCACCGCTGTTGACGTTCTTGAACTCGACGGTGCCGTCCTTGCCCTCGGCGTCCTTACGGGGATAGGTGCGCAGGATCTGCAGGCAGAACTCGTCCACATCCTCGGTCAGCAGCAGGACATCATAGCCCTTGTCCATGACAAGCTCGGCAGAGGGCAGCTTTGCCAGACGGTCGGTGGAGTCGCCGGCGGCAAAGTAGATATACTTCTGCTCGGCGGGCATCTTGTCCACATATTCCTGCAGGGTGACCATCTTCTGCTCCTTGGCAGACCAGAACAGCAGCAGGTCGCGCAGCAGTTCGGCGTGCATCCCGTAGTCGGAGTAAGCGCCGAACTTGATCTGACGGCCGAATTCCTTCCAGAATTCCTCGTACTTCTCGCGGTCGTTGGCCAGCATGGCGTGCAGCTCGTTCTTGATCTTCTTTTCCAGAGCGTTGTGGATCAGCTTGAGCTGGTTGTCCTTCTGCAGCATTTCACGGCTGATGTTCAGGCTCAGATCCTGGCTGTCCACGATGCCCTTGACGAAGCTGAAGTAATCGGGCAGCAGGTCGGCGCACTTCTCCATGATGAGCACGCCGGATACGTACAGGGCCAGACCCTTCTCGTAATCCTTGGTGTAGAAATCATAGGGGCGGTGGCTGGGAACAAACAGCAGAGCGTTGTAGTTTGCGGTGCCCTCGGTGCGGCTGACGATGACGCGGGCGGGGTCGGCGTAATCGCCGAACTTATCCTTATAGAAGGTGTTGTACTCATCGTCGGTCACTTCGCTCTTCTGCTTTTTCCAGATGGGCACCATGCTGTTCAGAGTTTCCAGTTCGGTGTAGGTCTCCCACTCGGGCTTATAATCTTCGGGCTTGGGGTCCGGTTCCGGCTTCTGGCGGCTCTTTTCACGCTCCATCTGGATGGGATAGCGCACATAGTCGCTGTACTTCTTCACAATGGCCACGATGCCGTATTCATCGAGGAAGTTGTCGTAGTTGTCGGTCTCGGTATCCGGCTTGATGTGCAGGATGATCTGGGTGCCGACGGTGTCCTTCTCGGCGGGGTTCAGCTCGTAGCCGTCCACGCCGGAGGATTCCCACTGCCATGCTTCATCGGAGCCGTAGGCCTTGGATATGACGGTGACCTTATCGGCCACCATGAAGGAAGAGTAGAAACCAACGCCGAACTGGCCGATAATGTCGATGTTCTCATCCTTGTTGTCCTGCTTGAAGTCCAGAGAGCCGGAGTGAGCAATGGTACCCAGATTCTTTTCCAGCTCTTCTTTGGTCATGCCGATGCCGTTATCCTCGATGGTCAGGATACGGTTTTCCTTGTCGCGGGTGATGAGGATGCGGAAATCGCTCTTGTTCATGCCCACGGAAGTGTCGGTCAGGCTCTTATAATAAAGCTTGTCGATGGCGTCCGATGCGTTGGAGATCAGCTCACGCAGGAAAATTTCCTTGTTGGTATAGATGGAGTTGATCATCATATCCATCAGCTTTTTGCTTTCAGCCTGAAATTCTTTCTTCGCCATAATGCAAAACCTCTTTTTATCTGTATTCAGTGCCAGCACTCGGGCAAACTGACTGCTTCCGAGAACTTAGCACTCATAACTTTCGAGTGCTAATATACACCGCTTCGGGGCAAAAATCAAGGGCTTTCATAAAAAGTTTAAAAATGATATAATAAACCGCAAAGGATGCAGCCGGCACACGCCGCCTTTGTCCTTATCTTAAAATAAGAAGGAGGAAAGACCATGCAGCTGAAGCAACTGGAACTGACCGGCGGCGGGACCCTGACGGTGTATCTGCGTGTATCCGACAGCCGGATGCCGAACGCGATGGAGCGCCCATTGGTGCTGGTGGTGCCCGGCGGGGGCTATAATCACGTCAGCCCGCGGGAGGGTGACCCGGTGGCGCTGCAGTTTGCTGCGGCGGGGTATCACACTGCCGTGCTGGACTATGCCGTGGGCGAAAAGGCGAAAAACTGGCTGCCCATGCGCCAGCTGGCGGAAGCCATCGGCCTTGTGCGGGCGCACGCCGCCGCGTGGCATGTGCTGCCGGGTAAGATCGCAGTGTGCGGCTTTTCGGCGGGCGGGCATCTGGCGCTGTCCGGCGCAGTGCTGGATATCCCCGGCGAGAGCGCTCAGCCCCGGCCGGATGCGGTGATTCTGGGCTACCCGGTCATCACGGCCGGGGAGCACGCCCACCGCGGCAGCTTTGAGCGGCTGGCGGGCAGTGCGGACCTTGCCGTGCAGCAGCAATTCACGCTGGAAGACAAGATCACGCCCCGCACGCCGCCGGTGTTCGTCTGGCATACTATGGAGGATGGGACGGTCCCTGTGGAAAATACCCTGATGCTGCTGCAGGCACTGCACAAAGCAGGCGTCCCGTGCGAAGCGCATCTTCTTGAAAAAGGCGTCCATGGAACCAGCATCAGCACGGCGGAGGTGGATGCACAGAGCGTCCATCGGCACCACTGGGTGAAACTGGCGGTGGAATGGCTGAACGACACTTTCGGCTTTTCCGTCTGTTAACTCTGGCATATTTGAACGAACCTACAAAAAATTCACAATTGAACTGTTGACTTGCACAGTGTACAGGCGTATACTAGTCAGCAGGGACAAACTGACGAGACAGATTTGTCTCCTATGGAAGAAGGAACTTACAATGGTTATGGACCCGACGTTGCCGCGCATCTCGGTGCGCGATCTGCTCATGCAGGCATTTCTCACCGGCTGGGAGCTTTCCGACAAGGCCGTTTCGCAGGACGAATACCTGCAAAGCTCCATTCAGGTCATTGAGATGCTGCAGGTGGAGCCGGAAAATCTTTACGCTGAGGAAGGTCTCGGCCTGCCGGACGGCGAAGAGGTGGATCATCTGGACGATCTGCTCCGCGCAGACGGCCAGTGGCTGTACTACGGTGTGGAAGAGGAAAATTTCTTCCTCATCCAGTGGTATCCGGACGAAGCTTCGGCCAAGGCAAAGCTGGCGCAGCTGGAAGAGCTGGGCGACGGCAAACAGTATCTGGTGGATCTGACCCTCAAGCGGGAAAATCCTTCGGAGGCCGAAAACTTCGGCAATTCCAATCCGGTGCAGCTCCGCTCCTGACCATGTTATTTTGAACCCCCGATTCGGGCGAAAGGGACCTTTGCAGAATGCATCTTTCTGAAACAGAACACGAACAGCTTTATGCCATCGTGGAAAAGTATGATCAGCATCCGGATGTGCAGCGGATGCGGGAATATATCCAGCACGGCTCGGTGACCACCTATCAGCACTGCAAAAATGTGGCGCTGGTCAGCTTCTGGCTCAACCGCCGCCTGCATCTCCACGCCGACGAGACGTCGCTGGCTGTGGGTGCACTGCTGCATGACTTTTATCTGTACGACTGGCACACCACCGGCACTTTCCACGGCCTGCGCCGCCTGTTTGAAATGCACGGCTTCTCCCACCCGGGGTGCGCCTGTGTCAATGCCAAAAAGGTGTTCGGCATCACAAAGAAAGAGCAGGGCATCATTGCGAGCCATATGTGGCCGCTGACTTTCCGCCATGTGCCCTCCTGCCGCGAGGCGGTCATCGTCTGCCTTGCCGATAAATACTGCGCGGTTGTGGAGAGCATGTTCCAGCGCTCCCGCACGGGGGCTGTTGTGGACGGCGCATCTGACCCGGACGGCGACGAGTGGTAACTTTATAAAAAATAAAAATGGACAGAGCGAGTTATTTTGCGCTCTGTCCATTTTTTGTTACAGCTTTTTATACCCGGCCGGTTCGTCATCCTTTGCACGGCGCTCCATGAGGAAGGTGTCCAGCCAGCGGCCATGGCAATCCCGGGCGATGCGCTCCCGGCGGCCCACCAGACGGAACCCGCATTTGGTGTGCAGCGCACGGCTGGCGGCGTTGTCCTGCAGGACGGTGGACTGCAGCGTCCAGTAACCGGCCTGCTCTGCCTGACGGCACAGTTCGGTGAGCAGGTGATACCCCAGTCCGTGACCGCGGAACTTTTCGCCAACGTAGATGCTCACTTCGGCAACGCCTCGGTAACACCACCGGGGGTCCACCCGGTGCAGGGCAGTCCAGCCTGCGATCACGCCGTCCAGCTCCAAAACAAGGCGGCATTCTTTTGTGTGAGAAGCATCCCACGCAGTATAGGGCGGACAGTCGGTCTGGAATGTTGCATATTCCGTGGCGATGCCCTCCAGATAGATCCGGGAGACCTGCTCCCAGTCTTCCGGCTCCATGGGCCGGATGGTCATTTTACTCATACTTTCTGATTCCGGCAGGCGGCCCCAGAACCGCCCGCGCCCTCTTATTTTTCAAACTATTTCCAGTATAGCAGAATTTGCGGTGCGGTACAAGCGCCGGAGTGCACAGAATTATTTTGACAACGGGGGAGAATGTGATACAATAACTTCAGAAATGTGCTCCGATGAAAGCGGAAATAAAAGCGGGACACAGGATGGAGAGAATTACATGAAACAGAACTGGAAACAACGCCTGATCGCGGCAGGCGTCTGCGGCTGCCTGTTGTTGGCGTCAGCTCTGCCGGCATCGGCTGCGGACTTTGCGGAAGACATTACACCGGACATGACGATGCAGGAGATCCGCAGCGACCCTGTGATGCAGCAGAGCGGGCTGTTTTTGTATGGCTCCTTCGGCGAGGGGACCCAATGGACCCGCAGCCGACTGGAAAACCAGACCCTGCAGGAATACGCATGGGGGCAGACGGTGCCGGAAACAACGGCGGCGCTGAACCTTGCAGCACAGAATGTGAAGGACGGAGTTCAGGTGACGTGGCAGGTCTACAGCCCGGAGGAGACCGAGGCGGATCCTTCGCTCGGATGCGTGCAGCTGTTTTATTTCCCGGGGAGCGATCCCGATGGCAAATATGCGATCGTGATGGGCGGCAATGCGCTGACCATCAACGGCACATTTGGCGAGGGCCTGCCGACAGCGTGGGAACTGCATGAAAAAGGCTATACCGTGTTTGTTCTGCGCTACCGCGCATGGACCGACCTTGGCGACAATGCACCGCTGCAGGATCTTGGCAATGCGGTGAACTTTATTACCGCCCATGCGGAACAGCTCCGGGTGCAGCCGGAGGATTACGCGATTGTTGCCTACTCGTCCGGCGCGCAGGTCGCGGGCATATTTGCCAACCAGAAGCGCGGCTACGGAGCCTTTGGTGCCCAGAAGCCGGGCGCACTGATTCTGGGGTACCCGATCGTTGATTTCTCTATTATGAAGCCGGTGTATCACATCGTATATGATCCGACCGCATGCGGATGGCGCTATTACTGGACCGACCTGGATCGGGCAGTGGATGACGATTACCCGCCGGTTTATTTCTGGCGGGGCGACAATGACACGATCCTCGGGCCGGACACAAGCTCTTACGAAGCGTTTGAACAGGCTCTGCAGAAACACGGTGTGACGTACCAGAGAACGGCCTTTGCGGATGCACCCCATGCGGTCTCGATCGGCCGCGGGACCGATGCTGACGGCTGGCTGGATGATGCAACCGCGTTCTGGGAAGAACAGGTAAAATAAAAAAGACGCAGGTCCGGGCTTTGCGGGAGCAAGGCCCGGATTTTGCAATGGGAGAGACAACACATGGAATTTTTAGCGTTTCTGTACACCTTTCTGCTGGTGGCCATCTGCCTGATGATGGCGCTGCTGCTGTACCGTTCGGCAAAACCGACGGCCGGCCGGGATGACGCCGCACTGAAGGAATGGCTGCACCAGCAGCTGGAAGCCCAGAACCGGCAGACCGAGGCAAAGCTGGCTGAGATGAACCGGCAGAACCTTGCCGCCATGGGCCAGATCAGCGAGACACTGCAGGCCTCAGTGCAAAGCCTGAGTGCAGCACTCACCGCAGGGCAGGGCACCCAGCAGCAGACCATGGAGCAGCGCCTGCAGGGGCTGGAAATGTCCAGCGCCCGCAAGCTGGAAGAAATGCGCAAAACGCTGGCCGATGGCATGACCGCTCTGCAGACACAGAACGCTCAGAAGCTGGACGAGATCCGCCATACGGTGGACGAACAGCTGCAGGACACTTTGCAGAAGCGTGTGACCGAGAGCTTCAAGGCCGTGAACGACCAACTGGAACAGGTGTACAAGGGGCTGGGCGAAATGCAGAATCTTGCCGCCGATGTGGGCGGGCTGAAGCAGGTGCTTTCCGGCGTCAAGACCCGCGGCATTCTGGGCGAGATCCAGCTGGGGGCCATTCTGGAAGAGATCCTTGCCCCGGAGCAGTACGACACCAATGTGGCCACCATCCCGGGCAGCACCCAGCGGGTGGAGTACGCCATCAAGATGCCGGGCGCGGACGGCGGCACCGTGTGGCTGCCCATCGATTCCAAGTTCCCCGGCGACACCTACGCTCACTTGCAGGATGCGCAGGCTTCCGGCGATGCGCAGGCTGTGGAAAATGCCCGCCATGCGCTGGAACTGGTGCTGCGCAGTGAAGCAAAGGACATCCGCGAAAAGTATGTGGAGCCGCCTTACACCACGGCATTCGGCATCCTGTTTCTGCCATTTGAAGGCCTGTATGCTGAGGTGGTGAACGCGGGCCTGCTGGAAGTGCTGCAGCGGGACTATCAGGTGAACATTGCAGGCCCCAGCACCATGGCGGCGCTGCTCAACAGCCTGCAGATGGGCTTCAAGACCCTTGCCATCCAGAAGCGTTCGGGCGAGGTGTGGCAGCTGTTGGGCGCGGTCAAGACCGAGTTCGACAAGTTCGGGCAGGGACTTTCCAAGATGCAGCAGCGCCTGCGCCAGACGGACGAAGAACTGGACAACCTCATCGGCGTGCGCAGCCGCGCCATCAGCCGCAAGCTGCGGGCGGTGCAGACCATGGATGAGAATGCCGCTGCCGCCCTGCTGGAACTGGATAACGAACCGGGCAGGCCGGTGTCTGCCCGCCTGCCGGAGAGCGGGGAACAGTAAAGGACGCGGATCCTTTCCCTCTTGCCAAACTTCTGACAATGTGCTACACTGAGAACAGTTCCTAAAAATAAAACCGCTCCGCGCGGTACAGCATAAAAATAAAAGGAGACCAGACATTATGAGCGTGAAAAAGATCAGCGAAGCCATTCTGGGCGTGGGTGTGGATGATACCACCATCGACCTGTTCGAGAGCCAGTACCCGGTGCCCACCGGCGTCAGCTATAACTCCTATATCATTCTGGACGAAAAGACCGCCGTTCTGGATACGGTGGACAGCCGCGCTACCGATGCATGGCTGGAAAACCTGACCGAAGCACTGGCAGGCCGCAAGCCGGATTATCTGGTCGTCTCCCACATGGAGCCGGATCACGGCGCAAATATTGCAAAACTGACGGCGCTTTACCCGGAAATGCAGGTGGTGGGCAACGCCAAGACCTTTGTGTATATGGATCAGTTCTTTGGTGCGGACGCCATTGCAAAGGACCGCCGCGTGGTGGTGAAGGACGGCGAGAGCCTGAGCCTTGGCACCCACACCCTGACCTTTGTGTTTGCGCCCATGGTGCACTGGCCGGAGGTCATGGTCAGCTACGAGAGCAGCGAGAAAGTGCTGTTCTCCGCCGACGGCTTCGGCCGCTTCGGGGCAGTGGCAAAGTTTGACGAAAAGGCCGACTGGGCCAGCGAAGCCCGCCGCTACTACCTGAACATCGTGGGCAAGTACGGCCCGCAGGTGCAGGCCCTGCTCAAAAAGGCCGCCGCGCTGGACATCGCCACCATCTGCCCGCTGCACGGCCCGGTGCTCACCGGAGACCTGAGCAAATACCTGAACTACTATGACATGTGGTCGAGCTACAAGCCCGAAGAGCCGGAAAAGATCCTCGTGGCCAGCGCTTCCATCCACGGCCACACCCGCGCCGCCGCTCACACCATGGCCGAAAAGCTGCGTGCCAAGGGTGCAAAAGTGGTGGAGATGGATCTGACCCGCACCGATGTGTCCTATGCTGTCACCGAAGCGTTCCGCTGCGGCAAGATCGTGCTGGCTTGCGCTACCTATGACGGCTTCCTCTTCCCGCCGATGGAAAATCTGCTGGCACACCTCAAGACCAAGGCGTTCCAGAGCCGCACCGTCGGCCTGATGGAGAACGGCACCTGGGCACCCATGGCGGCAAAGCTCATGCGCGCCGAACTGGAAGGCATGAAGAACATCACCGTCTGCGACAATGTGGTCACCATCCGCTCGGCTGCCAATGCCGCCGCCGAAGCACAGATGGATGCTCTGGCTGACGAGATCGTGGCAAAGTAAGGATATTACAGAAAAAGGCTATCGCACAAAGTACGGTGCGATAGCCTTTTTTATTATTCAGAATGCCTTGGATAAGGCGAAGGATCATCGGTCAGGCCGAGAAGATAGTCGGTGCTTGTACCATAGTAAAGGGCAAGAGCGATCAGCACGTCCGTGGGCACATCACGCTTGCCCATCTCATAATTGGAGTAACAGACCTGTGTGCATTTCAGATAAGCGGCAAGATCTTTCTGAAACAGGTCGTGATCTTCCCGTAGATTCCGGATCCGTTCGTACATATACTACCTCTGAAAGTCAGATGCTTATAGAAGAAAGTATATGAATAACGAATTGTTATATTGAAATATAAAACAAAATGTTATACAATAAAACAAACGCAATCGAAATGTGTCACATCAGGCTCCAAAACAACACATCCTGAGAATTGATGCACAAAACGCCAGGGGATACTATCAAAGCATAAAATAGCCGGTTTATCGGCAAACAGGAGGATGAACTTTATGAAAAAGCATTTTCGTGTTCTGGCGGCGGCTCTTGCTCTGTGCATGAGTTTGCTGTGCTGCCCGGCAGCTCTTGCGGCAACGGACACCAGCACATTCCAGACGGTGCCGTATTCGCAGGCAACGGCGCAGCCGTCCGGCCAGAGGATCACTATTACCGGCAAGCCGAACTACAGTGCGGCTACCAGCAATGATACCGCCTTCATTTTTGGTTTTGATACCGCTGACGGCGTGTGGTATGTCGCTGTCAAAAAGTCGAAGTTTGAAGCGTTCAAGGCGGCGGCACCCGACCAGCAGATGACCCTTTACGGCGTCTATGCCGGAACACTGAATGTGAACGGGATGCCTATTCTGGACATCCAGAACGGCGCGGTGACACTGGGCGATAAGACCAGCGAGATCGCCGACCTGTACGCAGCAGGGCAGAAAACGCTGGACGCGCAGAAAGCGGCTTCTCAGGCAGCGGCCAAGGCTTCTTCCAGCACTTCCCGTACTTCCACGAGCAGCAGTGCTGCGACCAAAAAGAGCACGAGCACCACTCAATCCAAGAAGAATACCAGCACTGCTTCCTCCGGCAAAAAGACGGGTCAGATGGTCTGGATCCCGACCATCAGCGGGCACAAGTACCACAGCAATCCCCGTTGCAGCGGTATGAAAGGCCCGGAGAAAGTGGATATTTCCACGGCAAAGGCACGCGGCTTCACCGCCTGCAAAAAGTGCTACCGCTGAAATACGGCTTCTGCCCCTTGCAAACCGGCGCGAAATGTGGTAACATAAAAACGGTTATAAACCTGAATACTCCCAAACGCAGCGACGGAGAGAGTAGGCATGGCGTGCACGGCAAAGAGAGAAGCTTCACCGGCTGAAAGGGCTTCCGGCTGTACCTGTGCTGAAGTTCGCTCCTGAGCGGCCTGTGCGAACGGCAGCCCCTATTAGCGCAGGACGGTTGCGCCCCGTTACGGCGTTCTGAGAGCTGCCCGGCACCTGTGCGCGGGCGGAAACCGGGTGGTACCGCGGAGCAGAATTTTTCAAAGCTTCGTCCCCTTTTGTCTGGCCTTTTGACCGGGCAGGGGACGGAGCTTTTTTGTTTGCCTCCGCTCAGAAACACGAAGAGATAAAGGAGAGAACATCCATGCAAGCAATGATCGACGAGCTGGCCAAGCAGGCCGCTGAAAGCCTTGGTCAGGTGTCCGGCAAGGAAGCACTGGCTTCTTTCTGGCAGGAGTACCTCAGCAAAAACGGCAAGATCCCTGCCCTGATGAAGAACCTGCGTACCGTTGCGCCCGAAGAGCGCCCCGCTATGGGCAAGATCATCAACGAACTGAAACAGAAGGTGCAGGCAGACTATGATGCCGCCGCCGAGACCGTAAAGCAGGCAGAGCTTGCTGCCCGCAACGCTGCCGAGACGGTGGATATCACCCTGCCCGCCAAGACCCGCCCCATGGGCGGCCTGCACCCGCTGACCCTGATCACCAACCAGATCATCGACGTGTTCTCCGGCATGGGCTTTTCGGTGGGCACCTTCCCGGAGATCGAGGACGATGACCACAACTTTACCCGCCTGAACGTGCCCAAGGATCACCCCGCCCGCGATATGCAGGATACCTTCT
>ERZ837487.1613-NODE-1613-length-26434-cov-11.194170_pt1 | contig 26434 bp, 22 predicted proteins | sample MGYA00519911_ERZ837487 | MGnify/ENA primary metagenome ERZ837487 (study PRJEB31850, sample SAMEA3708818) | human gut metagenome | biome: human gut; feature: human-associated habitat; material: faeces | place: China | collected 2014 ... | reverse complement strand
CGCCATACACATAAAAATTAAAAGCATCTGCTATTATGTTTTTGTGCGACATATATTGTTTTGTTGCTATATCAATTTTCCCCATACATTATTCTTCCTTTCATTATATTTTGTTTATTTTAAAAAGGCAATATTTAAAGTTACTTTCTAAACTGGTTTAATCATATCAGACAATTTAATTTTTTAATATGTGCATTTTGCAAAAAATATTGTATAGGTTTTATTGCAATACATATAATTGTATAATAATAAATTTTATGTTTTCTTATGCAATATGCATTATTTTCTCTGATTTTTTTGTAGAAATATGACAAAAAAATCGGCACTTAACTACTGTAAATGCCGATTTTATCGTTGTTTGATTTACTTCTTATTTATGCTTGTTTTACAATCCTACTCAACATCGTCATCATCATCGTCATCATACATACTGGGATTGTATGCTTTAAAAAACTCCTTTACGGATTTATATTCTGTTCCTTTCCATGTAATACTTGTCAGATTGTCACATTCATTGAAAGCAGCATCATTTACCTTTACATCATCTGGGATATTGAGCTTTGTAAGTGTCTTTAAATCAGTAAATGCCATAAATCCTATTATCTTTGCACTGTCAGGTATAACGGTTGTCTTGCATCCATATACAAGTTCATACGGCTGACTAGCCTCACCATAATTAGCAAAATCATAAAGACTGTCAAATGGTATTTCCTGCTTTGTTATTATCGCATTACTGCCATCACTGTAATAGTATTCATTTGCCGCATCAACCGTTATCTTTTCTAAAGCATCACAGCCTGCAAATGTTCTGATACCTATTTTTGAAACAGTATCAGATATGTTTATTTCTTTTAATGCCGTACATTCCTCAAATGCCATATCTCCTATTCTTGTAACTCCTGACGGAATATTTATCTTTTCAACATCCATTCCATAAAATGCGTAATCAGCTATCTTTTTAACACTATCAGGAATGACAGTATTTTTACAACCTGCAATAAGTTCATTTGCGTCATGTCTTTCCATTTCTTCACTGCTACTAATCTTTTGTTTAGTTATTATTGCATTTACACCATCACCACAATAAAAATATTCATTATTTTCATCAACTGTTATTTTTTCAAGAGAGTCTTCTATAAATGCACCTGTTCCAATCTGCTTAACACTCGCAGGTATATTTATTTCTTTTAAAAGTGTACACTCCTCAAATGCAGCAATATTAATACTTTCTACTCCCTCAGGAATAGTAATCTCAGCTAACTTTCCACATTTAAAGAAGGCTTCCTTACCTATGGTTTTTAAATCACCTGAAAGTGTTACTTCACTAAGATTTGAACAATAACTGAAACAGCCCTCACCAATGCTGGTAACTCCTGTCAAATCTATCTTTTCTAATCCCGTGCAGCCCGAAAATATATAGGCTCCTAATTTACCTTTAGGGAAATTAAACTCTTTTAAACTTACACAACCGGAAAAAGCAGATCCACCTATAGTATATTCCTCTGCTTCTATCATTATATTTTTTAGTTTCTCACATCCACTAAACATACCAGGTGCAATATAAGTTATTCCGGTCGGAATCGTAACTTCTTCCAAGCTTGTACATCCGGAAAATATGTCTGTAGTATATTTATCAAATTTGACACTTGACGATAAATTAATTTTTGTCAAGCTTGCACAACCCTGAAATGCGTAACTTTGAATTTTAGTGAGCGTGTCCGGAATATTTATCTCCGTTAATCCGGTCTCCAAAAAGGCTTCTTCACCTATACTTTCTACATCTTCACCTATCGTAACTTCTTTTAATGATGAACAGCCTCCAAAAACGCCATCGCCAATAGCTTTTTTTCCTTTAGGAATATTTATTTTTTCAAGACTCTCACAATTTTCAAATGTATAATCCCCTAAAAAACCTGTTCCCTCTTTAAGTTCAACATCTTTTAGTTTCTTGCAGCCGGAAAATGTACTATATCCTATTTCAGTATTTCCGGGAATTGAAATTTTTGTCAACTTATTACATCCAAAGAAAGCATAGTCTCCAATACTTGTAATACTATCTGGCAATATCACTTTTTCAATATCCGCTCCATAGAATGCATCTTTTGAAACAGAATTCATAGAGTCTTTAAATACCGTGTTCTTGCATCCTGCCACAATAGTATTACTTTCGGTTTCTACTATCGCATTACAGTTATCCCTGCTGTCATAGTATGGATTATCGGCATCTACCGTTATCTTACTCAGATTAGTGCATCCGGCAAGCACTCTATTTCCAATGCTTTCAACACTTTTTGGAATTGTTACACTTACCATATTTGTGCAATCCTCGAGTGCTCCATAACTAAGCTTTTTTATATCGTCCTCAACGACAACATTGTATGGTTCATTATAATTCTTAAAATCATTTAAATTATCACCATCATAATAGAATGTCTCAATCTCACCTGGTTTGCGTGTCGGTTTTGGTGTCGGTTTTGGCTCGTCCCAATCGTCATCATCGTCATAATCCGGTGTTGTTGTCGGTGTTACTGTCGGTGCAAGTGTTACCTTAGGCTCCGTCTTATTAGTCGGTGCCACTGTCGGTGCAGCCGTAACTACAGGTGCCACTGTCGGTGTTTCCGTAACCGTAGGTGCACTCGTAGCTGTCGGTGTGTTTGTCACCTTTGGTGTTTCAGTCACGGACGGTTTTACCGTAACATCTGAGGAAGCTGTCGGCTTTGTTGTCGCCGTAGGTTTTGCCGTTGCAACAGGCTTCTTTGTTGTTACCGGTTTTTTCGTTGTTGCCGGCTTCTTTGTCGTTTTCTTTGCCGCAACGGTTATTTTACAACTGTACTTTTTCTTTCCGATAACTGCCTGTACCTTTGCCGAACCCTTTTTTAAACCTTTTACGGTGCAGCCTGTCTTACTCTTTTTAGTTATCTTTACATATTTTTTTCCTTTTGAAACTTTCCATTTAACACTCTTTTTGTTGTTTTTAAGTTTTACCCTTACGGTCTTTCCCACCGTAACTTTTGCACTTTTTGCAATACTTGTTTTTTTTGCCGCAAGTGCAAATGTGCCAATATGCACACTTGAGATTATAAGCGATGCTGTCACAATACCCGTAAGACACCGCTTAATTTCATTTTTTGTCCTTTTCTTCATAATAATCCTCACTTCTGCACACTTTTTTGCATATCAGGTTTGTGTCAGGTGTACACATACACAAATCTTGTGTGTGAAAAATATTATTTTTCACACTATGGTCCCTCTTTTCTAAGATTTCCAAGAGTAATTTTGTTATATGGGATAAAAATATCTCTGCAACAAAAATATTCTTAACAAGCATATTTTAATCATAATATTTATATTTGTCAACTTTTTACATTCTAAAAAATATTCCTATCTGGCACACGGCGGCTGTTTCTTTTCTATTCTTAAGAAGCATATTGAAATGTGAGCACACATCTATAATATCTTTATAATTTGGCATTTTTGCCGCTTTTTACACATATAGGAGGTTTCATGAAAGCATTTTGGTATAACGAAAACAGAAAAAATATTATCGGTCTGGAAATAAGAAAACTGCGCCGCGAAAAGAAATTATCAACACGTGATCTTGCTGCAAAAATCCAGGTTAATGGTTATAACGATATAACTGAAAACACAATATCTAAGATAGAACACGGACGCCGTTTTGTTCCCGACTACGAAGTCAAGATTTTTGCAGATGCTTTAGACACGACGCCTAGCAAACTTCTTGAAATTTCACAAAAAAAATTATAATGTGAAAAAATCACTAGTGGTACTTCTTATGTAAATAACACCAAAAACAAAGCCCCACAGGAACTATCCCGTGGGGCTTTATGTTATCTTTTCAATATCTTTGCGTATAATTTCAACTTACTCTTTGGCACTTTTATCTTAGCTTTTTTATTCAGCTTTTTAAATGCACCTTTTCCTACTGTTTTTGAAGTGAGTTTCTTTGTTTTAACTGTGAGGTATTTTAGACCACTGCACCCGTAAAATGCATTTTTTCCTATTTTTTGTACTTTTGACGGAATACTTACCTTCTTAATCGGACAGAACAGTAACCTCACAGTCCGCTTCTGCATCTCCTAATTTAGCCGTTACCATTACCATTCCACTCTTATATGCTGTTATGTTTCCTGCAATATCAACTGACACAACATCATCATTGTCATACGACCATTTTACATTCTGCCCTGTTGTGTCAATATCAGAATATGCAATGCTTAACTTGTCCCTGTCTCCTGCATTTAAGCTTAACTTTGTCTTGTCAAACCGTATCTTACTCTTTTCTTTATATGACAGACTTGAAGGCAATGTGTAGCTTATCTTTCCCTCTGCTGTCTCATACGCAATAACAGACTGTCCCGATACATAACCGAGCGTGAGGTTTCTCACAACGCTTTTTCCGCTGAACACCGTTTTCACAATCCGGTTATTCGCTTTTCCTGATGCGACTTTTAAACCCGTCTGCATACCCTCACTCTCGTTTTCATTGTCCTGTACCACTGTCGCCGCTTTTGCACTTTTGCCATACTGATATTGCGGTGTCCCTGTAAACACCATGGCAGATGCAGCTATAATGGAAATCACACGCCATATTCGACAACAGAAAGTGAACCAAAAAGGTACACTAATAATCTTCACAAAACCCTCCCCGCAATCTCCTTCCCCGAAACCGTTCCGGCAAGTCCACCTACTCCGGTTTCTTTGAGCGACTCATCCATCTTGTCGCCTACATAAGCCATCGCATCTATAACCTCATCAACGGGAATCCTGCTTTTTATGCCAGCCGATGCCATCTGGGAGCTTGATACTGCATTTACCGCACCGACAACATTTCTTTTTACACATGGCACTTCAACAAGTCCTGCGACCGGGTCACAGGCAAGTCCTAAAAGATTTTTAAGTGCCATTGCCACGCTGTCTGCTATCTGCTGTTCATTGCCGCCCTGAAGATATGTGAGTGCTCCTGCTGCCATTGCACTTGCCGAGCCTATCTCCGCCTGACATCCTCCTCTCGCTCCGCTTATCGATGCTCTCCTAGCTATGACCTCTCCTATACCTGCCGCCACATAGAGAGCCTTTATTATCTTTTCATCTGCTTCTTTTTTTGCTTTTGTGTCTTTGTCCTTCTGTTCTGCATTATCAGTCGTTATGTTATTTGATTTATTATCTCCATAATCGGTAGTTATGTTGTTTTCTGCATTATCTTCCACATTTATATTTTGTAAAATCATCCTCTCATAGTAAGGCACGAGGATTGCAGGCATAACACCACACGCACCCGCTGTCGGGGCAGCTACTATCCTTTTCATACAGGCATTTGACTCTCCCATCTTAAGTGCCTCCGTGATAACTTTTCCCATAAAATCACCACAGAGACATTCGTGTGTCTTTATATATTCTTCCATCTTTTTGCCGTCACCGCCGCTTAGTCCGCTCGCTGATTTTATACTGCCGTCATATCCCTTAGCCGCCTGATACATTGCATCCCACAATTCTCTCATCTTTTGGGCAGACTCGTTCTCATCCACATTCCTGTCTGACATATCATCCTCAAGGATAACTCTCCAAAATTCCCTGCCATCACTCTCACACTTATCTAATATCTCTTTTATCGAACCAAACATATCTCTCCTCCTCGCACTCAATTAATTTGCATTTTTTATTATCATTTCCTCTGTAAAGATAAATCTTTTCTCAACCATTTTCACATATATAGTTATTCCATAATATTTACATAAGTAACCTTTATCACACCCTCAAGATGTTCAAGCCATTTAATAGACTCTTCCGGTATCTGCTGGTCTGTCTCTAGCACCATAACCGCATAACCTCCTCTTTTATCCCTGAAAAGCTGCATTGTCGCAATGTTTACACACTTATGTGAAAGCATTGATGTTACCTCAGCGACATGACCCGGCTGGTCTATGTTGTGAACGATAAGTGTCGGTTTTTCCGCTGAAAAGTTTACATCTATACCGTCTATCTTATTTACCATTATCCTTCCACCGCCGAGTGATGATGCCTGAACGCTTAATTTTCGGTCATTTTTTCCGACCATTTCTATAAGTGCAGTGTTCGGGTGTGCATTTCTTATGTCCGCATTGTAAAATTCAAACTCTATGCCTGCCGCCTTAGCAAGTTCAAAACTTTCAGGTATCCGCATATCGTCAGGATGCATATCAAGTATGCCTGCGATAAGTGCCCTGTCTGTTCCATGACCTTTTCCCGTTTGTGCAAATGAACCGTAAAGTCCTATCTTTACTTTGCATGGCTCGTCCTTTAAAAGATGCCTTGCGACATAACCTATTCTTACTGCTCCCGCTGTGTGCGAGCTGCTCGGTCCGACCATGACAGGTCCTAATATATCAAATAAGTTCATTTTTCTCCTCCTTTTATTTTATAGATAACTACGAAACTGATATACTTTGTGTTAATTGCAATGATATCATCGCAATTTTATCAAGGTTTACGACAGTTTCGCAATTTTTTTATGAAAAAAGGAGCAAACATATATTGTATATGTTTACCCCTTTGTAAATCTTTTATGACTTTTTTAGTTGTTTACACCGTGATGTACTGCATCTGTGCTGGCTGTTATAGGCAGGAACACATATCCGTGCTTTTTGCCGTATTTTATCATTTTGTCCAATGCATTTATTGTCTTGTCATTTCCGTAGAAATCATGCATGAGTACGACATTCCCTCTACCTTTACAAAGCTCGCTGGTAACATTATGGAAAGTCTGCTGCGGATTTCTTGCTCCGCCTGCATCTTCGCTATCGACATTCCAGTCAAAGTAATGATAACCCCAGCCGTCAAGCTTCTTTGTAAGTCTTGTCATGATGCCTTTATTGTATCTGCTGACTGTATTTGAACTTCCACCCGGAAATCTTGATACGGTGCACCATACTCCAAATTTCTTAAAGAAAAGATTGCGGAGTTTGTCAAGGTTTCCTTTATAAACTTTTTCAGATTTGTATATCTCATAATATTTATGTTTATATCCGTGTAAAGCAAGTGTGTGTCCCTCGTCTATAACTCTCTTTGTAAGCTTAAAGTCATAGCTTGCAGGACGAAGTTCAAAGAATGTTGCTTTTACATGATTTTTCTTGAGGATATTTAATACTTTCGGTGTCGTGTAGCTGTTTGGACCATCATCAAATGTAAGATATACTATATTCTTTGGTCTTTTTTTAACTGTTATCTTTGATACATATGTCCTTTTGCCATCATTTCCTTTTATGATAACATTTCCTCGTTTTTTTGCAACTATTTTTCCTTCTTTGTTTATTGTTGCGATTTTTTTGTTTGTAGAACTCCACTTGACATTTTTAGCTTTTACCTTAGTGCTGAACTGTATATCTAAATGTTCACCGGTAAGCATTGTAAATTTAGGATAAACCATCCCATGTTTCGCTACCTTTATCTGATAATGGATGACTTCTTTATCACTTTTCATAGTAATGGTTGTTTTTCCACGCTTAACACCATGTACTACTCCATTTTTTGTGACTGTCGCAATTTTTTTATCTGCTGAACTAAACTCAGCATCTTTGACTTTGTCAGGCAGTGATTTTGCTTCACTAAGAACAAGTTTTACCGCCTCTTTTTTCTTTACGACATTTTCCTTTGCATTAACAGTTTCACCGCTTTTTTTTGCCTCATCCTTTTTTCCTCCACAGGCACTACAGCTTACTGCTGTTGCCAACAATACCCCAAATAAAATACCCTGAACATATTTTCTCTTCATTAGTCTCATTCCTCACTATCCCTATTTTTATTATCAGACTTATGCAAGACCAGCTATTGCCAAATGCTATAAAATCTGCTAAAACACAGATATTTATGTCATATTTTATCAATGCCATGCTTTTTATTGTCATATTTGACACTGTAAAAGCATAATCCACTACATTATACAATCGTAGTTTATGACATTGTAAAAGGGCAAACACATCTATGTTTGCCCTTACGGTTTTCACATAAGCAATATAATCATAACAAATTAAAAATATAAGTCAAGGAAAAAAGTATTGCTTTTTGATTAAGAAATTGTTACATTTGCCAGCGTGCCACCTTTGCCTTGTCTGCCTCCATCTGGTTTTTCAGTTCGTCAAGTCCCGGAAATTTCTTTTCCGGTCTTATACGCTCATAAAATTCAACCATTATCTTTTTTCCGTATATATCCCTGTCAAAATCAAGCAGGCAGGTTTCCACACCTATGTCATATCTGCCGATAGTAGGTTTTCTTCCTATGTTTGTCACGCCTTTATAGACCATGTCATCACCTTCAATCATTACCTTTGACGCATATACTCCTGACGGCAGGAGCAGTTTTGATTTTTCCGGTATAATATTTGCTGTCGGCATATTCATTGTTCTTCCGAGTGCATTGCCATGAATAACAGTTCCCTCTATAAAATAACTGCGTCCGAGAAGTTCGTTTGCACGCGCCACATCTCCGTCCTCAAGTTTTTTTCTGACAAGCGTGCTGCTTATTATCTCATTGTCAGACTCAAGCTTATGAAATATCTTTATGTCATAATCGTATATAGAAGCATATTTTTTTAACATTCCGACATTGCCCTCACGTTTTCTTCCAAAACGAAAATCTTCACCGACACATATATATTTCACATCAAGTTTTTCTACAAGAAATTTTTCTATAAACTCCTCAGGAGCCATGTTTTTTGTGTGCTCATTAAATGGAAATATAACCTCTCTTGCAATTCCTATTTCCTCTAATACTTTGTTTTTTTCATCCTGTGAATATATATATTTCTGAGGTGTATCTGACATTTCAAATGTAAATACGGTCGGCACAAGATCTTTCCTCTCTGATATTCCGTTAAGCAAAAGGCGGTGACCTCTGTGCACACCGTCAAACTTTCCAAGTGATACCGCACTGTTTTTTACTTTTATATCCAAACCTTTTAGGATTTCCATTTTTCTTCTGCCTCCTTGAAAACTAAAACATTTTAAACACTTTAAAATCATTTTCATTTTTCTGATATACTGCCTTAAAATTGTTATTTTCATCGTAGACAAGTATTTTTTCATCCTGTTTTATCCCGGATACATCCTGCTTAAAATCTTTTGCCTTTAAAGTATTTCCATTTTGCAAATACCTTATCCCGTCACCTGCCACATTTACCTTAGAATAATCAAATAGCGAGTCAACGCTATAAACTTTCTCCCTGAATATCTCAGGCTTTTCTTTTGACAGAATTTCTATGTCATTCAATGTAAGTGCATCTTCTATCTTAAAAACTGACACTCTTGTCCTCATAAGTTTTTCCATTGTGGCACAGACACCTAGTTTCTTCCCTATATCGTGACAGAGTGTTCGTATATATGTTCCCTTTGAACAGGTAACATCCATTGTAAATATTTTTTCTTCGAGATTTATATCAACAATGTCTATCTCTGATATTGTTATCTTTCTCGGTTTTCTCTCAACGGTCTTTCCCTCTCTCGCAAGTTCATACAGCTTTTTGCCATTGATTTTTAAAGCCGAATACATAGGCGGTATCTGCTCCGTCTCACCGACAAAAGAATTTACACAATCTCTTAACTGCTCCTCAGTAATCATATCAGTATCACATTCATTTAAAACTGTTCCTGTCATGTCCTGTGTGTCAGTCTCAACTCCGAGCCTGCACACTGCTCTGTATGATTTATCTTTGTCCGTAAGCAGTTCGCAGACCTTTGTTGCCTTACCGCAGCATACCGGAAGCACACCTGTTGCCTCCGGGTCAAGTGTGCCTGTATGACCTATCTTTTTCTGTCTTAATATCCCCCTGAGTTTTGCAACAACATCATGAGAAGTAAAACCTGCTTCTTTATATACATTAATTATTCCGTCCAAATTCCGCTTTCCATCCTTTATATTTTTATAACTGCTATTATCATCTCTCATAAACAGTCTCTTTATTTATTGAACATCTGACTTTCAATATGACCTGTTATATTGTTTACAACATCATGTGCAGAGCCACGCATTGTAAAGCCTGCCGCTTTTACATGACCGCCGCCGCCAAAAAATGATGCTATCTTACTTACATCTATATAATTGTTTGACCTTAAACTTACTTTGTATTCCTGGTCGCCTATCTCGTGTAAAAGTATTGCAACTTCAACACCCTGTGTTATACGAAGCTGGTCAATTATTCCCTCTATATCCTCTGTTTTAGCTTCATAAAACTCCATCATTCTTCTAGTGATAGTCGCCACTATACACTTTCCATCCATAACACGCATACTCGCAAGAAGCGTTCTTCCAAGAAGCTGTGTCTGTGTATAAGTCCTCTGGAGAAAACACTCATCAATATATTTCCAAAAAGGAATACCTGTTTCTATAAGTTTGCCGGCTATCTCCATCGTCTTTTTTGATGTATTTGAATACCTGAACACCCCCGTGTCAAATATTATTCCTATGTATAAAGCTCTCGCAATCTCAAATTCCAGCTTTTTGTCATTTTCAAGCGACAAAATAGCATCTGTAATATTTGCCTTATTTAGTGAATTTGAGAACTTTTCATCCTCAGACATAAGACAATACAACACTTCACAGGTTGAACTTGCATCCGCTTCAACGATATTTACTCCCGCATAGCATCTGTTGCTTATATGATGGTCTATGCACATTGTACTTTTGGCATTATAAAATGCTTTCTGTGCATCACCAAGTCTGTCGGGCGAGCTGCAGTCAAGTGCTATAAAAAGGTCAAATTTATCCTGCGGCACACTGTTTGAGAATATATCTTTCTTATCATCCATAAACTGAAATACTTCCGGAACAGTTTCTATATAAACACATACATTTTTTTCAGGATAAAATCTTTTAATATATCTCTGTAATGCAACGCACGCACCGATACAGTCACCGTCAGGTCTTACATGACCTGCTATTATTATCTTTTTCGCTTCGTCAATAGCCTTATTTAATTCATTCATTTGTCATATCCCCTTTTCTTCCCGATTTGCAAAAAAGAGCAAAACCAACGTTTTGCTCTTTTTACGCCCTCATATCAGAGCAAAAACTTAAAATTATTTTTCATTTTCAGACTCTTTTTCTATGAGTTCATCAATTTTCTTTGACATATTTACACCGTATTCAATAGAATCATCTATAAAAAATGTAAGCTCCGGCGTGTTGCGAAGGTTTAATGATTTGGCAAGGAGCGAACGTATATGTGATGCGGCACTTGCAAGCCCTTTTTTTGTTTTCTCCTTATCTTCATCATTTCCCAGAACACTCACAAAAACCTTTGCAAATTTCAGATCCGGTGTCACATCCACTGACACAACAGATGTCATAGGATGTATTCTCGGGTCTTTGATGTCTCTTGAAATAATCTTACTTAGCTCTCTTTGAACTTCTCCATTCATACGAGAATATTTTATACTGTTTTTTCTCATATAAATCATCCCCCTATTCTTTTTTTAATGTACTCTCAAAATTCTTCGTTCAGAAGATTCTGAGAGTACATTTATATTGTATGAAACATAAACATTGCTGTCAAATCATAGGTATTGCCTTATAACAATCTCTTAGCTTCTAGGAACTTCCACCATGATATATGCTTCTACCTGGTCCTCTACCTTGATATCGTTAAATCCTTCAAATACAAGACCACATTCATATCCGGCAGCAACTTCTTTAACATCATCTTTAAATCTCTTAAGCGATGCAAGCTCACCCTCGAATATCTGCTCGCCCTCACGGCTTATTCTTACCTTACAATTTCTCTCAATCTTTCCGTCAAGTACATAAGAACCTGCGATCATTCCGACACCTGATGCCTTGAATGTCTGTCTTACTTCTGCATGACCGATTACTTTTTCCTCATATTCAGGATCAAGCATACCCTTCATTGCTGCCTCGATGTCTTCGATAGCATTATAGATTACCCTGTAAAGTCTTACATCTACTTTTTCTCTGTCTGCTATCTCTTTTGCTGTATTGTCAGGTCTTACATTAAATCCGATGATTATCGCATTTGACGCACTTGCAAGAGATACATCCGACTCATTGATAGCTCCAACTGCCCCGTGGATTATCCTTACGGCAACCTCATCATTGCTGAGTTTAAGAAGACTCTGTTTAACTGCTTCAACTGAACCCTGCACATCAGCCTTAACGATAAGGTTAAGCTCTTTGATATTTCCTGCCTGTATCTGAGAGAACAATCCGTCAAGTGTAAGTTTTGACTTGGTATCATCAAGTAGTTTTTCTCTTCCCTGTTCAATATATACCTCGGCAATGTTTCTTGCTTCTTTATCGCTGTCTGTCGCCATAAATATCTCGCCTGCATCAGGAACATCATGAAGTCCCAATATCTCAACAGGTGTTGATGGAAGTGCAGTCTTAACTCTCTTACCCTGGTCATCCATCATGGCTCTTATCTTACCATATGCAGCACCAACTGCGATATTGTCTCCGACATGGAGTGTACCCTTCTGGACAAGTACAGTTGCAACAGGTCCGCGTCCTTTATCAAGCTGTGCCTCGATAACGACACCTCTTGCTTTTCTGTTTGGATTTGCCTTAAGCTCAAGCACTTCGGCAGTAAGGATTATCATTTCAAGAAGCTGGTCGATACCCTCTTTTGTGTGGGCTGAAACAGGTACGAATACCGTATCGCCACCCCAGTCCTCTGCGATAAGACCATGCTCTGTAAGCTCCTGCTTAACTCTCTCGATATTTGCACTAGGCTTATCAATCTTGTTTACTGCAACGATTATTTCTACACCTGCTGCCTTAGCATGGCTGATAGCCTCTATAGTCTGTGGCATAACACCATCATCAGCCGCTACTACAAGTATAGCTATATCTGTTGACTGTGCACCACGCATACGCATTGAAGTAAATGCTTCATGTCCCGGTGTATCGAGGAATGTTATCTTCTCACCGTTTATCTCTGTCACATAGGCACCGATATGCTGTGTGATTCCGCCTGCTTCTCTTGATGTTACACTTGTTTCCCTGATTGCATCAAGAAGTGATGTTTTACCGTGGTCTACATGACCCATTACACATACTACAGGAGGACGCTTAACCATAAGGCTCTCGTCTTCTTCATCTTCTTTAAGTATCTCTGCTATCTTGTCAACCTTTTCTTCCATCTCAGCGATACAGTTATACTCAAGAGCGATTTCCTCTGCCTCCTCAAATGTTATCTCGTGGTTGAGTGTTACCACCTGACCGCGCATGAAAAGATTTTTGATAACAGTTGACGGTGTTACTTTCATTATATCTGAAAGTTCTTTGATAGTCATCTTTTCAGGAAGTGTAATAGTACGGATTCCATCTTCCGGCTCCTGTGGCTTTGCTATAGGTTCAGGCTTGATGAAAGCACCCTTACGATTTGGATCCTTTTTCTTCTTTCTGCCCTGCGTAAACATCTCTTCATCATCCATATCTCTGTCACGCTCTCTGCCATGTCTTTGTTTTGCACTTCTTGAATCCTTGTTTGCTCTCTGCTGTCTTGACTGCTTAACCTCAGATTTCATCGAATCCATAGGCATTGCAGGACCTCTTGAAAATCCGCCGCCGTTTCCGTTTCTATTTCTGTTGTCTCTGTTTCCACCGTTTCTGTTGTCACGATTTCCATTTCTGTTGTCTCTGTTTCCACCGTTTCTGTTGTCGCGGTTTCCGTTTCTGTTATCTCGGTTTCCACCGTTTCTGTTGTCGCGGTTTCCGTTTCTGTTGTCTCTGTTTCCACTGTTCCTGTTGTCACGGTTTCCGTTTCTGTTATCTCGGTTTCCACCGTTTCTGTTGTCACGGTTTCCGTTTCTGTTATCTCGGTTTCCACCGTTTCTGTTGTCGCGGTCATCTCTGTTTCCACCGTTTCTATTGTCACGGTCATCCCTGTTTCCACCGTTTCTGTTATCACGGTCATCTCTGTTTCCACCGTTTCTGTTATCACGATTTCCGTTATTTCTGTTCTCTTTGTTGTCTCTCTTTGTTTCTTTCTTAGTTTCCTGAGACTTTATTTCCTTTTCTGTTTCTGCTTCTTTCTTAGTTATATCTTTCTTTTCTTCAGCTTTCACAGTTTCCTCTTTTCCCTTTTTCTCTGTTTCCTTTGTCTCTTTTTCCGGCTTTGTCTCCTCAGCTTTTTCAATCTTCTTTTCAGTTTCAACAGCCGTCTTTTCTTTTATTTCTTCCTTTTCTGCCTTAGCTTCTTTTACTTCCTCTTTGACCTCAGCTTTTTTTACCTCTTTAGTCTCTTTCTCAGGCTCAGCTTTCTTTGCTGCTTTTGTTTCTTCCTTAACAGCCTTAGCCTCATCAGCTTTTTTTGAAGTTTCTGCTTTTGCTTCAGCTTTCTTTGGCTGTTCTTTTTTCTTTGCACTTTCTTTCTTTTTAGAATCTGATAAATGCTCTTTTGCGTGTTTTAACAAAAATCCTATAGCATCATCCTCTATAACACTCTGAGAGCCTTTAACCTCAAATCCGTTTTCCTGCAATAATGTAACAACATCTTTATTCTGTAAATTCGGAAACTGTCGCTGCATACTGCTGACAATTTCGTATATCTTCATTTTAGCCATATATTACCAAAACCTCCTAGTCTATATCCATTTTTTTCATAATTGCCTGTGCCAGACCACTATCAGTCACCGCCAGAGATGCCCGAAATGTTTTACCTGTTGCTTTTCCGAGTTCATCTTTCGTCCAACATTCTTTAATCGGCACATGATAAAACTCACACATATTTCTGAATTTTTTTTTGGTATTGTCAGATGCCTCCGCTGATACTATAACCAAAGATGCCATGCCTGACTTAACGGCATTTTCAGTCATAAATTCACCGCTTGCAATCTTTCCTGCTTTTGTCGCAAGACCTATCATACCAAGAGCCTTATCAACTTTCACCTTTAATCATCTCCTTTTCAAGTTCCTGATATATGTCCTTTGGAATCGGTGTCTTTAATGAGCGTTCTAAGGATTTTTTCTTAACCGCCTGCTTTAAACATTCAGTTGAATTACATATATATGCACCCCTGCCGTTTTTCTTTCCGGTAAAATCAACTGTTATCTCACCCTCCGGTGTTTTTATAACTCTAATAAGTTCTTTTTTGTCTTTTTTGTCGCCACAGCCTATACACTGACGTGTTGGCGTTTTCTTTCCGGCTAATGTATTACCCTTACCCAATTCTGACACCTCCTAAGTGTAACAATTATTCACATTTTATGTCTATCTTGTAACCTGTAAGTTTTGCTGCAAGTCTTGCATTCTGTCCCTCTTTGCCTATGGCAAGTGATAACTGATCCTGTGGAACAACGACGCTTGCAGTCTTTTCTTCCTCGTCTACATCAACAGATATGACCTTTGAAGGACTGAGTGCATTTTCTATAAGCACTGCCGGAGAATCACTCCAGTTGATAATATCTATCTTCTCACCACGAAGCTCCTCGACGATAGCATTAACTCTGCTTCCGTTTATACCTACACACGCTCCTATGGCATCTACATTAGGGTTGTCTGTTGAGACAGCCATCTTTGTACGCGAACCTGCTTCTCTTGCGATACTTCTTATCTCGACTGTTCCATCCTGTATCTCTGTTACTTCTTCTTCAAAAAGTCTCTTTACAAACTCAGGATGTGAACGCGAAACCGTAATCCTAGGCCCCTTTGTCGTATCCTTAACTTCAACGACATAAAGCTTGATATGTTCTGTCGGTTTGAAATGCTCGCCCTTGACCTGCTCACTCTCCATAAGGATGGCATCTACTTTTCCAAGATTTACACATATATTTTTTCCACTGTATCTCTGAACGATACCTGTGATAACCTCCCTCTCTTTTTCAAGATACTGAACATAGAGTACCTTTCTTTCTTCTTCCCTTATCTTCTGAACAACAACCTGCTTTGCTTTCTGTGCTGCAATTCTTCCGAAATTTTTAGGTGTGACCTCAACTTCAACGGTATCACCTATTTCAGTCTTGTCATGGACTAAGATTGCTTCCGTGATACCCATCTGTGTAGCTTCATCTTCAAGATCATCATCATCGACAACTTCTTTTATGGCAAATACCTTTACCTCACCCGTCTCTCTGTTGACATTTACCCTGATATTCTCTGATTTGCCAAACTGGTTTTTACAGGCAGCGAGAAGCGAATTTTCTATTGCTTCGAGAATAACTTCTTTACTTATCTGTTTTTCCTTTTCAATTATATCTAATGCCTCGATCAATTCAGACTTATCTGATTTTGTAGTTTTTTTAGCAGCCATTTTTGCCTCCTTATTCTTTATCATTTTAAAAATCTATTGTCAGTTTTACAGTTGAAATATCTTTTCTGTTTATAACATATTCGTTTGCAAAATCTGTTTCAAGAGTTATCGTGTCCTTGTCAAACTCTTTGAGCATACCTGTTATCTGCTTAACAGACATCTCTTTGCTGTTTCTTGGATTTGGAATCTTAACTGCTTTATAAAATTTCACATCCACATCTTCACCGATGCTTCTCTTAAAATCTTTTTCTTTCTTAAGCTGTCTTCCAAGTCCCGGTGAACTCACCTCAAGTATATATGCATCCGGAATGAAATCCTGTTCATCCATAATATCACTCCATGCACGGTTTACAAGTTCACAATCATCAAGCGTTATACCGCCCTCTTTGTCAACATAAGCACGCAGATACCAGTTTCCTGCCTCTTTTACATACTCTACATCGACCAGTTCAAAATTATTCTCTGTCATGATAGGTTCGAGAATTTTCTCTGTCCGTGTTTCATATTCTTCGCGTTTTGTCAAGCACATAACCTCTTTTCCACAAAATTAAAGAGTGGACTTGGCAGCCCACTCTAAGTATAATTACTTATTAACAATAAGATTTTATCACAAATTTCCATAATATGCAAGTGCTTTTTGGTCGATTTGCCTATATTTCTGGTATTTTTACATCAAAATGATATATTTTCCATATTTTAATCAAAGGACTGAATGCCATTTCTCAGATTTAAACAGCATAGCATTATCTCATACTTTGACATTTATTCCGACTGATATTCCTGCTGATATAACAATCCTCGTCTCAAAACCATTCTTGAACAAATTATCTTCCGCTGCCCTTGCATCAGCATACTTTTCATATCTGCCGTGGCATACACTGTAAAGTCGGCCGCTCTTTTCAACAAAACAGTCAAAGCCGAGTTTCTGGACATTTTTTGCAAGTTTGTCGGCATTTTCATAATGCCTGAACAGCCCCATCTGTACCGAAAACTTCTCAGAAACGCTGCTTAAATCAGCAGCAGTTCCACTATCTGCTCTATCTTTTTCAGCTTTGAACCCGACAGCAGTTTCGTCTTTTACAGCAGTTTTATTTCTATCCAGAGCGATTGCCGTTTCGCTCTCTGACATCATTGAAACTCCCGTTCCTGCTGCCCCCGACACCGTTCTTACGATGGCATCCGCTATTCCTCCTGCTATCTCATCGTTTTTTTCATCAAACAGCCTGTTATCCGCATCAGTATTTATAAATCCCGTTTCAATAAGCACCGCAGGCATCCTTGTTCCTCTGAGTACCGCAAGATTTGGTCTTTCGATTATACCAAGATCTTTAAATCCCACATTCACAAGTTCTTTATTTATATTTTGTGCCATAACAAGCGGTATTCCCTCTGCTGAATACACAAGCGTCTGAATGCCTGAATATGTATCAGGCATCGGGCTTGAATTTCTGTGAAATGATACAAAATAGTCGGCATCACTCCTGTTTGCGATACCTGCTTTCTGGTTTGGACTCTGGTAAATATCTTCCGTTCTCGTATAAATAACATTCACACCTCTGTCCTCAAGTTCCTGACCAACCTTGAGCGTCAGACTAAGATTGTCATCTTTTTCTTTTCTTCCGTTAAACATCGCTCCATTGTCAAAACCTCCGTGACCGGCATCAAGCATTACTGTAGCCAATTTTTCCACCTCAAAAACTTTTTGTATCTATTATATTCATGTATGGGTGATAATTGATAAAATTATTTTTTTAATATTCAAAATTTAAGACAATAAACTTGACAAGAGCAGGAGAATACCTTCTCCCGCTCTTAATTTGCAAATTTTTTAATTCAATTTTTTCTTTTAAGCCATACTTTTTTGCATACTTTAAAATCTTAGTTTACACTTTAATTTTTCTTAAATTCAAGAAGCTCAAGCCCCTCATTATCCTCTAATACCATTCTTATCATCCACTCATTTACAAATAGTAATAAAGGATTTCCTTTCATGTCTTTTACGGCTTTAACATTGTTCATCCGCTTAAGTTTTGTCACATCTGTTGACGGGTCACCTACCCATCTGATGTATTCATAAGGAAGTGCTTCAAGGCGTATCTCACACCCGTATTCATTTTCAAGACGGTATTTAAGCACATCAAACTGAAGCACACCTACAACACCTACGATTATCTCTGACATTCCCGCCGAAAACTCTTGGAAAATCTGTATCGCACCCTCCTGTGCTATCTGGGTTATACCTTTTACAAACTGCTTACGCTTCATGGAATTAAGCTGTATAACCCTGCAGAAATGCTCCGGTGCAAATGTAGGTATTCCTTCGTATTCATACTTATGTCCAGGCATCGTTATCGTATCACCGATAGAGAATATACCAGGGTCGAATACACCGATAACATCACCGGCATACGCTTCCTGTATGACCTGTCTGTCCTGTGCCATTATCTGCTGCGGCTGTGAAAGTTTGAGTTTTCTTCCACTCTGGACATGATAAACATCTTTATCTGCGTTGAACTTGCCTGAGCAGATACGCATAAATGCTATTCTGTCTCTGTGTGCCTTGTTCATATTTGCCTGTATCTTAAATACAAACGCTGAAAACGGCTCCGATACCGGGTCGATAAGCCCCTCATCTGACATTCGCGGAAGTGGTGATGATGTCATTTCGAGGAAATATTTAAGGAAAATTTCTATACCAAAAGTATTTAATGCAGAACCGAAAAATACAGGTGAGAGTTCTCCCTTGCTTACTTTCTCCATATCAAGCTCATCACTTGCACCGTCAAGAAGTTCAATCTCATCAACAAGCTGGTCATAGAGATTGTCCGGAACAATCTTTCGTAACTCGGGGTCATCAATCGCATAATCTGTTTCTGCCGCTGATTTTGCACCGCCTGTTGAAACAGCTTCAAAAGTCCTGACTGTCTTTGCTTTTCTGTCAAATATTCCTTTAAACTCCTTACCTGAACCGATAGGCCAGTTTATCGGGCATGTTCTTATTCCGAGAACGGTTTCTATATCATCGAGAAGTTCAAACGAATCTTTTGCGTCTCTGTCCATCTTGTTTATAAATGTAAAGATAGGGATATGACGCATAACACATACCTTGAAAAGTTTTATCGTCTGTGCCTCAACACCCTTTGATGCATCAATAACCATCACGGCTGAATCTGCCGCCATAAGCGTTCTGTAAGTATCCTCCGAGAAATCCTGGTGTCCCGGTGTATCAAGGATATTTATGCAAAATCCATCATAATTAAACTGCATAACTGAAGAAGTAACAGAGATACCACGCTCTTTCTCAATCTCCATCCAGTCCGATACGGCATATTTTGAATTTGCTTTTCCCTTAACCGAGCCTGCCGTATTTATGGCTCCTCCATAAAGAAGAAACTTCTCAGTAAGAGTTGTTTTACCTGCATCAGGATGAGAAATAATCGCAAAAGTTCGTCTTTTCTCAATTTCTGATTTTATATTATCAGCCATCATAACCTCTTTTCCACAAAAAATTACAGCTCACATATTTTATGTGTGAACCGTAATTTTTAATCATTTTTTATTTATCTGCTCTCTATAAGATGAACGCTTTTGCGTTCATCATTTCATAATCAAGCTTATATCTTTACATTGAAGTTTTGCTAGAAACTTCTAAGATGAACGCTTTTGCGTTCATCATTTCATCTGTTTTATATAAGCTTCATAACCTATCTTGCCAAGTTTCTCGTCTTTTGCAACTACCTGGTCTTTAAGTTCTTCCTTATAATTTGCAAGTTTCTCTCTAAGCTCCTTATCAGAGATAGAAAGCATCTTTGCTGCAAGAATAGCTGCATTTGCTGCTCCGTTTATAGCCACTGTCGCAACAGGTATTCCTGAAGGCATCTGTACGATCGAATAAAGCGAGTCAACTCCACCAAGTGACTTCGTATGGATAGGAACTCCTATTACCGGAAGCGGGAACATTGCTGCACACATACCGGGAAGATGAGCTGCTCCACCTGCACCTGCTATGATAACCTCAATGCCTTTGCTCTCTGCACTCTTTGCATACTCGACAAATACATCCGGTTCTCTGTGTGCTGATATTACTTTCATCTCATAGTCAATACCAAACTTTTCAAGCATCGCTGCTGCCTTTGACATAACCGGTAAATCTGAATCGCTTCCCATTAAGATACTTACTTTAGCCATTTTGTATTTCCTCCATTGTTTAAAATATTATAATGCTGGGGGCAAAAGGTGCTCTGCCCTTAACTGATGCCACAAATTGCTCCATTGCTAAACAACTTGAGCAATCCTGTATATTTACAATCAAATCTGATTTCTGTCTGCTTTAAAGCAGAAACTCTGACAAAATATAATTACTTAAATCAATTCCTTTATCTGTCAGATAAATTCTATCACTATTATCATTTTCAGACAATAGGTTATTTTTTATAAATTTATCTATCACATCACCGTAAATTTCATCAATACTGTAATTAAACCTGTTCTTAAACTCCGTTTTTGACACACCGATGCACTTTCTAAGACCGACAAACATAAATTCTTCCATCTTTGCTTTTTCTGTCAGCTTCTCATAACTTTCAACTTTACTTTTTATTTCCGTATCAAAATCACAGCCAACCGTGGAAGTTTTCATCCTGTTTTTTTCATTTTCTTTGTCTGAAACTATCGCATCACAAGAAAATGTATTCAATTCGTTTACTTTATCAGAACACATAACATCCTGATATTTCTTCATTTCTGGGAAGTTTGAAAATCTTGCTCCCTCAAAATATGATGAGGCACCAAGCCCTATACCGATATAATCGTCAAGATTCCAATAGACGAGATTATGCTTACATTCCCTGTCTTTTTTGCAATAATTTGATATTTCATATCGGTGGTACCCGTTTTCTTCAAGGAATTTTTTTGTATAAGAATACATCTGCCTGTCTGTATCTTCATCAGCAATATCAAGAACACCATCCTCGTGCATCTTATAAAAGACCGTTCCCGGCTCGATTATAAGACTGTACGAAGAAATATGTTCCGGATTCAATGCCACAACACGCTCAAGAGTTTTTCTGTAACTCTCGAAACTCTGCTTAGGAATGTCACTCATTAAATCTATATTTATATTATCAAAATCAGCACCCCTGAGCAGATGATAACTCTCAAGAAATTCCTCGTAGGTATGAATTCTCCCAAGAAGTTTAAGTTCCTTGTCAACTGTGCTCTGAAGTCCGAGACTCACTCTGTTCACACCAATCTTTTTGATTGCATTTATCTTTTCATTGTCGAGAGTTCCCGGATTTGCTTCTATCGTAAACTCTGCATTATCGTCAATATCAAACTGCTTTATAATATCTCCAAGCCGTTCAAGTTCCGATGCCGAAAGGCAGGTTGGCGTACCGCCGCCGACAAAAACAGTCTTAATCCTGTATCTGCCTGAAAGTTTATTTTTCCAAAAAATACCCTCCCTGTAAAGGGCATCAAGGTATTTTCTTTTCGTATCATCATCAGAACTAAACGAAAGAAAATCACAGTAATTACATTTTTTCACGCAAAACGGGATATGGACATATAACGCAATATCTTTTTGCATTTACAAATACCTACCCTTTTATCTTAGTTTTAGATACGATGTTTTACTCCTCATCAAGTTTCAATACACTCATAAATGCCTGCTGTGGGATTTCTACATTTCCAAACTGGCGCATCCTCTTTTTACCTTCTTTCTGTTTTTCAAGAAGTTTTCTCTTTCTGGAAATATCACCACCGTAACATTTGGCAAGTACATCTTTTCTCATTGCCCTTACTGTCTCTCTTGCTATTACTTTTCCTCCGACTGCCGCCTGTATAGGGATTTCAAAAAGCTGTCTCGGTATCTCATTTTTAAGTTTCTCACACATCTTTCTTCCACGCTCGTATGCCGTGTCTGCGTGAAGTATAAATGAAAGTGCATCTATTTCTTCTTTATTTATAAGAATATCAAGTTTTACAAGTTTTGACGGAACATATCCTTTCATCTCATAATCAAGTGAAGCATATCCTCTTGAACGGGATTTGAGTGCATCAAAGAAATCGTAAATAATCTCATTGAGTGGAAGGTCATATTTAAGAAGTGCTCTTGACTCCTCCATATATTCCATTCCAATGTAAACTCCTCGCCTTTCCTGACAAAGTGTCATTATCGCACCTACAAACTCCTTAGTAACCATTATCTCGGCTGAAACCATAGGTTCTTCCATATGCTCTATTTCTGACGGATCAGGAAGATTTGACGGATTTGTAACCTCTATCATTTCACCGTTTGTCTTATAAACATGATAGATAACACCAGGTGCTGTCGTTACAAGGTCAAGATTGTACTCTCTCTCTAATCTCTCCTGAATTATCTCAAGATGCAAAAGACCAAGAAATCCGCATCTGAAACCAAAACCAAGTGCAATGGAAGTCTCAGCTTCAAACTGTAGTGCCGCATCATTTAATTGAAGTTTTTCAAGTGCATCCCTAAGGTCAGGATATTTCGCACCATCAGCCGGATAAAGTCCACAGTAGACCATCGGCTGGACTTTTTTATATCCCGGAAGTGCCTCGTCACAAGGATTTTCTTCAAGCGTGACCGTGTCACCTACTCTTGTATCACTTACATTTTTAAGACTTGCCGTGATATAGCCTACCATACCTGCCGAAAGCTCATCAGATGGAATAAACTGACCCGCTCCAAAAATACCGACCTCGACAACATCTGCTTTTGCCCCTGTTGCCATCATTTTTATCTCGTCACCCTTTTTGACACAGCCGTCAAATATACGGCAGAATATGATAACACCCTTATAAGCATCATATAATGAGTCAAAAATAAGTGCCTTAAGCGGCTTGTCTACATCTCCTGACGGTGCAGGAATCTTCTTAACTATCTGCTCTAAAACTTCATCTATGTTTGTTCCCATCTTTGCGGAGATAAGAGGTGCATCCTCGGCATCAAGACCGATAACATCCTCTATCTCACTCTTAACTCTCTCAGGCTCGGCACTAGGCAGATCTATCTTATTTATGACAGGCATTATCTCTAGGTCATGGTCAAGTGCAAGATAGCAGTTTGCAAGTGTCTGTGCCTCTATACCCTGTGCCGCATCAACAATAAGTATGGCACCCTCGCAGGCAGCAAGGCTTCTTGAAACCTCATAGTTAAAATCCACATGACCCGGTGTGTCAATAAGATTAAATATATATTCCTCACCGTCTTTTGCCTTATATACGATACGCACTGTCTGTGCCTTTATCGTGATACCACGCTCTCTCTCAAGCTCCATATTGTCAAGAACCTGTGCCTGCATCTCCCTGCTCGTAAGGAGTCCCGTCTTTTCAATGATACGGTCTGCAAGCGTAGATTTACCGTGGTCTATATGTGCTACGATACAAAAATTTCTGATATTGGACTGTTTAATTCTCTCCATTGTATTCCTCCGCTGTTTTTTTCCATTGTTTTTTATTGTATCACATACGACGGTTATCAGTCAAAACATTTAGGTTTCCGTAACAGTTCAGTCATAAAAAGATAAGCCTGTTACTACCGTCCGTCTATCAGCACCTCTTTGTCGCAGTTTAAAAAACAAACTGCAACAGATTTTGGCAATGCTTCGCATCCTAAATTGCCAAAATCCTCACACGAAACTTTTTCTTACGATATTTTCGGTTCCGAAAATATCTACCGTCCATCTATCAACACCTCTTTACCTCTAAACGCAAATCCATAGTGATGTATATTTTCTTCTTTTACACCTCTTTTTATAAGCTCTGCATTATAGTTTTTTTCTTCTATCTGCTTTAATGCTGCTGCGACTGTTTCTTCAAGTGAGTTTTCTTTTCTAGGATTTATCACTTTAAATTCTATTACGATGCCTGGCAGTTTTTCATTTGTTTTGTCTATTGGTTCAAGCATTATGTCATATCGACCGTAACCGCTTTCACGGTTTGAGGTAATGATGTAGTTTTCTGTCTGGTCTACTATAAGACCAAGTACAAATCCGTGAAAAAAGTTTTCCGGTGCTTTCCTTTCTGAATTATGTTTTCCTGAGTCAAATGAACTAAATGTATTCAATGCTACATCATTCATGTACTCATTCATGCTCTCTATATCACTACTTATGAGTGCTCTTATAAACTCATTTGTTTCATGCTTTGCGGGACTGAACCATCTGAGTATCATTTTTCTGAACATAAACAATATCTCACGGTTTGTCAATGCAAGTTCATATTCATTATCGCTTTCTCTTATCAGATTCAACTCTTCTGACGAAACAACTTTCAAATAGCCGCTCGCAAGCATAAGACTCCACACAGCATCTTCTGAATAATCAAGTTCAGAGAATACTATCTGTTCATCTATAACGACATTTATTTTTTCACCCCTGATAAGATTTTCTACCATTGTTTTTATATATGAGCTTCCTTTTTGAACAAGACTGTTTATTAGTCCATTTGAACTTGAGTCAGCCCAATACAATGCGATTTTCTTTTTATCCAGATAATTAATTATCGACCACGGATTATAAATATCACTTTTTTCTCCAAATTTAAAGCCATCATACCATGTTTTCACAATTTCTTTTTCATCTGGCAGCCCCTGTTCATCAAGGGCGTTAAACACCTCTTTTTCAGTAAATCCAAATGAAGTCTCATATTTTGGTGATAATGTCGTAACTACTTCAAGATTATTCAAATCAGAAAATATGCTTTCTTTCGATACCCTCGTTATACCTGTCATTATCGCTCTTTCGAGATATGGATTTGTCTTAAATGTCGCATTAAAAAGACTTCTTGTAAAAGCTACAAGTTCTTCCCAGTACCCGTTTACATAAGCCTCCTGCATAGGTGTGTCATACTCATCAAGAAGTATGATTACTTTTTTGCCATAATAACGGCTGAGATAGTGAGAAAGATTATTTAAAGCCTCTTGAGCTGTCTCATCATCCATCCCCACTCGAACAGATTTGTATTGCAGCCTTTCATTTTCATTATACAAATCACTTTTCATTATATAATCAAATACATTATATAAATTTATAAGCTCGTTTTTTATCTGTTTTACTGCACTCTTATAAGTATTCTGTTTTATCTTGGCAAAACTTAAAAACATCACCGGATATGTCCCTTGCAATTTGCGATATTTTTCATCATTCCATATTTCAAGACCCTCAAATAAATCCCCTCTATCCTTATATTTGTTCGAGAAAAAACATTCAAGCATACTCATGTTTAATGTTTTTCCAAAACGGCGTGGGCGTGTTATAAGTGTAACTGTATCGTCATTATCCCACCATTCTCTTATAAAATTTGTCTTGTCTATATAAAAATTATCTTTTTCCCGTATTGACTCAAAACTCTGATTTCCTATACTTATAACCTTTGCCATATGCACCTCTCCTGTTTATATTTCAAATCAAACTCCGTATTTATCATCTATCTGCCGTCTATCAATACTTGTTACAGTTTAAAAAACATAAACTGTAACAGATTTTGGCAATGCTTCGCATCCTGAATTGCCAAAATCCTTACACGATACTTTTTTCTTACGCTATTTTCCGTTCCGAAAATATCTATCTGCCATCTATCAATACTTCTTTGCCTTTAAATGCAAAACCATAGTGATGTATATTTTCTTCTTTCACACCTCTTTTTATAAGCTCTGCATTATAGTTTTTTTCTTCTATCTGCTTTAATGCTGCTGCGACTGTTTCTTCAAGTGAGTTTTCTTTTCTAGGATTTATCACTTTAAATTCTATTACGATACCCGGATATTTTTCATTTGTTTTGTCTATCGGCTCTAGCATTATGTCATACCGTCCGTAGCCGCTTTCACGGTTTGATGTGATGATATAGTTTTCTGTCTGGTCTACCATAAGACCTAAGACAAAACCATGGAAAAATCTCTCAGGCTCCTCATCAGACGGAGTATTTCCTGTATCGAAATAGCTAATTGTTTTCAAAGTCACTTTATTCATGTATGCATTCATACTTTCTATATCTCCACTTATGAGTGCTCTTATAAACTCATTTGTTTCACGCTTTGCAGGACTAAACCATCTGAGTATCATTTTTCTAAACATAAATAATATTTCACGGTTTGTCAAAGCAAGTTCATATTCATTATCGCTTTCTCTTATCAGATTCAACTCTTCTGACGAAA
>ERZ837487.1583-NODE-1583-length-26745-cov-4.797677_pt1 | contig 26745 bp, 19 predicted proteins | sample MGYA00519911_ERZ837487 | MGnify/ENA primary metagenome ERZ837487 (study PRJEB31850, sample SAMEA3708818) | human gut metagenome | biome: human gut; feature: human-associated habitat; material: faeces | place: China | collected 2014 ... | reverse complement strand
CTATTAAAAAATATAGTTTTGTTAATAACATAAAAAGTTGTCCTGTCATTTATTTATCCCAGTGAAAAAAATAAAAAAACGTTGTAAGTATTGACGTTACAACAATGCGGTGCTATAATGTGGTTGTAAGGACAAATATTACAACAAAAAACGGAGGTATTAAACATGAAAATTGCAGTTGTTTGTGCAAATGGAAGAGTAGGGAAATTGGTTGTGAAAGAAGCTGTTGAAAGAGGGCTGGATGTGACTGCCATTGCAAAAGGAGAGAATCATTCCGTAGCAAAGCAGTATATCCGCAAGGATTTGTTTGATCTGACCGCAGGGGATCTGGAAGATTATGATGTGGTTGTGGATGCCTTTGGGGCATGGGAAGAGGAAGTGCTTCCGCTGCACAGTAAGTCTCTGATGCATCTTTGCGATATTCTTTCCGGTACAGGGAAGAGACTTGTGGTAGTTGGTGGTGCGGGAAGTTTGTATGTGAACAAGGAGCATACGGCAGTTGTATCTGACGGACCAGACTTCCCGGCAGTGTTCCTTCCACTGGCAAAGGCACAGGGAGAGGCGCTGACAAAGCTGCGTGAGCGTAAAGACGTTGCGTGGACATTTATCAGCCCTGCGGGTGATTTCCAGGCAGACGGGGAGCGTACCGGAGAGTACATTCTGGCTGGTGAGGAACTGACACTGAATGAAAAAGGCGAAAGCATCATCAGTTATGCAGATTATGCCATCGCTATGGTTGATGAGATCGTAAGCGGTAACCATATAAGAGAGCGTATCAGCGTTGTAAGAAAGTAATAGAGGCAATAAGAAATTTTATAAGAAAAAGGAGAACATTATCATGAGTAGAGTATCTGAATTTTTAACTGAAAACCCTGTACAGTATCTGGCATCTGTTTCATTGGATGGGAAAGCTAAGTGCCGTCCGTTTATGTTTAGCTTTGAAAAAGATGGTAAGTTATGGTTCAATACAGGAAATTTTAAGGACGTTTATAAGGAGCTTCAGGCCAACCCGTATGTCCAGATCAGCGTTTCTTCCCCTACATATCAGTGGATCCGTCTGAGTGGAAAAGCTGTTTTTGTTGATGACAAGGCGATTAAGGAGGCTGCTTTGGAAAACCCGATTGTTAAGGGAAATTATCAGACGGCAGACAATCCGGCTTTTGAAGTATTTTACCTGGAAGATGCGCATGGTGTAATCGCAGATTTTTCGGGCAATCCTCCGTATGAGTTTTAAGGATAGAATCTGACGGCTTCAGTCCGGATGAATGAAGGTATTTTCGCCCTGGGATCACAGTGTCTCGGGGCGTTCCTTTTTCATCACTGATCTATAGGAGGAATCATAGTAATAGTTTAGACAGGCTGTCTTGTCATCCCAAGTATGAAATTCGTTAAAAAAGTTTAGATGTAATACTTGATATTACAACGAGAGCACGGTATAATATGGTTGTAATAAAGTGAGTTACAACAAAGGTGTTGATGAAACAATTAAAAATGAAAGATAATCTAAAGGAGCGTATTTAAGTATGAAAACCCAAACGTGTAATGCAAAAAGTATTGCTTTTATTGGAATGCTGGGTGCATTATCCGCAGTTCTGATGTTTATCAATGTTCCGTTGCCATTTGCGCCGACTTTTCTAAAGTTTGATATTGCAGAACTGCTGGCTCTGTTTGCAGGTTTCTTTTTGGGACTGGTCAGCGGCTGTGCTTGTTATTATATATATCCTGTTTTTTCTCAGTGTTATGGCACCGATGAAAAGCGAACGTAAATTCTGGCGTGTGATTCACAAAATCAGAGAAGGAATGGATTTGACAGTTTATTGTTTTTTTTACATATGTGCTATTTTGACGATTTTATATGTAGTATGGATGGTCGTACATGGTTGGATAGAAGCATATTTTTAAATTTGATAACCCAAACAATATTCAAAAGACAAAAATAAGGAGGAAAGGATATTTGTCTGGTAAAAGCGGTGTAGAAATTGGAGGGAGCAGCATGAATCAGAGTGAAAGAAGACAGATATTAATCCAGTTCCTGATAAAGGAACAATCAGGGTATAGAAAAATCATGGTTCCTCATGACAGTGATGAGCAGAAAAAAATGCTCCGAAGCTTAATAAATATTCGTATGGCAGCCCCTGTCAGTGATGAATTTCAGAGGATTCAAGACGAGTATTTGCAGGAAGAGAACAGGAAAAGAGGAATTGTTGAACTATCGGCGCTTACGCCGGTTCAAAATGAAATTTATTTATGGCGTGGAGACATTACAAGGCTTGCCTGCGGTGCGATTGTGAATGCAGCCAACAGCGGCATGACAGGCTGCTATCAGCCTTGCCATAATTGTATTGATAATTGCATTCATACCTATGCAGGAATTCAGCTTCGAAACTATTGCAATAATATGATGATAGAACAGGGACAGGAAGAACCGACAGGGCAGGCAAAGATTACCCCGGCGTTTAATCTGCCCTGTGATCATGTGATTCATACAGTTGGTCCGATCGTACAGGGAAAACTGACAAAGAAACATGAGCAGTTACTGATATCCTGTTATGAATCGTGTCTCAGGATAGCTGATGAGAATGAAGTAAAGAGTATTGCTTTTTGTTGTATTTCAACTGGTGTATTTATGTTTCCAAATAAAAGAGCTGCTGAGCTTGCAGTACAGACAGTAAAGCAATATAAAGAAAAGACGAAATCAAAGATAAAGGTGATATTTAATGTTTTTAAAGAGGAAGATGAACGACTTTACAAACAGTTACTCAGATAAGATATTACAGATAAAAGAAAAAATTGAGGAAGCAGATGCTATTATAATCGGGGCTGGTGCAGGATTTTCCACATCAGCCGGTTTTGTGTATAACGGTGAAAGATTTGATAAATATTTTTCGGATTTCAGAAAGAAATATGGATTTTCTGATATGTATTCGGGAGGCTTCTATCCATATAAAACATTGGAAAAACACTGGGGATACTGGTGTAGATATATCTATATTAATCGATATACGGATGCGCCAAAACCGGTATATCAGAACTTGCATGATCTGGTGAAAGAGAAGGATTATTTTGTACTGACGACAAATGTGGATCATTGTTTCCAGAAGTCCGGGTTCGATAAAAACAGAATCTTTTATACACAGGGAGATTATGGTCTGTTTCAATGTAGTGAACCTTGCCATAAGGAAACCTATGACAATGAAGAGGCTATTAAAAAAATGGTGCTGAGTCAGGGATTTCAGATTAAAGACGGGGAACTGCAAAAACCGGAAGACGGAGAAATAAAGCTTACGGTTCCAACGGGTCTGATTCCATATTGCCCACACTGTGGCAAGCCGATGAGCATGAACCTCAGATCGGATCAGACATTTGTTGAAGATGACGGATGGCACCAGGCAGCAGAACGGTACGAGAAATTTATACAGGAGCATAAAAAGCAGAAAATAGTGTTCCTTGAATTAGGTGTAGGATATAATACTCCCGGTATTATAAAATATCCGTTCTGGCAGATGACAAACTCATTTCAACATGCATTTTATGTGTGTCTGAACCAGGGTGAAGCATATGCACCGGACGAAATAAGGAGAAAGTCTGTTTGCATGAATGAAGATATCGGAGAGGTTCTGAAAGAACTGTAGACTTGACAGACAAATTCGATAGGAGTCTTAGAATAATTTTTAAAATTATTCCCAAATCAAAAAACTAATACCAAAAAATGAATAATTTTAAAAAAGTGGGAATAGAATAATGACAGAATGCACAGAGTGTGATAATATCAGTCTATAAAATATATTACCGAAAAATAAAAATTATTAAAAAAGTGGGAATAGGAGATGGCGGTATGCAGCTTATCGTAAGAAAAGAGTATTTAAACGAACTGATTGAATTGTATGGGACACCGGATATAAAAGTAATTACGGGCATCAGACGAAGCGGTAAATCGGTATTGCTGCAAGGGTTTGTTTCTTATTTGCAGTCATTAGAGGAACCGGTAAATATTGTTATGATAAACCTTCAGGAATTAGAGTTTGATTATTTGTTGGAGTATCATGCATTGCATAAGTATATCTTGGATCAGTACAAAGAGGGAATGACTAATGTTTTATTGATTGATGAGGTTCAGCTATGCCCGCAGTTTGAACTTGCAATTAATAGTATTTATACAAAAGGAATTTATGATATTTATATTACCGGTTCAAACGCATTTTTGCTAAGCTCAGATTTAGCAACACTTTTTACCGGAAGAACGATGGAAATAAAAGTATATCCATTTTCTTTCGTGGAATATCTAACTTATTATGGAATTACAGACAGGTATGATGAAGCTTTTGATCAGTATGTCCGAACTGGTGGTATGCCTGGATCTTATGTATATAAGACCGAGGACAGACAGTATGATTACGTTAGGGATGTGTATTCAACCATTCTTATCAGAGATTTGGTTGAAAAGTATAAGATAAGAAATAAATCAGAGTTCACCAACATATCTGAATTTATGATGGATAACATCGGTAATTTACTTTCGCCTAATAATATCAGCAAAACTTTAAAAAATGACCAGAGCGAGATAACCAGAAAGACGGTGTCAAAATACATTGGGTATTTGGAAAATGCATTTCTGTTCTATGAGGCAAAACGCTATGATTTAAAAGGGAAAAAATATCTGGCAAATAATAGTAAATATTATCTTTGTGATACATCATTTCGTTATGCAGTCAATGGTACACGAAACATGGACTTTGGAAGAGTTTACGAAAATATTGTTTATCTGGAGTTGCGTAGGAGAGGATATGAGGTATATGTGGGAAAACTTTATAAAAAGGAAGTGGATTTTGTAGCTAAGAAACGTGAGGCTCAAATATATATTCAGGTAAGCGATAATATTTCAGATGAAAAAACATTTGAAAGAGAATATTCGCCTTTGCTTGCAATAAGAGATGCATATCCTAAGATGATAATTGCAAGAACACATCATGAAACTTATGATTATAAAGGAGTGCAAGTGGTTGATATCTGTAGATGGTTACGAGAATAGTACAAACTACTGAGTTTATAACTATACAAGGTGTCAGGCACTATGAAGTATTTAATTGACATATCACCAGTTTAGAAGATTGGCGTTATCAGTAAATATGCGAAAACAACGCAGCGATACCGTCCGTTTAGCCAGAAATCAATATAGCAGAATAAAGGTTGTTTAGAAATTGTTTAACGTTCTCTGCCTATTTGTTTAACCGGGAACGATATAATAGCCTATATCTGTAGGGGATATTGTTATATGTGTTATAATTTTTTGTGGAGGATTTATGATATGGAAAAAATATATAACGAATCAGATATCAGACATGATTATAGAAAACTGACGAAGCTCTTGATTGAGCGGGGTATGACGATTACAACAATGGAATCTGCGACTTCAGGGCAGATTGCGTCACTGATTACAGATACCGAAGGCTCATCGGCAGTGTTAAAAGGAGCTTTTGTCACCTATTGCAACGAAGCAAAAATCATGCAGGGCGTTCCTGCCGAGATTCTGGAGAAGTATACGGTATATTCGAAAGAGACCGCAGAAGCAATGGCGAAGGCCTGCACAAAAGCGTATAAGGCCAATATCGGAATCGGTGTGACCGGAACAATGGGGAACGCAGACCCGGCGAATCTGGAAGCATCTGTGCCGGGGCAGGTATATTTCGCGATTGTTCTTAATGGAAAAGTGCAGTCATATTATGTTGAATTAGTACCGCAGCCTACAAGACTGGCTTATAAACTGGCAGTTGCAAAAGAAGTCTATGATGCATTGATGGAGCGCATGTAAAAGAAAAATGTAGAATAAAAAGAAGGTATCATCTCGCGATGATACCTTTACTTTTTATTCAACTTCTTCCGGTTCCATGCTTCGAATATGTTCCTCAATTTTTATGAGTTCATATTTCTGACTATATTCTGCCAGATAGGTCTTATATTCTTTCGTGTCGGAAGGATATACTCTTGAGTTGTGAATGTGGATATCCACAGGCTCTTCGCTGTTCTTTGACAGTGCTACCATTGCGCTTGCGCAGTGGGCAGAGATACGTGTGAAGCTGTTCAGGATATCCGAATATACCGTCCCTTCTTCCAGACCGCAGGCTCCGTTGCTCATGCGTTCAACGTGGCGGATCTTGAGTTCATCGCACAAAGTTGTAATGACCATTCCAAGTGGCGCAACTCTCTGGGAGAGTTCTTTATCATTTTCCAAAAACGCTTTGCAAGTTGTATTAATCTCCTCGCGGACAGCTTCCATAACAACATTCAGTTCATCCCATGCTTCTTCGGAAAATTGTGTTTTGTTCTCATTCATCTCATTAGACATATGGGCGATGCATGCAGCATGGTCTCCAATCTGTTCGAAGTCATTAATCATATGTAGATAAAGAGAAACCTGTCTTGTCTGAACAGAATTCATCGGATGCTTGGTAAGCTTGATCAGATAGTCACCCAGACGGGATTCGTAGCGGTCGATCAAATCTTCTTTTCGTTGAACTTTGTCGAATTTAGCTAACTGAAAATCATTCAGCAGATTCATAGCACGATTGACATTTTTACGAAGTTTTCTTGCCATACCGCTCATAGCACGGTGACACTGTCCGAGTGCCAGTGCAGGGTAGTCAAGAAGACGCTCCTCAAGAAGATCAAAGTCTGCTTCATCTTCCAGTTCTTCCGCACTGTCTTTAACGAACCAGCATACAAGCTGCTCCAGTTTCGGGATAAATGGAAACAAAATACAGACTGTTACAAGACGGAAAACCGTATTTAAAAGTGCGATGGACACTGGTGTCATAATCGTATTCAGGAATGAAAAATGTACAAATGCATGGATGATATAGAATCCGATTGACCAAAGCAACATTCCAAAGGTATCATTCAACAAGTATACAAGAGCAGTTCTTTTACCATTTTTATTCGCTCCGATTGCGGAAATCAGAACCGGGCAGGAAGCTCCGACACCGATACCGAGGATAATCGGAAATGCACTGGAAAATGTAAGCAGTCCTGTTACAGATAAAGCCTGCAATACACCGACTGTTGCTGAGGCACTCTGCAGGATGGCGGTAAATACAATACCTACCAGGATACCAATGACTGGGTTTGAAAATGTTGTTAACAGATCCATAAATACTTTGCTTTCTCGAAGCGGTGCGACGGCTCCGCTCATGGTCTGCATACCGGTCATGAGGATCGCAAATCCAAGCATGATGTCCCCGATATTCCGGTGGACGGTTCTTTTGCTCGCCATTCTAAGAATAATACCGATAACTGCTACAACCGCAGCGATTGTGGCAGATGACAGGATACTTGCAATTCCGTTAGATCCTTCTATATAAGAAAGACATAAGATCCAACCGGTAATACTGGTTCCGATATTGGCTCCCATGATGATACCGATGGCCTGGCGAAGCTTCATCATACCAGAGTTAACAAAACCGATAACCATGACAGTCGTTGCTCCGGAAGACTGGATAACGCTTGTAACGACTGTACCAAGTGCGACTCCCTTCAGTGGCGTATTGGTCATTTTGTAGAGAAATGCTTCCAGTTTATTACCGGCAACCAGTTTGAGTCCATCCCCCATCAAAGACATACCGAACAGGAATAAAGCAACTCCGCTTAACAATGACAATACCATAGAAAATATTCCCATAATTTCTCCTTTGTCGTCAGTTATTTACATACACTTAACTTTCTTTTTAAATTTTCTTAACACTACCTTTCTATTATGTCACGTTAAAACCAGAATTACAATTTAATCTTATTGAAAGAATAAAAAAATGTAAGATTATACAAAAAAATACCTGCTCACAGGGAACAGGTATAACAAAATCATGAGATATTTTGCTCGAAAATATGTTGTTTTACGATAATGCAGAGGCATTCTTGAATTTTAACGCGTCAGAATCTTTACAGATGTATCTTCATATCCTTGCGCCAATGAAAATATATCCTTTAATCCATCTGTGATGTAAACAGTTCCATCGGTTGCCACGAACACGGCTTCGAAGTCATCACTTTCTGCCCAGAGGTCATACGCTTTATCCAGACCCATAACAAATAGCGAAGTGGAGAGGGCATCGCAAATTCCTCCTTTGTCCCCTACGACTGTGACGGACAGAAGCCCGCTCTTGGCAGGGTGTCCGGTAGCAGGATCCATAATATGCCAGTAAGTATGCCCGTCCTGTTCAAAATAACGCTCGTAACCGCCGGAGGTCACAACGGCCTGGTCGGTGACGGACAGTCCCATCATGGCAGTGTCTGGATTTTTCGGGTCCTTGATGCCGATGATCCAGGCTGATCCGTCCGGCCTAGAACCGATCGTCTGTACATTTCCGCCAAGGTTCAGAAGCGCGGAAGTGACACCTTTGTCGCGCAATGTCCGGGCTGCAAGTTCACCTGCATAGCCCTTGGCAATACTGCCAAGATCAATGGTCATACCTTCCGAAATTGTGACATTTCCAGATGCTTCGTCATATTGGATCTGTGTGTAATCTACTTTAGTCAGAAGCGTCTGAATTGTCTCCTCGTCAGGAACCTGATAGCTTCCGGTTGTAAATCCCCATGCTTTTACGATTGGGTAGATGGAAATATCCAGAGCACCGTTGGTACGCCGGCACATTTCAAGAGCATTTTTCATCAGAGTGTCAGCTTCACCGCTTAGAATTCCGGAACCATTTTCATTGATTTTATAAATCTCACTGTCAGAATCTGTGACAGACACTTTCTTTTCCAGATCTGTGATAACATTCTGCGCGTCCTGTAAAAGACTTTTATCACCGTAAATACGAAAATCCATAGTCGTATCCATGGCGAAAAATGTATCTGAAACCGGCTCAGATGTTGATTCCTGAGCCTGCTTGGAACATCCACATATTAATATTGTAAGCATAAGTAACACAGGTATGCACTTTTTCATGTCGCGTCTCCTTAGAGTAAAATAAAACGAAATAATATTGTTACAATGCAAATTATAAAATAAACAAAGAAATATATATGTTTAATTAAGAATAATTATCAATAAATAAATATAAAATTGACAGTTATGGGAATTATTGGTAGCATTTTGTATTGTAGTTAGAATCTACTAACAAAGCTTTGATTAATATAGCATGAAAGGAGGATTACGGCAATATATTTTGTGTGATTAAAACGAAAAAAATTATCAACAAAATTCAGAAAATAATGAAGGAGAGACAAATGAAAAAGAATTGGAAAAGAATTGCATCACTGTTTCTGTCAGTGTTACTTTTACTGTCCATGACAGTTACTCCTGTAATGGCAGCAGAGGGGAAAGCAGCACCGACGGAAGTAAAATCATGTACGGTAACTGGCTTTATGCCAGAGTATATGGCTTTGGAATTTGAAGATACAGACTGGATGAATAAGATTAGCAGCGTCACAGTAAATGAGATAGAATATACAAAAGGTACGCTTGGCTGGGGAAGCAGTGGAAATCTATGGGAAGTAGGAAGTGTTATGGGAGGATATGGAAGTTATACCGCGTTAAAACTTACCAACCCTTCTTATCCGGCGACTATTAAGATAACAGCAAAGGGGTATCAAGACTTAAACTTAGAAGTGACGAAAGATACTTCAACATATCCGTATGTGTACACAGCAACTGTAAAGAAAGATACAACTGGCGGAAATACAGAGGCTACATACACAGCGATGGCAAAGAAAGCTTCTAACGGTACAGTAGCACTGGATAAAGATAAAGACCTGAAAGCAGGAGATACAGTTACTGTAACAGCAACACCGGATGAAAACTACGAGATTGATGCAGTGACAGTAACAACTGAGAACAATAAAAATGTTGACGTGACCGGTTCTGGAGAAACTTATACATTTACAATGCCGGCAGAAAATGTCACAGTATCCGCGACATTTAAGGAGAAAGCACCGGTACAGAATGGTGTAATTGAATTAAGCCAGGTCAGCATTGGAACAGATTACTTTGGGAATAACTGGGAACTTGAATTCAAAAATGCAGATGGTTATGTAGGGAAAATTACAGATGTGAAGGTAAATACTACAGCATGGGAAGAGAAGTCCTATAGCTTGTCAGCAGGTGGAGCATACAAAAAAGATACAGATAACAATAAACTTATCTTTGCAACAAAAGACTTTGTCGCTAATCCTGAAATTCCAGCATTGAAGAGCGGAGATGTAGTTGCAATTTCTGCAAATGGATATGATGATCTGACATTTAAGCTTGTCATTGATACAAATGGAAACGCTTCTCTTGTAGAAGATGATGGTAAGGGAGATCCATACGAGCTTCATGTAAAAATCGAAGGAGAATTTGAGGCGGCAATCGTAGGACAGAAAGATTACGATGGAGTGTCCAGTGCCAGCGTCGGCGGTTCCTCAAGCAACAAGAACAGTGCAGTGAAAGTATACGGCGCACTGGTAGAAAAAGGAAAAGACGTTGCTGACAAGGATTGGGAAGAGCTGGATAATATGGCTAAGATTAAATTGAATGGAAGCAAATGCAGTGTTAGCATCGTTCCGGACACAGAAAAAGGAACATCTGCAGACAGTGACAGCGGTATGCAGGGCGTATATATGACGATCAGCAGTGATCTGACACTTAGCGGTACGCCAAAAGATCCTGGAAGTTATCTGGTTTCCGTGTCTATTGAGGATCAGCAGGGACGCAGCGCAGTCAGCAACACACTGCCATTCAGAATTTACAGCGGCGAGGAAACGCTTGCAGACCAGATGAAGAAAGAGAATTTTAAAGATTATGGAAATGGACTCTATGCATGGGATATTATGGAACCATGGGCAATCAGTAAATTTGGAAGTAATGTAAACGGTGAGGAAGAGAGCGTCCGTGTGCCAGCGTATTTGGAGGCATGGTTCGGTTCCCACGAGAGCGGAACTTACGGATATCTGGGGTATGACATTCCGTGGAAGCAGGTCGTAGCTGGAAATATTCCTCAGACACTTTATATTCCGAGTGGATGCAATCTGACACTGACAAATATGGAAGTACTCAGCAGTGTACATATTATTGTAGAAAATGGTGGTAAACTGACGCTTTCTGATTCTGTTGTACAGGGAATTATCGATGTACAGAGCGGAGGAACATTTTCTATGAACTATGATTCTTTCAACAACGAATTTACAACAGGAGCGTCTCTGTGTGGACAACTTCGTCTTGCAGACGGTGCTGCTTTGGAAAATGCAGCAATTTACTCTCACGCAAATTATCTTGCAAACGGAGATCTGACAGACCGTACAACTTCTGAGCCGGTTGCAGTGGCAAATGGAAATGTAACCGTAAAGGGTACGGTAGCTATATTAGGTGATGATGGCGGAAGCGATATCGGACAGACAGCACTCCGTGTAAATGGAACATTAACTCTGGCAGATAAGGACACAACACTTGTAGCTTACGGCGGAAGCGGAAAGACTCTGCTTTATACAGACGGTGGAACGGCCATTGACATTACAGAAGGCAGCCAGATTACAGGAGATGGAAAGTTAGTTGCAATCGGTGGAGATGTTCTCTGGGGAAATGGTGGAAATGCTGTATCCGGAAAAGGAACAATTGCAACGAAAAAAGTATTCCTTCAGGGAGCAACCGCTAATACATCTAACAAAGCAGAGGCTGGAAAAGCAATTGATGGAGATGTAAAAGTTATCAGTTCCAGCACTCATATTGAAGACGGAACAATGATCAGCGGTGCTGAGAATGATCCGTTAGCCGATTTGTACTGGAAAGCTGGAATTAATGTACTGCCTCCATTAGAGAAATTTACAACAACAGATAACGGAAATAATGGTTCCGATAATGGCGATAACGGGGATAACGGAAATAATGGAAATAACGGTTCCAGCAACGGAAACAACGGATCTGATAATGGAAACAATGGTTCCAGCAACGGAAACAACGGATCTGATAATGGAAACAATGGTTCCAATAACGGAAACAATGGAAAGGCTGCAACAGCAACCCAAACTGCAGTAAATGTGAATACAGTTAAGACAGGAGATACAAACAATGTATTACTTTGGGCTGCACTCTTTGTAGTTTCCTGTGCAGGAATGGCAGGTATTACAGTAGTTGCTAAGAAAAGAAAATAGTATACAGCAGATGTAAATTTGCTAATATAAAAATGCGACCGGCATGAATGTCGGTCGCAAAAATATTCTATACTAGAAGTCCTTCCTGATTTGCTAATGAGAAAACAGTGCTTGCATAGCCTAAAATATTAGCCGGTGATTTTTGATTCTCTGTAAGTATGTATCAACAGTGGTAATTCTGCCACCAGCATCCCAATCCAGCCTGCCAGGTAGGAGAATGGCAGTGCTTCAATTCCAAATCCCCATACAAGAACGAGCGGTGCGGCAACAAGAACCCGAAGCCCCATATTGACAAAACTGCTGATCAGGGTAATCTTCAAATCACCGATTCCACGGAAGAATCCCTGAAGTCCATTGGTGATAGCCGGCAAGATATACATTATGGAAATCAGGTGCAGATAAGTAACACCGTGCCCGATAACTTCCACATCTTTCACAAAGAGCATCATCAGATGTCTTGCAAAAACAAAACAGACAATAAAAATGAGGATGCCGTAAATGCTCTCCAGTACCAGTCCACATCGGAAGCCTTCACGCATCCGGTCATTTCTTTTCGCCCCCTTATTCTGCGCCATAAGTGCTGTCATGGCGTGGGCTATATTCTGCTCCGGGGTATAGGCAAAGTCATCAATCCGGTTGACCGCGGTAAATGCAGCGGCAACAGACACACCCATAGTATTAACAATTGCCTGAACACCGATTTTCCCGAGCTGTACAGTTGCCTGTTGCATTGCAGATGCCCAGCCGTATGCAATTGTACGCTTTAACAGGGAACGGTCGAAAATGAGCCATTTCTTTCCTAATTGAAGGAGTGGTACTTTTTTCTGCACATAGATAATACAGAAAATACAACACAGTGCCTCACTGATAACAGTGGAAACAGCACAGCCATTACTTCCTGCTTTCAGTACAATGATAAAAAACAAATCTCCGAAAACATTAAGAATCGCACTTATGATCAAAAAATACAGTGGTGAATTACTGTCTCCGAGGGCTCTTAATGTACTGGAGAAAAAATTATATAAAAATGTAAACATAAGTCCTACAAATATGATGCGAAGGTAAGAAGTCGTCATATCCAAAATAGATGTGTCTACCTGTAGCAATCTGAGAAGTGATTTCGCAATTCCAATACTGAAAATGGTTAGAATTACAGAAAATACAGATCCTGAAATCATAGTCGTACTGATCTGGCGAGAGAGAGTATCGTAATCTTTCGCCCCGTAATACGTGCCAATCAGAATACTCGCGCCCATGCACAGACCATTCAGAAACAGAATGACCAATGTCGTGACCGGATTGCAGATACCGACCGCAGCCAGTGCCTCTTTTCCGATAAAATGTCCCACAATAATGCTGTCTACGGCGTTGTAAGTAAGCTGGAACAGATTTCCCAGTACAAGTGGAATTGTAAATCTAATAAGCATGGGCATAATCTTACCCTTCGTCATATCCTGTGTCATAATATCGCTCCCTGGTGTAAAACTAAACAGCGCAGGATATCCGCTCATATAAATGAAACGTTTTTCCTGCGCTTTTGATGATATTACTTCCATGTCCATTCGTCAATTGAAATCTTTACCGGAGATGAATTCCATTTATTAATCATTGATCATAATCCGAATGATTTCTTCATTTGTCTCTTTCATGCCGTCTTTTCCGAGACGTCCCACATTATCAATGGTTCCCTCGATTCCTTTTGTGATGATGCCATCACCGGCGTAGAACTGCTGCCCCTGCAGGTACATATTGTAACCAAGTATTCCGGCATCTACGGAAGCTGCGATTTTGGCTGCACAGGAAGCTTTTGCTCCGTCGCAGACCATACCGGATACGATCGCGAGTGCGTTGACAACAGTATGGATTACTTCTTCATATCCACCGCCGCACAAGTATGCGATTCCGGCTCCGGCAGCGGCTCCGGCGCTGACAGCTCCGCAGTAAGCAGAGAGGCGCCCGATTCCGGTTTTCTGGTGGATTGCGATCAGATTGGAAAGTGCCAGTGCGCGGTAAGTCTTATCTTCGTTAGTGTGTAGCTCTTTTGCATATTCCAGAACAGGGAGAGAACAGGTTATTCCCTGATTTCCACTTCCGGAGTTGATAACGACCGGAAGCTCACAGCCATTCATTCGCGCATCAGATCCGGCAGCAGCGCGAGCTTTTGCGCGTGTGCGGACGTCGTTGCCGTAAGTATTAAGAAGTACAGTTCCAATATTTGCACCGTAATTTCCGGCGAGTCCTTCATCGGCGATTGCGCTGTTATACTCAATCTGACGGGACAGGACTTCACGGATATCGTCGATGTCAGCCATATTAATAAAATCCCAGATAGACTTTACATCCAAAAGAGTACGGTCAGTCAGTCCTTCTTCGCTTGCACCTTCAACTGGTACATAGTGAAGGATTTTTCCATTTTTTTCAATTCTTACAATGTTTGTATGATAGTTGGCAATACGGACTTTAGCAGAATCCTTTCCGGCAAATACTTCAACGATGATGTCGAAGATACAGCCGTTATCAATATGCTCGACGGTAATCTCAGTTTCTTCGAGATACTTTGCCATTTCTTTTGTCTGTGCTTCTGTTACATCAGAGATAACTTCCAGTTCTTTAGAAGCATCTCCGGCAATGATTCCGGCTGTAGCAGCGGCCGGGATTCCTTTTAAATGGTTTGTGTTCGGAACGATTACACTTTTTACATTTTTAATAATGCTTCCGCTTGCTCCGATATGTACGCGCTCCGGTATGCAGCCCAGCACTTCACGGGCTTTGGCAGCAGCGTAAGCCAGAGCAATTGGCTCGGTACACCCCATAGCCGGTATTAATTCTTCTTTTAATATCTGGATATATGCCTGATATTTAATATCTTCTTTTGTCATGAAAACCTCCAAATGCCAGTTTTCTCCTGGCAATAATAAAAAAATGTGTTATTTTATTGAACCATATTTTCGGAGAAAATGCACCTGTTATTTAAAAATTTGATGAAATTAAATGTTGTAAGAAATACTGATGATATTCTTGAATTATTTATATTCACTTTTGGGATAGATTTTTCACTATTGATTAACTTGGAGCTGACAGTTATGCTAAAAAGTGATATACTATATATGATATTATAACATATTTTTCTGCATATTTCTGCGATCCATATTGCAGCAATGGTGGTAATGGTAGATTAGAGATAATTTGAGATAATTATAGGGTGTGAGGATATACTATGACAGAGGGGAAAATGATAAGGAACAGACAGATGAATATGCTGATAATGATTGCAATTATTGTTGGAATCTGTATTCCGCTTTTCTTTACCGCGGTCCAGATCGGCGTATTTGCGAAAGAGCCAGTCGTAGAAGCCAGGCAGGAAGTGACAGATGAGAGTGCTCCGGTACTCCGCGTGGCGGTTGATGATGGGTTTTGCCCAATGTCATTTTATGATGCGGACGGGAATTTATCCGGTCTTAACGTGGAGTTGATCACGATGGTTGCTAATCAGCTTGGAATGCGGCTGGAATTCGAGTGTGGTGACTGGATGACGTGCCGGCAGAATCTGGAGGAGGGAAAAGCAGATGCAATTCTCGGTCTGGAGACATTTTCAAATATGCAGCATGTATTAAAGACAGTTCCGGTGACAACAGACCAGCTTAATATATATGGAAAGAATAAGATTGAGAGTATCGGTGCTCTTGCGAACAAGAAAGTTGCAGTGATGGCAAGATCTGTAATTATGACAATGTTTGATCTGCAGTGCGAGTATGTGGAGTACAACACGAATTCAGAGATTTTGAAAGCAGTCGAAAATGGTGAGGTGGATTATGGAATCTGCCATGAGGCTGTTGCAGAGAAGATTATCGAGAAAGAAAATCTGAGTGTTGTACCAAGCCTTACGATCATGAACAGCTTCCTGACATTTGGCGTGTGGGAAGACAAAGAAGAATTAAGAGACCAGATGAATACGATCCTTAAGTATTATGCGAATCAGGGAACGCTTGCAAGACTGGAAAATAAATGGATCGTGAACTATTCAAGAAATCGTTCCCTTAGTTATGTTATAGAGCAGAATAAAGTCTTTTATGTAGCATATCTGATCACATGGTTATTTGTTATGTTTCTTCTGAGCATACTAAAAGCAGACTATTCCAGGAAGCAGCATTACATTGCGACGCTTCTGGAATATCAGTCAGAATTAGAAAAATCCAGCCAGGAAGTCATGCAGGCAAATCAGGCGAAGAGCGACTTTCTGTCACATATGACCCACGATATACGGACGCCGATCAATGGCATAATGGGAATGGTCGAGGTTATCAAAAAGAATTGTTCCGACCAGAATAAGGTAGATGAATGCCTGGATAAAATTCAAAAAGCCTCCGGACACCTGTTGGACCTCCTTAATGATGTGCTGGATATGAGCAAACTGGAGAGTGGTAAGATTCAGTTAGAACAGATTCCATTTGAACTGGAAAAGGAGATGAAAGAACTTCAGACCATTATGGAGACTCAGGCAGAAGAAAAAGGATTGACGGTTTTTTGGGATATGACGGGAATCTGCCATAATGAGCTGATCGGAAGCCCGTTACATATGAGAAGAATACTTCTGAACCTGCTCAGTAATGCGGTCAAATATAATAAAAAGGGTGGAGAGATACATCTGACTGTAAACGAAATTATGCAGAACGATAAGACTGCTTTGTTTGAGTTCAAGGTCGCAGACAATGGAATCGGTATGAGTGAATCTTTCATAGAAGATAAATTATTCCAGCCGTTCGTACAAGGAGCGGGAGAAGCCAGAACAAAGTATCAGGGAACCGGACTTGGAATGTCCATTGTCCAGAGAATTGTCCGGGAAATGACAGGCTCTATTGATGTCGAGAGTAAAGAAGGAGAAGGAACCACATTTACTGTAACATTGCCATTTGCGATTAATCGCAGTGAAAATGTGCCAAAGACCATAGAGGAACAGAAACCAGACATTAGTGGCATGAAGATTCTGGTCGTAGAGGATAATGACCTGAATCTGGAGATCGCCCAGTTTATGCTGGAGGAAGATAAGGCAGTCGTAGAGGTCGCAAGAGATGGACTTCAGGCAGTAGAAGCATTTAAAAACAGCCGGGAGGGCGAACTCGAAGCAATCCTTATGGATATTATGATGCCGAATATGGATGGAATTGAGGCAGCAAAGACGATTCGAAGTCTTGACCGTGCTGATGCAAAAAGCGTCCCGATTATTGCCATGACAGCAAATGCATTTGTAGAAGACATGAGAAAGACAAAAGAAGCAGGTATGAATGAACATCTGACAAAACCTGTAGATGGTGAAAAATTACTTCAGGTACTTTACAACTATAAAAAGCAGGGATTTTAACATAAAAGAACAGGAATAACACCGGCACAGATACCGGTGTGAGAGGAGAGATTTATGAGCCATATAGCAGACTGGTTTACGGCAATCGGACATAATTATTTCAAATTGAAGCTGAAGTGTTGAGAGATGGCAAGAACCGGAAAGTAAAAATTATGCTTCGTTATGAGTGGATTTACAGAAAGCCGGAAAAAAATAGATAAAAATGTATTTAAGTTTTAGTATATCCATGTATTGACATGAGGTTATAATATTTATAAAATACAGACAGAAAGGGAGCGTGAAAAAATGAAAATCGCATTATTAGAACCAATTGGAGTATCAAAAGAAGTTATTGATGAGTTATCAGCACCGATTACAGAAAAGGGACATGAATTCGTATATTATGATACCAAAACAACAGATCCGGCAGAACTTGCCAAGAGAAGTGAAGGCTGCGACATTGTTATGATCGCTAACAATCCGTATCCGACAGAGGTTGTAGAGAAAGCGGACGCACTGAAGATGTTATCTGTAGCATTTACAGGAATTGACCACATCGGAACAGACAAGTGTAAAGAGAAAAATATTATGATCTGTAATGCAGCAGGGTACTCAAACCAGACAGTTGCCGAGCTTATCATTGGTATGGCGATTGACGCATTAAGACATGTAGTAAAAGCTGACGGACTTGTAAGAAATGGTGGAACAAGTGCAGGCCTTGGCGGAAAAGAAATCTGCGGAAGAACGGTCGGAATTATCGGACTTGGGCAGATCGGACTCATGGCAGCAAAATTATTCCAGGCATTTGGCGCTAAAGTTATCGCTTACAACAGAAGTGAGTCTGAGGAAGCAAAAGCACTTGGAATCGAGTATAAATCATTAGAGGAAGTATTATCAACAAGTGATATCGTATCACTGAACCTTCCACTGAATGCAGAGACGAGAGGATTCCTGTCAGCAGATAAGATTGCACTTATGAATGAGAACGCAATCTTCATCAACTGTGCAAGAGGACCGATCGTAGACAACGAGGCACTTGCGAAAGCGCTGAATGATGGCAAGCTTGGATATGCATGCGTTGACGTATTTGATATGGAGCCGCCGATCCCGGCAGATTATCCATTGCTTCAGGCTAAGAATACATTATTGACACCTCATCAGGCATTCATCTCCGAGGAGTCTATGGTAAGAAGAGCAAAGATTGTATTCGATAACGTGACCGCTTATCTTGACGGCAAGCCGGTCAACGTATGTAAGTTGTAAGAATAAAAAAGACAAAAAAGACATAAAAATAGAGAATGATATAGTACTTTGATAATTTCACATATTTACAAAGTTCTAAGTATGAAAGGCAGTTTCGTAAAAGTCAGCCAAATAGAGCAGACTTACCGAAACTGCCTTTTGTTGCCAAGCATACGACAAAAAGGTCCGGTGGACCTTTTTTAGTTTGAAATCTGTACTAAAAGTTTGAAAATTCAGTTTATATGCCATGAAAAGATGTAAACGCTTACACAAATAAAAATTAAAACTTCTAAAACTATAAGGAAAAATAAAAACAGCCAATAAATTGTGCATATTGTATAAAAATAGATACAATAATTTGTCGGAAAAGTCAATAAAAACGACCTTGCTTTCGTCAAGATTTTGACATATACTTTATAACAGAATGTAAGCTCTTACACAATGAAGGAGTGAGAGGCTGCAAAAATATAACAGTTAACCAGAAAAGCATGGTATCGAAAGGAGACTCCAAAGATGATGAAATGGAAACGAATTGTCAGTGCAGCTGTCTGTGTATGCATGGCAGGAATGCTGATAACGGGATGTGGAAGCAAATCGGATTCCTCTTCAAAGAAGCGTATTATCCGTGTGGCTCTTTCACAGTCTGAGGAACACCCTGAGTACAAGGGTATGGAGACATTTAAAAAGTATGTCGAGGAGAAACTCGGTGACAAGTATGAAGTTCAGCTTTATCCAAATGAGCTTCTTGGTGGACAGACAAAAGCAATTGAGCTGACTCAGACTGGTGCGATTGACTTTACGATTGCCGGAACACCGAACCTTGAAATATTTGCCGATGTATATGAAGTATTCAGTATGCCGTATCTGTTTACATCTGAGGACGCTTATTTTGCAGCTATGAATGATACAGATTACATGAATAAAATTTATGCATCTACAGAGGATACAGGACTTCAGGTTGTAACATGGTACAACGTAGGTACAAGAAACTTCTATGCAAAGAAAGCAATCAATACACCAGATGACCTGAAAGGTCTGAAGATGCGTGTGCAGCAGAGCCCGGCAAGTATCAAGATGTGTAATGCATTTGGCGCAGCTGCATCTCCGATGTCATTTGGAGAGGTATATACAGCAATTCAGCAGGGAGTTATTGATGGAGCAGAGAACAATGAGCTTGCTCTGACAGATAATAAGCATGGTGAGGTTGCAAAATACTACAGCTACACGATGCATCAGATGATTCCGGACGTTCTGATTGCAAACTACAAGCTCCTCAATGACATGAGCGAGGAAGACAGAGAAGTATTTGAGGAAGCTGCAAGACTTTCTACAGAGACAGAGCTCAAAGATTGGGAGACAGATGTAGAGACCGCTAAGAAGACAGCAGAAGAAGATATGGGAGTTCAATTTATTTATCCGGACATCAGTCTTTTCAAAGATAAAGTAAAGAACGTACAGAAAGAAATGCTGGAAGACAATCCGAATATCAAGGATCTGTATGAGCATATTCAGAAATATAACAAACAATACGAAGGGGAGGGAAAATAAATGGAAACATTACATACAATTAGAAAATGGTTAGATAAAATTGTTGGAACCATTTGTATACTCCTCTTTGCATTAATGGTAGTTGTAGGGAGCTATCAGATTATCACAAGATTCATATTTAATAACCCGAGTACCATTTCCGAAGAGCTTCTGACATATTCATTTGCATGGATGGCCATGTTTGCAACAGCTTATGTATTCGGAAAACGTGACCACATGAGAATGACATTTGTCGTAGACAAGCTGGCACCTGCACAGAGAAAAGTGTTGGAAATCGTGTTGGAAATCCTTGTCATTGCATTTGCAGTCATCGTACTGATCTATGGTGGATTTAACATTATGGGACTGACTATGACTCAGAAGACAGCTTCCCTTGGAGTTATGATGGGACAGGTATATGCAGTCGTTCCGATTTCCGGAATCCTGATTGCGATTTATGGAATTTTAAATGTAGTTGATCTGTGTAAAGGTTACGAGAGAAAAGAAGAGGAGGAGAAATAATTATGAACACTGCACTTGTATCCGGACTGATTATTTTAGTCCTCTTGATTATCATGCTGATCGCTGGCGTACCGATCGCAGTAGCACTTGGTGTATCTTCCGTATGTGCAATTCTTCCAATCATGGATCTGAATGTAGCTGTACTGACCGGATGCCAGAGAATCTTCTCCGGTATCTCTGTATTCAGCCTGCTTGCTATCCCGTTCTTTATTCTTGCAGGAAATATTATGAATAAAGGTGGTATCGCCGTAAGACTGATTAACCTTGCAAAATTAATTACAGGACGCGCTCCTGGAGCACTTGCTCAGACAAATATCCTTGCAAATATGTTATTTGGTTCTATTTCAGGATCTGGTACAGCAGCAGCTTCTGCTATGGGATCTATCATCGGACCAATCGAAAAAGAAGAGGGATATGACCCGAACTTCTCAGCTGCAGTTAACATTGCAACTGCACCGACAGGACTTCTGATCCCGCCAAGTAACGTAATGATCACATATTCACTGGTCAGTGGAGGAACTTCCGTAGCAGCCCTTTTCATGGCTGGTTACATTCCGGGAATCCTCTGGGGACTTGCTTGTATGTTAGTAGTATATGTGATTGCCAAGAAAAAAGGCTACCGTGCAAAAACACGTTTTACAGCATCTGAAGCTGGAAAGATCATCCTTCAGGCTCTGCCTTGTCTGCTTCTGATTGTAATCGTAATCGGTGGAATCATCTTCGGTATCTTCACTGCAACAGAAGGTTCCGTAGTGGCCGTAGTATACAGCCTGCTTCTGTCATTATTTGTATACAAATCAATCAAGATCAAAGAACTGCCGAAAATCCTTCTGGACAGTGCTGAAATGACAGGTATCATCATTTTCCTGATCGGTGTATCCAGCATCATGTCATGGGTTATGGCATTTACAAATATTCCGGAACTGGTATCTACAGCACTGCTTTCCGTAAGCAGCAACAAGTTTGTTATCCTGTTCCTGATTAATATTATCCTTCTGATCGTCGGAACATTTATGGATATGACACCGGCCTGCCTGATCTTCACACCGATCTTCCTGCCGGTATGTACTGCACTTGGAATGGACACTATCCACTTTGGTATCATGATGATCTTCAACCTGTGTATCGGAACAATCACACCACCGGTTGGAACAACACTGTTTGTTGGCGTTAAAGTTGGTAAAGTACAGATTGAGACAGTATTCAGACAGTTGCTCATATATTTCGCAGCAATCTTTGTAGTACTGATGCTCGTAACATATATCCCGAACTTAAGCCTGTGGCTGCCGAAATTGATGGGATACATCTAGGATAAAATTTAATATAAGTTGCACAACTAAAAGCACGCAGATATGAATGATTTTCTATGACTGCTGCGCTGCATATTATTGATTTTCTACGCAAACTCGCCTAAAGGACAGGCTCAGACAAAGCTCCGAAAATCAAGCTATGCTCGCAGTTATGACAAAAATCACACAATCATCTGCGTGCTTTTTACTTGTGCTTAAATATAGAATTTTATGATGGGATGTTGCGTTGGTTGCTGCGCCGCATATTATTGATTTTCTACGCAAACTCGCCTAACGGAAAAGAAGTTTTAGGATATATATTGCAAGCAGTCCATTGAACACGGCTGCGAATAAAAACGGAAAGGGGGTCAGAAAGTGCCTAAAATCAGGGATTTTGATAGAGTTACAGCCCTCTATGAAAGGCTGTCCAAGGATGATGAGCAGCAGGGCGAATCGAACTCAATCCTGAATCAAAAAAGATTTCTCGAAGATTTTGCCCGCAAAAGCGGTATGACGAACATCAAGCATTTTACCGATGACGGTTACACAGGGCGTAACTTCAACCGTCCCGGATTTCAGGCAATGCTTGCAGAAGCTGAAGCCGGAAAAATCGGCACAATTATCGTCAAGGATATGAGCCGTTTCGGCAGAAACTATCTTGAGGTCGGCTTTTATACCGAGATTCTGTTTCCCAAGAAGCAGATACGCTTTGTTGCAATCAATAACAGCGTGGACAGCGACAAGCCGCAGGATAACGACTTCACTCCATTCCTCAACATAATGAACGAGTGGTACACCAAGGACACCAGCAACAAGATAAAGTCCATCTTTCTGTCCCGTATGAACGATGGCAAACGCTACTCCGGCAGCATTCCCTACGACTACAATCGACTGCCCGAAGATAAGCAGACCTTGGTGGTGGATTCTGTTGCTTCTCAGGTGGTAAAACACATCTTTGAGCTTGCGGCAGAGGGCTTAACACCTCCGGCAATCGCAAGACAGCTAACGGAGGAAAAGGTGCTTATCCCATCGGCGTACACCCTCCAATATCACCCCGAACAATGTAACCGAAAAGCAGAGTACGGCTGCACAAACTGGAACGCAAACACGGTCAGGGAGATATTAGGCCGACAGGAATATCTCGGTCATACAGTGCTGAGAAAGACCATCGGAACGAACTTTAAGACCGATGAACGCCGCTTTGCCACCGATGAAGAACGCCTTGTGTTTGAGGACACCCACGAGCCTATCGTTGACAGCGAGCTGTGGGAACGGGCACACAGAGGTTTGAAGCATGTTAAACGCCGCATAAAGGAAGGAACGCACCAAGAGAAATGCTTACTGCCCGGCCTTGTGTACAGTTACGATTGCGGCAGTAAGATGTCTTATCAGACGAACTACTACAAAAGCGGTGAACCCTATCACTCGTTCCGATGCAGCAGCTACGGGAACAGAACCATGAACTGTACCATCCATCACATCAGCGATAAAGTCCTCTATCAGTTGGTGCTGTGCTCTATTCAACGCCTTTCAAGCCACATTATCGCAGATGAGCGTGGTTTTGCAGAAGAATTGAAAAGCAAATGGGAAGCACAGGCGAACGGCAAACCGCAAAAGCAAAAGGATGAACTTCAGACAATCAACCGCAGACTGAATGAGCTTGACCGCCTGATTGGAAGCCTTTATGAGAATTTCATTTCAGGTCTGCTGCCCGAAAAGCAGTACAAGTCCCTGATGAAGAAATACTCGGCGGAGCAGGACAACCTTGAGAGCCAAGTATCGGAGATTCAGGAGAAGTTGGAGCAAACAAAAGCGTCCTCTGCCCATATTGGGCGGCGAATGACGGTCATAAGTACCCGAAGCGTATCTGCGAACAGTGCGGTAAGGAGTTTTATCCGAACAGTACAAGGCAGAGGTTTTGTAACACCGACTGTACAAAAGCCCATCAGCAGGCAGAAAAAGAGAAGAAACGCTTTGCTGAAAAGGGCGAGCACACCTTTCGTCAAAAGGTCTGCAAGATTTGCGACAAGCCCTTCTGGCCGTCCAACGGTCAGGAGGTGCTGTGCTCCGAGGAATGTAAAACCATCAACCGCAGACAGAAACAGCTTGCCTATTATCATCGTAAGCAATCCGAGCAGAAAGCCGGAGAAGCAATATAAATTCAAGGAGGAACACACAATGGAGAAATTCATCACAGACGAAAGAACAGGCTTGCAGTATGAGCTTGTCGGAGACTACTACCTGATTGCCGGAGAGGACGAGCCGGAGAGCAGACTAATCGGCATATGGGGACAGCGACACTTGCGGTATCTGAAACAGCACCGCAAGGTACTCTATTCCGAACTGCTGATAAGCGGAAAGCTGAACGATTACCTTGCCGACCTAAACGAGCAGGCAGAGGAACTGTTCTCTCAACTGGTAAAACAACTTGCCGAAAAGGAGGGTGTAACGAAAGCACTCAAAGCAGAAAACCAAATGCTGTGGGTGCAGAAGATGAATAACATCCGCAACGCCGTTATGGAGGTTGTTTCAAACGATTTGATTTACGAATAACAAACAATCGGAAAGGTTGCTGTCAAACGACGGCGGCTTTACTTTTTCGGGAAGTATTCAAGAAGTCATAAAGTTCCGTGAGTAATGGAAGAAGGCAATGCTTTGAGAAAAAGGTGAGAGCAATATTCTGAAAACTACTTGAAATTTTGGAAAAAATCTGCTAAAATACTTTTGTATATCTATGGGGTAGGGGAATTCATATCCTTTTGCCTTAGAAATTATGGAAGGAGGACTTGACTATGGCAAATGGAAATGCGACGATTATTATCGGCTCGGCTCGGCTCGGCTCGGCTCGGCTCGGCAGGAGCATAGCGCCGTTTTTTCAGCGTGTCAAGTCTTATTTCATACAATTTATAACGAACCAGTTGCCGGAGACAGGGTGCATTATGCCTTGGCTTCGGCTTTTTGCGTTTGCCGGAAGGATGGTGGTTTGATATTGAAGTCCTAACCACGACCGGCAAATCTATCTTTTCCGGTTAAACCTTCTATCTTCTCCGGCGTGTCCGCTGCCGGAGGAAGTAAATAGCGGATAGAATTATTTTGGAGGAATGAAAATGAAGAAGAAACTTCTAAGCCTTCTGCTTGCGTTGTGTCTTGTGATGGCGCTTGTCCCGATGACAGCGTTTGCGGCAGGCACCACAGACTCTTGGGATGGGACAGCCGATACAAGCTGGTATGATGAGAATGAAACGGAATTTCATCTGCAAACAGCCGAGCAGTTGGCAGGCATGGCAAAGCTCGTCAATGATGATACAGCATATTTTAAGGACAAAACTGTTTATCTTGATAATGACTTGGATTTGTCGGGTCATGAATGGAACTCTATCGGTGACGGAGCAAATACGGATGTGGGATCATTTCAGGGGGTTTTTGACGGACAAAGCCATGTGATTTATAATCTGTATTCTCACGAGGGTACACAATCTGAAAACCAATCTAATAACCTGTACAGAAATGGTTTGTTCGGAAGTATATATAATGCGACTGTAAAAAATCTCGGCATTGAAAATGCGGATATCGTGATACCAATGAAAGATGGATCCACTTACGGAAAAGGTATTTTGGTGGACTGGATGACCCATTCCACTATAAATAATTGTTATACTACTGGTTCTATTACCGGAGGCTCTTATGTAGAAAAATACATAGGTGGTATTGCAGGATTTTTAAATGGGAACAACAGTATCAGCCAGTGTTATTCTACCGCTGTAATTACGGGTAACTATGACGGCGAGTACTATGAAGAACAAGAAGGCGGGTTAGAGCCTATGGATTGCTGGGATTCGCTGGGTGGTATTGTTGGAGCCTCATATACTGGTCAGGTGACAATAAGCGACTGTTGGTTTGGTGGAGAAATCGTTGTAAACTCCATTCAGGCTCCCGTTGGCGGTATTATCGGATATGGCAAAGGTGTAAGCATGGTCAACTGCCTTGTCGCTACAAAAGAAATCGGCAACGATGGCTTGGAAAATACTTACTGGCTTGGTTATGTCGTAGATGTATCAGCAAAAAATTGTTTCTGGCCTGCTGATGACAGATATGGTTCAAATGTTTCTAATGAAGAAAGCGGCAACTCAGCAGGAACCGCTACCAACGACTTTAACTCTGACGATGTTCTCCTAGGACTTCAGGCAAATGCAGGAAGCGATGTAGAGTGGGTATCCGGGATTGGACATCCGACATTTGGATGGGATGACAGAAATGTTTCCGCTGACTATTCGACAGTTGACGAAGCAATCAAAAAGGCAGAAGCCTTGAATGCGGATCTGTATTCGAATTATTCGGATGTAACGGCTGCAATTGAGGCTGTGGATCGGAATAAAAGCAAAGCGGAACAATCTGAGGTAGACGCTATGGCGAAGGCGATAGAGGATGCCATTAAGGTTCTGGAATACAAGGGTGCGAACTACTCTAAAGTAGACGAAGCTATTGCCAAAGCAAACGCACTGAACAAGGACAACTACAAGGACTTCACCGGCGTGGAAGCCGCCGTCAATGCTGTTGCCCGTGACAAGAATATCACTGAACAGAGCGAAGTGGATGCAATGGCGAAAGCTATCGAAGATGCCATTGCTGCCCTGCAATACAAGGACGCTGATTATACAAAGGTAGATGCAGCCATTGCCAAAGCAAACGCTTTGAAGAAGGATGAGTACA
>ERZ837487.1576-NODE-1576-length-26797-cov-9.656907_pt1 | contig 26797 bp, 15 predicted proteins | sample MGYA00519911_ERZ837487 | MGnify/ENA primary metagenome ERZ837487 (study PRJEB31850, sample SAMEA3708818) | human gut metagenome | biome: human gut; feature: human-associated habitat; material: faeces | place: China | collected 2014 ... | reverse complement strand
GTCGGGGTCGGAAGCATCTGCAACTTGCTGGAATTGGATTTGCAGATGCCTGGTCGGGGTTGGAAGCATCTGCAACTTGCTGGAATTGGATTTGCAGATGCCTGGTCAGGATCGGAAGCATCTGCAATTTGCTAGTATTGGAGCTGCAGATGCCTGGTCGGGGTTGGAAGCATCCACAACTTGCTGGATATGAATTTGCAGATGCCTATCACCAAGTTGATATTAAGAATCCTACAACAATTGCGGTGGGATTGTTTTTTATGTCGAAAAAAGAGCAAAATGTTCTCATGGACTTGCGGAGCATATTGTGCTAAAATATAACAAAGCATCACATTTCTTTTTGTTCTTTACAGGAAACTGTATCTTATTATCTTCGGCCGTTCGGTCGTAACAGAGAAATCAACCGTTTTCACACAGATCTGCGGGAAGTACTGTTGTATATCAAATATTCGAAGGAAAAAGAAAAACTGGTTGACCTGATCCAAACCGATGACGGATTTCAGAACATGAAGACAGAAACGGTAGTCATGCTGAATACACTTACTAACTCAAAACTGAAATTCAATGAAGAAAAGGAGGAAACAAGTATGTGTCTTGCAATTGATGAATTACGGGAGGAAGCAAAACAGGAGGGAATTGAATTTGGACGAAGAGAGTTGATTGAGAAAATGCTTATGAATCATGAAACTATGGACAAGATAAAAGAGTATACCGGTTATACTCAGGAAAAAATAGATGAGATAGCAAAGGAATTATCTGCTAGATAGAGCTTAAAAGACTGTTGTTATTAGCGGATTGAATAATAATAACAGTCTTTTTTTGTGTATTTTGGTGGTAGAACTTTAACGTATTGAATGATATGCTAAATAAGGATAAGTCTAATCAAAATGAAAAGACAAGAAACAGAGCACAATATCTGTTGAAGGAGAAAAGTATGAAAAATATACTGAAAGTTCGAATGTTAGGTGGATTTACACTGGAATATAAAGGAAAAGAACTGGTCCTGGACCGTAACAATGTATCAAAGACCACACAGCTGTTTCAATTATTACTTCTACATACACAGGATGGAGGAATCTCCAAAGCAGCACTCATCGATGCCCTGTATGGCCGAAGCGATGTCGAAAATAAAAACGGCAGCCTCAACAACACAATATTCAGGCTCCGAAAGCAGCTCACCGCAGCGGGGCTTCCGGAAAGCAGTTACATCAATATAAATGGTGGAATGTGTACCTGGGACCCGGATATCGAAACTTCAGTAGACGTATGCGACTTCAAGCAGACGATCGAATCAGCACGTCACGAAAAATCCCAAAAGACCAAAATGGAAATCTACGCCAAAGCATGGAAACTCTACACCGGAGAATTCCTCCCGGATATGATGGGCGAGGACTGGGCGGCAGTCGAAAACATCGCATGTCGAGATATGTATTTCGACTGTGTCGAAGAACTGTGCCACTACCTGAAAACCGAAGAAAAATTCGAAGAACTCTACCGTGTCGCACACAGCGCAGCCGAAATCTACCCATTCTATGACTGGCAGATATGGGAAATCGACAGCCTCATCGGAATGTCCCGCTACAAAGACGGCCTCGATGTCTACAAAAGAACAACCAGGCTGATGTTCGACGAACTCGGCCTGTCACCATCCGCCGGAATGCTCGAGCGATTCAAACTTATGGGAGAGCGAACCTCACAGGCAGCAGGCGCAATCGAAGACATCAAGTACCGCCTCCGCGAAAAAGAATCCATCGAAGGCGCTTACTACTGCACCTATCCAAGCTTTGTGGACGTTTACCACGTGTTCGGCCGCATGATGGAACGAACCGGCATGTCCGTATTCCTGATGCTCTGCACCCTGAACTTTATAAATATCGAGACAGACGACGAAAATCAGAAATACTATTCAGAACTTCTCCGCGAGTCCATTCAGAAAGCAGTCCGTAAAGGCGATTTTTACACCCGATACAACATCCAGCAGTATCTCGTAATGCTGATAGGGATAACCCAGGAAAACTGCACACTCGTATCAAAACGAATCAACAAAGAATTCAACAAAAGACTCACCCGCCGCAAGAACGTATCAATCGACTACTACGTTGCTTCACTCGGTGAGGTCTGCAACGACTAAAACAAACAACATTAATAATTAATATAGAAGTAAAACTATTCAGCCCGGAGATCCCCTCCGGGTTTTTTTGCGCCCGGAAATCTCCCGTCCCCCCAAAATCTCAGCCCCCCTCGCAAATTATCAGAAACATTGTCGAAAAAATATGAAAAAATGTTCAAAAAGCAGAATCACGAAACAGTTGAAGAAATACCCCCGATGCTATAATAAAAATACTCTGAAATAAGTGCGTGTTATCGTGTGGTTAAAAACAAAAATACCGTGATCGGATCTTGACGGAGGAAGCAAAGCAGATGGAAAAAGGCAAAAAAAAACATACAGGGACATTTGTAATACATGTGAGTCACTGTGACAATGCCACATGGCAGGGTGAGGTGACCTGGGCAGAAGCCAATAAAAAGAAAAGTTTCAGGAGTGCACTTGAACTGATCAGATTGATTGATGGAGCACTGGAGGTGGATGAATGATGAAAGAAAAGCTCAACATTTCTGCTTCCAATATCGTAAATGTCTGCATAGACAACATAGACGGAGTAGAAAGGTCCGGAAGATTTTACTGTTATTACAGTAAAGATCCTATATTCTTCCGAAGTATTCATGAACTCTTCCGCTATATGGAGCGATTCATGAACGAGCTGAACTTTCCTCAGTCATCAACAGAGCTGCGGACATACGAAGACAAACAGCAGAAACCAGCAAATGCAAAAAGAATCTCTTTTACAGAGGTCAGCAACCGTGAACAGATCCTTGAACAGAGAGGAAGCATAGACACCCTGGCTGTATATGTCAGATACCGTCAGAACGCTACATGGCAGGGAAGTGTCTATCATATGAAAAACAACGAGCGGGAAGATTTCAACAGCGAGCTCGATTTACTCAAAATAATAGAAAATTGTCAAAATAGTACTAAAAATGTTGCTGAAAGCGGCTGACGAAATAGGTGACGAAACAGTTCACCTGTTATAATGTCGTTAAATCTTAAATAAGTTGTACGTGAAGCAGTTAACGATAATTTTTTTATTATCATCATGCATATAATAGGGGATGTTAATATGAAAAGAGAAAATAATAAAAAATTCAAAAAAAGGAAACGGAATCAGAACAGAAGCCTGACATGTCGGGTGCTCAGTATGATGTTTGCAATCGTGCTGTTCTGCTCCACTGTATTAATAAATACAGACTATGTATCTCAGGCAAGCTCCTTCGATGACATGGTAGACATGGTCGAAGTTGAGGAGGATTCCGCAGCAGTCGATACATCCGAAGATACAGGAGACGATCTCGACACAGATGTGAATTTTGAATCGGAAGAGGGTACGGACGAAACATACAGCGAATCCGATGATTTCGGTTCTAGCGATGCCGACTTCTCATCAGGCGAGAACATGTTCACAGATGGAACATCCGAGAGCAGCGCTCCAGCCGAAGAAGCAGCACAGCCTGTAAGCTGTATCGTAAATCTTAAAAACGAAACAATCGAGATCAAAGCAGAAGCTCCTGCAGGTGTCCTTCCAAACGGAACACAGATGACCGTCAAAGCAGTCGAGAACAACACCGAAGATGCTGAGATGACAGACCAGTACAACAAACTGGCAGCCAAGATCACAGAGCAGCTTCAGAGCCAGGGCAAAAACCTCGACGGCTTCCTCGCTTACAACGTATCTTTTACAGATGCAGATGGCAACCCGGTTGAACCGGCAGGCAAAGTTAATTACAGCTTTACTTATAAAGAAGCTTCTTCACCGGAACTGACAGACCCGGCCGCATCCACAGTGACAGCAGCCATGATCAGAACCAACAAAGAAACTTCCGAACTGGAACTGACAGAGCTCAAAGCCGAAGAAGATCAGCTTACAGTTGAAACAAATGAAAGCAGACAGCTCACAAAAGCAGCTTTCCAGTCAGCAGCTACCGCAGCATTCACATTTGTATGGAGCAGCACACCGGCAGCAGATGATAATGAAAACAATGAGAATAAAGAAGAAAACGGTGAAGTAAATAACGAAGAAGTAAATGCAGACACCAACACCGAAAATACCGAAGAGAACGGAGAAGAAACCAACACAGAGAATAATGTAGAAAACTCTGAGGAAGAACAGAATCCGGAAGAAGCACCGGATCAGGAACAGACCAAAATGATCCGCATCATCACAGACGAAGTTAACCTTCGCGTAGCTCCTTCCACAGAAGCCGAAGTGATCGCAACAGTAGCTACAGACACTCAGCTTCCACTTATTGAAACAGTAACCGGTGAAGACGAATCCACCTGGTACAAAGTTTCCTACGAAGAGACAGATGCTTATGTAAGAAGCGATATGGCGGAAGTTGTTGAGACTGAAGAGCAGGGTACAGAAAACGAAGATGCAAATGAAGAAGAAGCAGACGTTCAGGTCGAAGACGAAGTAACCTACTCTCAGACAATCGGCAATGTGGTTGTAACTGCAACAGCTGCAAAAAATGTTCTTCCAGGAAATGCAGAGTTTGTTGTAACTCCTATCGTACAGGAAACAGACCCTGACCAGTACGCAGAAACAGAAACAAAGCTTAATGAAAAAGCTGAGGAAGATGGATACGAAATCGCAGGTTTCCTGGCATACGATATTTACTTCCAGGACAGTGAAGGAAATAAAATAGAACCAGTTGATGGTTCCGTAAAAGTTTCCATGCACTACACAGAACCATCCGTACCGGCAACCGTATCAGAAATCAGTGTCGTATCTGTTGATGAAGAAGTTAATGAAGAAAAAAATACAAATATTGATGTCATGCATTTTGTTGAAGATCAGAATGGTAAAGTTCAAGACGTTGTTAATATGACAGAACAGGGGCAGGCAAACGTTGAAACTACTACAGATGGTGAAATTCAAAAAGCAGAATTCAATACAGAGAGTTTTTCAGTATTTACAATCACATGGAGAAGAAAAAGCGGAAATACAGTTGAATTTAGTTTTGACAAAAAAATACATTTGGTAAGACAGAATGATAGTACATATACTGATTTAAATAGTTCAGTAAATGCAACAAAGAGTCTGGTTCTGGAAACAGAAGATACTAACCCGGTTCTATACATGAGCACTATTACATCAAGTGGAATAAATAAAGAAATGTATCAACTTAAGGAAAGTGAAACAACATATCGCTTTATAGGCGCATACATTGCAACAACATCAAGAGATGGATATAGTCTGGTAGATAGCAATAAAGTAACGAAACTTATGGGAAGAAAAGAAAAAGATTCCAATAGTGAAGTTATGAAGTATCAGTATAAAGGAGATACAACTTATAGAAACCTGAAAACTGATCAGACTGTTATATTTGTTTATTCAAATGCAAAACTAACACAAGAGGCAAAACTTTATTCAGAAAACGGAATAATGTTATATGCATCAGGACAATCAACAGTAAATTTGACAAATATAGATATCTTATATACAACAAGTGCAAATGATATAATTCCGACAAGTGTAAAAGACAGTGAGAGCGGAAATAACTATACATATGAACGTACAGTTGTAGGAATCGGAGAAGAATCAGTTGAAGTCAAAGCCCTAAGACGGGAATCAAGTTCAAGTAATTCACCAATACAGTATAGTGAAGATGGTGAAAACTGGATGGATGTTGGAAGTAATCCTGTGAAATTTATTTATACAGTAGATGCTAAAGGAGATGTTCCAAAAACAATAGAGACAGCTGATACTAGAAATCTTATCAATATCAGTATGGCAAATTATTATACAAACCAGACATATGGCAATTCTTTTAAATTTGATGGCACAGGTTATACAAACAGTGAAGCGGTAACACCGAATTTAGTACAAGGATATCTTAAGGATGGATATCCGGTAGCAAATGGTTATGATAATAATGATGATGGTACATCATTAAAAGACCTTTTTGATGGTACCTGGGATAAGGTTATACAAAATACATATGTTACAGGATTGAATCATCTGTTTTCATATGATTCAAGTACAGGAACATATAGCTATGATAGCGATAAGAATTATGCATATTATGATATTGGTGATAAGAATACGGAAAAGAATTTTATAGTATATGATAACAAGAAATACAAAGGTGATGGAAAGCGTCCTATTGCTTCATTCATGCCATATTCTTCTTGGGATGATGATACAGATCAGAATAAATTTGCTTTTGGTATGATGATATCTTTTGAGTTCTTACAACCGAAAAATGGTAAAATTAATGGACAGGATATGGTATTTAGTTTCTCTGGTGATGATGATGTCTGGGTATTTATAGATAACAAATTGGTGCTTGATCTTGGAGGTATCCATGAGAGGGCAACAGGAAGTATCAATTTTGCAGATGGTAATGTATACGTAAATGGAAAGCAAAATACAACATTAAAGCAAATATTTAATAGTAATACATTTGCAGATTATACCAGTCATTCATTGAAATTCTTCTATATGGAGCGTGGACGAGGTGATTCAAACTGTTCAATTAAATTTAATCTTCCACCAAGACCAACGAATTCTATTGAAATAGTAAAAAGTCTTGCAAATTCAGATAAAGAAAAGTATACAAGTGCTGATTTTCAGTTCAAAGCATATCTTGAAGATGAAGAAGACAGAAATCAGAATCCGGTTCAGTATAATGCAATTCCAGAAGGAACACCATACAGAGTTAAGAAAAATGATTCTCTTACAGATGAAGTAAGATATGTGGGAGAAAATAATATATTTACTTTAAAGGCAGGAGAATCAGCGGTATTCGAGGGGATTGATTCAGGGCTCTGGTTCTATGCGGAAGAAGTTGGTATTCTTTCGGATCAATTTGATAAGGTTGACATTACGGACTGGGAAGTAACATATCACGATTTGAATGGAAATCCAGTTGGAACATCCGAAGGTAAGGTATCAGGGCAAACTAAAACTTACTTGGCACGAAGTGAAGAGAAAACTGCTGGTAATGCAGCAAGGGTAGAATTTGAAAATACCTGTAATGCAAAGAATTTGAGAAAACTAAAGATTACCAAGCAGATGAATGGGTTACCTACTACAGATAAATTCAGCTTTGAAGTATATCTTACAGGACAGAATGGGCAGTTTATCCCTTATGATGGAGGATATGAAGTCAGAGATAAAGATGACAAGTTTCTTAGAAAAGAATATGCTAATTCTGATGGAATAATATCTGGCGTAGCACCGGATGAGACGATTGTAATTGATCAAATTCTTTCAGGAACCGAGTTCAAGGTAAACGAAATTAAACCAGATGATTCAAAATATAAGGATCCGATAAAAAAAGTTGAAGACGGTTCATGTGATGGTGGTACAGTAACAGGTTCTGACGGAAAGATTGCTTTGGAAAAGGATGCTCATGTAATAATAACAAACACATTAAAAGTAGATCTGACAGTTAATAAAGTATGGTCAGATAGAGGTATAAAGCACAGTTCTATATATGCAGGACTTTATGAAGCGGATGGAACACCAATAAAATCTGCTGAACTGAATGAAGATAATCAATACAGATATGTTTTTGGAAATGTGAGTTCATCTGATTTGGTTTATGAGCTTAGACCGGTAACAGTAAATGAAAATGCAGAATTTACAATCAATGGTAAAGGATATGTCAAAGTAAAAGAAAATGACATTATTGTGGCAAAAGCAAATAATACCGATACAAAATATAAAGTGTCTTATGGTAAAAAAGCAGAAGATGGAACAATGATTACTCAGACAATTACAAATACAAAGATTGTTACAAAATTGAATCTGATAAAAGTTGAAAAAAATAATAAAGAACATCTTCTGGAAAATGCAGAATTTGCACTTTATACAGCAAATGATAACTACACATATGAGGAAAGTAACCTGGTAACTAACAAGATCAAGACTGATTCGAATGGAAGAGCAACAGTGAATGGATTAGTTCCTGGAAAATATGTTCTGAAAGAAACAAAAGCACCAGAGGGATATTCACTTTCTGCCAATGTATGGCAGGTTCTAGTAAGGGATAATCAGTCAGTTGAAGTAACATTAAATGGAGTTCCTGTTGAAAAAAGCGATGATGGAGCATTTGTTATCGAAAACATTAAGCTCTACTCACTCCCATCAACCGGTGGCAGCGGAATTTACTGGTATATGATCGGCGGCATGGTACTTATGTCTGCAGCCGCATGGATCTTATATAAAAACAAATGCAGGGAGGTGCTGGGAAAATAATTGTAACGATTGATTTTTTCAGTGGCTCCTTGCCACAAAAAAACGTAATTATCCCGCATAAGGGAACAATAAAAAAAATGGGCAAAGCCCGATAATGAAAAGGAGACAAGATTATGAAGAAGATGAGAAAAATCTTTGCAGTGTTATTAACACTGGCCATGGTACTCGCAATGAGTATTCCAACATTTGCAGCTGGAACGACAGCAAGTATCAACTTAACTGGAGATACTCTTACTAGAGATACAACAATTAAATATGTTCAGATTGTAGAACCAGATACAACTGAATCTACACTTGGTTGGAAATTTAGTAATGCTACAATTGCAAATACATTTATAACTGCATTTAATGTAAGTACAGCAGATGAGGCTATTAAGAAGTTAATTATTTCAAATCCAGATACTAATGCTGCTACTGGAACAATCAATGCATCTAGTGAATTAGGTGCAGCACTTGATAGTCTGAAAACTTTAGCTACACAAACAGCTAATATTACAACGACTACAGATAATGTTCCAAATGCTATTACAGGTTTAAATAAAGCTGGTTTATATTTAGTTACTGCAGAGGCTACAGGTTATACATATCTTCCAATGCTTGCATATATTCAAGATAACGGCTTAGGAAATCTTGCTGATGCATCTCTTACAGTTAAAGGTTCAAAGGACAAAGTAACAAAAGTTATTGATGATGCTTCTGCAGAATCTGTATCTGAAGGTGACGAAATTGCCTATACTGTAACTGCAGAATATCCATATTATTCAGCAGATGCAGAGAAAAAAACTTTCACTGCTACAGACAAGTTAACAAATGCTACTTTTAAAGAAAACAGTTTAGAGATTAGAGTTGCAGGTGTGAATACTGCTCTTGTTCCAAATACCGATTATACAGTAAACGAGTATAAAGACACAGATAGCCTGCAGATTGATTTCAGATACAATCCAAATTATGCTGGCAAAACTGTTACTATTAAATATACTGCTATTGTAGGAGCAGGTGAAGGTAACGTAAAAAATGAGATTAAATCAAATTTTGATACAAAAGGTGATTCTGTAACATCAGCAAAAGTTAGATTAACAGTAGTAAAAGAAGGAAAAGATAATAAAAAACTTTCGGGTGCAGAATTTACATTATATGAGTATTCAGAAACAGAAAAAGAAGGATACACAAAAGTAGAGAATGCTTCTGTAATTGATACTAGAAAGGAGAATGCTTCAGGTACTAAAACAATTTGGGTTAAGCAAGTAGGAGATCCTCAGATAACAAGTGCTGAAGAAGCAACTAAAGGAACAACTACTTTTGTAGGCTTGGATGCTCAGAAGACATATTGCGTTCAGGAAACAAATGCTCCAACAGGTTACAAGATTCAGAAAGACTACCATGTATTGACAGGAGCTAATAGTACAACTGCTGAGGGAAGCAAAGTTTATACATTTGATAACTTTGATAATGTTACTGTAACAGATGAAAATCTCTCCGCTCTTCCATCCACAGGTGGTATCGGTACTACAATCTTCACAATCGCTGGATGCCTGATCATGGTTACAGCAGCTGGCTTATTCTTTGCAAGCCGCAAAAGAACAAACAAATAATCATTCGTGATTGTTTATAACCAAATATCGAATCCGGGGCAGATGCCCCGGATTCATAAAAAAATAATACAACAGCAAGGAGAGCTCGGATGAAAAAAAAAGCAGGCAATTTAGTAATTTGCATCATATTTTTAGCTGGTTTGTCCTTGCTGCTGTATCCCTTTGTAGCCAATCAATGGAATAACTACAGACAGAAACAGTTGATCAGTGGTTATGAGCAGGTGGTTTCTGAAAAGGAAGCAGCAGAAGGAATTGACTATGATGCAGAGCGTAAAAAAGCAGAAGACTATAACGAAGCCTTACTTCCATGTGTTCTTCCTGACTCTTTTGCACTTGCTGAGTCAAGTGGAGTAGATCCGGTCTATATGAATACACTGAACATTGCTGGTGATGAGATGATGGGAAGTGTGGAGATACCAAAAATCAATATCAAAATCCCAATCTACCACACAACGGAAGAAGAGGTTTTGAACAAGGGTGCAGGTCATCTGGAGGGAAGTTCTCTTCCGGTTGGTGGAGCAAATACACATGCTGTTATTTCTGCACACCGTGGACTTCCGAGTGCATCACTTTTTACAGATCTGGATCAGATGAAAGTAGGAGATCATTTTCTGCTCCATGTATTAGATGAAACCTTATGTTATGAGGTGGACAAGATTTCGGTTGTAAAGCCGGAAGATACAACTGCTCTTGCAGTGGAAGATGGGCAGGACTTAGTAACTCTTTTAACCTGTACTCCTTATGGAGTAAATACAGAACGACTTCTGGTTCGTGGTCACAGAGTACCTTATGTAGAAGAGAAAGTCAAAGAAGAGAAGACAGTGCTCAGTGGAAGCAGTCTTCACACAAATTATCTTCTTTGGGTATTTGTTGGTCTATCCGTTACCGCACTCTTTATTTTTGTGTTATACTTAAAGGAAACAAAGCTGAAGAGGCGAGCAAATAAAGGCGGTAAAAAATAGATTATGGCAAAAGAAAAGAAGAAAAAAGGTTCTATAGTTATCAACATATTTATTATATTACTTTTTCTCGTCGGTGCGGGTATCTTTACTTACCCAACAATCAGTAATTACTGGAACGAGTACCGAAATGCGCAGCTTGTAACCAAGTACAATGAATCCGTCAGTGATCTGTCGGATGACCAGTACGAAAAGCTCTGGCAGGAGGCTGAGGAATACAACGCGGAGCATAAGGTCAATACGATCGTAGATGCTTTTAACGAAGAGGATTATGTTCTCAGTCATCCTTACGATGAGGTCCTTGATCCAAATGGTGACGGGCTGATGGGAAGTATCGAGATCCCCAAGCTGAATCTGATACTTGCTATTTACCATGGCCTCAGTACAGAGGTTCTGGAAAAGGGTGTCGGGCATGTTGAGGGAACAAGTCTTCCAATAGGTGGAGCGAGTACACATGCGGTGCTGGCGGGACACAGGGGACTTCCGAGTGCAAAGATTTTTACGGATCTTGACCAGATGAAGAATGGAGATATTTTTCTGATCCATGTTCTGGGAAAGACTCTTGCATACAAAGTAGATCAGATAAAAACGGTTCTTCCGGAGGAATCCAGTGAGCTGGATATCATCGAGGGAGAGGATCATGTGACGCTGGTAACCTGTACTCCTTATGGAGTCAATACGCACAGGCTTCTTATCAGGGGAATCCGGACAGAGTATGTTGAACCGGAGGAGAAAGCTGAGGAGACACCGATCCAGCAGATCGCAAAGGTTGATCCGGTGAAGATTATGATCATTGGTCTTGTAGCTATGGTCATAATGATCATCATTGTTTATATAGTTATTCGGCGCAAAAACCGAAAAACAGAAGAGAGTAGCCGCAAAGACGAATAGTGATCACAGAAAATAACAAGGAGGCCGATCGTGGTGAAACAGAAGAAAAAGAAATTTAAAATGTGGAATAAGCTTTTGGCTTTCCTGGGAATGTTTGTCATGTTGACAGGCTGCCTGGCAGGAACGGTTCAGGCAGGTTCTTACGAAGCCGGAAAAAAGGGAAGCCTTAATCTGACGGTACAGCAGACGGATGAGGATGGCAAGACAACACCGCTGGCAGGTGTCAAGTTAGAGCTTTACAGGGTTGCGGATGTTTCATTTGATGGAAATGTGCATTTTGTACTGACCAGCTCCATGTCATCTGCAGGATACGATTTTGATTCCTTCAAGAATGCAAGTGAATGGTATTCAGCAGCCGAAAAGCTTGCCGAGGTTGCAGCTGCTTCTTCAGTAAAGCCGGTTGAGGCTGTTTCGGATGAGCAGGGCAAGGTTGTTTACAGCGATATGGAAGAGGGAATGTACCTGGTAATCGGTGCAGCGGAGAGTTCCGTTAAGGTTACTCCAATGCTCTTAACAGTTCCTTTTGCAAGCACAGAGGAAGGTTGGATCTACGATGTACAGGCTTATCCAAAGGCAGAGAAGAGCAACACTGCAGGTATTACAGTTGAGAAGAGACTTTATCGTATTAATCCGAATACGTTTAAACTGGATGAAATAACTGCTGACGATGCAACTTACAAGGTTGGTCTTTTCCTTGATAAGGATGGTACGATCCCATATGGTGATGATTACATCAGAACGATCCATATCCAGAATGCACAGTCAGGCAAAGCTTCTTACAGTAATGTTCTTAGAGGTACCTATTATGTATTCGAGCTTGATGAGAATAACAAGGCGATCAAGCTGAATGATGAGGTGCAGATTGATAAAGAAAACAGCTTCCATTACAATGTTACGAATGCAGCAGACAAGGAAGACAACAGTGTTGTAGTGGATGACAATACGGTTGCTACAGATATTGCAGCTTATGTAAATAACATTTTTTCAACTCTTCCGGAAGGCTTCTTTGTAAATGGAAAGATCGAGATTACAAAGAACGTTGTAGTGGACGGTGTGAAAAAGACTGTAGACGACAAGTTCTATGCAACTGTATTTGATGATTCTGGTAAGGCGGTAAGCACCGTTGAACTGAAGCAGAATGATAAAGTTACTGTTACGGTTCCATTCTCAGAAGATATAAAAGATACTGTTACTTATGCAGTTAAGGAAACCGATAAGGATGGTAATGTACTCGATAAAGATTCTTTCGCATATGTAGTAAGTGGTGAAGGCAGTGTTAAGCTGAATGAGTCTGGTCAGTATCATGGAAGCATCGAGATTACCAATACCAAGAAGGATGCTACTGTAACACCTGGCGGAAGCAATGGTGGTTCTGGTACATCTAACGGTGGAAGTGATGCATCCAGCCATGGCGGAAGTGCAACAAGTCGTCCGGTTAAGACTGGTGACCCGATGAATCCGGCATTCTGGGGTCTGGTTCTTCTGGTATCTGTGATCGTGATCGCAGGTGGAGTAGTTGTTTACAAAAAGAGAAAACAGAAATAAAGTGTAAGACGTTTGACGGGAGTCTGGTGTAAACCGGGCTCTCGTTTTTTTCTTCTTATTTAAAGGGATTTTGTTGGAATGAGGGCTGTTTTGTGCTATAATAAATTAGTATTATTATGCCTATCTGGAAACCGGCAAATGCGAAAAATGTCGATATGTCGGTTTTCATTATAATGAATATAGAATGACAGGAGGAAGCAAATGGGCGGAGAGAATACAGAGTACGGCGCGGATCAGATTCAGATTCTGGAAGGACTGGAAGCTGTTCGTAAAAGACCAGGTATGTATATTGGAAGTACATCCAGCCGGGGCCTGCATCATCTTGTATATGAGATCGTGGATAATGCGGTAGATGAAGCATTAGCAGGATTTTGTACTGAAATCCAGGTAACGATCAATCCGGATAATTCCATTACCGTAGTTGATAACGGACGAGGTATTCCGGTAGGAATCAATCACAAAGCAGGAATACCGGCAGTAGAAGTTGTATTTACCATCCTTCATGCAGGTGGTAAATTTGGCGGTGGAGGATACAAAGTATCCGGTGGACTTCATGGTGTAGGTGCATCTGTTGTAAATGCACTGTCTGAGTGGCTGGAGGTTACGATCTGCCGTGAAGGAAAGAAATACCAGCAGCGTTATGAAAGAGGACATACCATGTATCCTCTGAAAGAGATTGGTGTCTGTGATCCTGAAGAGACAGGAACAAAAGTAACCTTCCTGCCGGATAAAGAAATCTTCGAAGAGACAGTTTATGATTACGATATTCTGAAACAGCGCCTCCGTGAGATGGCTTTCCTGACCAAAGGTCTTCGCATTGTACTGAAAGACACCAGAGAAGATCAGGAAAAAGAAAAAGCCTTTCATTATGAAGGTGGTATCAGGGAATTTGTCACCTATCTGAACAGAAGCAAGGAAGCACTGTATCCGGAAGTTATTTACTGCGAAGGTGAAAAAGATGGCGTTATGGTTGAAGTAGCCATGCAGCACAATGATTCCTACACAGAGAACAGCTATGGCTTTGTAAATAATATCAATACACCGGAAGGTGGTACACATATCGTTGGTTTCCGTAATGCACTGACAAAGACATTCAACGATTATGCAAGAAAGAATAAGCTGCTTAAAGACAGTGAACCGAATTTAAGTGGTGATGACATTCGAGAAGGTCTGACAGCAATCGTAAGTGTTAAGATCGAGGAGCCACAGTTCGAAGGACAGACGAAACAGAAGCTTGGTAACAGTGAGGCTCGTGGAGCAGTTGATTTTGTAGTGAGCAAACAGCTGGAGATCTTTCTGGAGCAGAATCCGACGGTTGCGAAGGCAACAGTTGAGAAATCAGTACTTGCACAGAGAGCAAGAGAGGCAGCACGTAAGGCAAGAGATCTTACAAGAAGAAAATCTGCACTTGACGGAATGTCTCTTCCAGGTAAACTTGCAGACTGCTCAGACAAGAATCCGGAAAACTGTGAGATCTACATCGTAGAGGGAGATTCTGCGGGTGGTTCAGCAAAAACTGCCAGAAACCGAGCAACACAGGCAATCCTTCCACTGCGTGGTAAAATCCTTAATGTAGAAAAGGCCCGTCTGGACAGAATCTACAGCAATGCAGAGATTAAAGCAATGATCACTGCATTTGGAACTGGTATTCATGAAGATTTTGATATCAGCAAACTGCGTTATCACAAAATCATTATCATGACTGATGCCGATGTTGATGGCGCGCATATTGCGACGCTGCTTCTGACATTCCTTTACAGATTTATGCCGGAACTGATCAAGCAGGGATATGTATATCTGGCTCAGCCGCCACTGTACAAAGTCGAAAAGAACAAAAAAGTCTGGTATGCTTATGATGATGCAGAACTGAACAGCATCCTTGGGCAGATTGGACGTGATAACAATAATAAGATCCAGCGATACAAAGGTCTTGGAGAAATGGACGCAGAACAGCTCTGGGAGACAACCATGGATCCGGAGAAACGAATTCTTCTCCGTGTAACTATGGATGAATCAGCAACTTCTGAAATTGACCTGACATTTACCACTCTTATGGGTGACAAAGTTGAACCAAGACGTGAATTTATCGAAGAAAACGCACGCTTTGTAGAAAATCTGGATATCTAGGAGAATAGAAAATGGAAGACAATATTTTTGATAAAATCCATGAGGTGGATCTGCAGAAGACCATGGAAAAATCTTATATAGATTATGCCATGAGTGTTATTGCCTCCCGTGCTCTTCCGGACGTCAGAGACGGTCTGAAACCGGTACAGAGAAGGGTGCTGTATTCCATGATAGAGTTGAATAACGGTCCGGATAAGCCGCATCGTAAATGCGCCCGTATCGTTGGTGATACCATGGGTAAATATCATCCGCATGGAGACAGTTCCATCTATGGAGCACTTGTAAATATGGCACAGGACTGGTCAACCAGATATCCGCTGGTAGACGGTCATGGAAACTTTGGTTCTGTGGATGGTGACGGAGCTGCTGCGATGCGATATACAGAGGCACGTCTGAGTAAGATTTCCATGGAAATGCTGGCTGATATCAATAAAGATACGGTTGATTTCCAGCCGAACTTTGATGAGACAGAACGGGAACCGGTTGTACTGCCATCCCGTTATCCGAACCTTCTTGTAAATGGAACCTCCGGTATTGCCGTTGGTATGGCTACTAACATCCCGCCTCACAATCTGAGAGAGGTGATCAGTGCCGTTGTCAAGATCATCGACAATATCATTGAAGAGGACAGAGACACTACGATTGAAGAACTTCTTGAGATCGTGAAAGGTCCTGACTTCCCGACAGGTGCTACTATCCTTGGTACAAGAGGAATTGAAGAAGCATATCGTACCGGCCGCGGCAAGATCCGTGTCCGCGCGGTGACAAATATCGAGACACTGCCGAATGGCAAATCACGTATTATCGTTACAGAACTTCCATATCTTGTTAATAAAGCTCGCCTGATCGAAAAGATCGCTGAGCTTGTACGAGACAAGAAAATCGACGGAATCACAGACCTGAATGACCATTCCAGTCGTGAGGGCATGCGTATCTGTATCGACCTTCGCAAAGATGCCAATGCCAATGTAGTCCTGAATCAGCTGTACAAGCATACACAGCTTCAGGATACCTTTGGTGTGATCATGCTGTGTCTGGTGGCAGTAAACGGAAGCCTTCAGCCGAAGGTGCTGACGCTCCCTGAGATGCTCAAATATTATCTTGCACATCAGGAAGATGTTGTGACAAGAAGAACAAAGTACGATCTGAATAAAGCACAGGAACGTGCGCATATATTAGAAGGTCTGCTGAAAGCTCTGGATAATATTGATGAAGTTATCCGTATCATCCGTGGATCCAGAAGTGTCCAGGTAGCCAAGCAGGAATTGATGGACAGATTTGAACTGACAGATGTTCAGGCACAGGCAATCGTGGACATGCGTCTTCGTGCTCTCACCGGTTTGGAAAGAGAGAAGCTGGAAGCAGAATATGCAGAATTAATGGAAAAGATCCGTAAGTTGAAAGCAATTCTTGCAGACAGAAATACACTTCTTCGCGTTATCCGTGAGGAGATTCTTGCAATTTCTGAGAAATACGGTGATGACAGAAGAACGGCTATCGGATTTGATGCGTTTGATATTTCTATGGAAGATATGATTCCGAGAGAAAATACTGTCATTACCATGACAAAACTTGGTTATATCAAACGTATGACAGTAGATAACTTCCGCAGCCAGAATAGAGGCGGCAGAGGAATCAAGGGAATGCAGACGCTGGATGATGACTATATTGAAGAATTGATGATGACGACAACACATCATTATGTCATGTTCTTTACGAATACAGGTCGTGTATACAGACTGAAAGCGTACGAGATTCCGGAAGCAGGCAGAACAGCTCGTGGAACCGCGATCATCAACCTTCTGCAGCTGATGCCGGGAGAACGTATCACAGCAGTCATTCCGATCAGTAAGTTTGAAGAAGGTCAGTATCTGATGATGGCTACCCGTAAGGGTCTTGTTAAGAAGACTCCGATCCAGGATTATGCAAATGTCCGTAAGATTGGTCTGGCAGCTATTTCTCTGAGAGATGACGATGAACTGATCGAAGTTAAGGCAACGGATGACAAGAAAGATATCATCCTTGTGACGAAATACGGTCAGTGTATTCGCTTCAAAGAATCCGACGTCAGAAGTACCGGACGAGTATCGATGGGGGTTCGTGGTATTAATCTGCTTGATGGCGATGAAGTTGTTGCAATGCAGTTGAATACACAGGGATATTATCTGCTCGTTGTATCTGAAAACGGTATGGGTAAACGTACTTCTATCAGTGAATTTACCTGCCAGAACAGAGGCGGTAAAGGTGTGAAGTGCTACAAGATCACTGAGAAGACCGGTAATGTTATCGGAGCAAAAGCTGTCAATGAAGAAAATGAGATCATGATGATCACCACAGAAGGAATCATTATCCGTCTGCAGTGCTCTGATATCTCTATCCTTGGAAGAATTACATCAGGAGTCAAACTGATCAATCTTTCTGATGGAGTAACGGTTGCAAGCTTTGCGAAAGTCCGTGAAAAAGAAGAAGATAAAAATTCTGAAAAGACAGAGGAAAGCTCTGAAAATGTCTCCACAGAAGAGAATAGTAACGAAAATACAGACAGCACAGAGGAATAATAAATCATGGATAAGGAAAATGCTGCAACAAATGTCAGCCGCAGATCTGGCACATCATCAGCCAGACGGGCAAAATCCACAGCAGCAAGAAGAAAACCGCAGACCAGACGTAAAACTTCAGGAACCAGGCGCAAATCTTCCAGAGGTTCTGATATAGCCGCAGTGATTGCCAGATTACCGAAACCGGTTCTGGCAGGCGCTGTTGCGCTGATCGTTCTGATCATTATCATTGTATTTGCTGCAAAAGGCTGTGGAGTCAGCCACAAGACTCCGGAAAGAGTAGTCAGAACTTTGATCGAATCCTACACAGGTGGAAATGAGAGCAAAGTCAAAAAATGCTATGGTGTATCCAAGGCAGATGATACTCTGCAGCAGGAGATGGATGCGACTGTGAAATATTTTAGTGCATTTGAGGCTGAAAAAACAGAAATCACACAGTGTGATAAAATCTATCAGGATGGTAATTATACATATATGTATATTACCTATGATCTGGTCCTGAAGAATGGACAGAGCTACCCTTGCATCAGTACTTATATGGTACAGAAGAAAGATAACGGCAAGTATTATGTAATGACACCGTCAGAGATTACGGATGATCTGAGCAAGCAGGCGGCGACGAAGTATGCTGATTTTATGAATACACAGGCATATAAGGATTATACGACTGCTTATGACAAGTTTATCAAGAAGAATCCTGGATATGAGGAAAAAATAGCTGCAAAATTAAAATAGCTAAGCGAACAGCAATATAGAATCCTTGAAGGGATGGTGGCAGCGGAATGAAAAGAATCATTATGATGGTGCTGAGGAATCTCTTGTTTGTACCATGGGGATGGTTTATGCTGAATCGGTATGCCAAAAACGTTGATAATTATACAGAGGGAGAGCGTTATGCACTTCTGAAGAAAATAGATCAACGGGCTAATAAAGGTGGAAATATTACGGTTCAGTCATACGGTGTAGAAAATATACCGAACGAAAATGGATTTATGTTTTATCCGAATCATCAGGGACTGTATGATGTCCTTGCAATTGTGGATGCCTGCCCGACACCTTTTTCTGTAGTGGCAAAGAAGGAAGTGGGGAATGTTCCGTTTCTGAAGCAGGTTTTTACCTGTATGAAAGCATACATCATGGACAGAGAGGATATTCGCCAGTCTATGCAGGTTATCCTTGATGTTACGAAAGAAGTTAAGGCTGGACGAAACTATCTGATTTTTGCAGAGGGAACCCGAAGCAAGAATGGAAATCATCCACTGGAATTTAAAGGCGGCAGTTTCAAAGCTGCAACAAAAGCCAGATGCCCGATCGTGCCGGTTGCACTGATCGATACGTATAAGGCATTTGATACTGGTTCCATAGAGCCACTGACGGTGCAGGTACATTTCCTGAAACCAATGTATTATGAAGAATACAAAGATATGAAAACCACCGAGATTGCGTCAGAAGTGAAGCGAAGAGTGGAAGAGACCATCAAAGAATATGGTGGATGGGATTAACTGAATATCTGGAATGCCTGAAAGACATTTGAAATATGAATAAGAACAGCCGGGAGTAAAATCCTGGCTGTTTTTTGCTGGAATAAATTTCGAAAAAAATACTTTTGCAGGTCATATCGTGAACGGGTACTTTTTGTACGTCAACTGTGTTTGACTTTATATAGAAGTAACACGTATAGTTTAAGATAGAAATTATATGCCAAAACCAGCTGCTCAGTGCAAATGGAATTGAATAAAATAGAAAAAACTGGAGGAATCGGGAATGAGCAAAAGTTATTGGATCTGGTATCCGGGAGATTTTGAGTTATACCATGGAATGAAACAGAATTTCAGCCGTGTGGAGAGAGGCTTTGGATGGCCGGCTTTCTGGAAGAGTGAAGGTTTCCGCAACCGTGTTGCTTTTCGCTGCACTTATCATCTGGAGGAAGAAACATCTTTCACTGTATATTCCAATGCGATCGGACATGTGCTGGCAGGAGAAAAGAAATATCCATTTGGAAAAAAGATCACCTGCGGTCCGGGAGAAGTTACGGTTGCTGTCCATGCAGGATGTGTGGAAGCATTTCCGTGTATTTATATAGAAGGCGATGTGATCTGCTCTGATACAGGATGGATGGCAGAGGATTATGAAAAGGACCCACAGCCGGCAGGCAAGAGCAAATATTTCACCAGACCGGAACAGAATCCGACAGTCTGGGAATACAGTGAAAAGGTTTATGAACCAGTCAGTGTAACGGAGTATAACGGAGGAACTCTCTATGAATTTGAAACAGAGCTGAATGCGGTTCTGGAGGCAAAATTTAAAAATGGATATCAGCCGGTATGGATCTGCTGTGGCGAATCCAGGGAAGAGGCAATTGATCCGGTAAATTGCTATTACAGCTGGCAGCCGGACAAAGAAACTGGAAAGTGTCCATGCTGTGCAGTACGTTTTGCGTATATTCCGGATTGTAAGCCGGGAGAAGTTATCCTCAGAGCAAATCATCAGTATGTGGATATCCCGGTAAAAGCAGCTTTTCATTGTGGAGAAGAACGTCTGAATCAGATCTGGTCGGTGGCAGAGCATACATTCCGTCTTTGCAGTGGAATCTTTTTTATCGATGGAGTGAAACGTGATAAATGGATCTGGTCAGGAGATGCATACCAGAGCTTTTTTGTAAACCGTTATCTGATGGCAGATGCAGATATTGATCAGAGAACGATTCTGGCACTTCGCGGCAATGACCCGATGACAAAGCACATCAATACAATTGTAGATTACTCTCTGTTGTGGCTTCTGGGCGTGGACTATCACAATGAAGGATATGGAGACAGAGAATTTCTGGAGCTGGTTTATCCGAAAATGTGCTCTCTTATGGAATTCTGTAACGGACGCCGGGATGAGCATGGTTTCTTGATCGGAAAAGAAAAAGACTGGATATATATTGACTGGGCGGATATGGACAAAGACGGACCGCTCTGTGCGGAACAGATGCTGTATGCAGCCTGTTTCCGTGCTATGGCAGAAATCAGTGAGCAGCTTGGAAAAGATGGAAGTATGTACAGCCAGGAATATGAGAAACTGACTGCTGCCATTGAAAAATTTTACTGGGATGAGGAAAAAGGCGCCTATATTGATTCCTTTACTTCCGGAAAACGCAATGTGACAAGACATGCGAATATTTTTGCCGTATTATTCTCCATCGCAGATAAGGAAAAACAGGAAAAAATCCTTACAAATGTACTGGAAAATGAGAAGATTCCGGCTATCACAACACCATATTTCAATTTCTTTGAGCTGGATGTTCTGTGCCAGATGGGAAAACTGCAGGAAGTTCTGGATAAGATACGTTCTTACTGGGGTGGTATGCTGGATCTTGGAGCTGTTACTTTCTGGGAAGAATATGATCCGTCCGTGCCGAAGGAAGAACAGTATGATATGTACGGGGATCATTTTGGCAAGAGTCTCTGCCATGCATGGGCGGCAAGTCCTATCTATTTTCTGGCAAAATACTTTGCCGGACTGGATCTTGTAAACAAGGATGGGGTTACTTATGTATTAAAGCCGCAGATGCAGTATTTTACAGACCTGGACTGTATACTTCCTGTGGGAAGTGACGGGACGGTCCGGCTGGCCTGGGATGGAGAATGTCTGGAAGTGATTGCAGATGCAGAAGGTGGAGTTCTGGAACTCGGTGAAGAAAAAATTTCTCTGGTCAGAGGAGAAACAAGAAGGGTGAAGATTTGAAATGAAGAAGATAGATTTTAACAGAAACTGGACTTGTAGATGCCTGACCAGAGATGAAGAACCATATTCCGTAACACTTCCACATGATGCCATGCGGAGTGAACCGCGTACCAAAGAAAGTGTCAGCGAGGGAAATTCCGGATGGTATCTGGGTGGCGATTATGAATATACGAAACATGTTTTTGTGCCGTCAGAGTACAGCGGCAAAAAAGTTCTCATTGAGTTTGAAAGTGTTTATCATAATGCAGAAGTCTATATTAATGGAAAGAAAGCCGCATACAGACCATATGGTTATACAAATTTCTATGTAGATACGGAAGGATTTCTGAAATACGAAGCACAGAATGAAATCCGCGTGATCGCACGGAATTCTGACCAGCCAAACAGCCGCTGGTATTCCGGAACAGGAATCTACCGTCCGGTGTACCTCTGGACAGGTGATCAGAAGTACATTCCGGTAAATGGAATCAAGATCCATACGGTCAGCTATGCACCGGCAGTGATCGAGGTAGAAATAAAAACTTCCTGCCTGGGCAGGGTGAAAGCAGAGGTCTTGGATAAAGAGAATTGTATTCTTACACAAGAGGTTGAAAATACCGGACACCCGTCGGTTTTCCGTATGGAAATTCCGAACGCAAAGCTCTGGGACTGTGATCATCCGAATCTTTATACTCTGCGTGCAACCTTTGGAGAGGATGTCGTAGAGGAAACATTTGGAATCCGACTTCTTGAATGGAATCCGGAAAAAGGTCTTACGATCAACGGTAAGAGGGAAATCCTCAGAGGAGCCTGCGTACATCATGATAATGGTGTACTGGGAGCCTGCACTTATCCGGAAGCGGAAGAACGAAGAGTCCGTATCCTCAAAGAGAATGGTTATAATGCGATTCGTTCTTCTCATTATCCGTGTTCCAAAGACATGCTGGATGCCTGCGACCGTCAGGGAATGCTGATGATGGACGAATATGTAGATGTCTGGTATATTCATAAGACAAAATATGACTATGCAGGATATCTGAATGAATGGTGGCAGCAGGACCTTAAAGATATGGTGGAGAAAGATTACAATCATCCATGTGTGATCATGTATTCCACCGGAAATGAAGTTGCAGAAACTGCACAGAAAAAAGGAATCGAACTGACCGGCAGAATGACTTCTTATCTTCATAAGCTGGATCCATACAGACCGGTAACCTGCGGAATCAACATTTTCTTTAACTTCTTAAGCTCCATGGGAATGGGTGTCTACAGCGATGATAAAGCAGAAAAAAGTGCGGAGATTGCAGAGCAGGAGGCAAAAAAACAGGAAAAAGAAAAGAAAAAACCGGTAGGAAGTGAATTCTATAATACACTTGCCTGTCTGGTTGGCGACTATTTTATGAAAATTGGTGCGACACTTCCGCCATGTGACTGGAAAACAAAAGATGCTTTTGCAAATATGGATATCGCTGGTTACAACTACGGACTTTTCCGATACAAACATGACCTGAAAAAATATCCGAAACGTCTGATCCTCGGTACAGAGACTTTCTGCAAGGATGCATATAGCTTCTGGGAGATTGCAAAGAAGAATAAACGAATCCTGGGCGATTTTGTCTGGTCCGGATGGGAATATATCGGAGAGACCGGAGATGGTGCTGTTGAGTATGAAGATTACAGAGGCAGGATGCCACATACCAGAATGACTGGAAACAACGGAAGAATCGACCTTCTCGGAAAACCTCGTGCAGAGGCTGCTTATACAAGAGTTGCTTTTGAGAGGGAAACGGGTCCGTTTATTGCTGTGAAACCTGTTTATCAGAAGGAGAATCTGCAATTGACCGGATGGGCGCTGTCCAAAGCACTGGAAAGCTGGTCATGGCGGGGATGTGCCGGAGAAAAAGCAGAGGTTGAAGTTTTTGCAAGAGCAGCAGAGGTGGAACTTCTGGTCAATGGTAAAAAAGCTGCCCGTGGCAAAGTAAAGAAATGCCGTTCAAAATTCCACATTCCATATGAAGACGGTGAGATCACAGCAGTTTCTTATGATAAAAACGGACAGGAGATCAGTCGTCAGACTCTGATGACAGCAAATGAAGAAACAGTACTTCATATCAGACCGGAGCAGAAAACTGTGAAGGCTGGCAGATTGCTGTTTATTCCATTACAGTATGGAGATTCTGCCGGAAACTGGAAACCGATGGAGAAGCATCATCTGAAAGTTACAGTAGAGAATGCTACGCTCGAAGGGCTGGGAAGTGCCTGCTCCTATGTAGAAGGAAATTATGCGCAGGATACGGTCGATACTTATTACGGTGAAGCGATGGCTGTAGTCCGTGCCGGAGAAGCCGGATCTGTAAAGATTACTGTTTCTGATGAAGAAAGAATATATACCTGTGAGATTCCGGTAATTGTAGCAAAATAAAACATATGGGCAATATAGACAAAAACAAACTTCGCAATTTGTGCAAGATTTCTTAAAAAATTTTGTTTGTGAAAATTTAATAAAAAAACGCTTCCATTTACGGCTGAAAAAGTGCAGTCTGCGAAAAAAATGGGAGCGTTTTTAAAAATATGTTAAATTTATGTTCATAGAAAGTATGGAAGCACTTGAGCGATGAGGCTTGACCATATTTAGGGAAAGAAAGGAGCTATAATCATGAGCAGAAAAAGAAATCTCTGGCGTGGTCTGACTACTCTTACAGCGTCTCTTCTGACCGTTTCTGTTGCGGCAGGACCTGTAGTAGACAGCTATCGTACAGATATCGACAAATTTCTTGGCACAAAGAGCAGTGCGATGGTAACAGACAGTACAGATGAGGACCTGTACACACATAAATCTGATTATTCCAGCACGACAGAACTTCTGGATTCCATCGAGGATCTGGGAGAACGTATGAGTGAGGAAGGAACGGTTCTGTTAAAGAACGAGAATAATGCACTTCCGCTGTCAAAAGATGAGACACAGAAACTGTCCCTTCTTGGATTTTCCAGCTACTATCCGGTACAGGGTGGAGACATGGGAAGCTCCCTGAATGAGAATAAAGGAACAGATGCAGATACTGTAGATTTTGTTGAAGCGTTGGATGCAAAGGGATTCAAGATCAATGAAGACCTTCATGATCTGTACAAGAGTCTGGAATCAGAGTTTAAGACAGAGGTTAACATGTGGGGAAATATTATGGAATATTACCACATCACAGCTCCGGCAACAGATGGTGTATTTGCAAGCAAAGAGCCTTCTCAGGAAAAAATGGACAGTGTAGATGACAAGTGGAAGGATTCCATGGATAACTACAATGTTATGCTTGTAACAATCGGACGTTCTTCTACAGAAAACGGAACTTACCTTCCGGGTGTGGATGGCGTAGATGCATCTCAGAATCTGAATCAGACTGACCCGCTTGGCTTAAGTGATGATGAGCGTGACCTGATCAACGCTGCTGTTGAAGCAAAAGAGAACAACGGCGGTAAAGTCATTGTTATGCTGAATAATGCAAATGCAATGGAAATTGATGAGATCAAAAATAACGATGGTGTAGATGCAATCATGGAAATTGGTTTCCCAGGAGGTTATGGTTTCTATGGTGTGGCAGATATCCTTTCCGGAGAAGCAAATCCGTCCGGTCATCTGACAGATACTTATGCTGTGACAAATGCCAACTCACCGGCAGCACAGAATTTTGGAAACTATGAGTGGACAAATGCAGATCCGTCTGTAAATATCAATGCAGAAGAAGTGGAAGCAGAGGATATTTATACTGGATATAAATATTACGAGACAAGATATGCAGATACGGTACTTGGACAGGGAAATGCGGACGCAACTGTAGGAAGTTCTACAGGCAAAGCATGGAACTATGATGATGAAGTATCTTATCCGTTTGGATATGGTCTTTCTTATACAACTTTCGAGCAGACTCTCAAGAGTGTGGATGTAGACCTTGCTAACAGAACTGTAACAGCAGAAGTAGATGTTAAGAATACAGGAGATGTTGCTGGTAAAGATGTTGTGCAGCTGTATACTTCTGTTCCTTATACAGACTATGATGTAGAAAATAAAGTAGAAAAATCAGCAGTACAGCTTCTCGACTATGAAAAAACAGATATGATCGAGCCAGGCGAAAGCCAGACTGTTACAATTACAGCAGATGCACAGGATATGGCAAGCTGGGACAGCTCCTGCGAGAATGAAGCAGGAACAACAGGTAACTGGATACTGGACAATGGAACTTATTACTTCACTGTTGGAAATGGTGCACATGAGGCAGTAAATAACGTGCTTGCTGCACAGGATCAGGATGTTGAAGGAAATAAAGATAATGTACAGACATGGGAACTTGGTGATTTCGATTCCTCTTCCTTTGCAGTAACTTTAAATGGTACACCGGTAGAAAATCAGCTCCAGGATGCAGATCTGAATAACTGGATGGAAGACACCGTTACTTACTTAAGCAGAAATGACTGGGAAGGAACTTGGCCGGAAACATACAAAGACCTGACAGCTACAGATGAGATGATCAGCACTATGGCTGATGACTACAGTGATATCGAAGCAAACGGAGATCCGTCTTCTGTAACCTTCGGGGCAGATAATGGAATGACCTTGGCAAATATGAAGGGTGTAGAAGATATCACAGATGAAAGATGGAGTACACTGATGGATCAGCTTACTCTGGAGGAATGCCTGATTCGTACTGGACTTGGTGGAACCAGCACAAAGGTTATCGAATCTATCACTTCTCCGGAAGCAATCCAGAACGATGGACCGAACGGATTCAACTCTTATCCGCTGGGCCAGTATGCAAACTCCGATGCTTCTACAGGAGATCCTTGTGTGATCGCAGAAGATGATCCGAACCGTGACTACAAGATGGGTGTTATGGCAAATGAGACTGTTATTGGCCAGACATTCAGCAAACAGCTGGCTGCAGAATGGGGAAAAGCAGTAGGTAACTATTCTCTGTGGGCAAATACAGCAATCTGGTGGGGAGTTGGAACCAACCTTCATCGTACACCGTACAATGCACGTAACCATGAATATTTCTCAGAAGATGCAGTTCTGACAGCAGGTCAGGGTGCAGCAATCATCAAGGCCG
>ERZ837487.1570-NODE-1570-length-26871-cov-5.554557_pt1 | contig 26871 bp, 22 predicted proteins | sample MGYA00519911_ERZ837487 | MGnify/ENA primary metagenome ERZ837487 (study PRJEB31850, sample SAMEA3708818) | human gut metagenome | biome: human gut; feature: human-associated habitat; material: faeces | place: China | collected 2014 ... | reverse complement strand
AAAGGCTAAAGCCTCATTTGTTTTCAGTGCCCTTCCGAACATCGCCCGGATCAGAGCGACCATCTCCCGATAATAACCATGCTGAAAGGCCTTATCAAGCGGTACATCATATTCATCGATCAGAATAACCGTCTTCTGATTAAAATGCTTATACAGAAGTTCGGAAAGCGTCTGCAGAGAGCCGTACAGTACATCATCACTCATCTGATAATGTCCATCTGCAAATGCTGTCAACACTCTGTACTTTTCCCTGTCACGGTCCGATAAATTTGTGTCCTTTGCCAAAAAAGGAAACCGCTCTGCCTCCCTCGCAATGAGTTCGACCATCTGATATTTCGCTGTATCAAAATTCAATCCCTCTGCATTTTTTAATGAAAGAAAGATCACCGGATATTTTCCCATATGTTCAGAACATATCTTTTCATTTGATGAAATATGGAGTCCATCAAAAAGCGACCGGTCCGTCCCGATTTCAAAAAAGTACTTTAACATACTCATATTCAGTGTTTTGCCAAAACGGCGGGGTCTGGTAAACAGATTTACCTTTCCCTGGTTATCCAGCAGCTGTTCTATGAGTTTTGTTTTATCAATATAGTAATATCCCTCCGTGCGGATTTCTTCGAAATTTTCAATTCCGACGGGCAATTTCATTGATTTTCCCATATTGTTCTGCTCCTTTTTGCTTTGTATGCCGCCATCTGCTACGATTTTTTCTAATCACGCACCGTTTCTTAAAAAATGAAATTTCATAACACAATACCTGGTCATAATCATCCTCCAGCTCTTTGGCGTACATGCGTGTATCGATCTGCCGGAGCGCCGCATTACAGTCCTCTGAAAGACTCTCGACATCTTGACAGCCGGCATATGTTCGGATAATTTCGCATCCTGAAGAATCTGTGTTACATCTGTATCTGTGAATCCAAAATATTCATCCATCAGCAGGATAATCGGTTTTCCATAATGGGCGCACAGCATTCTGGTTAGAAGAAGAAAACTGGTTTTGATTTCCGTTAAAGAGGCTTTCTGATTTACGATTCGGTAAAATGCTGCCCTGTCATACTCATTTACCTGTTCGCTTGTCAAAAGAAAATCATATTGTTGGAACAAAAACGCAACCAGCGCAGTCAACATACCATATGCATCCTGAAAATTTAAACCTTCAACATCTTTAAAAGTAAAAAACACAGTCGGCCACTGATTCATCCAGTTCTGGCACAATTCAGTCTGTCGGCTGATAGACAGCCCCTCAAATAAATGCCTATTATTTTTTCGAATATCAAAAAACTGGCCAGCATACTCATAGCCATGGTCTTTCCAAAGCGCTGCGGGCGGGTGATCAGAGTTACTTCTGTACTTTCGGAGTTCAACAATGCGGAAATAAGAGAACTTTTATCTACATAGTAATAACCATTCTGCCGAATCTTTTCAAAGTCAGAAATACCAACAGGTATCTTTGATCTGGTCATTTAAAAACACTCCCTTCTACGTGCTCATATACGATTATGATAGCATGAAACGATTTTGCAAACAAGCAGAAAGCCTTCTTTCCAAAAATCTTAGACGAACGTGTATACCTTAATCAGTTCTACGGTTCGATATAATAGTAGGACGATATATTGTCTGTATATATTGGATTTTCCGTTCACAGACAAAACCCGTTAACTATTTTTACAAAGGAGGATCTCTATGGAAAATGAGTTCAAAACGTATCTGTCGGACCAGAATTTGTCAAAAAACACGATCACATCGTATCTTTACGCGATTCGTCAGTTCGAAGCAAAGTACGACAAACTTAGTAAACAGAATCTGCGGGATTACAAAGTTTATCTGATTGAACATTATAAACCGCAGACTGTTAATCTGCGCATCCGGGCAATCAACTGTTATCTGGAAAGCATCAAAAAGGAGCAGTGGAAACTGCCTTCTGTAAAGGTACAGCAGAAGCCGTTTCTTGAAAACGTGATCAGCGAAGCGGATTATCTGTACTTCAAAAACTGTTTGAAGCAGGATCATGAGATGTACTGGTATTTTGTGGTACGTTTTCTGGCTGCTACCGGCGCCCGTGTCAGTGAACTGGTTCAGATCAAATGCGAACATGTAAGGATTGGATATCTGGATTTGTATTCCAAGGGTGGGAAGTTGCGGCGGATTTATATTCCATCTGCTTTACAGAAAGAAACCTTAAAATGGATGGAAGAAACGAAAAAAGAAAGTGGATTTCTCTTCTTGAATAAATATGGAGAATTGATTACTGCAAGAGGAATTGCCGTACAGTTAAAACACTTCGGTTCCAAGTATGGCCTGGATCCGTCTGTCGTTTATCCACATTCGTTCCGGCACCGTTTTGCAAAAAGTTTTCTAGAACGCTACAATGACATTGCTATGCTGGCCGATCTGATGGGACATGCCAGCATTGAAACCACCCGGATTTATTTAAGAAAAACCAGTACTGAACAGCAGAATATCATCAACCAGATTATTGACTGGTAACAGCTAAAATGACCTGATTGCAACTACTTTTCCACTTCTCAATAATTTGCCTTATAGGAAGTATAATCGTCTCGTAATGCAATTTAGGAATTTCGTAGCAAATTCAAAAAAGTAAAAAGGAGAGTGCATTCATTATGAGAAAGCAGACTAAAGTAGTTGCAGTTGCATCTGCAGCAGCTCTGTTAGCTATCGGTGGTGCTATGACTTCTTTCGCAGCTCAGGGTTGGGTTGAGGAAGATGGTACTTGGTACTACTACGACAAAGATGGTAGCAGAGTAGAAGATGAGTGGAAGAAATCTGGAGACAACTGGTTCTGGCTGGATTCCGAAGAGGGTGGCGCAATGGCTACCGATAAACTGATTGAGGATGACGATAAGACCTACTACGTAGACGCTAACGGTGTTATGGTTACCAACACCTGGGTTAAAGTAGTTAACGAGGATCAGGATGATGAGGATGATCCGGCTGAGTATCATTACTACTACATGCAGTCCAATGGTAAAGCATACAAGGGCAGCGGTGACAAAGTAAGCAAGAAGACCATCGATGGAAAGCAGTACGCATTCGATGAGGATGGTATCATGCTGTACGGTTGGGTTGACGAAGATGGTACCATGGTTAACGACGAAGATGGTTGGGCAGACGCTACCTACTACTTCGGTTCCTGGGAAGATGGTTCCATGAAGACTGGCTGGCAGAAGATCAGCGTATACGACAACACCGATGACAAAGAAGATGACTATGATTACTGGTTCAACTTCAAAGCAAACGGTAAGAAACGTGTACAGCTTGACAATGGCAGTGAGGATACTGATGCTACCTGGAAGAACAATGGTAAATACTATCACTTCGATACCCGTGGTGTAATGGTATATGAGTGGTATCCGACTCAGAATACCACCAGCAACCTGCATTCCGCATCTAACTGGTCTTACTTCAACAGCCCAGAGGATGGTGCTAAGGTAGTTAAGGGCTGGTTCAAGGTAGTTGGCCCGAACGAGGATACTTCCTTCAAAGAGCTGGATTCCGAGAGCTTCGCATCTGTTGATGGTGTTAAGAACGAGGATGCTCGTTGGTACTACAACGATGGCCGTGAAGAGGGTCTGGTAGCTGGTAAGATCAAGAAGATCAAAGGCAAATACTATGGCTTCCGGCCGGATGACGGTGAGAAGGGTGGCGCAATGCTGAAAGGTCTCTGCGCACTTGAGATGGACGGCGAGAACATTGTCAAAGTTTACGATGACGATATGGACGCTGACGATTTGGATGACTTCCTGGATGGCGTAGATGCTGGTAACTACACCGCAAACACCTATCTGTACTACTTCGGCAACGCAGATGACGAAGATACCGATGGCGCTATGAAGACTGGTAATGTAACCGTTAACCTTGATGGCGAGACCATTCAGTTCAAGTTCCGCAACAACGGTGGTGCTGAGAGCAGAGGCCGTGGCGTAACTGGTGTTGAGAAGGGCGACTACATCTACAAGTTTGGTAAGAAGATTAAAGCTGATAGCGAAGACAAGTACATCCTTGTATACGCTAGCGGTGATATCAACTCTACCGGTACTGTAACTGTACATGATTACGATGGTTCTGATGTAAGAGAACTTAGCGGTCTGCTTAAGGGTCAGTCTAATGCTGATGATAAGGGCATGACCAATGTTCTGTACAACTTCGGTACTGCTGATCAGGGCTGGTACCTTGTAAATACCAGCGGTAAGATCCAGACTGGCACCAAGACCGGTGTTAAAGATGGTGATGACTGGTACTGGTACATGTACAAGGATAACATCATGATGTACACCGACAGCAAGGATCTGGGCGATGGCAAGATTGATGGTAAGAATGTCGGCAAGAACCTGAAGAGCAACTGGAACAAGACCAGCATGACTTCTGCAAAGATTGCTGATTTCCTTGATGTGAAATAAGTTGTAGTTTTAATGACTACGCCAAGCGGCGGGGACGAAAGTTCCTGCCGCTTTTACGTTAATCAACAATTTCAATGCAAAAAGCCCTGAAGTCTGATAAAAACTCCTAGAAGGAAGTTAGTGATTGGACCGATCTGTTAAAGCAAGGTTTATTCAGATGAATGAAACTTCGCTTAAATAGCGGACGTAACACCCAAAAAGGGCTACACGCAAATTGCGTGTAGCCCTTTTTGTTACATAGATTCTGCTCAATGAGTAGTTTCTAAAATTTAGATACCATCATCAACCATATCAGTATCAAGAACATCACCATCGATACCATCGGAGATCAGTTTGGACTCAACGTTCCAATCCTTCTTCAGGTCCTCAACGCCACCAGTTAAGGTGTTGTTATTGGTGTACATCTTGATAACCTTGTTATCTACATAGAAGTACCAGTCATTACCGTCTTTAGCTGCGGTCTTATTCTTAACGATAGTACCGCTGGTATTTAACAGGTAGTAGTTAGAAGAAGCCTTACCAGATACTAAGGAACCAAGAGTACCGTAAGCGTAAACGGTATCACCATCTTTGTTCTGGCCTCTCTCAACTGCATCACGTCTTAATGCTGCAGTATCAATCTTATGAACAGTTACATCACTTGCGCCAGTATCGCCATCAGCGTAAACAACAATGTACTTGTCATCGCTGCCAGCTTTCAGTTTCATACCAAACTTGTAGATGTATTTGCTGTCATCAATACCATTCAGGCCACGACCTTTGCCCTCAGCACCACCGGTCTTGCTGAACTGGAACTGATAATTGTCACCATCAAGATTTACGCTAACAGAACCAGTCTTCAGAGCACCATCGCTATCTTCATTATTGCCGAAGTAGTACAGAGTATCGTTGGTATCAGAACCGAAACCATCAAAATCGCCTTCGCCGTTCATAGCATCATCCAGATCATCGGAATCCATGTCTCTAGCCCACAGCTTGGTGATGTTACCGCTGTTGTCTACTCTCAGAGCACACAGACCAGTCAGCATAGAACCAGCCTTATTTCCTTCCGGAGCGAAGCCATAGTATTTACCTTTGATCTTCTTGATCTGGCCTACATACAGCTCACCATCGCTATTTGCGTAGTACCATCTCTCGTTCTCATCCTCAGCATCGCCCTTAGCGAAGGTCGGATTCTCAAGATTGCTATAATCTTTGAAGGTGTTGTCATCGCCGTCTTTATCCGGAGCAACTACTTTGAACCAACCCTTAGTAGCACGAGCACCGTCCTCTGGGCTGTTGAAGTATAACCAGTTAGAGATCGTAGCAGCGTCAGAAGTAGTGGTCAGGGTCCATTCGTAGGTCATAACACCACGATTATCGAATGCGTAGTGCTTACCATTGATTTTCTTCTCGAAGATATCCTTTGAATCGCTCTCGTTGAAACGCTTCTTACCGTTGGATTTGAAGTTGAACCAGTAGTCGTAGTCATCATCCTCATCCTGGTCATAAACGGTAATCTTCTGCCATCCAGTCTTTAAGGAACCATCTTCCCAGGAACCCATGTAGTAGGTTGCAGTCTCCCAATCGGAGTCATCGCTGGCCAGAGTAGAATCATCCTCGTTTACCCAGCCATACAGCATTTTACCATCCTCATCGAAAGCATACTTTTTGCCATCGATGGTTTTGAATTTGGTCTTACCGCTGTCACCAGCTTTGTAAGCTTTACCACTGTTCTGCATGTAGTAGTAACGATACTCTGCCGGATCATCATCATCATCCTGATCCTCGTTTACTACTTTAACCCAGGTGTTGGTAACCATAACACCGTTAGCGTCTACGTAGTAGGTATCGTCATCATCCTCAACCAGCATATCGGTTGCCATAGCGCCGCCCTCGTCGCCATTTAACCAGAACCAGTTGTCTCCAGATTTCTTCCACTCGTTTTCTACTCTATTGCCATCTTTGTCGTAGTAGTACCAAGTACCGTCTTCCTCAACCCAACCCTGAGCTGCGAAAGAAGTCATAGCACCACCGATAGCTAACAGAGCTGCTGCAGATGCAACTGCAACTACTTTAGTCTGCTTTCTCATAATGAATGCACTCTCCTTTTTACTTTTTTGAATTTGCTACGAAATTCCTAAATTGCATTACGAGACGATTATACTTCCTATAAGGCAAATTATCAATAGTTTTTTACATTTTTTCCATGTTTAAGAATAAATGCAATTCTATGTAATTGCTTCTGGAAGTTTCCATCTCTCCATCACAATGACAGTATAGTATAGTTTTTTGGGAAATGCTATAACAAAACCCTAAGCGTTTTCTTACGAAAATCTTACGGAAGTTATAGTTTTTGTGAAATATGTATTAATATTAATACAATCTTATTTGAAGGCTGTACCTGTGTGCCGGTTTGTGCTATATTGTTCATATCTTTTAGATTTTAGTTGTTTTTGAACAGTTTTATCTTTACAGAGGATGTTCTGTAAACAGTCATGGAGGTTTTTATGGATCGGATTGGTTTGATTTGTCGTTATATTAAGGAAGATCCCCGCAGTACCCAGCGGGATCTGGCGCAGAAAACAGGGTTTTCCGTGGGAACGGTGAATACCTTAATTAAGGAGGCTATGCAGCAGCGGCTCATTGCACAGGGCAAAAGTGTGGCTGGTACCTATGAGCTGACCGGTGCCGGGGACGCGTTTCTGGAGCAGTTTCGGGTGGACGGCGCGCTGATCATTGCTGCGGGATTTGGGTCCCGGTTTGTGCCGCTGACCTTTGAAACTCCAAAGGGGCTTTTGAAGGTATTTGGCGAGCGGATGATTGAGCGGCAGATTAAACAGCTGCATGAAATCGGAATTACCGACATTACCATTGCCGTGGGGTATTTAAAGGAAAAGTTTGAGTACCTGATCGACAAGTATCAGGTGAAGCTGCTTTATAACCCGGAGTATGCCACCAAGAATACCCTGACTACCATCTATCGGGCCCGACAGGTACTGGCGGGTAAGAATATGTACATTCTTTCTTCCGACAACTGGCTGCGGAACAATATGTTCCACGCCTACGAGTGCGGTGCCTGGTATGCTTCTTCTTATATGGAAGGAGATACTTCTGAATGGTGTCTTTCCTATAATAAGAAAGGACGTATCACCCATGTGGAAGTGGGCGGGCATGATTCCTGGGTGATGTATGGCCCAGTGTTCTTTTCCAGAACTTTTTCCGAGAAATTCCTGCCGCTTCTAGAGCGGTATTACCACACCCCGGGCACGGAGCAGTTTTACTGGGAGAATGTGCTGGTGGAGCATTTAGATGAACTGGAGATGGATATCAACCGGCAGCCGGAAAATCAGATCTACGAATTTGAGAATCTGGAGGAGCTGCGGCGGTTCGATCCGCGATACCAGAATCATTCGGACAACACGGCACTGGAGCTGGTTTCCCGGGTTTTCGAGCTTCCAGAGTCTGAGATTCATGACATCCGCTGCTTAAAATCCGGCATGACCAACAAGTCTTTCCTGTTTCAGCTTCAGGGACGGCATTATATCTGCCGCATTCCGGGACCGGGTACGGAGCTGCTGATCAACCGGAAGGAAGAGGCAGATGTGTACCGCGTCATCCAGCCGTTAAACATTTCCGAGCATATCATCTATATGAACGGGGAGACTGGCTACAAGATTGCGGAATATTATGAGGGAGCACGTAATTCCCGGGCGGACAGCTGGGAGGATGTGAGCCGGTGCATGGAGGTTCTGCATAAGCTCCATGAATCAGAACTGACCGCGGACCATGAATTTAATATGCGGGAGCGGATTGCTTTTTACGAGGGACTCTGCGCGGCCCATGGCGGCACGTTGTTTGAGGATTACACTGAGGTGCGCAGCCACATGAATGAGCTGTTGGACCAGTTAGATGCCCTGCAGCGACCGAAGGTCCTCTCCCACATTGACAGCGTGGCAGATAATTTCCTGTTCCTGCCGGATGGCTCTGTGCGACTCATTGACTGGGAGTATTCCGGCATGTGCGATCCCCTCATTGACATCAGCATGTGTGCCATCTATTCCTATTATGACGAGGACGCCGTGGAAAAACTGATGCAGATCTACTTTGGAAGAGAGCCGGAATTGCTGGAACGCAAGGTCATTTACTCTTACATTGCCCTGGGCGGATTCTTGTGGGCGCTGTGGGCGGTGTACAAAGCATCTCTCGGAGAGGAGTTTGGGGAGTATACACTCATCATGTATCGGTACGCGAAGAAATATTATAAGAAAGTATGTTTGTTGTAAGAAAAATGTTACCATTTTCCATTGGCTCCATGCTATAATCAGAATATATGAGATTAGGAGGACGGTATGAAATATACAAAGCGATTTACGGCAGCCGCCATGGCGGGGCTGATTGGTGCCATGACCCTGGTTTCCGGCGTGACCGCCTACGCCGCTACCGGCTGGCAACAGAACGGCAGCACTTATTACTATTATGACGCAAATGGGGAATTGCACAAGGGCTGGCTCAACACAGAGAACGGCTATTACTATCTGAATTTATCCACCGGTAAGATGACCGTTGGCTGGGAGAAGATCAACAACAAGTGGTACTACTTCCAGGGCAACGGCGTGATGGCGACCGGCTGGGTGAAAGATAATGGCAAGTATTACTATATGCTGACCGATGGCACCATGCACACTGGCTGGGTGAGCATTGACGGTGTCTACTACTACTTAGGGGACAGCGGCGCCATGGCAACCGGCTGGGTGAATATGGACAATGGCTGGTATTACTTCGACCCGAACGATGGCAAGTGCACGGTAAACAGCGCGCGGGAGATCAAGGACAGCTGGTACATGTTCGGCAGCGACGGCAAGATGGTAACCGGATGGCAGCAGGTGGATGGCGGTTACTATTATTTCCACACCGACGGCAGGATGCTCACCGGATGGCTCAGCGACGGCACCAACAGCTACTATATGGATCCGGCCAATGGCCGCATGTCTACCGGGTGGAAGCAGATTGAGAATTCCTATTATTATTTCAACAATTCCGGCCACAAGCTTACCGGCTGGGTCCAGATTGACGGAACCTATTATTACCTGAACCCATCTGACAAGGGGCGCATGGCGGCAAACACCACGTTGAAGATTGACGGAGTTTCCTATACCTTTGCGGCGAATGGTGCCTGCACCACCAGCAATGGGAATGCCCTAAACGTAAGCAACAATAACAATACGAATTCCAGCACTGTTCCGGGAAACAACACTTCCTCGGGCACGACTCCGGGCAGTACCAGTACCAGCAACAGCACTGCGCCCGGAAGCTTCAACTCAAACAGTAATAACAACAGTAACAATGAATATGTATCCACCGGCCCGGCTACCGGAAAAAGCAATCCAAGCTTCAATGGAAGCACGCCTTCCGGTGGCAACAGCCAGAGTAATTCCAGCAGCAGTTCCAATTACGTCAATGGGCTGCTGAAGGCCGGACTGACCTCTGGTCCAAGACCGTAGGCAATGTAACAAAACAGATTGTAAGCACAAAATATCCCGCATCCGACTGAGATGATTCATCGGATGCGGGATATTTATTTGCAAAAATTCAGTTTTATGAGAAGAACAGTCTGTTCACGGCACTGAAGATACCGCGGATGGAAGACCGGGTGATGTTGGAGCTTACGCCGACACCGTAGGTCACCTTGCCGCTGTCCTTGTCCATTAAGTGGATGTAGGATGCTGCCTGTGCGTTGGAACCGGAGTTCAGAGCGTGCTCGTTGTAGTCCAGAACCTTGATCTGGACGCCGAGTGCTTCTTCCAGGCCGCGCTGTACCGCATCGATCGGGCCGTTGCCGACGCCCTCGAAGGTTTTCTCCATGCCGTGATCGGTATAGGTAACCTTGGCAAGGGTTGCAAACTCGCCGTCTGCAGACTCGGTATCGGTGATCTGGCACTTGCGGAAGTGGATCGGCTCTTTCTTGTCCAGGTAGCTCTTGCGGAACTCTTCCATGATCTGCTCCGGAGCAACCTCACCCTGCTGCTCGGAGATTTTCTGGATGACATCCGCGAATTCTTTGTGCATGCCCTTCGGCAGCTTGAAGCCGTAGAAGGTATCCATAACGAAGGCTACGCCGCCCTTGCCGGACTGGCTGTTGATGCGGACGATCGGCTCGTACTGTCTGCCGATGTCGGACGGATCGATCGGAAGGTACGGAACCTCCCAGTACTGGCTGTTTCTCTCATGGAGAGCCTGTAAGCCTTTGTTGATGGCATCCTGATGAGAGCCGGAGAATGCAGTGAATACCAGCTTTCCTGCGTACGGATGACGCGGGTCAATGGTCATCTTGGTGCAGCGCTCGTATACTTCCGCGATCTCACGGACGTTCTCAATGTCCAGCTTCGGGTCGATGCCCTGGGAGAACATATTGTAGGCGATGTTTAAGATATCTACATTACCGGTACGCTCACCGTTGCCGAACAGGGTTCCCTCGACACGATCTGCGCCTGCAAGGAGTGCCAGCTCGGTGGCTGCCACGCCGGTACCGCGGTCATTGTGCGGATGTACGCTTAAGATGATGCTCTCACGGTTCTTGAAGTGCTTGTGCATCCACTCGATCTGGTCTGCGTATACGTTCGGAGTGTTCATCTCCACGGTAGATGGCAGGTTAAAGATGATCGGCTTCTCCGGAGTTGCCTCGCCCCAGGTATCCTGAACAGCGGTGCAGACCTCCAGTGCATACTCAAGCTCGGTGCCGGTAAAGCTCTCCGGAGAGTACTCTAACATTAAATCGCCATCGTAGTCTTTTGCGTATTTCTTGACTAACTCGGTTCCTTCGATTGCGATCTGCTTGATCTCTTCCTTATTTTTGTGGAAGACTACGTCACGCTGTAAGGTAGAGGTGGAGTTGTAGATATGAACTACTACCTTCTTGATGCCCTGGATTGCCTCAAAGGTTCTCTTGATCAGGTGCTCACGGCACTGTACCAGAACCTGTACACGGACATCGTCCGGGATAAGCTTGCGCTCTACTAACTGTCTTAAGAAGTCGTATTCGATCTGGGATGCTGCCGGGAAACCGATCTCGATTTCCTTAAAGCCCAGCTTTACTAACATGTTGAAGAACTCAATCTTCTCTTCTACTACCATCGGCTCTACCAGTGCCTGGTTGCCGTCACGTAAGTCTACGCTGCACCAGATCGGTGCTTTCTCAATTTCCTTGTTTGGCCACTCGCGCTCCGGGTAATGGATGACTGGGTTTCTTTTGTATTTCTTGATATTTAACATAATGCTTTTCCTCCAATTTGTTCGTTGTCCGAGGACAGCTGCTTTCGTTTCATGCTATCCTTGCTTTTATAGGTTGCTTCTTTACGGTTTGTACTTATTTCCGGCTGCTGCCTTTTGCCTTGATATATGACAGTTCCGGTAATGATCCTCACTCAGCCCATAACGGGCAGTCGCTCGATCACGCCGTAGAAGCGGACAATGAACAATACTGATCCTACTGATTCAGCCCCATCTTTCATCATTCCTTTTTCTGAAAAATTTGATACGTTAATCCATATAATAGCATATTTTTCCAGATGTGACAAGAACCCATCTACAGCCGAAACTTTATTCAAATCAATTTGATTCAAATCGATTTAAACAAAAACGCATGAAATTCGTTAAACATTGTTCATGAATTCCATGCGTTCTTCTTTTGTAATTTCTGTTTCTTACAGCACGTGTCCCTGTGCCTTCATAACTTCGATCACCTGGTCTACCAGCATCTCGCACTGTTCGGTGGTCGGCGCTTCTACCATGACGCGCACCACCGGCTCCGTGCCGGACTGACGGAGCAGGATGCGGCCGTCTGCGCCCAGAGTCTCGGTGACCTTTGCCACCTCTGCCTGGACTGCCGGATCATCCTGTGCTTCCTTTTTATCTTTGACGCGGACATTTTTCAGTACCTGCGGCAAGATCTCCACCTCAGATGCCAGCTTGCCCAGGGTCTCTTTCTTCTCCAGCATCACTTCCATAACCTTTAAGGAGGTCAGGATGCCATCACCGGTGGTGGCGTGCTTACTGAAGATGATGTGGCCGGACTGCTCACCGCCCAGACAGTTGCCGTACTGGGACATGTTCTCGTACACGTATTTGTCACCGACTGCGGTCTTCTCGTAGGAGATGCCTTCCCGGTCAAATGCCTTGTAAAGGCCGAAGTTGGACATGATGGTGGTAACTACCGTGTTGTTGCGCAGGGTACCAATCTCCTTCATGTACTTGCCGCAGATGTAGAGGATCAGATCACCGTCTACCACGCTGCCGTTCTCATCTACCGCGATGCAGCGGTCTGCGTCGCCATCGTAAGCAAAGCCTACGTCACAGCCAGTCTCTTTCACATAGTCCTGGAGTACATGGATGTGGGTGGAGCCGCAGTCGGTGTTGATGTTCAAGCCGTTCGGATGGTTGTTGATGACATGGGTCTCTGCTCCCAGAGCATCGAACACGTTCTTCGCAATGGCAGATGCGCTGCCGTTTGCGCAGTCCAGAGCCACTTTTTTGCCCTTGAAGGAACGGGTGGCAATGGAGATCAGGTACCCGATATAGCGGTTTCTGCCTGCAGCATAATCGGTGGTGCGGCCGATGGCATCCTTTAAGGCAAACGGAATCTCTTCCATCTCCCCGTCTAAGTAGCGCTCGATTTCTACGATAACGTCCTCTTCCAGCTTCTCGCCCTTGCCGTTGATGACCTTGATGCCGTTGTCATAGTATGGGTTGTGGCTGGCAGAGATCATGATGCCGCAGTCGAACTCTTCCGTGCGTACCACATAGGATACGCTTGGGGTGGTGGTGACATGAAGCAGATAAACATCCGCGCCAGAAGCGGTGAGACCTGCTACCAGGGAGTACTCAAACATGTAGCTGCTTCGTCTGGTATCCTTTCCGATGGCTACGCGGCAGCGGCCCTCCGGATTGTCTGCGGTCTTTTTCGCGCGCTGTCCATAATACCAGCCCAGGAAACGGCCTACCTTGTAGGCATGCTCTACCGTTAAATTGACATTTGCTTCCCCGCGGAAGCCATCAGTTCCAAAATATTTTCCCATAATTTTAATCTCCTCATTTTGGCTTAAACCGGAAATTCCCGGCAGGCACACCTGCGCCGCCGGGAACCTTTTGTATTTTAATATTCGATTTCTTTTAAGAAGCGGCCCAGCGCGTCCTGCCATGCCGGAAGGCGCTCAAATCCGTTCTCGCTGAGTTTGTCTTTATTCAAACGGCTGTTGGACGGACGGGTTGCCTTGGCCGGAAACGCGTCACTGCTGACCGGGGTGACCGGCACATCCATGCCTGCCTGGCGGAAAATCTCTTTTGCGAACTCGTACCAGCTGCACAGACCCTCGTTGGTGGCATGATAACGGCCGTACTTGTCGGTCTGGATCATGTCGACCAGAAGTCTTGCCAGGTCGTAGGTGTAGGTCGGGGAACCAATCTGGTCATCTACCACGCTGACTGCCCCGCGCTCTTTGCCAAGGCGCAGCATAGTCTTAATAAAGTTCTTTCCTGCCACGCCGAATACCCAGGCAATTCGTACGATAAAGTATTTGTCGGACAACTCTTCTACTGCCAGCTCTCCCTCGTACTTGGTCTGACCGTATACATTTAACGGATGACGCTCGTCGTCCGGCTCCCACGGGCGGGTGCCCTGGCCGTCAAACACATAGTCTGTGCTGATGTACATAAGCTTCGTATCTGCCTCTTTGCAGGCCTGTGCCACGTTGCGCGTGCCCTCGCCATTGATGCGGCGGCAAAGGTCTGCGTTATCCTCAGCTGCGTCTACTGCAGTATATGCGGCACAGTGGATGACTGCGTCTGCGCCGGAATGTTTAATGACACGGCGGCAGGCTTCCGCGTCGGTGATGTCCATTTCCTGGACATCTACGCCGATGCCCTCGATGCCGCGTTTTTCCAGTTCATTCATCAGGTCAGTTCCAAGCTGGCCTTTTGCTCCTGTTACCAGAACCTTCATGCTGTTTCCTCTTTCTGTTTCACAGTTTTTCAATGACGGTTTCGCAGGCTTACACTTCCTCGCGGTTTCCGTACATTTTCTCGTAATAATTCTGATACTCGCCGGAGATGATGGTCTCCCACCACTCACGGTTCTCCAGATACCATTTGATGGTCTTCTTGATGCCGTCCGCGAATTTGGTCTCCGGCAGCCAGCCCAGCTCGTTGTGGATCTTGGTCGGGTCGATGGCGTAACGCATGTCGTGGCCCTTGCGGTCGGTAACATGGGTGATCAGGCTTTCCGGCTTGCCCAGCTCCTTACAGATGAGCTTGACGATATCGATGTTCTTCATCTCGTTGTGGCCGCCGATGTTGTAAACCTCACCGACACGGCCCTTGTGGATGATCAGGTCGATGGCCTTGCAGTGGTCCTCTACATACAGCCAGTCGCGGACATTTAAGCCCTCGCCGTACACCGGAAGCGGCTTGTCTGCCAGCGCGTTTGCGATCATAAGCGGGATCAGCTTCTCCGGGAAGTGGTACGGACCGTAGTTGTTGGAACAGCGGCTGATGGTGACCGGCAGACCGTAGGTTCTGTGGTATGCCTGCACCAGGAGATCAGCGCCTGCCTTGGAGGAGCTGTAGGGGCTGCTGGTATGGATCGGAGTCTCCTCGGTGAAGAAGAGGTCCGGGCGGTCTAACGGAAGGTCTCCGTATACTTCATCGGTAGATACCTGATGGTAACGTTTGATGCCGTACTTACGGCAGGCATCCATCATCACTGCGGTACCCTTGATGTTGGTATCCAGGAAGATCTCCGGATTCTCGATGGAGCGGTCTACGTGGCTCTCTGCTGCGAAGTTTACCACGATATCCGGGTGCTCCTCCTCAAAGAGCTTGTAGATGGCTTCGCGGTCGCAGATGTTGATCTTGCAGAAGCGGAAGTTTGGGTTCTTTAATGCCTCTTCCAGGGTGGATAAATTGCCTGCGTAGGTCAGGCAGTCCACGCACACGATCCGGTAATCCGGATACTTGTTTAACATATGGTAAACGAAGTTGGAGCCGATGAAACCGGCGCCGCCTGTTACGATGATAGTCATGGTCTGTTCCTCTTTTCTTTTTACTTCATGTCGTTGCCGTGCAGCTTGTCGATGTATTTGCCGTCCAGAACATCTTTTAAGTAGCGGCCGTACTGGTTCTTCTTTAACTCCTCATAGGTCTCCAGAACCTGCTCCTTCGTGATCCAGCCGTTTAAGTAGGCAATCTCCTCCAGACATGCGATTTTGCGGTGCTGATGGGTCTCTACGGTCTTTACAAAGTTGGTGGCCTCCACCAGGGACTCATGGGTTCCGGTATCAAGCCAGGTAAAGCCCTGGCCCAGGAGCGTTACGTCCAGCTCGCCGTTTTCCAGGTAAATACGGTTTAAATCCGTGATCTCCAGCTCTCCGCGGGCAGACGGTTTTAAGCTCTTGGCATACTCGACCACGCGGTTGTCGTAGAAGTACAGACCGGTCACGCAGTAGTTTGACTTCGGATGCTCCGGCTTCTCCTCGATGGAAACGGCCTTGCCCTGATCGTCGAATTCTACGATACCGAAGCGCTCCGGATCGTCTACGTAATAGCCGAATACGGTTGCGCCCTTTTCCTTGGCAGCTGCCGCGCGCAGGCGCTTCTTTAAGCCCTGGCCGTGGAAGATGTTGTCGCCCAGTACCATGGCAACCGGCTCTCCGCCGATGAACTCCTCGCCGATGATAAAGGCCTGTGCCAGTCCGTCCGGGCTCGGCTGTACCGCATAGGACAGCTCCACGCCAAACTGATGGCCGTCTCCCAGAAGCGCCTCAAATCGCGGCGTGTCTACCGGAGTAGAGATGATCAGGATCTCCCGGATGCCGGCGTTCATAAGAACGGACAGCGGATAGTAGATCATAGGCTTATCATAAATCGGAAGCAACTGCTTGGATGTTACCTTTGTCAGCGGATACAGACGGGTGCCTGAGCCGCCTGCCAGAATGATACCTTTCATAGTTTTCTCCTTTTAAAATCATAAAATACCGCCCGGGTCTCTTTTGTACAAACGGACAGTTTAAGCTAGTTTGTACTATACCACAGATGCGCCGATATTGCAATCTGGGGCCGGTAAGAGACCGGGCGGGAATTCGAAATTTTTTATTAATTTGTCTGTACTGCCGCAGATGTCTCCGCAACAGCCGCACCTGCATCCGGCACATTTCTTCCGGTGGCCGGGAGGAAGTTTCCGTCTTCATCTACCTCTGCCGCAAACAGCAGGGTACGGGCATCATTTTTTTCATAGCTGCAGGTGATCAGGACAAACATGGAATCAAAGGGCTGCGTTGGAGCTTCTGCGAAGCTGCATGGTGCCAGACGCTCGCTGACCCATTTGTCAAAGGATGCCTGGGACTTGAAAGAGGTCTTGCGGACAATGCCGTTGGAGTCACTGTAGTAGCAGCCTAATGTCTTTAAATGGATGGTGCGCTCCGGGGTGTAGATTTCAAAGTACCGGTGGCTTTCAAAGAAAGCCTGATCCTTGAACTTTACCACATCCTTGAACATGGAGCCGTCCTTCATGTGGTGGCCGTAAATTGGGTTGTTCCAGCCGCTGAAGTCCGACTTGCTGTCGGCATCCAGGTAGATGGCGCCATACACGCTGTCTTTGCCCTCAAAATCCTTGTGGAGGTAATACTGGTTATCCGGGGACTGGACGATGGGATAATCGATCTTAGTGTCCGGCACACGGATCCAGCCGATGGTGTCCGGGTTCGTTTCCAGAAGCGGTGTAAAATCAATGGGTGAGACATATGGCGCCTCGGTCTCGGCTTCCGTCTCTTTCTCTGTTTCCGGCGGTTCGGTCTCCGTCTGCTTTGCCGCCTCAGCCAGGCTCTCCTCCAGCCGGCGCTGCGCGGCGGCGTCCCTCCAGTCCTTTACCAGGCTGAGAGCGCTGCCGATCATGATGACCAGAAGGACAGCAATGACAATGCGTCTGAGAAGGCCGTTTGAATTTCTGTTTTTATTCTCGTGTTCCATCATAAAATCCTCCATTTTGTAAAAAGCCAGATTTAATACCTTTGATTAAATCCAGCTTTTTTCAATCGTCCTGATGATTCCTACACTTCGTTCATCTTTGCCAGCTTTGCTGCCTGATCGGCCGCAATGCAGGCATCCAGGATTTCCTGGATATCACCATTCATGATCTTATCTAATTTGTAAAGGGTCAGGTTGATGCGATGGTCTGTCACACGGCCCTGCGGGAAGTTGTAGGTACGGATCTTCTCGGAGCGGTCACCGGTACCGATCTGGCTGCGGCGCTCTGCTGCCTCCGCGTTCTGCTTCTTCTCCAGCTCCAGATCATACAGCTTGGAACGCAGGAGGCGGAACGCCTTCTCCTTGTTCTGCAGCTGGGATTTCTCGGTCTGGCTGTAGATGACGATGCCGGTCGGAATATGGGTCAGACGTACCGCGGAGTCGGTGGTGTTGACACACTGTCCGCCGTTACCGGACGCACGCATAACATCGATACGGCAGTCGTTCATGTCGATCTGAACATCGACCTCTTCTGCCTCCGGCATCACTGCTACGGTTGCGGTGGAGGTGTGGATACGGCCGCCGGACTCGGTCTCCGGTACACGCTGTACGCGGTGTACGCCGGACTCGTACTTCATCTTGGAGTATGCGCCCTTACCGGTGATCATGGCCTGTACCTCTTTGAAACCTCCGATGCCGTTCTCACTTAAAGAGATGATCTCTACCTTCCAGTGCTGGCTCTCTGCGTAGTTTACGTACATACGGTAAAGCTCTGCCGCGAACAGGGCTGCCTCATCGCCGCCTGCACCTGCGCGGATCTCCAGGATGATATTCTTATCATCGTTCGGGTCTTTCGGCAGCAACAGGATCTTCAGTTCCTGCTCCAGCTCCTCCACGCGCTTCTTGGCATCGGAAAGTTCCTCTTTGGCAAGCTCGTGCATCTCCTCGTCGCTCTCCTCTTCCAGAAGTGCCAGGCTGTCTTCGATGTCCTGCTTTGCCTGCTTGTAAGCCTTGTACGCCTCTACTAACGGTGCCAGGTCAGCCTGCTCCTTCATGAGCTTGCGGAAACGGTCCTGGTTTTCGGTTACGTTCGGCTCGCCTAATTCCTGCATGATCTCCTCGTAATGGATGAGGATGTCATCTAATCTGTCAAACATGCGGTTCCTCCTATTATATATGTGTTCGTATCTGTTGGTTTCTTAATTTATATCAGCCCGGCCAGACGCCGCAGACCACTCGGTCCTTGCCCGGAAGGTCTTTTACGACTCTTACCTTATCAAAACCCGCTTCCCGCAAAAGCCCGCTCACGGCCTCGCCCTGGTCATACCCGATTTCCAGATAGATGGCTCCGCCCGGCTTTAACCAGGTTCCGGCTTCTTGGGCAATCTGCCGGTAGAATCTCAGGCCGTCTTCGGTGCCGTCCAGGGCCATCATAGGCTCGTGCTCCCGCACCTCCGGTTCCAGGGTGGCAATGACTGCCGTGGGAATGTAGGGCGGATTGGATGTGATGATGTCGAAGGTTCCGGCTTCGGTCCGGGGCAGGGCAGAGAACAGGTCGCCCTGGCGGAAGATGATTTTTTTCTGGTGTGTTTTCGCGTTCCGCTCTGCCACCTTCAATGCCTCCTCTGACAAATCTGTGGCCGTTACCGATTCGTAGCCGCCCTTCACCGCCAGGCTGATGGCAATACAGCCGGATCCGGTGCAGAGATCCAGAAGCTTCTTTTCTCTGCCCTGCTGCTCCTGCAGCACCAGCTCCACCAGTGTCTCGGTGTCCTGGCGCGGGATCAGCACGTGTTCATTTACATAAAATTCCAGTCCCATGAATTCCTGACTGCCCAAAATCTGCTGCAGCGGAATGCGGGAGGCGCGCTTTGCGATCATGCCGCGGTACGTCTGCATCTTTTCCTGTGTTTCCGCGTCACTTTCTGAAAGGGGACGCAGGCGGTCCATCAGGAAATGAACCAGATCCAGATGAAATACCTCGAAGAGAAGCAGCTTTGCGTCATTCTCCCCGTCGGTATCCCCCGCCTGTAAGAGGGCTGCGCTTCCTTCAGTCAGAAGGTCATAGAGTGTCATCTGGCTTCCTCCCGGCTGATGGCCTGGTCCTGTGCCGGACCGGAAACTGCGGCATCCGAACGGTCCTCCGGAATTTCCGTATCCGGAAAATTTTCCCTTAAGTATGCTTTCCAGTCAAACACCGCTTCCACCGCCGCAATGGCTACCTCGATCATGGAATTATCCGGCTCACTGGTAGTCAGGTTCTGCATCCACAGCCCCGGCTTACTGAGTAAATTGACAATCGGGTTGTCACTGCGGCCTGCCAGGCGCAGAAACTCGTAAGACACACCGGCAATGACCGGCACCAGAATGATGCGGCTTGCCATACGAAGCAGCACGTTGTCTACCCGCACCACCATAAAGAACAGAATGCTGATGAGCATGACAATGATGAGGAAGCTGGTGCCGCAGCGCTTGTGCTGCTTGGAGCTTTCCCGCACATGGTCCACCGTGAGGGTCATGCCATGCTCGATACAGTTGATGCATTTGTGTTCCGCGCCGTGATACATGAAGGTGCGGCGGATGTCTTCCATCCGGGAAATCAGTTTAATGTACGCGATAAAGATCGCGATGCGGATGACACCCTCTAAAATAGCCATGATGGTGTCGGAGTGGATGACCTGCTTACAGGCATTCGCAATAAGCAGCGGCAGCACCATAAAAATGCCAATGGCCATGACCACGGAAAACACCATGACAACCGCCATAAGCACCTGCTCCACTTTCTCCCCGAAGACCTTGTCCAGCCACAGCTCCAGCTTTCCTGGCTCGGAGTCTTCATCATCCTCGAAGAAGCTGGCAGAAAAGCTTAAGGTCCGCATGCCGAGGATCATGGAATCCGCAAAGCTGAAGACGCCCCGTACAAAGGGGAGTCCGCAGAATGGCACCTTTTCCGTCATGCTGACGTAGGTGTCCTTTTTGACCTCAATGCCGCCGTCCGGCCTGCGCACAGCCGTGGCATACTGGTCTTTATTTTTCATCATAATTCCTTCAATGACGGCCTGACCGCCGATACCGGAATATTTCATATGAGTGATATCTCCTTATAAAGAAAAATAAGGTTGAGCCAAAGTGTCTCCACTTGAGTCTCAACCTTACTTCGCTCTCGTTATGCTTACGCCTTAACGCCGTATTTCTTGTTGAACTTATCGATACGACCGCGTGCAGAAGCAGCTTTCTGCTGACCGGTGTAGAAAGAATGACACTTAGAGCAAACCTCTACGTGGATCTCTTCCTTGGTGGAACCGGTAACGAACTCGTTGCCGCAGTTGCAGGTAACCTTAGCCTGATAATAAGCTGGATGGATTCCTTCTCTCATGATTTTCACCTCTTCACTTTCTCAATTATATAGTACTGTGATCGTCTAACGGTCTCATTCGTACCGTTAAAATCACGCCACATCTATAAACAGCTCCATAATTGTATCATAGAACGATAGCCTTGGCAAGCATATTTTCTAAGGTTTTCAAAGATTTTTCATCAGAACATACGCCGTTTTTTCGCCACTTCCACAAACTCTCGGTTGGTGCGGGTCTGGGCGAACAGATCCAGGATGCGCTCCACGGAATCCTCCGGCTTCAGGCTGTTGGTTGCCTTGCGGACAATATCCACTGCCTCGGCCTCATCACGGCTGAGAAGCAGGTCATCGCGGCGGGTGCCGGACTTTAAGATGTCGATAGCCGGGAAGATACGTTTCTCGGAAAGCTTGCGGTCTAATACCAGCTCCATGTTACCAGTGCCCTTGAACTCCTCATAGATCACATCGTCCATGCGGCTTCCGGTATCCACCAGAGCTGTTGCCAGAATGGTCAGGCTGCCGCCCTCCCGCATGTTGCGGGCCGCGCCGAAAAACCGCTTTGGCATGTGCAGGGCCGCCGGATCCAGGCCGCCGGAAAGGGTACGTCCGCTCGGCGGAACCACCAGGTTGTAGGCCCGGGCCAGACGGGTGATGCTGTCTAAGAGAATGATGACATCTCTGCCATGCTCTACCAGACGCTTCGCGCGCTCGATGACCATCTCGGACACGCGTTTATGGCGCTCCGGCAGCTCATCGAAGGTAGAATAGATCACCTCGACATTGTTCCCTACTACGGACTCTTTGATATCGGTAACCTCCTCCGGGCGCTCATCGATCAGAAGGATGATCATGTGCATATCCGGATGATTGTTGGTGACTGCCTGAGCCACCTGCTTTAACAGGGTAGTCTTACCGGCCTTCGGCGGAGATACGATCATGCCTCGCTGGCCCTTACCGATTGGTGCCAGAAGATCCAGAACCCGCATGGCGGTGCTGCTCTTGCCCTGGGTCTCCATATGGAGGCGGCTGTTCGGGAAAATCGGGGTCAGATCCTCAAAATTCGGACGGCGTTCCAGCGCGCTGACCGGATAACCATTCACGTTTTTGATATATAAAAGAGCCGCGAACTTTTCATTGGAGGTCTTCACACGGCGGTTTCCATTGATGATATCACCAGTCTTTAAGTTGAAACGGCGGATCTGGGTCGGGGACACATACACGTCATTCTCTCCCGGAAGAAAGTTCTCACAGCGAATGAAACCAAAGCCGTCCGGCATCACTTCCAGGATGCCGCTTGCCGGTACACCACTGTCCATCTCTTCCTGGGATTTCTCAGCGACCTCGTCCCGATTATTCTGATATGCCGGCTGCTCATTATTCTGGTTCTGGCGGTTCTGGTAAGGCTGTTCCCCATTTTGGGCCTGGCGGTTCTGATAAGTCTGTTCGCCATTCTGATTCTGGCGGTTCTGGTAAGACTGCTGCTCCCCCTGCGCGTTATTATTCCGTCTTGCCGCGGCAGGCCGGCCATTCTGTCCACGGTTCTGGTAGGAAGTGCGGGTCGGCTGGGAATTCTCCGGCACTGCCGTCTCATGACCGATATTTTCCTCTGCTGCATTGCAAAGCGCTTCGATCAGTTCTGCTTTTCTCAGGGCGGTTGCCCCCTTAATTCCCTGCTTCTTCGCCATTTCCTTTAATACAGCTACAGGTAATGTCTGCAATTTTTCTCTCATATATGTTCTCCATTCTAAACTTGTTCAAGTGGGTGGGATAATAATGATAGATATGGTTTTCACCATGTGATTAATTAACTTCCGAATGATGCGGGAGCTGCAGTCCGCAGCCCCCACGCATGATTTTATTATAATGGAATTCCCGAAAAAAGAAAAGATTTATTTTACCTGGATTCGCTGTCATCCCTTACCGATTCCCGCAAAAAGCGCATATGTTCGCCAATTTTCGACTCATAGCCGTTTTCGGACGGATGGTAAAATACCTGTTCTTCCATTCCATCCGGCAGATACTGCTGTTTTACGTAATGATTCGGATAGTTGTGAGCGTATTTGTATCCGATTCCGTGTCCCAGTTTTGCGGAGCCACCATAATGGGAGTCCTGCAGATGCGCCGGAACCGGCATGGAACGCTGACTTTTCACGGCATCCATTGCCTCGAACACGGCATTGCACGCGGAATTGGATTTCGGTGCTGTTGCCACATAGAGGACCGCCTGGGAAAGAATGATCTGGGCCTCCGGCATACCAATGCGCTCCACCGCCTGTGCCGCGCTGACGGCCACGGTAAGTGCCTGCGGATCCGCGTTTCCCACATCCTCTGCCGCGCAGATCATGATCCGGCGGGCAATGAACTTGATGTCCTCTCCGGCGTAAAGCATGCGTGCCAGGTAGTAAACCGCCGCATCCGGGTCCGATCCGCGCATGCTCTTGATGAACGCTGAGATGGTATCGTAATGGTTATCTCCATCTTTATCGTAGCGGACCGCGCGTTTCTGAATGCACTCCTGGGCCACCTCCAGCGTAATGTGGATCAGGCCGTCTGCCTGGTCACGCTCCGTGGTAAGAACGCCCAGTTCCACGGCATTTAAGGCCGCGCGGGCATCTCCGCCAGATACATCCGCGAGGAAATCTGCCGCTTCGTCATCGATCACCGCATGATAACTTCCCATGCCCTTTTTCTCATCCCTCACCGCCCGCAGGATCAATTCTTTTACATCTTCCTTCTCCAGTGCCTTCAGTTCAAAGATCCGGGAGCGTGAAAGAAGCGCGCCATTTACCTCAAAGTAGGGATTCTCCGTGGTCGCGCCAATGAGAATCAGGGTTCCATCCTCCACATAAGGAAGCAGATAATCCTGCTGGCTTTTATTGAAGCGGTGGATCTCATCTACAAACAGGATGGTCTTTTTTCCGTACATGCCCAGGGCATCCTTCGCCTCCTTCACCACATCCTCCATGTCCTTCTTCCCCGCCACGGTTGCGTTGATCTGGCGGAAGCTGGCACTGGTGGTGTTGGCAATCACCTTGGCCAGCGTGGTTTTTCCGGTTCCCGGCGGGCCATAAAAGATGATGGAACCAAGCTGGTCCGCCTTGATGGCGCGGTAAAGCAGCTTGTCCTTTCCGATGATGTGCTTCTGCCCTACCACCTCGTCCAGCGTGGTGGGGCGCATACGGGACGCCAGGGGCGATTCCTGCTCCTGGGTGCTCGCTCTCATATAGTCAAACAGATCCATGTATCTTGTTTCCTCCTCTTGCCGCAGCTTTCCGGACGTCTGGCCGCAAACTGCAGCGTATGCTTTTTTCCAGTATAATCCGCGCGGATTCCTGCGTCAACCAGGATTCGCGGCGGTAATCCGGCCAGCTCCGCAGTGGCTGTTTTGTCTGCTCAGCCGGATCAGCTGCCCGCCTGCATTATCCGGACAGTGCCAGACACTCTGCCCTGCTTCAGTCCACCAGCAGTTCTTCCACGGTCACAAATTCATAACCCTGCTTCTGCAGGTCATCTACGATCCGCAAAGCCGCCTCCACGGAGGTTGGGAAGATATCATGCATCAGGATGATGTCACCATTCTTCACATCTTTCTCCACCCTCCGTACAATCTGCTCTGTGTTCTGCAGCTTCCAGTCCAGGGAATCCACATTCCACAGCACTGTAGTCAGATTCACCCGGCACTCCAGCTGTTCATTCCAGGCACCGTAGGGCGGACGCAGATACTCCGGCCGTCTGCCGGTGATGTCCTGAATAAGCGTCTCCGTCTGTTCGATTTCCGCGCAGGCCTGCTCTGCCTCTTCCTTTGTCATCTGGATGTGGCGGTAGCTGTGATTGCCGATAAGGTGTCCCTCCTCCTGCATCCGCTGTACCAGTAATTCTTTTCCGGCAATATTTTCTCCCATGAGGAAAAATGTGGCTTTCACGCCGCGCTGCTTCAGTCCGTCTAGCAGGGCAGGCGTGCAGGTCTGATGGGGGCCGTCATCGAAGGTGAGGGCAACCTGGCGAGGCTGGGCGGTGGATGCTTGAATGGTGGATGACTGGAAGGTACCGGACTGGTGCCGCGCAATCGCAAAAACCGTGCCGGCCAGGGCTCCATCTGCCAGAAGCACCAAAAACAGCAGCAGACTCATTGCCGGCAGCTTCCATTTTCTTTTGCTCACAGCAGTACCCTCCACGCCCTCTTTTCCCTATTATTTATATCAGAATTTCCCTGCGGATATGCTTGCGTTTTTCCTCCATGTGCGCTACAATAGTCATGTCAAATATTTTGAAGTATTTGAAATATACTTCATTAATTCCGATATTAGAAAGTATTTCATGGAAATTAGAAACCTGATTACATTTACCAAAGTAGCTGAGACCCAGAGTCTCTCCAAGGCTGCAAAAGCGCTGGGTTACGCCCAGTCTACTGTTACCATGCAGATGCAGCAGCTGGAGCAGGAACTCGGAGCGCAGCTCTATGAGCGTGTGGGTAAACAGATCCGTATCACACAGATCGGGCAGGAATTCTTATCCTACGCAGGCGCCATCGTCCGTATGTCGGAAGATGCCCTGATGGTTGGCAGACAGAAGGAGGCCGCTGTAAGCGGTTCTCTGCGTCTTGGCATATTAAGCCCGCTGTCCCCGGCTGTTGGCAGCGCCATTGCGCGCTACCTGCAAAGCTATCCCCAGGTTGACCTGGAGGTGCAGACCGTACAGAATCCGGACGATCTGCTTTCCCGTCTGCGGCATAACGAGATTGACCTCGCCCTGACGCTGGACACGCTTTACACCGATGCCGATCTGCTCCATGCTTTGGAAGATCAGCCGGTTCCGGTTCACTATTACACAAACAAAGCACATCCTCTGACCAGCCATGCAGGACCGGGCGCAGAAGATGTTTCCCATTATCCGATCATCCGCACCAGCTGTTACAATTCCAGGGCGAACGTTTCTGCTTCCAGGCAGCTGTATATTGCGGATCCGGGATTAGCGCTTTCCATTGCAGCCAGCGCGGATCCACAAAGTGGTTCCTCTGTTATTGTTCCGGTTCCGGATCTGATTGCGCAGAATCATCCGCTCTTTCAAAATCTGGCCCGGCTGAACTGCGAATGCGACATTCCATCACTCTGGCTGCAGACGCTTTACCACCGGAACAAATGGCTCACCGGAGCCATGAAGGCCTGGCTTTCTGATAGCCAGAAGCTTTCCTTTTCCCTTTGACAACTTTTCCATTTTTTGTTTTGGCATAGCGTGCGTGGCCGGCCACTTTCCCCGGTCACGCACCCATCACACAAGCTTTAAAACTCCTGCCTGTGAACTGCAATCACCCACTGCTTCAGTATCTAAAGAAATGCCGAAATTGCTTGACAGAAAAGGGGTTGGGTGGTAAACTCACAGTGTATTTTGATATGAGCTTTTGATTCACATATTTTTGTAAGTCAAGAAGTACATTCCAGATTTACAAAAATATGTGATTTTTGTTTCATACGAAAATACAAATTTTATTTTTTTATAGGAGGTACCACAATGAATAACGGTACAGTTAAATGGTTCAACGCAACTAAGGGTTATGGCTTCATCACCAACGATGAGACTGGCGAGGAAGTATTCGTACACTTCTCCGGTATCGTAGCTGACGGCTACAAGACCTTAGAGGATGGCCAGAAAGTTACCTTCGATACCGCTGAGGGCAACCGTGGTCTGCAGGCTGTTAACGTTCACGTTGTAGCTTAATTTACCACCTGAAAATAGGATACCCGGAAATCCGCAAGGGCTTCCGGGTATTTTTTTGCATATTTTTTGTATAACAGAAAAACCCCGGAATTCCTTGCGGATCCCGGGGTTTTAAGCTCTAGTTGAGTTTTAATTACTTCAGGGTAACTTTTGCGCCCTCAGCCTCAAGTTTAGCCTTGATGTCCTCAGCCTCTTCCTTAGAAGCGCCCTCTTTCAGGACCTTCGGAGCACCGTCAACTACGTCCTTAGCCTCTTTCAGACCAAGACCGGTAGCTTCACGTACAACCTTGATAACTTTAACCTTGTTCGGGCCAACCTCGGTCAGCTCTACGTCGAACTCAGTCTTCTCCTCAGCTGCCTCGCCTGCGCCTGCTGCTGCTGCAA
>ERZ837487.1563-NODE-1563-length-26945-cov-18.389327_pt1 | contig 26945 bp, 25 predicted proteins | sample MGYA00519911_ERZ837487 | MGnify/ENA primary metagenome ERZ837487 (study PRJEB31850, sample SAMEA3708818) | human gut metagenome | biome: human gut; feature: human-associated habitat; material: faeces | place: China | collected 2014 ... | reverse complement strand
AAAAAGCAGACAGCTTTGCCGTCTGCTTCATCAACCTGTTCGTGGGCGGTCTGGCGCTGTTCGTGCTGGGTGCGGTCATGGGCGGCAGGCTCCATGTGCAGAGCGCACTGGCGGTGGTGGTCATGCTATATCTGGCCTTCATCTGCGGGGCAGGCTATGTGCTGTGGGCCCTGCTGATGAAAAACAACCCGGTCAGCCGCATCGCCATCTTTGGCTTCGTGAACCCGGTGGTCAACGTGCTGCTGAGCGCCGTGCTCAACGGCGAACCGCTGCTGCGCTGGCAGTATCTGGCGGCGCTGGTGTTCGTCTGCGTGGGCATCTGGCTGGTAAACAAAGCCCCCGCCAAAAAGGAGAAGGTATGACCGGCCCCATTTTTGACACCCATGCGCATTACAGCGCCCGCGCCTTTGACGCCGACCGCTTCGCCCTGCTGGACAGCCTGCCCGGCAAGGGCGTGGTGGGCGTGTGCGAACAGGCCACCCACTCCGGGGACGCACCCCGGGTGCTGGAACTGGCGCACCGCTATCCGTGGGTGGTGGCTGCTATCGGCATCCACCCGGAAAGCCTGCTGCCTGCCGCCGACTGCGGCGAGGACGGCCCGGCACCCACAGTGTCTGTCTATGGCGGCGACTGGGCCGCCGAGATGAAAGCCCTTGCCCCGTACTACGACGACCCGAAGGTGGTGGCCGTGGGCGAATGCGGGCTGGACTACCACTGGCCGGTGCCGAAGGATGCACAGCTGGCGCTGTTTGAAGCTGAGATCCGGCTGGCGCTGGAACTGGACAAACCCATCATCGTGCACGACCGCAACGCTCACGCCGATGTTTACGCCCTGTTGAAAAAATACCAGCCGAAGGGCATCGTCCACTGCTATTCCGGCAGTGCAGACGACGCGGTATGGCTGGCAAAGCAGGGATTATCCATCGGATTCGGCGGAGCATGCACCTTCAAGGGTGCCAAGCGGGCGGCAAAAGCCATTGCCGCCCTGCCGCTGGAATCTATCGTATTGGAAACCGACTGCCCCTACATGGCACCGGAACCGGTGCGCGGCACCCGCTGCGACAGCTCCCTCATCCGGTATGTGGGCGAGTACATTGCCCAGCAGAAAGGCATCCCCGCGGAAGAAGTATTCCGCACTACAGCCGAAAGCGCCCGCCGGGTGTATGGGCTGTAACTCCCGCAAGATGCAGGGTCTTCGCCCTGTTTCTGTATAGATCAAGTGTAAAAATCCACACTGTTATAAGGAGATTTCTATCATGAAAGCACGCATCCCCAAACACCGCGAGTTCATCATCAACTTCCCCGACAGCATCGACAACGCCAAGGCCAACGAGGGCTGGGCAAAGCTGCAGCAGATCGTGGAAGACTACAAGAAGACCCACAACGGCGCTTCCGTCTACGCTCCCACCTTCATCGAGGACTGTGAGCCTGAGGTGAAAAAGCTGCAGGAAGAGTACGGCTTCGAGTACACTGTCGAGTACGTTCAGTAATTTTTGACCTGTTTATCGCAAGACTGGAAATCAGCTCCACTGAAACAGCATGTCTGCGATATGCAAACCAACGTTGTTGCTGTTGCATTTAAAAAACTGGTTTACTATAAAACGGCTCTGCACCCATCCGGTGCAGAGCCGTTTTTGCTGTCAGACCTTCTCTGCCTGACCCATCAGTTCAATAAAGGTCTGCGTATACCTGGGCAGATAGTTCCCGGCGCGCCACGCCGCCACTGATTCCAGCGGCAGGGTGCAGTCCCGCAGAGGGACAGCGCTGAAATCCGTGTCCAGATGCAGGTTCCGCAGCAGTTCCCCGCTCATGAAGGCCACCCCGTAGCCGTTGGCTGCCAGCGCGGCCGCCGCCCGGATGTTGCTGCTTTCCAGAACTTCCTGTGCCTTCAGCCCCCGGTTCTGCAATTCCTGCAGGATATACTGTCCCTGACGCTGGGTGCGGTTCTGCAGCAGAAGGGTCTGCCCTTCCAGCCATTCCCACGCAAAGCTGCCCTCGGCCAACGCCTTTTCCTCCAGCGGATGCCCTTTGGCGATCAGCGCATACATCCGGTCACGGTTCAGGGTGCGGTAGTTCAGCGCGTCCGACCGGAAGAAGCACATATAAAAGGCGAGGTCGATCTCGCCTTCCAGCAGTTTCCGGTCCAGCTCTGCGCTGGGCGCTTCCAGAATGCGGAACTGCACCTGCGGATACTGCCTGCGGAACTCCGGCAGCACCCGGGGCAGCGCAAAGCTGCACCGGAACGGCGGCATCCCCACCCGCAGCACACCCACGTTTGCCCGCAGGATGTCGGTCATCTCCGCGTCCAGCTCCCGTTTCTGGTTCAGCAGCTTTTCGGCGTGGGCAAGGTAGCGCTGGCCCGCATAGGTCAGCTCCAACCTGCGCCCGGCGCGCTGGAACAGTACAAGGCCCAGCTCATCTTCCAGTTTCTGCAGAAACTTGGAGAGGGTGGGCTGGCTGACATAAAGCTGCCGGGCGGCGTGGGTGATGTTGCCGCAGCGGGCAATGGCTGTAAAATATTCCAGATCCCTGAAGTCCATGCGCGGCACCTCCTGTTTTCTTCAGTGTAGCACATTTCCATGCACAAAAGCTATGGCATTTATAATAAAAATGAATTTTATGAATTGTGAAAAATATGTTATACTTTGACTCGTGAATTTCGTCACAAAGTTTTTGACAACCCGACGAAGAAAAAACAGGAGGTAAACCATGAAGAAGAAAGGTATCCTGCACCGGGCCGGCACTGCGCTGCTGGCCGGTGCACTGGCTCTGAGCCTTGCCGCTTGCGGCGGTGCCGCCAGCAGCACATCTGCTGCCAGTGCCGACGGCAAAGTTACAGGCACCGGCTCCGCAAAGGGCATGGAGGGCGATGTCGTGGTCGAAGTGACCGCTGACGCCACCACCCTCTACTCCATCACCGTCACCGAGCAGAACGAGACCCAGGGCATCGGCACTGTGGCCTGCGAACAGCTGCCCGACGCCATGGTGGCGGCCAACAGCTACAATGTGGACGGCATTGCGGGCGCTACCGTCACCAGCAACGCCCTGAAAGAGGCTGTGCAGGCCGCTCTTGAGAGCGCCGGTCTGGACGCTTCCGCCTTTGCCGAGGCCAAGTCTGCCGACAGCAGCGTGGAAAAGACCGCTGAAACGCTGGACTGCGATGTGGTCATCGTGGGCGCAGGCGGTGCCGGTCTGACCGCAGCCGCACAGGCTGCCGAGGACGGTGCAAAAGTCATCGTGGTCGAAAAGATGCCCATCGTGGGCGGCAACAGCCTGAAGGCCACCGGCGGCATGAACGCAGCCGGCACCCAGTATCAGGAAGCCCTCGGCATCACCGACAGCGGCGTTAACGAGTTTATCGAGGACACCATGAACGGCGGCCATCAGATCAACGACCGCAGCCTTGTGACCGAGATGGCTGAGCAGAGCTCCGACGCCATCGACTGGCTCACCTCCATCGGTGCCCCGCTGCCCAAGGTGGCAGCCACCGGCGGCACCACCCACAAGTACCTGCACGAGCCTGAGGACGGCAGCGCCGTAGGCAGCTATCTGGTGGACAAACTGAATGCACAGGCCGAAAAGCTGGGCGTGCAGATCCTGCTGAACACCACCGCCACCGAGATCCTCACCGACAACGGCGCAGCCGTGGGCATCAAGGCTGACAGTGCCGAGCACGACTACACCATCAATGCCAAGAGCGTGATCATTGCCGCCGGCGGTTTCGGCGCAAACTTTGACCTGATGGCCAGCTTCAACCCGGCTCTGGCCAACGCCGTTACCACCAACCACGCCGGTGCTACCGGCGACGGTATCCTGATGGCCGAGGCCATCGGTGCCGATACTGTGGACATGGACCAGATCCAGCTGCACCCCACCGTGTATCAGGAGAACGGCCTGCTGGTCTCCGAGAGCGTGCGCAGCATGGGCGGCATTCTGGTGAACGCCGAGGGCAAGCGTTTCTGCAACGATATGTCCACCCGCGACGCAGTTTCCAATGCCGAGCTGGAGCAGCCGGGCGCTTACGCCTACATCATCTTTGACCAGCGCATCGTGAATGACCTGAAGTCCTGCGAAAAGTACATCAAGAACGGCCTGACCGTTTCGTCCGACAGCTACGAAGGTCTGGCCAAGGAGATGGGGCTGGAGGGCGAAGCCGCTTCCAACTTCGTGGAGACCATGAACACCTGGAACGCTTCCGTCGCTGCCGGTGAGGACGCCGAGTTCGGCCGCAGCAACGGCATGGATGGCGACCTGTCCACCGCACCCTACTACGCCATCAAGATCGCGCCGGGCATCCACCACACCATGGGCGGCCTGAAGATCAACACCGAGACTGAAGTGCTGGACACCAACGGCACCGCCATCCCCGGCCTGTATGCGGCTGGTGAGACCACCGGCGGCGTGCACGGCGGCAACCGCATCGGCGGCAACGCTGTGTGCGACTTTGTGGTGTTCGGCCGCATCGCCGGCAAGAACGCTGCCGCTTACGCTGCACAGTAAGTTCCAACGCGTTTTTTCTTTTTCTTCTCTTCTTAATAAAAAGGAGCAGCATCCGCTCGGGTGCTGCTCCTTTTGCGTTCTCTCAGAGACTCAGTTCGTGGTAGGTTTCGCCTTCCAGCGTTTTCCAGCAGAACGTTTCCCCCTCCAGTGTCATGTAGCTGTGGGCGCTGCCATCTTTCGGGATGCTCAGCGAGCCGGGGTTCAGGTAGAGGTTTTCTTCCCCGAACTCGGTCCACGCCGGGATATGGGTGTGGCCATGCAGCAGGATATCCCCCGGTGCCAGCGGCGGCAGATTTTTCAGGTTGTGCACATGGCCGTGGGTGGCGTAGACCAGACGCTGCCCCACCGGCAGCACCGCATAGTCCGCCAGAATGGGAAAATCCAGCACCATCTGGTCCACCTCGGCGTCGCAGTTGCCCCGCACGCACAGCAGCTTCGGCTTCATGCCGTTCAGCAGCGGCATGACCTCCTTGGGCGCGTAGCCCTCGGGCAGATCGTTGCGGGGACCGTGGTACAGCAGGTCGCCCAGCAGAAGGAGCCGGTCGGCACCCTCCCGCTCAAAGGCTTCGATCATCCGGCGGCAGTAAACAGCCGACCCGTGCAGGTCGGACGCGATCATCCATTTCATGGCAGAGTCTCCTTCGCATATGATATCATTTTTATTGTATCGCTGCGCCGGAAAATGGTCAAGGTGATAAAGGTCATACTTTTATAGTGGAAAGCCTTGACATCCGCCGGGAAGTATGCTATCTTACAGTCAATAAAAATCGTGTGGATTTTTACAGCATCATGCTACTTTTCGCCACACAATGACTTCAAAAAAGCCATTGTGTGGCTTTTTTGTGCGCAATTTTTCGTTTGAAGGAGCGACCCGAAAATCATGAACGAAACTTTTATGAAAGAAAAACCGGTGCTGCCGCTGCTGATCTCGATGGCACTGCCGAATGTCATCTCCATGCTGGTGAACAGCCTGTACAACATTGTGGACAGCCTGTTCGTGGCCCGCATCAGCGAGGACGCCATGACCGCCCTGTCGCTGGTATACCCCATCCAGAACTTTGCCAACGCCATTGCCATCGGCTTCGGCGTGGGCATCAACGCCATGATCGCGCTGTATCTGGGCGCAGGCGACCGCAAAAAGGCCGAGACCGCCGCCACCCACGGCATGGTGCTCAGCCTTGTGCACGGCGTGCTCATCACGGTGGTCAGCATCGCCATCATGCCAGGGTTTCTGCGCCGGTTCACCGGCGACGAGAGCCTTATCGCATCCGGCATCACCTATTCTACCATCGTGTTCCTGTTTGCCACGATCAACATGGCAGCCCTCGCTTTTGAAAAGATCTTTCAGGCCATCGGCCGCATGAAGGTGACCATGGTGGCGCTGGTGTTCGGCTGCGTGTGCAACATCATCCTCGACCCCATCCTCATCTTCGGCCTTGGCCCGGTGCCCGCTATGGGCATTGCGGGCGCAGCCCTTGCCACCGGCATCGGCCAGCTGCTCAGCCTGTGCGTTTATCTCTTCGTTTACTGCCGCACGGAGGTATCGGTGCGGCTGCACCGCAGCTGCCTGCGCCCGGACGCTGCCCTGAACGGCAAGCTCTATGCCATCGGTGTTCCGGCCATTCTGAATCTTGCTCTGCCCTCCCTGCTGGTCACCTTCCTCAACGGACTGCTGGCCGGGTTCTCCCAGAGCTATGTGACGGTGCTGGGCATTTACTACAAACTGCAGACCTTTCTGTATCTGCCGGTCAGCGGCATCGTGCAGGGCATGCGCCCCCTCATCAGCTACAACTACGGCGCAAAGGAGCACGCCCGCGTGAAAAAGCTCTACGACCTCACCCTCTTCATGAGCATCGGCATCATGGCCATCGGCACGTTGCTCTGCCTGTTTGCCGCACGCCCGCTGATGGGCCTGTTCACCTCGAGCCCCGAGACCCTTGCCTACGGCGAGACCGCCCTGCGCATCATCTGCCTTGGCTTTGTGGTGTCGGCAGTGTCCACCACCTCTTCCGGTGCGCTGGAAGGGCTGGGCAAGGGCATGGAGTCGCTGGTCATTTCTCTGTGCCGCTACGTCATTTTCATCATGCCGCTGGCCGCATTGCTGTGCCGTCTGTTCGCTGCGGACGGCGTCTGGCACGCATTCTGGATCACCGAAGTGCTTTCGGCCGCCGTGGCCTACGGCGTGTATCATAAAGCTGTGATCCGCCGCTGAGATTTTTCTGCCCCGGAAGGACTGCTGTTCTTCCGGGGCTTTTCTGTGCACAAATTCCCAGTAAAGTGGTCGGATTTCTTTGTGGATTTCTCCGAAGTGTATGAACACTTTATGACCTCCCTTGCAATTCCTATTAAAAAGATATAGAATACGGTCAGAGAGTTATCCTAGTATGTCGCTCGGATATGAGCGGCATGCCCGGTTTTGTTATCTGGAGGTGCATTTTATGAGCAGCCCGCTGCTGGAAGTCAAAGATCTGCAGGTCACGGTCGGCGAGGAGCAGAAAGTTCTGCTGGACGGCCTGAACCTGACCATTAACCCCGGTGAGACCCATGTCCTGATGGGCCACAACGGTGCCGGTAAATCCACCCTGATGAGTGCCCTGATGGGCGACCCCCGCTACACCGTCACACGCGGTCAGATTTTGTTCAACGGTCAGGATGTGACCCACGAGCCTGCCGACGTCCGCGCCCGGGCGGGCATGTTCCTGTCGTTCCAGACGCCGGAAGAGATCCCCGGTATCACGTTGGAAAATTTCCTGCGCACAGCGCAGAACGCCATTACTGGAAAGCCGGTCAAGGTGTTTGCTTTCCGCAAGGAATTGGCACAGCAGATGGAAGCGCTGGGCATGGACCCGTCCTACGCCGACCGCTATCTGAATGTGGGCTTCTCCGGCGGTGAAAAGAAAAAGAGCGAGATCTTGCAGCTGCTGATGCTCAAGCCGAAGCTGGCCCTGCTGGATGAGACCGACTCCGGTCTGGATGTGGATGCCGTCAAGACAGTGGCACAGGGCGTGCGCGCCTACCACAACGAGACCAACGCTCTCATCATCATCACCCACAACGCCAAAATTCTGGAAGGCCTGAAGGTGGACTATGTTCATGTGCTGGACGACGCCCACATCGTGCGCACCGGCGGCGGCGAACTGGTGAACGAGATCATCGAGGAGGGCTTCCGCGCGGTGAAGGAGGAGGTCGCAGAATGAGAGCCTTTGAGACCGAAAAGACGGATGTTGCCGAGGTGGACCGCAGCATCTACGACATCCGGGACGGCAACAATGCCGCCTTTGAGGTGGACTCCGGCCTGACCCGGGACATCGTGGAGCAGATCTCTGCCGAAAAGCACGATCCGGACTGGATGCGGGAGTTCCGTCTGAATGCACTGGACATCTACAACAAGATGCCCGTCCAGAACTGGGGTCCGTCCATCGAAGGGCTGGATATGCACAACATCGTCACTTATGTGCGCCCCAACACTGAGATGCGCGGCAAGTGGAGCGAAGTACCCGAGGACATCAAGAATACCTTTGAGCGGCTGGGCATCCCCAAGGCCGAGCGGGCTTCGCTGGCCGGTGTGGGTGCGCAGTACGACTCGGAGGTGGTCTACCACAACGTCAAAGCCGAGGTGGCCGCACAGGGCGTGGTGTACACCGACATGGAAAGCGCTCTCACCGGCCCCTATGCCGAACTGGTGCACACCCACTTCATGAAGCTGGTGCCGCCCACCGACCACAAGTTTGCCGCTCTGCACGGCGCGGTGTGGAGCGGCGGTTCCTTTGTGTATGTGCCCGCCGGGGTGCATGTGGAGATCCCGCTGCAGTCCTACTTCCGGCTGAACGCGCCCGGTGCCGGGCAGTTCGAGCATACCCTCATCATCGTGGACAAGGGCGCTTACCTGCATTTCATCGAGGGCTGCTCCGCGCCCAAATATAACGTTGCAAACCTCCACGCAGGCTGCGTGGAAATTTACGTCGGCGAGGGCGCACGGGTGCGCTACTCCACCATCGAGAACTGGTCCAAGAACATGTACAACCTGAACACCAAGCGTGCAAAGGTGGAAAAGGGCGGCACCATCGAATGGGTATCCGGCTCCTTCGGCTCCCACACCTCCTGCCTGTACCCCATGAGCATCCTTGCCGGGGAGGGCGCACGCATGGAGTTCACCGGCATCACCTTTGCCGGTGCCGGGCAGGATCTGGACACCGGTGCCAAGGTGGTGCACGCAGCCCCCAACACCAGCTCCCATATCACCACCAAATCCATCGCCCGGGACGGCGGCATTTCCAACTTCCGCAGTTCCGTTACCGTACTGCCCAATGCAAAAAACAGCAAGTCGGCTGTCTCCTGCGAAAGCCTGATGCTGGACGACCGTTCCCGCTCGGATACCATCCCTGAGATGGATATCCGCTGTGACGCTGTGGATGTAGGGCATGAAGCAAAGATCGGACGCATCAGCGAGGAAGCCGTGTTCTACCTCATGAGCCGCGGCCTGTCCGAGGAGGACGCCCGGGCACTTATCGTAGGAGGCTTTGCCGAGCCCATCGCCAAGGAACTGCCCGTGGAGTACGCCGTGGAAATGAACAATCTGATCCATCTGGAAATGAAAGGCAGCATCGGCTGAGAGGGGGCATTTTTGATGAACGAAACCAATATGAACCGCCTGCCGGTGCCTACATGGAACCAGTGCGGCGTCAATACGGCCCCAAAGGCCGCCGCCCTGCCAGAGCTTTCCGGCGACTGGGGCGATGCCAATTTTGCCGTCACCCTGCCCACCGGGGTCGGCGAGAGCGAAGAGGAATTCACCAGCTTTACCGAGAGCGGCATGGGCGCGGAAGCAGATGCTTTCCTGCTGGAAAACGCCGCTGTCCGCCATGCGCTGACCGTGGCCGAAAATGTCACAGTGGCCGAGCCTGCCGTGTTTGAATTCACGCTGGACGCTGCCCACCCCGGCACCATGAGCGTGCTGGACGTGGATGCAAAGGCGAACAGCAGCCTGACCCTTGTGCAGGTGCTGCGCGGCGACGCCGAAAACGGCGCTGCGGCAAACCTTGTACGCATCCGCGCCGCCGAAGGTGCACACGTCAGGCTTGTGCAGATACAGATGTTAGGTTCCCGCGCACGCCGCTGGGATGCCGTTGCCGTGGAAGAAGGCACCGGCGCAAAGGTGGAGCAGGTGCGTGTGGAGCTGGGCGGCAGCGTTTCCGCCTGCGGCACCCGCGCCGTGCTGGACCATGCAAAAGCCGAGTATGATCTAGATGCCGTTTACTTCGGCAGCCGGAATGCCGTGCTGGACTACAACGATGTCTCGGTGCACACCGCCAAAGACACCCTGTGCGAGATGCATACTGCCGGTGTACTGACCGGCAGCGCCAGCAAGATTCTGCGCGGCACCATTGATTTCCGCCGGGGTGCAAAGCGCGGTGTCGGACACGAAAGCGAGGATGTGCTGCTGTTCAGCCCCACGGCCCGCAACCGCACGGCTCCGCTGATCCTCTGCGGAGAGGAAGAAGTGGAAGGCCAGCACGCCGCTTCCATCGGCCGTCTGGATGAAGAAAAACTCTACTATCTGCGCTCCCGCGGGCTTTCGGAAGCACAGGCGCGCCGTCTGATGGTGGATGCCCGGTTTGCTCCCGCTCTGGACAAGATCCCGCTGGAAGCCCTGCGCGAAGAATTGCGCGCCGAAGCCGCAAGGAGGCTGGATGAAGATGCAGAATAATCCCTGGGTCAAAGATTTCCCCATTCTGGCGGCAGACGAAAATGGCAATCGTCTTGTCTATCTGGACAGCGCTGCCACCACCCAGCACCCCACGCAGGTGCTGGATGCCGTGACCAACTATTATAAAAAGGATAACGCCAACCCCCACCGGGGCGTTTACGAGCTGGCCATGCGTGCCACAGACGCCCACGAGGGTGCCCGGCACCAGGTGGCGCAGTTCTTCGGGGCACAGGACGATGAGATCGTCTTTACTCAGAACACCACCGAGGGGCTGAATCTGGTGGCTTACAGCTACGGGATGCACTTTCTGCATGAGGGCGACGAGATCGTGCTGTCGGTGGCCGAGCACCACTCCAATCTGGTGCCGTGGCAGCGGGTGGCGCAGGCCACTGGTGCAAAACTGGTCTACCTGTACCCCAACGCCGCCGGGTATCTGACCGAAGAAGAGCTGGATAAAAAAATCACTTCCAGAACCAAACTCGTGGCCATCGGCATGGTGTCCAACGTGCTGGGTCTGCGCGCCCCGGTGGAAGCCATCGTTGCCCGCGCCCACGCGGTGGGAGCTGTTGTGGTGCTGGACTGCGCCCAAAGCGCACCCCATATGCCGGTGGATGTGAAGCAGCTGGATGTGGATTTTGCCGCCTGCTCGGCGCATAAGCTCTATGCACCCATGGGCATGGGTGCACTGTACGCCCGGGCAGAACTGCTGGATAAGATGCCGCCCTTCCTCAGCGGCGGCGACATGATCGGCACCGTGCACGAACACAGCGCCACCTGGGCAGAAGGCCCCCGCAAATTCGAGGCCGGCACCCGCAACGTGGGCGGCGAAGTGGGCTTTGCCGCTGCGCTGGACTATATGCAGAACATCGGCTGGGACGCCATGATGTCCCACGAACACGCCCTGTTGGACCGGATGCTCAAGGGCATGGCGCAGATGCCGTGGCTCACCGTCTACGGCGACCCCACCGCCGCCAACCGGTTCGGTGTGGTGTCCTTTAATGTGAAGGATGTGCACCCCCACGATGTAGCCACCATTCTGGATGCCGGCGGCGTGGCCATCCGCGCCGGGCATCACTGCGCACAGCCGCTGATGGACTTTCTCGGCATCGGCTCCTGCTGCCGCGCCAGCGTGGCCGTTTACAACACCGAAGAGGACGTGGACGCCCTGCTGAACAATCTGGAAATGGTACGGAAGGTGATGGGCTTATGAATCTGAACGAACTCTATACGCAGGTGATCACCGAGAACAGCCGCAGCAAGGAGAACCGCCACCCTGTGGAAAACGCCACCCACAGTCTGGAAGGGGTCAACCCCAGCTGCGGCGATGACATCACCCTTCAGCTGCGGGTGAAGGACGGCCGGATCGAGGATGCCGGTTTCATCGGCAGCGGCTGCGCCATCTCGCAGGCGTCGGCTTCCCTGATGATCGATCTGGTCAAGGGACGCTCCGTCGAGGACGCCCGGCGGCTGATCGGGCTGTACTTCGACATGATCAAGGGCAAAATCACCCCGGAACAGCTGGATGATCTGGAAGATGCCGCTGCGCTGCAGGGCATTGCCCATGTGCCCGCCCGGGTCAAGTGTGCTGTGCTTGCATGGCACACGCTGGAGGAAGCGCTGGACGGCGAAGGAAAAGTAAAATAATCGGTTTCCCGACAGAGGGGGAGAGCTTTTTGTTGGCTCTCCCCTCTTTTTTGCCTATTTTATTTGACAGTACGCCAGTTCTGCGGTAAAATAAGTTGTTTGTTTTCCGGCATTGCGGCCGGAAAAAGGACGTATTCTGACAGAGGATGTGGGTAAAAATCATGATCGAGACGATCACGGCCGTCAACACGGCGGTCAACAACTTTATCTGGGGCATCCCCGCCATGGTGTGCATCATCGGCGTGGGACTGCTGCTCAGTGTGCGCACGGGCTTTTTGCAGATCCGCAAATTCCCCTACGCCATCAAGACCACCATCGGGCGTATGTTCCGCAAAAAGGACGCTTCCGACGGTGCCATGACGCCGTTTCAGGCGGTGTGCACGGCGCTGGCCGGTACGGTGGGCACCGGCAACATTGCCGGTGTGGCCGGTGCCATTGCCATCGGCGGCCCGGGTGCCGTGTTCTGGATGTGGTGCTCGGCGCTGCTGGGCATGTGCACCAAGTTTGCCGAGGTGACGCTGGCCGTGCACTTCCGCGAGCGCAGCGAGACCGGCGAGTGGGTGGGCGGCCCCATGTATTACATCAAGAACGGTCTGGGCAAAAACTGGCAGTTTCTGGCGGTTCTCTACTCGCTGTTCGGCGTGCTGACCGTGTTCGGCACCGGCAACGCCACGCAGGTCAACACCATCGTGGCCGCCATTGATACCGCCCTGCTGGAGTACGGCGTGGTGGGCAGCGGCGCGCTTTCCACCCTGAACCTTGTGGCGGGCATCGTCGTGGCCATGCTGGTGGCCATGGTTCTGCTGGGCGGCATCAAGCGCATCGGCAGCGTCAGCGAAAAGCTGGTGCCTTTTATGGCGCTGTTCTACATCGTGCTGGCCGTGGGTGTCATGGTGCTGAACTTCGAGCGCCTGCCCTATGTGTTCGAGTCCATCATTGCAGGCGCATTCAACCCTGCCGCCTTCACCGGCGGCACCATCGGCAGCCTGTTCGTCAGTATGCAGAAGGGTGTCTCCCGCGGCATCTTCTCCAACGAGGCCGGTCTTGGCACCGGCTCCATCGCCCATGCCTGCGCCGACACCAGAAAGCCGGCCAAGCAGGGCATGTTCGGCATCTTTGAGGTGTTTGCCGACACCATCGTCATCTGCACCCTGACCGCCATGGTCATCCTGTGCAGCGGTACACCGGTGAACTACGGCGCTGCCGCCGGTGCCGAGCTGACCATCTCCGGTTTCACCGACACCTACGGCGGCTGGGCTTCCATCTTCACCGCCATGGCGCTGTGCTGCTTCGCCTTCTCCACCATCATCGGCTGGGGCTTGTACGGCTCCCGTTTTCTGGTGTTCCTGTGCCGCAGCGACAAGGTGGCAAAGCCCTTCTTCGTGGTGTACTCCTTCGTGTCCATTCTGGGCGCAACGGTGGATCTGGGTCTTTTGTGGAGCATCGCCGACACCTTCAACGGCCTGATGAGCATCCCGAACCTCATCGCGCTGCTGCTGCTCTCCGGCACGGTGGTCAGGCTGACCAAAGAGTTCTTTGCATCGGAAGGCTGATTTTACTCCGATATGGAAAACGCCTGTAACCGCCGGGTGCTTTGTAGGGAACGCATTCATGCGTTCTGCATACGGTCGGCCTTCATAACGATCCCGGAACGGGCAAGCCCGTTCCCTACAGCTTTTCTCAACAACGCATCTGCAGCAAAACCTGCTTCGGATGCGTTGTTTTTATTCTCCCGGCAGTTTCACCGGCACCCGCAGCAGGCAGTGCACCCAGCGTTCGCCGTTCTTTTCGGTATAGCAGAACGCCTTGCGGAACATGGTGTCGGACGGCACAAGGTTCAGCTGCCGGGCACGGGTCATGCAGCGGCGGTACATTTCGCGTTCGCTCTTTTCCTGAGTCGTGTCCCAGGAGCAGTACATTTCCAGTACGCGGCCCTGCGGCACCCGGCGCACCGGTTCCTCCAGCGTCAGCCGCGCCAGCTGTGCCTCGTCCTGTTCGGCACCAAGGCCCCATTCACAGATCAGCTCATTTTCCGGTGTACAGCGCACCACCTGTGCCGAGGTGACCACCGGCATCCAGTTCAGCCATTCGGGCAATTGTTCATAGATGCGGTCGTCCGGGATGAACTCATTATTCCGTGTGTGCGGCAAAAACCACACGTCCGGCACAGTGCGCACGCTCCACTCCTCCTGCGCACACAACCTGAGGGCTTCCCTCAGGTTCTGCAGGCCCTGCAGGTGCATCTGCTGCTCCCGCAGCTCTTCGGCAAGCACTTTTTCCTGCCCGACAAGGGCATGTTCGGCCTCCTGCCGGGTGCAGTCGTGGATCTCTTTTTCGATCTCCCTGACCGAAAGGCCCATGTTTTTCATCCGGCGGCATTCCAGCACAACGCTGGCATCCCGGATATCATAGTGGCGGTAACCGTTCTCCTGCACCTTGGGATGAAGGATGCCTTTTTCCTCATAAAACTTGAGAAAATGGGTCGAAACGCCGGCCTTTTTTGCAAAGTCGCCGATGGAATAGCGGCGAAGGAACGGGTCTTCTGGTTTTGCACACATTACAGCAGTACTCCCTTCCGGTCTGTTTTGCAGACATTGTTTGACAAATATTTTACGTTTTCCCTCTTGACCTGTGTGTTTGACTCAGGTGTAAACTAAGATCCGGCAAAGTTAAACTTTTGACGAAGCAGGGTTTAACTCAAATGCAAAGAAGAACAAGAAGAAAAAGGAGAACAATATGGAAAAGATCTCTCGTCAGGGCTTTCTGAAAGTCGCTGCCGCAGCTGCCATGTCCGGCGTTACGGCTGCCGGTCTGGCTGCCTGCACCGGCGGCAAGTCCGAGAGCACCAGCACTGCCGCTTCCGGCAATGCCGGTATCTACACCCCCGGCACCTACACTGCCACCGAGACCGGCACCGGTACCGTGACCGTCACCATGACCTTCAGCGACAGTTCCATCACCGAAGTGAAGGTGGACACCTCCAAGGAGACCATCGCACTGGCTGTGGATTCCGCCGCCGACTTCCAGGAGGCACTGATGGCCGCCCAGAGTTCCGAGATCGACTCGGTCTCCGGCGCTACCATCACCAGCAAGGCCGTCAAGAAGGCTGCCGCAAGCTGCATCGAGCAGGCCATGGGTCTGGCCACCACTGAAGAGACCACCGAGACCGTGGACGACGGCACCCCGAAGTGGCTGGGCACTGCCCCGGTCATCGCCGACAGCGACATCGTGGATACCTTTGAGACCGAAGTTCTGGTCGTCGGCGGCGGCACCGGCGGTCTGTTCGCAGCCTGCAGCGCTGCCGAGAACGGCGCAAAGACCCTGGTCATCGACAAGGTGACCAGCGGCGGCATCCGCGACGACCTGGGCGCCATTGACAGCCGCTACCAGAAGGAGTGGGGCACCAAGATCGACAAGTTCGATTACATCACCGAGATGACCAAGATCGCAGCCGGCCACCTCGACCAGCGTCTGGTGCGCCTGTGGGCCGAAGAGTCCGGCGAAGCCATCGACTGGTACGGCGACCGTCTGGCCGAGCGCGGCGTGGAGCTGTGGCACGAAGCCGGCGGCGATGACGACGGCGACCGCTACATCCACTTTGCTACCGGCCACTCTCCCCGCTGGACCGGCTCTGACGACGGCAAGGGCAACGAGCTGAACGGTGCGACCGTGCTGACCGACTATGCCACTGGTCTGGGCGTGGAGTTCATGTACAACACCCCCATGGTCGAGCTGGTCAAGGAAAACGGCCGTGTGGTGGGCGTTATCGCTGAGAACGATGCAGGCAAGTATGTGCGCATCAACGCTTCCAAGGGTGTCATCGTGTGCACCGGCGGCTACTCGCTGAACTACGACATGATGGAGGCCCTGCAGCCCCAGAATCTGGCCATCGTGGGCCGCAACGGCTCCATTCCCGGTGCAACCGGCGACGGCATCAAGGCCTGCATCTGGGTGGGTGCCAAGTTTGATGACACCCACAGCATGATGATGTTCGACCGCGCTGCCCTGAAGCCCGACGCTGTGCCCGGCCGCGAGCAGACCGAGAACGGCGAGAGCGGCTTCTTCTGGATGGGCAGCCAGCCGTTCCTGAAGGTCAACTCCCGCGGCGAGCGCTTCTTCAACGAGTCCGGCACCTACGAGGGCATCCTGCACGCCGACGAGTTCAACAAGGATCACTGCCATTATACCATTTTTGACTCCGATTGGACAACCTACATTCAGGAGTTCAAGACCCATGGCTGCAGCCGCATGTTCCCGTTCCCGAACAATGCGGACCCCAACATCCCCTATCAGGCTGTGGAAAACGGCATGCTGCCGGATCTGGTGGAAAACGGCTTTGTGTTCAAGTGCGACACCATCGCCGAGCTGGCTGAAAAGCTGGGCCTGCCCGCAGACCAGCTGGAGGCTACCGTCGAGCGCTACAACGAGCTGTACGACAAGGGCGTGGACGAGGACTTCGGCAAGGAAGCTCACCGCATGAGCGCCATCCGCACCGCTCCCTTCTATGGTGCCAAGAACACCGGCTACATCCTGTGCACCATGGACGGCATCCAGATCGATCAGAACATGAACGCTGTGGATACCAACAACGACCCCATCCCGGGTCTGTACGTTGTGGGCAACGACTCCGGCGGATACTTCTCCGGCACCTACCCCAACCTGTCCACCGGCGCAGCCTGCGGCCGCACCGTCACCTTCGGCCGCCGCGCAGGCCGCATCGCCGCCACCGAGGGCATCTGATTTTCGTCATCCCCTGAGATTTTTCTTTCTTCTTTTTTAAAGGCACGGCAGCTTTTTCCGCACGGAAGGGCTGCCGTGCTCTTTTGTTTCCCGGGCGGAAACAACACTGCTCGTTAATTTTTCTACTTGCCGCTTTCCTCTTGCAGCTCTTCTGCATCCGTGCTATTGTATACAAGAGGGTTTCGACACGTTTCAGCATTTCAGAGGAGGAATCGACAAATGCCTGAATTTCCGCGCTCTGACTTCCGGCTGCATGTAGGCTGGCGCAACATCAAGACCTCGGTCACAGCCATGCTGGCGGCCATGATTTATTGTCTCATCGGCCGCAACCCGGCCTTTGCCTGCATCGGCGTCATCGTGGCGCTGCTGGTCAACTATTTCCTGCCGCGGGAGCGTGTGGTCGCCCTGTGGGAGGGCTTCAAAAAGCGCATCGGCATCGCAAAGTAAACTACGGCGCTGCGGCACATGGTTTTGTGCGGCAGCGCCGTCTTATTTTGTGCCGCTTCTTTTCAAACCGGGCAGTTCGTGCTACAATAGGTAAAAAACAGAATCGGGGGAACCGTTTTGGATTTTTATGGTACCATCGGCCCGGCCTGCGCGCAGCCGGACATCCTGCGGCGGATGGTGGACGCCGGTATGACCGGCATCCGCATGAATCTTTCTCACGGGCCGCTTTCGGCCCACGCCGACTGGCTCACGCTGATCCGTGAAGCAGGCATCCGGGATCTGCTCATCGACCTGCAGGGGCCGGAACTGCGCATCGGCACCCTGCCGCAGCCCGTAGCTCTGGCTGCCGGCAAGACCGTGCGGCTGGGACAGGGCGGCATTCCCTGCCCGGAGGCTCTGGTGCAGGCGGCAAAGCCGGGGCAGGAGCTTTTGCTGGACGACGGCAAACTTCTGGTACGGGTAGCATCTGCTGCGGCCGATGCCCTGCAGTGCACCGTGGTGCGGGGCGGGGTGCTGCTCAGCCGCAAAAGCATCGCCGCTCCGGGGCTGGAAGTGCCTTCGCCGACCCTGACCGAAGAAGATCTGCAGAACCTGAACGTTGCAAAGCAGTGCGGCGTCACCGGCGTGATGCTGCCCTTTGTACGGGGTGCCGCCGACCTGCTCGCCCTGCGCCGTGCGCTGGAGCAGGCCGGAGCGGGCAGCATCCGCATCTTTGCCAAGATCGAAAACATGGCCGGTGTCCACGCTCTTCCGGAGCTTTTGCCCCTTGCAGACGAGATCGTCATCGCCCGGGGAGACCTTGGCAATGCAATGCCGCTGTGGGAGCTTCCCCGCTGCCAGAAACAGCTTTCGGCTGCCTGCCGGGCGGCCGGCGTGCCCTTTATGGTGGTGACTCAGATGTTGGACAGCATGTGCACCCGCGCTGTTCCGACCCGTGCCGAGGTGAGCGACATCTACAACGCCGTGCTGGACGGCGCTTCCAGCGTGATGCTCACCGGCGAGACCGCCGCCGGGCAGTATCCGGTGCAGGCCATGGAATATCTTGTGCGGACCGCCTGCACCGCGATGTGATACATGCTGATTTAGAATGCCCTCCGCTGCGCTCTGGGCATCGTCAGAGGAAGAATTATTTTTTATTTGGGATTCCGAAAAGTCTGCGGACTTTTCGGAATCCCTTTTTCACGGAAAGGGGTCGTGACCGAGAGTGGCAGCTTTCATTTCTGCATTTTGGAAAGCCTGTAATAATTGTTGTAGATGTCGTTTTCCGCTACGGGCCCTCCCGTGAAAAGGCCAATCGGGAAAATCCGCAGATTTTCCCGATTGGCAAATATAAATAATATTCCGCTAAAAATGCCCAGAGCGCAGCGGAGGGCGTTTTCAAATCGTCCCGCACGGAAATTTTTCCGCAAAAATCGTCAAAAGGATAGCTTCTTTTGTCTGCTTCCTGTATAATAAAGGTAAAATCAACTGAATTCAGAAAGGTTTATCGTTTATGGGCATCGTAGTCATCGGAGCTGTTTTTGTGGATATCAAGGGGTATCCCCTGTCTGCCTACATTCCCGGCGGCCGCAACGCCGGGCGCATCGAGCAGGTGCACGGCGGCGTGAGCCGCAATGTGGCCGAGGACATCGCCAATGTGGAACTGCGCCCCACCTTTGTCAGTCTGGTGGATGACACCGGCATGGGGCAGGACGTCATCGACAAGCTGGAAAACCACAAGGTGAACACTAAGTACATCCGGCGCGTCCCGGACGGCATGGGCACCTGGCTGGCCATCTTTGACAACGACGGCGATGTGCACGCTGCCATCTCCAAACGGCCGGACACCAGCCCCCTTACCGCCCTGCTGAAGGAACAGGGCGACGAGATCTTTGCCGACTGCGATTCCATTGCGCTGGAACTGGATCTGGAAAAGGACACCGTCAAGCAGGTGCTGGCCTACGCAAAGAAGTACAACAAAAAGGTCCTTGCCGCCGTTTCCAACATGAGCATCGCCATGGAGCGCCGTGATTTTCTGCAGCAGATCGATTGTTTTGTATGCAATCAGCAGGAGGCCGGTCTGCTCTTCTCGGATGACTACGACCACCTCAGCCCGGAGGAGATGTGCAAAGTCCTGTCCGCCAACGTCCACAGCGCCAACATCCTCAGCATGGTGGTCACCATGGGCGGGCAGGGTGCTGTCTACGCCTGCGCCGGGGGCGAATGCGGCGTAGTGCCTGCCAAGAAGGTGGACGTCATCGATACCACCGGCGCGGGCGACGCTTTCTTTGCCGGCACGGTCATCGGCCTGACCTACGGCAAGGGGCTGGCCGACTCCTGCGAGATCGGCAGCCGTCTGGCCGCATCGGTCATCTGCATCACCGAGAACGTCTGCCCCCGCTTCCGCCCGCTGGAATTCGGTCTGAATGTCCCTGTGGTGGACTGATTTTCCCGGATGCAGCCGCCCGGAAAGTTTTTTGGAAGAAAGCTCTTGACTTAAAGTTCAGTTTAAGTTGTAGAATGATGCCAGAAAAATCCGGGAGGTTTTGCAAATGTATCCCAATACTCTGACCTTAAACAATGGTGTCCGCATCCCGCAGCTGGGTGCTATCTCGCTGCCCAAGACGGCCAACCCCTCCCACATGGAGACCAACGCACAGGTGGAGTTTGCCATCAGCGCCACCACCGTGATGATGCTGCGGGTCTTGACGTCGATGGCGTCATCGTTCCAGTTCTCGCCAAAGAGAACATCGCCGTTATAATGGGCGAAAGCAGGGGCAAAGGTGCCCAGAGCATTCCGTCCGGCAGTCTGTACGATCTTTTCTATAAGGATATACCCTCCCGTCTGATTTACTCTCTTATTCTACAGCTTAAACCAAACTTCAAGTCAAGACCCTTTTTACTTTTCCTGCACCTGTTTTCCGGTCAGGTGTTCGATGGTGATCTCATACAGCTGCACCGCCCGGATGTATTTTTTCACTTCCACGTCGATTTCTTCCGCACTGGGGTAATACTTCGCCGCCAGCTCCCGCACCTTTGCTTCGGTAACGGCGGCATCCTCGATGAGACGGCAGCGGCCAAAGACTACGGTGCTCTGCAGATACGGTGCCCAGTCACCCGGTTCAAAGTGCTCGTTGCCATAGACAGTAAAGCAGACTTTGTCACTCTTCTTCAGGGCGTCCACCTTCTGGCCGGTCTTTGCACCGTGAAAATAGATCTTTGCGTTTTCGCGGTCGTAGAAGTAGTTCACCGGGAAGGCAAAGGGATAGCCGTCGTCGCCGTTGACAGCCAGCACGCCCCGCCGGGACTGCTCCAGCAGCTGTTTGGCGGCTTCCTCGGGGATCGCGCGGTTCGTTCTGCGCATGGGTCTGAACATGGTATCTTTCCTCCCTCATTTTTTCTGCCGGATCTCAGAACAAGTCCAGCATATTGTCGAGATAAATTTCTTCCCGCACCTGCAGCTGATATTCCGGCTTCGTCATGTAGTAAAGCAGAAATTCCAGCAGCAGGGCGCTGCCAAGCCCGCGGCCTTCGATTTTAAAATTGGAAAAGCCCATGGGCAGATAGGTCTCCTGAATGTCATGGATGCCGATGAACTCCGGGTTCTGCATGGCTTTGGAAAAGCGGTAGCCCTCCTGTGCGCCCGGGGCGGTGCAGATGTGGTCGGGGCAGGTCTCGCCGAGGTTTTTCCGGCTTACATTTTCGTAGCAGTGTTTCCGCTCTTTGCAGCCGGGCCAGCAGCACTCGTTGCAGAGAAACTCTGCCTTATCTTTCTGCGCTTTGGGCAGCTGTGCCAGCCGGGCAAAGGCTTTGTTCAGGCGGAAATCCGGTACCACATAGCGGAACTCTGTCCGGCGCAGCTCCTGTGTAAGCTGCTCGAATCCGGTCAGGACTTTTGTGGTGGACGAGACCAGATACAGTCCCGGATAGTTTGCCTGCAGGTATTCGGTCAGCAGGTCGGAGCCGACGATGACCCCGTTCTGCGGGACGCCCGCCGCTTCGAACTGTGCGCAGAGGGCGTTGCACTTCCGGTCGGCAAGGTGCTCCGGCCGGAGCAGCGAATTGCTGAAGGTCAGCCGGGCCGAGATGCCGTATTCCCGCATCAACGCCAGCACTTCGCCCGGAGCGGCCTCCCCGCAGCCCGTGCGTCCCCCGCCCCACAGGCAGCCGTCCGGTGCACCGTAGAGGGAACCAATGGTGCACCAGTCGTAAAAATACTCCCGGTGCTGCCGGTACAGCGGCAGGAACACCCGGTAAAACTCGTAGAACTCGAACAGGCCGGGGAGATGGTAGACTGCTGTTTTCACGTTCTTGCTCCTGTTCCCGCGGTCAGGCGTCCTGCCCGGCGGCGATCATCTCTTCCAGCTTCTGTTCCATCGTGGCGCAGTTGGCCACGCGGTAGGGCCAGAAGTAGGCCACGCCCCGGCAGTCCTCTTCGGAAAGGTCGCTGTTGACCAACAGCAGCTGATCCGGCGTCACCTGCAGTTTTGTGCACAGGTCTGCATACTTGCCGTAGTTGATGTTCCGGCTGGAAGATTTGGCTTCCACCCAGAAGAACCGCCCATTCACCGAGAAGGCCACGTCCAGCTCATGGGCAAAGGCATTTTCCGGCGAATCCGAAAGGATGACGTTGGAGCACAGCGACACTTCCGCGCCCTGCTCCTGCCAGCGGTTCAGCACCTTCTGCACGCAGTGCACGACATACAGTTCCAGCCAGTGCCCACTGACAAAGTTGCGCACCACATCGTTTTCGGATGCAAGGGTGCAGACGATGCGGGAGGGGTTGGCACTGAGTTCCGAGAACAGCCCCAGGTGGTCCCAGCTTTGTGCAAGGGCCACGGTCAGCTCCCGGGACTCCGCCGGGGCATCCTTCGGCATCCGGAAGGTAAAGGAATCGTAGAACTGCAGATGGGTCCGGATGAACTGCAGGAACGCCGCAGCCGTGGTATCCCGCATGGCTTCGCCGGTTTCCCATGCCAGCTTCTGCACCGCTGCCGGGGGCAGTTCGTTTTCCCGCACCTGCTGTGTGATGGTGTAGCCATGGCTGAGCAGATATTCCTCGGCCGTCGGGGGCTTGGGCGGTTCTTTTTCCGCTGCAGGTTCCAGTGACTGGTAGTTGAGCTTCCATCCGTGCACGAACACCGGGCAGCGGGTCAGCTGACCCACGGTATGGAAATCCGTTTCCGGGTTTTCCAGCGGGAAAGTCACCTTGTTCTTTTCCGGGTTGACTGTGATAGTCCCTTCTTCCAGTGCTTTTCGGTAGCTTTCCAGCAGCAGTTCCCTGCCGATCTGGGCAACGCCTGCCGCCGTTTTTGCCGAGCAGCCTGCGTTTTTCGCCAGCGAGATGAGCAGGTTTTTCACCTTGGGTGCATAGCTGATCTCCTGCATCTGCCCAACGGTCGGGAGCTCCACGCCGTCCACCACGGGCTGCGGTTCCGGCTCTGCCTCCGGCTGGCTTTCTGCCGGTTCCGGTGCGCCCTCCGGCTCCTGTTGCGGCTCCTGAAGAACCGTCTGTACTTCCTGCGGGGCAGATTCGGCAGTGTTGTTTTCCGGCGTTTTTTCAGGCACTTTCTCCGCTGCCTGCGTCGTTTCAGCTTCCGGTTCCGGTACGCTTACCGGCTCTGCAGGTTCCAGAGTCTCCTGCGGTTCCGGCAGCGGCTCCACGCAGGTCTGACGCACAAAGGCCTCGAAACTTTCGTAGCAGTCCAGCTTTCCGGCTGCCGCCAGACCGGCATACACCGCCGCCGCCCGGGCCGGACTGTTGCGGTCCTTTTTGGAACTGCCAAGGTCCAGATCCGAAAATGCGCCAAACTTCAGCACCCCACCCGCCTGCTCCGGATTCCGGCGCAGAGTGCAGCCGTAGAGCCAGTTAAAAAATGCATACGGGTACGGCTGGACCGGGTAATCGGTCTCTTCCAGCCGGTAGCCGATGCATTTGCCGTCTTTGGGCTGCGGGCGGTTTTTGCCCCGCTTCTGGCTGGGCAGCTGCAGCAGTTCCGGGTAGGGGCCGCCGTCCGCGAATACCTTGGACGCTTCGTAGACCATGCCCACCGGCACATCCTGCTGCGTTTTCAGGCAGAAGGGCAGTTTCATTGCCGCCGCGCCGATGCCCTCCGGCTGCGAGGATGCCAGACTGACTTCCAGCGCCGGGACGTCCGGGTACACATCATGAAAGGCATCCAGAACCGCCTGCACGTTCTGCTGCTTTGCCCCGTTCAGCCACGGGAAGGTGACAGAGATCTCCTTCACATAAGGATACTCTGTCAGCGAGAGAAACACTTTTCGTACTGCCATAAGACACTCCGATCTGTCAAAAATAAATTGTTTTTATTTTATCACGCTTTGTGGCTTCACACAACACCGGCTGTTTTCTGCCGCGGCGCTGATTTTTTGTCCGTTCTGCGCCGGGCGAGATAAAAGGTCGCATCGGCTTCCGGGTCGGTCAGCGGGATGAACACCCGCCCGGGATAGCGCAGCGGCGCATTCTTGAAAGAGTCGGTGGTAAAACAGGGCAGCGAGGAGGAATTGACCAGCTCGGTGAAAGTTGCCTCATCTGTCTGCACCAGAAACCGCGACGACGGCATTTTGCGGCGGCAGAGGGCATCCCAGAACCCCAGCTCAGTGCGGAGCAGAAAATCGAACCCGTTGATCTCCGCCATGCTCAACGCTGCATGTTTTGCCAGTTCATGGCCCGGCGGCACCCCGAAGCTTTCCTCCAGATGTTTCATGCTGCGGGTCAGGGACGGCGTGGAGATGTGTTCCTGCTCTGCCACTTTGGAAAGGGTGCCGAGATCTGCAAATTCCACCAGCTGGTTCAGTTCATTCAGGTCTAGCATACTGTTCCTCACGTTTCATTTTCTGAAAAGCAGATTCCGATATTGATATTTTATATTTTCGTCTTCACGTTGTAAAGTAATGATGCAGGCAACTTCACCCAAACACAGAACGAAGGTTCGATCATGGAATACGTTACGCTGAACAACGGCGAGAGTCTGTTCTTCTCCCACTACGACCCCAAGACCGTCGAGTGGTTCATGACCATCGTCTGATTTTCCGCCTATAAATAAAGCGAACCTGCCGCCCGGTAAAACAGGCGGCAGGTTCGCTCTTTATTCGCCCCGGATGATGCGGAGCAGGGTCTTGTCCAGCTGAAGGGTGCGGTTCCACGGGTTCAGGATGATGCCCCGGATCTCCGGCACCGTCAGCGCCTGACGGAACAGCGGTTCCATCTCCACCAGAAAGGTGGACTGGACTGCCTCGGCGCCCTTCATTTCCTCGTCGAAACTGGTAAAGGCGTACCACCAGAGCCCTCCATCCGCAGTCTGTACCGTGCGCAGCTGCATCTGGCCGGTGCTGTTGTCCGGCTGCACCGCCGCAACGAGCTGGCCGTTTTCCGTCATTCTCCGGCGGAGCACGGTCAGGGTGTGCGCCAGCTGTTCCTCGTTCGGCTGCTGCTGCAAGGCATAGATCGCCTGCTCGATCTTTTCGTTCCCGCGCAGGCCTTCGTCTTTTGTCTGTTCCATAGCTGCTTTTCCTTTGCGTTTTCTTTTATTTTACCACGATTTGCGCGTTTGGAAAAGAGCCGGAGAGCCGTTCAGGCCGCTTTCTTTTCCTTGCATTCCAGATACAGGTAGAAGCAGACATTCAGGATAATCCCCACAACGGTGGAGGTCGGAGCCGCCAGACCGATCATGGTCAGGCTGGCATTGGGCTGGATGCTCATGATATAGGCCATCGGCCGGTATGCCGTGGTCGGTGCGGGTGCCGTGGTTACGAAGGATGTGCCGGACTACGCCGTTGTGGGCGGCGTCCCGGCAAAGATCATCCGGATGCAGGACCCCGCTGAACAGCAGGAATAATCCGCCACATAAGTATGCCCCCGATGCCGGACTTTGGCATCGGGGGCATTTCCATTTTACAGCAGCTTGACCGCCAGCGCTTCGCTGGTGCGGTCCTGCGCATTGTTTGCATCGTCCGGATCATCCAGCATATACCGCAGCACCAGCACTTCCGCCACATACAGCACCGCCACCTTGATGGGGATGTTGCCTGCATCCAGCGGGCTTTCCTGTGCGCCGCACAGCAGCACGATGTCCGCCATTTTTGCGCCCGGCGAGTCCTCGTAATGGGTCAGCAGGATCACCTTTGCTCCGGCGGCCTTGGCCACCTTCAGCGTTTCCAGCATATCCCGCGTCGCGCCGGAGTAGGACACGAACAGCACCACATCTTCCTCCGTCATCAGGCTGGCCGTGACCAGCTGCAGGTGACTGTCGCCTGCCGTGCGGAATTTGGTAGAGATGCTTGCAAAGCGGGCACAGATATCGTTTGCGATCAGCATACTTCCGCCCTGCCCCAGACAGTACACCTGCCGTGCCTTGTGCAGCAGGGCCACAGCCTCGTCCACCGCATCCGGCGAGAGGGTGTTCTGCGTGCCGTTGATGGCCGTCATGAACAGCGCCGCCGCATGCTCGCAGAGGGTGGCGGTGTCGGCGTCCGGGTCCGGCGCACGCTGGTTGACCAGAGCGCCGGTGGCGTTGGCCTGCGCCAGCGCAATGCGCATTTCGTGGTAGCCCTCAAACCCCAGTGCCCGGCAGAACCGGAACACAGTAGCCTCGGCCACACGGCATTCCCGCGCCAGCGACGAGATGGACAGGTACTGTGCTTCCGCCGGATGCTGCAGAAGATACTCCGCCACCGTCCGGCCCGATTTTGTCAGGTCGCTCTGATGCTGCTGCAGCAGCTCCCAAAAATTTGTTGCCATTTCCTTTTCTCCCATCCGGCAGCCCGAATCTGCCGCCGCTGATTTCATTCACCTTATAAAAAGTATAAAAGAATCGTTTCCGCTGTTCAAGAGACGCATTGAACACATTTTCGGGCCAAGTTCTGTGCAGAGCACACAGTTTTGACGGAAATCACGGCCCGTTTATGAAAATTCATTTCATTTTTACGTTTTCTTTACGGAAATCTTTTTCACCACGTTTTTGGTTGGTTTGTACCATTTTGTAATGATTTCAGGCCAATAAAGTGTGAGGTTCCTTGCATTTCATTCTGTATCCCACACTTTTGTGCACAATGCACAGCCCGTTTCTGAAAATTTATGAAAACCGTGAATGGACAAAATGAAAATATTTTTCTATAATGGAGCCATCAAGAGCGGCCGCCGGGATGAGAGGCCGCCGCATGTGAAGCATTGAATGCGAAGGAGAAACGATTATGAAAAACTGTATTTCCCGCCGTTCGTTCCTGAAGGCCGCTGGCGTTCTGGGTGCAGCCGGCGCTCTGGCCGCCTGCGGCGGTTCTTCCGCTTCCACCTCGACCGCTGCTTCTTCCACCGCAAGTTCCACTGCAGCATCCACTGCAGCCGGCGGCGCAACCAGCATCAAGCTGTGGACATACCCCATCGGCGGCTGGGGCAAGGATGAGACCGTGCAGGAGCTGATCGCAAGCTTCAACAAAAAGTACCCCGACATTACGGTCACCGTGGAATATCTGGACTACACCAACGGCGATGACCAGGTGAACACCGCCATCGAGGGCGGCAGCGCTCCCGACCTGATCATGGAAGGCCCCGAGCGTCTGGTTGCCAACTGGGGCGCCAAGGGCGTCATGGCTCCGCTGAACGACCTGTGGACCGACGATGCCAAGAAGGACATCTACGAGTCTGTGGAATCCGCCTGCAAGAACGACGCCGGCGACTACTACGAGTATCCCCTGTGCATGACCGCACACTGCATGGCCGTCAACATGACCAAGGCCAAGGAAGTGGGCGCAGACAAGTACATCAACACCGATACCCACACCTGGAGCACCGAGGACTTCCTGAACACTGTGGATGCACTGTACAAGGGCGGCTATGAGAACGTTGCTGCTGTGTACTGCGGCGGCCAGGGCGGCGACCAGGGCACCCGCGCCATCATCAACAACATGT
>ERZ837487.1562-NODE-1562-length-26950-cov-3.294962_pt1 | contig 26950 bp, 16 predicted proteins | sample MGYA00519911_ERZ837487 | MGnify/ENA primary metagenome ERZ837487 (study PRJEB31850, sample SAMEA3708818) | human gut metagenome | biome: human gut; feature: human-associated habitat; material: faeces | place: China | collected 2014 ... | reverse complement strand
GGCCGAAAAACAATACTACACTGATAAAAAGGCATGCAATCATAATGACAAATGAGCCAATGATTCCAAATGCACTATATAAAACGCCAAACAAAGTGTGGCCAACAAGACCTCCTCCTACTGTAAAGATGTTTGATGTTTCATAGACAATTGATAAAATTGTTTCAATTGACAAAAACAACAAGATACTCGCTATTACCTTCTGAATCAATCCGCTGTTATGCCAGTTACTTATTATAAAACATGGCAAAAGAAATAAAATAAGTGGCATACAATAAGCCATTACGCCAAACCATCTAAAATTATATGTATGCAGAAGCTGCATCAGACCTCCGCCTGTAAAAAAACAGCTCAACTGCAAAATTACACAAAACACAAATACTGCAATAACTGCAATATCTTTTAAAATTGTGTAATCTACCTGAACCTGATTCTTTGAATGGTTCTTTTTTCGCTTCGCGGAAGATGAATACCCCTTTGCCGCTGTAGTTTTTTTATTTGTCTTTACTGCCGTCGTTGTTCGCGATGACCTTGCTGCGGCTGGCTTTGATGACGATGCTTTCTTTGTCTTCGATGCCCTGCCTGCTGCGGCTGACTGTGTTTTCTTTGCCGCTGTGCAGGTTCTCGGAGCTGTCATTTTCGCTGTGCCTGCCGGCTTTTTTTGTGCTGCAGCCATGATTCCCCTTCCTTTCATTTTTCTATAACCGTTTTAGTATAACACACGTGTTTGTTTTTTTCAATCAGTTCGTGAAGTTTTGCAATCGCTTCTTTTATTGTACCAACTTCATGAATCAAACCTTCCTTTACGGCTTCCTCTCCCACGAGAATTGAACCCACATCTCTCGTCAATGTTTTTGTATCCATCATAAGCTCCAAAAGCCTCTTTTCTGAAATTTTACAATGGTTCGTCACAAATCCAGTAATCCTATCCTGTATGCGCTTAAAATAATCATAGCTCTGACGCACACCTATAATCATTCCATTTAATCTGACCGGATGAATCATCATCGTGGCTGTCGGCACAATAAATGAATAATCAGACGATACTGCTAACGGCACACCGATTGAATGACTTCCGCCAAGCACAAGTGTTACACTTGGAATTGACATACCTGCAATCATCTCTGCTATTGCCAGACCTGCCTCCACATCACCGCCTACTGTATGAATTAAAATCAAAAGTCCATCCACCTTACAGCTGTCCTCAATCTGAGCAAGCTGCGGCAGCACATGCTCATACTTTGTCGTTTTTAAGTTTGATGCCAGACATTCATGACCTTCAATTTCTCCGATAATATTTAGCAGAAAAATTTTATGTTTCTCTTTATTTTCATCTAGTATCAATTCTCCACTCTCACGAATTTGCTCCTGCTGCTTTGTCAGTTTGTCCTGCATGCTTTCACCTCCTGCTTTGATATAGAAAGTATCTTACAAAAAGATGAATTTATACAAGTTACAGTTCACTGGACACCCATTCGCAAAACCGCACGTTCCGTGCGTCGTTGCTTCGCAACTTTGTTTTGTTCATGAACGGGCGTCCACTTCGTCCTGCTGATCTGTCAAATTTCTATGCAAGCATGAAATTTGTCCAGATCTAGCATGACGCGTGAACTGTAACAAATAAATAAAAATGCATAAAAAATTTTTCTGTAAATTGTTCACTTTTTGAAAGAGATGTGCTATAATAACGACAAGTACTAAAAGATTACAGTTCCCCAAACGCCTATTCACAAGACTGCACTTATGTGCCTTCACTGTTAGACAGTTCTATTTCACTTGATGACAGGCGCTTGGTGAACTGATAACACAACAATTAAAGAACAAAGGGGTGATTTTGTGGTTAGAAAGGAAATGATCGCCATGTTATTGGCGGGCGGACAGGGAAGCCGTCTTGGAGTTTTGACTTCAGAAGTAGCGAAGCCAGCTGTATCCTTCGGCGGGAAATACAGCATTATTGACTTCCCATTAAGTAACTGCATTAATTCAGGGGTGGATACAGTAGGTGTGTTAACACAGTATCAGCCACTTCGTTTGAATACCCATATCGGCATAGGTATTCCGTGGGATCTCGACCGTAATTATGGCGGAGTGACAGTACTATCTCCATATGAAGCAAACGAGAACAGTGATTGGTATACTGGTACTGCAAATGCAATTTATCAGAACATTCGCTATATCGACAGCTTTAATCCAGAGTATGTATTGATTTTAGGCGGTGATCACATTTATAAAATGGATTATCAAGTGATGCTTGATTATCATAAGGCAAACAATGCAGACGTTACGATGGCTGCTATGCCTGTTCCGATTGAGGAGGCAAGCCGTTTTGGCGTGCTGATCACAGATGATACAGGCCGTATCACTGATTTCGAAGAGAAGCCTGCACATCCAAGAAGCAATTTAGCTTCCATGGGTATTTACATATTTACATGGTCTGTGCTTCGTGAGGCATTGATCACAAATAAAGATATTCCAAATTGCGACTTTGGTATGCATGTCATTCCATATTGTCATAAGCGTGGTGACAGAGTATTCTGCTATGAATTTAATGGATATTGGAAGGATGTTGGAACACTTCATTCCTACTGGGAAGCAAATATGGAGCTGATTGATATCGTTCCTGTATTTAATCTGTATGAAGAGTTCTGGAAGATATATACTAAATCTGATAATCAGCCGCCGCAGTATATTGCAGATACGGCACAGATTGAGCGCTGTATCATAGGTGATGGCTCTGAAATCTATGGAAAAGTACGAAACTGCGTTATTGGACCAGAAGTTATTGTTGAAGAAGGTGCAGAAGTTTATGATTCCATTTTGATGCAGGGTGCTGTAATCAAGAAGGGAACAAAGATTTACAAGTCAATCATCGCACAGGATGCAGTTGTTGGAGAAAATTGTACGATTGGTGTCGGTGAGTATGCAGACAGCCAGTATAATAAGAAGGTTTACTGCTGTGATCTTGTAACCGTTGCAGAAGGCTCCGAAATTCCGGATGGCGTTACAATTGGAAAGAACGTAGCAATTGCCGGAAAGACCGCTATTGAAGATTATCCGGATGGAAATCTTGTAAGCGGTGGATACATCATCAAGGGAGGCGAGGAAGAATGAAAGCGATTGGTATAATTTTAGCCGGTGGAAACAACAAGAGAATGAAGGAGCTGTCATATAACCGTGCGATCGCTGCTATGCCAATGGTAGGAACCTATCGCAGCATTGATTTCGCGCTGAGCAACATGTCAAACTCCCGTATTCAGAAAGTAGCAGTTTTAACACAGTATAACACCGTATCCTTGAATGAGCATTTAAACTCTTCAAAGTGGTGGGATTTTGGAAGAAAGCAGGGCGGTTTATATGTATTCACCCCTACTATAACCGCTGAAAATAGTAACTGGTATCGGGGTACAGCCGATGCCCTGTATCAGAACCTGCATTTCCTCAAAAGAAGCCATGAACCATACGTGGTTCTGGCTTCTGGCGATGGAATTTATAAGCTGGATTATAATAAGATTCTGGAGTACCACATTCAGAAGCGTGCTGATATCACTGTTGTCTGCAAGGAAATGCCAGAGGGAGAGGATTTAAGCCGCTTTGGACAAGTGAAGGCAGATGATGACGGAAGAATCCGAGGCTACGAGGAAAAGCCAATGGTTGAGACTTCCAGAAATGTTTCATGTGGTATCTATGTAATCAGAAGACGTCTTTTGATTGAATTAATTGAGCGTGCAGCAGAGGAAGATAGATATGATCTGGTCAAGGATATTCTGATCCGTTATAAGGATATCAAGAGAATTTATGCATACCAGCTTGAAACATATTGGAATAACATCTCCTCAGTTGAGGCTTACTACAGAACAAATATGGATTTCTTAAAGAGAGATGTCCGCAGTTATTTCTTCAAGGAAGGCAACAGTGTATTCACAAAGGTAGATGATCTGCCGCCGGCAAAATATAATCCGGGTGCTAATATTTCAAACAGCCTGATCGCATGTGGAAGTATTGTAAACGGTACAGTTGAAAACTCTGTTGTATTCAAGAAGGCATATATTGGAAACAATTGTGTTATCAAAAATTCTATTATCATGAACGATGTTTATATCGGAGACAATGCAGTCATTGAAAACTGCATCGTAGAGAGCAGAGGAACCATCGAAGCAAATGCATGCTATAAGTCAGAGCCAGGTGATATTCGCATCGTTGTAGAGAAGAAAGACCGCTTCATCATTTGATAATACCAGGGGATCAAAGTCACAAGCGAATCATGCTTGCATGAGAAAGCTTGTGACCTTGATCCCCGCCAAAAACATGAGGATGAAGCGAAGCGAATCCGAATGTTTTTAGAATTGCGAGAGTTGCAAAGCAACGAAGCAATTCGTAGGTATTATCAAAGAGATCAGTAAAATTCAAAAACATGAGGATGAAGCGAAGCGAATCCGAATGTTTTTAGAATTTATATAAAAGAAGAATAAAAATTAGCTGCACAAAGGCGTGCAGAGGACGGAAAGGCAATACTGGGATGGAAATTACAGATGTGAGAGTGCGCAAAGTTGCACTGGATGGTAAGATGAGAGCAATCGTCTCTATTACGCTAGACAATGAATTTGTGGTTCACGATATCAAGGTGATCGAAGGAGAAAAGGGAGTATTTGTTGCGATGCCAAGCCGTAAATCGGCGACAGGAGAATACCGAGATATCGCACATCCCATTAACTCAGAGACAAGAGATTATGTGCAGAAGATTATTCTCGAGAAATACGAGGAGGCTTTGCAGGAAGCATAAACTTTGATTTCATAACAATTCGACAAAGATATATGAATACTTATAAAAGAAAGACTGCCCTCGGGCAGTCTTTCTTTCTCTTGCAATTGTCGTCTTCATTCGGTATAATGTGGCTGAGGGAAAATGTAACGTAATATTTTTGGAAAGGCGAGGTTTTAAAGTATGAAAAGGAGAAAAACAGCAGCGGGACTATTGGCGGCATCACTGCTAGTAGGAGCAGCGCCGATGGTGACAAATGCGGCGCCAGTGAGAATTGTATCAACAAGCATAACAGAACAGTCTTCGTCAGGCTATCGTGTAAATGTAACATTTTCGGCAGATGCAGGTGTGAGCCGTGTTATGATGCCGACATGGACAGAGGCAAACGGACAGGATGACATTGTGTGGCATCAGGCAAGTGTTAGTGGTAATACTGCATCATTCTATGTTCCAGTCAGTGCCCATAAAGGAGAAAGCGGTGCATATATTACGCATATTTATGTATATGATAGACAGGGACAGTTTGCGCTAAAGGGCGAAAATGTAACAGTTCCAGCATCTACATCTGCGTCATCAGGCCTTTCAATCGGTGACGTTTCTATTACGGAACTTAGTGCATCGGGCTACCGAGTTACGGCAAAAATAAATGCACCGTCAGGAGTAAGCAAAGTATTGATGCCAACATGGACAAACGCAAATGGACAGGATGATCTAGTGTGGCATCAGGCAAGTGTAAGCGGCGATACAGCTACATTTTATGTGCCGTCAAGTGCCCATAAGGGAGAAAGCGGAGCATACACGACTCATATTTACCTATATGATAAAGCAGGAAAGTTAGCACCATTAAAGGGTGTAAATGTAACAGTGCCATCAGCAGTAGTAACACCGCCGACACCGTCATCAAGCCTTTCAATAGGGGATGTTTCTGTTACAGAGCTTAGCGCGTCAGGCTACCGAGTTACGGCAAAAATAAATGCACCGTCAGGAGTAAGCAAAGTATTGATGCCAACATGGACAAACGCAAATGGACAGGATGATCTAGTGTGGCATCAGGCAAGTGTAAGCGGCGATACAGCTACATTTTATGTGCCGTCAAGTGCCCATAAGGGAGAAAGCGGAGCATACACGACTCATATTTACCTATATGATAAAGCAGGAAAATTAGCACCATTAAAGGGTGTCAATGTAACTGTTCCATCAGGTGCAAATCCTGGAGGCAATTCAGGAAATAATAATGGCAGCGGTACAGGTGTGCTGTCGATGGCGATTCCATATGTAACAGAATTATCATCAAATGGTTTCCGTGTGACAATTCAATTTAATGCACCTGCAGGCTATAAAAAGGTTTCAACTGCAGTGTGGACAGCAGCAAATGGACAGGATGATCTGGTATGGCATAACATGACCGTATCTGGAAACACAGCGACATGCTATGTTCCAGTAAGTGAGCATAAAAACGAGCACGGTTCATACATTGTGAATGCGTATGTATTTGAGACTGATACAAAATATGTACTTCAGGGAATGACCGTTCCAGTGCCGTAAACAAAGAAAATGGAGGAACAAATGGCAAAGAAAAGACGCAGCTGGGAAGACTATCAGAAAAAGAAAATAAAAAGAGGCCAATCAGGTGCGCCTATTGTCATACTTTTGGTGCTGCTTGTAATTGCATGTGCAGGTCTTGGTGTAGTGGCATGGGTATGCCTGCGCCCAGTGACGCTTCCACATGTGCAGCCAGATCAGGCATCATCGACGAAAGCACCTGTGGAATACGAAACATGGAAGGTAACAGAGGCGGCTGCGGATGGTGCTCTTGTACAAAGCAGTGATCCAGTCGTACAGGCTGCTAATTTAAAGGCAATGCAGTACGATTATGACGGTGCAATTGCACAGATTCAGTCAATACCTGGCTATGCAGATAATGAAACATATGTTAGCTGCATTCAAAGCTATGAGAGTTTGAAATCACAGGCTGTACAGTGGACAGATTATGATAAGATTACACATATCTTTTTCCATAGTCTTATTGTTGACAGCGAGCTTGCATTTGAAAGCTATAAGAGCAGTGATTATGATCAGGTAATGACAACCATCGAAGAATTTAAGGATATAATGCAGTCTATGTATGACAAGGGTTATGTTTTGATAAGCCTTCATAAGATTGCAAAGATGGAAACGCAGCCAGACGGCACCGTGCAGATGGTGCAGCAGCCAATTTATCTTCCGAGAGGAAAAAAGCCATTTGTACTTTCCGAAGACGATGTATGCTATTATGAGTATATGACAGGAACTGGATTTGCGACAAAGCTCTGTCTTGATGAAAATGGTAAGGTTGTAAATGAGTATGTTGAGCGTGATGGAAGTGTATCATATGGTTCTTATGACGTTTTGACTGTTTTAGAGGATTTTATTGAAACACATCCTGATTTTTCTTATCAGGGTTCAAAGGGTATTCTGGCATTTACGGGATATGATGGTATTTTAGGCTATCGCACAAGTGATTTCTGGTACAATGAAAATTGTGACTATTACGTTTCTACACCTGCAAACGATAAAGAAAAGCGCGAAGATCATACGTCACCAAATAAAAATATTGAGCAGGACAAGCAGACAGCACGAGAAGTTGCACAGGCAATTCGCGATCTGGGCTGGGAGCTTGCCAGCCATAGCTGGGGTCATCTGAATATGACAAGTACAAGCTATGAACATCTTGTATGGGACACAGATATGTGGGAGCGCGAAGTAGAATCTATAATCGGAGATACAGATATTATTTTATATCCGTTAGGAGCAGATGTAGGAGACTGGAGACCATCACAGTATACATTTGAAAATGAAAAGTTCAAAAAGCTCTGGGATGTAGGCTTTAGATATTTCTGCAACGTAGACAGTACTCAGTACTGGCTGCAGTATGGCTCAAATTACATGCGTCAGGGCCGCCGCAACATGGATGGCCAGATGATGTTTAAGCAGATGGTTTATCCAGAGAAGGTACTCACAAGTGATCTGTTTGACGTATATGATGTCTTTGACAGACGCAGACCGCTTCCTGTAAATGGAATAACAGTGCCAGAAGATTTTGATCTGCAGGCACTTGCCGATTCGCTTGGAATGAGTGACCGCATAATAAACTGAGCGCCATCGGGGACAGGGACGACGCGGCAATTGCTTTTTTAATGCCACCGTCCCTGTCCCCAGTGGCAGAAGGAGGAAAAAACATGTATATCATAGCAGGTCTGGGCAACCCAACCGCACAGTATAGAGGAACAAGACATAACGTTGGCTTTGAGGTTATTGATTACCTTGCTGACAAATACAATATTGATGTAACAACAAAAAAATTTAAGGGCTTAATTGGAACAGGCGCGATTGAGGGACAAAAGGTTGTTCTAGTAAAGCCTCAGACCTTCATGAATTTAAGCGGAGAGTGTATTCAGGAGGTCATGAATTACTACAAAACAGATATCTCTGATTTAATTGTAGTATATGATGATATTAACCTAGAGCCAGGACAGCTTCGCGTGCGCGGTAAAGGAAGTGCAGGCGGTCATAATGGTATGAAAAATATCATTCTGCATTGCAATTCACAGGATTTTCCAAGAGTGCGTGTCGGAATCGGAGCAAAGCCGCCAAAGATGGATTTAGCAGACTTTGTACTCAGCCATTTCCAGGGCGAAGAAAAAAAGGCAATGGAAGACGGCTATAAAGAAGCTGCCGATGCAGTTTGCTCCTTAATGAACAACGGACTAGAGGCAACCATGAATCATTATAACCAGAAGAAAACAAAATAATGATAAGGAGGGTCAATTGTGGGTATTTTTGCAAATCCGCTGACGGATCTGCTGGAATATGAAGACTTTTCAAGAGATTTTTTGAAGGGAACAGATCCAGTGGGCATGACAGGCTGTATTGACTCCGAGAAGGTGCATTTTATGAGCACCTTTCTTGGAGAGAAAAAAGTGCAGCTTGTTGTGACGTACAATGAACAGCGGGCAAGGGAAATTGAAGAAGATTATAAATTATTTTGCAGTCAGGTCTATGTGATTCCACCGCGTGACCTGATCTTTTTTAGCGCAGATCTGCAGGGAAATGCCATCATTGCAGAGCGCATGAAGGCATTTGCAGCACTTTATCAAAACGAGGCGAAGGTTATCATCACGACAATGGATGCGCTCATGAGCGAGGCAGTGCCGTTTGAACAGCTGATGAGTCATGTGATAAAGCTAAAAGAAGGTGATGAGCTTGATCTTGAAAAGCTAAAGCATGACCTGACTGTGATGGGATATGAGCGTGTAGGACGTGTGGAGGAGCCAGGACAGTTTACTGTTCACGGAGGTATTGCTGATGTATATCCATTGACAATGGAGGTTCCGGTTAGAATCGAGCTTTGGGGAGATGAAATAGATACGATTCGCTGCTTTGAACCGCAGAGCCAGCGCTCAATGGATCAGATCGAGTCCGTATCTGTTTTTCCAGCGGCAGAGGTGATCGCAGATGATACGGCAAGACGGCGTGCTGTTGGAATGATTAAAAATGAACTTGAGAGTCAGTTAGCTGTCTTTAAAAAAGCAAAGGAGCCAGACAAGGCGAAGCGTCTTCGTGAGGAGACAAACCGCATATTAGAGGCACCAGACAGCTATATAAGCTATTTTTATCCGCGCACTGTTCAACTTTCTGAATATTTTGATGAGAAGAACACGTTAGTTTTCCTTGATGAGCCGATGCGTCTTAAAGAGCGCGGTGATGGTGTGCAGGCTGAGTTTGAGGAAAGCATGAAAAATCGTCTGGAGCAGGGCTTTCTTTTGCCAGGTCAGACAGCGCTTTTAACACCGGCAAAACATGTGCTTGCTGCTTTTGAGCGCGGTCAGGTTGCAGCACTGTCTTCACTTGACAGCCGCCTGGCTGACTTTACGGTGGTAAACAGCTACGCAGTAAATGTTCAGAACATGAACACCTACCGTGAAGGTTTTGAACTTTTGATAAAGGATCTGACACACTGGAAGAAAGAAAAGTACCGAATTGTTCTTTTGTGTCCGTCAAGAACTCGCGCAAACCGCATTGTCAATCAGCTTATAGAGTATGATCTTTTGGCATATTACAGCGAGGACGAGGATAAAAAGATAAATCCAGGTGAGATCATGGTTACTTATGGAAATCTTCACCGTGGCTTTTTATATCCGATGCTAAAATTTGCTGTTATCACAGAGAGCGATATATTTGGTGTTAAGAAAAAGAAAAAAGAAAAAAAGAGCCACTATCAGGGTCAGCGAATAAGTGATTTTGCGCAGCTAAAGCCTGGTGATTATGTGGTGCATGAAAATTATGGACTGGGGATTTATCGCGGAACAGAGCGACAGATTGTGGATAAGGTAACAAAAGATTATATTAAGATAGAATATGGTGATGGAGGAAAACTGTATTTTCCCGTCACACAGCTTCATATGATCCAAAAGTATGCTGATTCAGAGTCTAAGCAGCCAAAGCTTAACAAATTGAACGGCCAGGAGTGGACAAAAACAAAAAGCCGTGTTCAAAAAGCAGTCAACAACATTGCAAAGGAGCTTGTGGAGCTTTATGCAGTGCGCCAGAGTGGTCACGGCTATCAGTATGGAGCAGACACTGTATGGCAGAAAGAATTTGAAGAGCTTGTACCATTTGATGAGACAGCAGATCAGCTTGCAGCAATTGATGCGACAAAAGCTGATATGGAAAGCACGAAAATCATGGACCGCTTAGTGTGCGGTGATGTAGGCTACGGAAAAACAGAGATTGCCATCAGAGCTGCCTTTAAGGCTGTGCAGGACAGTAAGCAGGTCGTATTTCTTGTGCCGACAACTATTCTTGCTCAACAGCATTACAATACATTTGTTGAGCGAATGAAGGACTATCCAATTCGAATTGAACTTTTATCACGCTTTCGCACGTCAGCGCAGATCAAGGCATCACTTGAGCGCTTAAAAAAGGGTCTTGCCGATATTGTAATAGGAACGCATCGTGTGCTGTCAAAGGATGTTGTATTTAAAGATCTAGGCCTTTTGATTATTGATGAGGAACAGCGCTTTGGTGTCACACACAAGGAAAAGATTAAGCAGCTTAAAAAAGACGTTGACGTGCTGACACTAACGGCAACACCGATTCCGAGAACACTTCATATGAGTATGATAGGCGTGCGCGATATGAGTGTGTTGGAGGAAGCACCGTATGAGAGAAGACCGATTCAGACATATGTAATGGAAATGAATTGGGAGATGGTTCGCGAAGCAATAAACAGAGAGCTTGCCAGAGACGGACAAGTTTATTATGTGTATAATCGTGTCAAGGATATTGATCAGATTACGGCACAGATAGCAAAGCTTGTGCCAGATGCAAATGTTGCCTTTGCACATGGTCAAATGTCAGAGCGTCAGCTAGAACAAATCATGATGGACTTTGTTAACGGTGATATAGACGTGCTTGTTTCCACAACTATTATAGAGACAGGCTTAAACATTCCAAACGTAAATACTATTATCATCCACGATTCTGATCGCTACGGACTTGCACAGCTGTATCAGCTAAGAGGACGTGTAGGCCGTTCAAACCGCACTGCCTATGCTTTTATCATGTATCAGCGAAACAAGATTTTAAAAGAAGAGGCTGAAAAGCGTCTTCAGGCAATTCGTGAGTATACTGATCTTGGTTCAGGTATTAAGATAGCCATGCGTGATCTGGAAATTCGAGGCGCTGGAAATCTGCTTGGCAGTGAGCAGCACGGTCATATGGAAGCAGTTGGCTATGATCTGTACTGCAAGATGTTAAATATGGCTGTCAAAAAAGAAAAGGGTGAGCTTGAGATGGAGGAAACCTTTGAAACAACGGTGGACATTCCAATCAGCGCTTACATTCCAGACAGCTATATACGAAACGAAGAAGACAGGATGGAAATTTACAAGCGTATTGCAGCAGTCGAGACAGAGGAAGAGTCAATGGATATGATCGACGAGCTTATCGACCGTTTTGGAAGTGTTCCAAAGCCAGTCACCAACTTGCTTGAGGTGTCAATCCTTCGTGCGGATGCGCATTCTCTCTATATTAAAGAAATCAAATCCTCGTCAACAGAGATTCGCTTGTTCATGCATCCAAGAGCAAAATTTGACACGATGCGTGTGCCGGATCTGATACAGTCTTACCGCGGTGCACTTCGTCTGCTTGACAAAGACAATCCTTATTTCTTATTGAGGGCAGGAGATGGCGCAGTCAAAGAAAAAACGCTGACATTGAAAACATTGAAAAAACTGTTAAGCGATATAAAAACGTTGATTGTTTCATAAAATCATGCTAAAATGAAAAGCAAAGTTCACGAGGCGCCCGATAAAGAAGATGCACTTCGGAGCGTTGATAGAGAATATAGAAATAGAGTGAGGTAAATTTATGAACCGAATTATGAAGTATGCAGCAGCAGCCCTCGCAGCAGCTACTGCCGTTAGTACATTAGGCGGATGCGAACAGTTAGAGAAAAAGGCACCAGAGGATACAGTTGCTGTTTCATTTGGCGATACAAATATCATGCTGGATGAGGTTACTTATATGATACGTTCCATGGAGTATACCTATGAATCATATTTTGGATCAAACATCTGCGGCAACGATATGGGCGATGGTTCAGGCATGACAGTCGGTGATTACATCAAGCAGATGTCTCTGTCACAGCTTCGCCAGACACTTGTATTAAATGAGTATGCAAAGAAAAATGGCATTGAGTTAAGTGATGATCAAAAAGCAAAGGTAGATGAGGCAATTGAAAAGCTTCAGACAGAATCAGAGGATTATCTGGAAGCAGTCGGCGCAACAGATGAGCTGATTGAAAAGACATATACAGAGAATGCAATTGCCAATCTTGTTTATATGGATCTTGTTGCTGATGTTGATACAACAGTTGGTGATGATGAGTTCCTTCGCAAAAAGATCGCATATGTAAAGCTGACGCCAAGTGAACTGACAGAGACGACAGCAGCCGATGAGGCAACTACAGAAGTGTCAAGTGATGAAGACAGCAGCGAAGAGGCATCTTCTATAGAGAATACAGAAGCAGAATCAGAAAGTGCATCCAAGGATGTAACGACTTCCACAGAAGAAGCAAGCAGTGAAAACGCATCCACTGATGCAGTATCAACTGAGGAAGCATCAAGCGAGAATGTTTCGGAACTTTCCTCTGAGGCATCCACTGAAGATTCAACTGAGGTAGAAACACTTTCAGAAGAAGAGCAGGAACGTCAGGATGCGATGAACGATGCAGCAGACAAGATCCTTAAGGAATTTGAGGAAGGAAATGATGCAGCAGACTTTATCAGTGATTATCAAAATGACAGTCACTTTACTGCAACAAATTCTGAGATTTCCATTAGTGAGGATGGAACTGCTGTATATAATGCAGCTGCATGGGCACTGGCAACAGACGAATGCACTGTATATAGAAGCGATGACGGCAGCATCTACATCATCCGCTGTCTTGATGATAACGATGAGGAAGCACGTCAGAGTGCCATCGATTCAGAGATCGAAAGCAGAAAGACAGCATTGTTCTCAGAGAAATATGCCGAGATTCAGGACGATTCTTCCAAGTTTAAGGTAGATGAGGATGTGATTGACACAATCCGCTTTACAACTCCGGTTTACGTAGCACCAAGCGAGGAAGAAACATCAGAAAGTGAAACTAGTGGTGAGGAAACCTCAGAAATTGAAACTGGCGAGGAAGAATCAACAAAAGAAGAAAAATCAAGTGAGTCTGATGAGTCAGAGGAAGCGGTAAGTGAAGCTTCTTCAGAGGAAGAGAGTAAATAATTAAGAGCCACCTAATATCGGGAAAGGCACAGTAAAGTGTCACATTACCGATTGCAGGTGGCTTTTTTGGCGAAAAACGCGCTCTCTTTCTTAATCGTTATCCCGATTTCACTTGACATCTCGTAATAATTTTGTTATAATGCCCCTCGAAGTGTAATAATTTTGTAATATTTAGTAATAGTTCACTCGTGAATTGTTACTGCGAAACTAGCGAGGGAGTGCAAGCTTACTCGCTCGCAGATAAGAATGTAAAGAGGTTTTATAAAGAAAGGCTTGGTATATATGAAGATCAAAGGAAACAGATTTGTTACGTCAATATTAGCAGCGTCTATGCTGTCTGGTACATTTTTTGTTCCGGCATCCGCAGGTGAGCTTGAGGGTGAGAGCGCAATCGCAGGCATGGCTGTTACATTGAATAACTACTACGCAGGAGAGGAAACTCCGGATGAGGCAATCTTAGATTATCTTGTTCCTAAGGCTCAGGCAACATCTGAGGCTGAGAGTGAGACAGAAACCGAAGAGCCAAAAACCGAAGAGCCAAAAACCGTTATGGCCGCTACTGTTGCTGTCACTTCAGATGCTTCTAATGTAGGACTGGTAAGCGCAGCAGGTTACTTAAACGTGCGTGAACAGCCATCCACAGGCAGTGTAACAGTCGGAAGACTTTTCAGTAACTGCCAGGTTAACATCAAAAGTTCCGTAAACAACAGCGAAGGCAGCTGGTATCGTATCACTTGCGGCGATGTAGAAGGTTATGTAAGCGCAGCCTACGTATTAGTTGGCACAGCAGCCAAGACTGCTGAGGACAATATCCAGAACCGCTATGCAGTTGTTACAGCAGATCAGTTAAATGTTCGCGACAGTGCATCTGACAGCGCAAATGTTGTTGGAACTGTATACAAGGATGAAGAGTACGCAATCATTGAGGATCAGGGTGATTTTGTAAAGATACATATTGCAAATGATGAGGTTGGATATGTTTCAAAGTCCGGCATCACCATTAAGACTCAGTTCGCTCAGGCTCAGAAGGTAGACAATGAATTTGTATCTCAGGAACTGGAGAACTTCATGATCGATATCAACTACTCCAGAAACGTATACGAGCAGGCAATGGCAGAGGGAACAGGCGAAGGCTACTATCGTGCATATGCAGCTATCGTTTATGCAGCAGAGCTTCTTGGTTACTACAGCGAATTTGCAGCAGATTCTGGATTAGAAGATCTGGCAGCAACCTCAAAGCAGGAGCAGGAAAGCGCACTTGCACTTGCAGATGCAGCATATAAGTTAGCATCAGATTCCGGCTACTTTACTCAGGTTGCAGAATCAGTAGCATCAAGCGAGGCAGCAGCAGAATCCTCCGCAGCAGCAGAGTCTGTACAGGAAACTCAGACACAGCCATCAACAGATGCATCTTCTGAGGGAAATACAACAAGTAATACAGCTGAGACAACAGCACCAAGCAGCTCAGCATCTGATGAAACCATAAGTGTAGAAGTTCCGACTGCAGCATCTGTAACAGGCATTGAGGCTTGCTATCAGGGCGGTACAAAGTATGTGGGTGATGTTGTCTACACCGCAGAATTGTTTGTAAGAGTAAGCTACAGCGATGGAACTGTAAAGGATATTTACGACGGATGGTATTCACCACAGGTAGGTATGACCTTAAAGCAGGAGGGCTACAATGTTGTAACCATGTATTATGGTGATTTTAGCTCCAACCTTGAAGTATATGCAAACCCGGCACCGACTCAGGCAACCCAGCCGGCAGCCCCAGAGACACAGCCAGCGGCCCCAGAGACACAGCCGGCAGCTCCAGCGCCAGCTCCAGAGACTCAACCAGCGGCCCCAGAGACACAGCCGGCAGCTCCAGCACCAGAGACTCAGCCAGCAGCTCCAGCACCAGCCCCGGAGACACAGCCAGCGGCACCGGAGACTCAGCCGGCAGCACCAGCACCAGCTCCAAGCGGTAATGGACAGTCTATCGTAGACTATGCAATGCAGTGGGTAGGACAGTGTAATTATGTATGGGGCGGTACAAACCTGACACCAGGAGGCGGTGTTGACTGTTCTGGATTTACCATGAACGTATACGCAGCATTCGGTATCAGCCTTCCGCACTACTCCGGCGAACAGATCAACTATGGACAGGCTGTATCATACGAGCAGCTGCAGCCAGGTGATCTTATCTGCTTCTCAGGCCATGTAGCAATCTATATCGGCGGCGGCATGATGGTTCATGCAGCAAGTGCAGAGAGAGGTATCGTAGTAGATAATGTATTCTATAACAAGCAGCCGATCGGATATCGTCGTCTTGTATAAATAATTAAAATTCAAGGCCGTCTGTCAGAGTTGACAGGCGGTCTTATTTTCGTGTATTATAACCGTAAGAAACGAAGACATTAACAGTTAACGTTAACTGGGAAAGAAGGTAATATTGCATGAGACGTGATAAAGTCAATTACTATCTGGATCTGGCAGAGATCGTATCCCAACGAGGAACCTGCCTTAGACGCCGCTACGGTGCTGTTATCGTAAAAAATGATGAGGTGGTATCTACTGGCTATGTCGGTTCCCCGCGAGGACGCAAAAACTGTACTGATTTAGGGTTTTGTATCCGACAGAAACTTCAGATTCCAAGGGGTGAGCGCTATGAATTGTGCAGAAGCGTTCACGCTGAGGCAAATGCCATAATCAGTGCATCAAGAGATCAGATGATCGGAAGCTCTTTATATTTGACAGGAGTAGAAGCAGATACAGGTGAATATGTAAAAAATTCCAACAGCTGCTCCATGTGTAAGCGAATGATCATAAATGCAGGAATCGAGACTGTATATGTGCGTGATGATAAAGATAATTACCGAGTCGTAAAGGTAGCAGACTGGATTGAAAAGGATGAATCACTAGAGGGCACATTCGGGTACTAAGCAAAACATGAAATTTGGCTAATTTCATCTTGATTTTCGACAGGCGGTCATATATAATTAGGGGTGGTGTCCATGCGGCAGATTTGTTCGTGTGCGTTTGGCAGAAAAGAATGCAAGAAGCGTAAAGGCACCATGAAACCTAGGCTGGCGAAGCAAATGGTAAAAGGGCTTCGTCTGTGTGAGAATGTCACAACAACAGGAAGGAAAAGACAAATGATACATCAGCAATACGAAGTAGATGACCATCTTCATGAAGAATGCGGCGTGTTCGGCATTTACGACATGGATGGCAATGACGTAGCGTCGACTATTTATTATGGTCTTTTTGCTCTGCAGCACAGAGGTCAGGAGAGTTGCGGTATCGCGGTAAGCGACACTAGCGGTCCCAAAGGACTAGTACTGAGTCATAAAGGAATGGGTCTGTGCAACGAGGTGTTTACCCCGGAAGACTTAGAGTCAATGAAAGGAAACATCGGTGTAGGCCACACCAGATACTCGACGGCAGGTAGTTCTACGAGAGAGAATGCACAGCCGCTTGTATTAAACTACATCAAAGGAACACTAGGCCTGGCACATAATGGCAACCTGATCAATACGCCGCAGCTACGCCAGGAGCTTGCAAGAACAGGTGCAATCTTTCAGACGACAATCGATTCTGAGATTATCGCGTACATGATTGCAAGAGCCAGAGTTGAACAGCCGACCGTACAGGCAGCTGTCGCAGAGGCGATGAAAAAAATCAAGGGAGCGTATTCACTTGTTGTCATGAGTCCGAGAAAGCTCATTGGAGCAAGAGATCCATATGGCTTTAGACCGCTGTGTATCGGAAAGCGTGGCAATGCCTATATACTGGCATCAGAAAGCTGTGCACTTGACACTATCGGTGCTGAATTTGTCCGTGACGTAGAGCCGGGCGAGATCGTCACCATCACACAAAAAGGAATTGAATCAAACCGAAGCATGTGTATCCCAAAGGAGCAGCATGCAAGATGTATTTTTGAATATATTTATTTTGCCAGACCAGATGCCTATATTGATGGCGTAAGTGTATATGAGAGCCGTCTGATTGCAGGACGTTCTCTTGCAAAGCATCACCCAGTTAATGCTGATCTTGTTGTCGGTGTTCCGGAGTCTGGTAATGTCGCAGCTATGGGTTATGCGATGGAGAGCGGCATTCCGTATGGCATGGCATTTGTAAAGAACAGCTATGTCGGCAGAACCTTTATCAAGCCAAAGCAAAGCAGCCGCGAGTCAAGTGTTCGCATTAAGCTGAACGTACTTACAGAGGCTGTAAAGGGAAAGCGTGTCATCATGATTGATGACTCAATCGTGCGTGGAACCACAAGTGACCGTATTGTAGGTATGCTTCGTGAGGCAGGTGCAAAGGAAGTTCATGTAAGAATCTCCTCACCGCCGTTCTTGCATCCGTGTTACTTTGGAACTGATATTCCATCTGAGGATCAGCTGATTGCTCACAACAGAAGTGTAGATGAAATCTGTAAGATTATCGGAGCTGATTCCCTCGCATACTTAGACGAGGAATGTCTGTATGAAATGTCAAAGGGACTTGGCATTTGTACTGGATGCTTCAATGGCAAATATCCGCTGGATCCGCCGACAGAGGACATCCGCGGCGACTATCAAAAGTAAAAAGATATAGAAGAAAGGTTGGTTTACTATGGCAACAGATCGTTATACAAGCCCACTTTCCGAGCGCTATGCCAGCAAGGAAATGCAATATATTTTTTCACAGGATAAGAAGTTTACCACATGGAGAAAGCTGTGGATCGCACTTGCAGAGAGCGAGAAGGAGTTGGGATTAAATATTACAGACGAGCAGATCGCTGAGCTTAAAGAGCATCAGAATGATATCAATTATGATGTTGCAAAGGCGAGAGAGAAGGAAGTTCGTCACGATGTTATGTCTCACGTTTATGCATATGGTGTACAATGTCCAAAGGCAAAGGGTATCATCCATCTGGGTGCAACCAGTTGCTATGTAGGTGACAACACTGATATGATCATCATGCGTGAGGGACTGCAGCTTGTAAAGAAGAAGTTAGTCAATGTCATTGCTGAGCTGGCAAAGTTTGCAGACCGCTACAAGGCGCTGCCGACACTGGCATTTACTCATTTCCAGCCGGCACAGCCAACCACAGTCGGAAAGCGTGCAACGCTTTGGATGATGGAGCTTGTGCAGGATTATGAGGATATCTGCTATGTAATCGATTCCTTAAAGCTTCTTGGCTCTAAGGGAACAACAGGTACACAGGCATCATTCATGGAGCTGTTTGACGGTGACCATGCAAAAATCAGAAAACTGGATCAGATGATCGCAGATAAGATGGGCTTTGCCGGTGTATATCCTGTTTCTGGACAGACCTACTCCCGTAAGGTAGACAGCCGTGTATTAAATGTACTGGCTGGTATTGCAATGAGTGCACATAAGTTTACAAACGATGTGCGTCTTCTGCAGCACTTAAAGGAGGTAGAGGAACCATTTGAGAAGCATCAGATCGGTTCTTCTGCAATGGCATATAAGAGAAATCCAATGAGAAGTGAGCGTATTGCTTCTTTGGCAGACTATGTGATCTCAGATGCTATGAATCCGATGCTTGTCGCTTCAACTCAGTGGTTTGAGCGTACACTTGACGATTCTGCAAACAAGAGAATCAGTATTCCAGAGGGCTTTTTGGCAGTTGACGGTATTCTGGATCTTTATCTGAATATCGTAGACGGAATGGTTGTTTATGAGAAGGTAATTCACAAGCATCTGATGGCAGAGCTTCCATTTATGGCAACAGAAAATATCATGATGGATGCAGTAAAAGCTGGTGGAGACAGACAGGAACTTCATGAGAAGATCCGTGTACATTCTATGGCAGCAGGAAAAGTTGTCAAAGAAGAAGGAAAAGCAAACGATCTGTTAGAGAGAATCGCAGCAGACCCAGCATTTGGTATGAACATGGAGCAGTTACAGGCGATCATGAAACCAGAGAACTTCGTAGGACGTGCACCACAGCAGACAGAAGAATTTGTGAATGAAGTGATCAATCCAATTCTGGAAGAGAATAAAGAAGTACTTGGATTAACAGCTGAGATCAACGTATAAAAAGATAAAATTTTAACATAAAAAGAGATGGAAAGATCAAAACAATATAGATTTTTCCATCTCTTTTTGCTGTATTTTAAGAAAAAATTACCAAAAAGCAGGAAATGGGCAGGAGTAGATATAGGAAATTAAGAAAAGGAATGGTATAATAGGTTTAAAACAAATATGTGAGAGCATATGTAAGGGGAAAGTATAATGAAGAAATTAAAAACAATCATCCAAAGAAAAAATGGAATATGATACTTGGGATTTCAGATATCATAATGATGATCATAGCATCATATCTTGCATTATTAACGCGATTTGAATTCTATCCATCACAGATCGCATCGATTTTTTTGAAAAATGCTGCAAAATACATGCCGTTGAATCTCTTTTGCAGTATTGTGATCTTTATGGCATATCGATTGTATTCAACGCAATGGAAGTATGCAGGAATCTCCGATTTTATTAATGTCGTTAAAGCAGTTGTGATCGCAGCAGCTTTCCAGCTGATCGGAATTTATATGTTACAATGGGAGATACCAAGAAGTTACTATTTCTTGTATTTGGTATATCTGCTGTTGGGAATGTTTTTTATCCGATTACTTGTCCGATTGATTCAGGGAAGTGAACCACTCAAAGTGAATGACATTGGCAAGAAGAAAGTTCCGGTAATGTTGATCGGAGCAGGAGAAGCAGGAAGCATCATTTTAAATGAGATCAAAAAGAGTACATATGTGACTAAAACGATCCGTTGCATCATAGATGATGATCCAGCGAAGAAAGGAACATATTTATCTGGGATACCAGTGGTTGGCAATCGTAATACGATCCTGCGCAATGCAGTTAAATTTGATGTTGAAGAGATCATTTTGGCAATTCCGACAATAGAACCCAAGGATCGCAAGGACATCCTTGAGATCTGCAAGCAGACAGGATGCCGTCTGAGTATTCTTCCGGGCTTATATCAGCTGATCAACAGTGAAGTTACAGTATCTGCTCTAAGAGAAGTAGAGATTGAAGATCTGCTTGGAAGAGAGCCAGTGAAAGCCAATCTTCCATCAATCATGAGCTATGTCAAAGACAGAGTCGTATTTGTCACAGGGGGAGGCGGATCGATCGGAAGTGAGATCTGCAGACAGATCGCAAGATATCAGCCGAAGAAGTTAGTGATCATTGATAATTATGAGAACAACGCCTACGAGATCCAGATGGAATTAAAGAGAACACATCCAGAACTAGATTTGAAAGTATTGATCGTATCTGTCCAGAACCATCTGCGAATACACAATATTTTCGAAGATTATAAGCCTGATATCGTATTTCATGCAGCAGCACATAAGCATGTGCCATTGATGGAAGACAGCCCGCATGATGCGATCAAGAACAATGTATTTGGTACATTTAACATAGCCAAAGAAGCAGGAATGAGCGGCGTAAAGAGAATGGTACTGATCTCCACGGATAAGGCAGTAAGACCGACAAATATCATGGGTGCTTCCAAGCGAATCTGTGAGATGGTCATTCAATACATGAATAGCTTATACGATACAGAATACGTTGCTGTAAGATTTGGAAATGTTCTTGGAAGTAACGGAAGTGTCGTTCCGTTGTTCAAGAAGCAGATTGCCAATGGTGGTCCGGTAACAGTTACACATCCAGAGATCATCCGATACTTTATGACGATCCCAGAAGCCGTCAGTCTGGTGTTAGAAGCAGGAGCTTACGCAGAAGGCGGGGAAATATTTATCCTTGATATGGGAGAACCAGTCAAGATCTTAGATCTTGCGAAGAATATGATCCGTTTATCAGGACTTACACCAGGAGAAGATATAGAAATCCAGTTTACTGGCTTAAGACCAGGGGAGAAGCTGTATGAAGAACTTCTGATCGATGAGGAGAATAAAAAAGAGACAAAGAACAAACGAATTTTCATTGGAAGTCCAAGGATGATGGAGACAGAACAATTTAGTGAACTGATCGCTGAATTAGATCATGCGGCATTTTCCGAAGATCCGAATATTCGTGAAGTTGTAAAAAAATTAGTTCCAGAGTATACATATAAACAGACAAATCAACAGACAAAATGACAGGGGGATGAGACAGCATGAAAGAACGTATATATATGGCATCACCAACGATGCATGGGGAAGAACAGAAGTTTGTGCAGGAAGCATTTGACACCAACTGGATCGCACCACTTGGGCCAAATGTCAATGGCTTTGAACGTGAGATGGAAGCGTATACAGGAATCGCACACTGCAGTGCACTAAGCGCAGGAACCGCAGCACTGCATCTGGCGGTGAAATTATTAGAAGTCGGGGAAGGAGATACCGTGATATGTCCTTCGCTGACTTTTGCTGCAACAGCGAATCCAGTCGCCTACGAAAAAGGCAAGATCGTATTCGTGGATTCTGAACCAGAGACATGGAATATGTCACCACAGGCATTGAAAAGAGCATTGGAAGAACATAAAGAAGCAAAAGCAGTGATCGTTGCACACCTTTATGGAACACCAGCCAAGGTAGACGAGATCAAAGCACTCTGTGAAGAATATAAAGTTCCACTGATCGAAGATGCTGCAGAAAGTCTGGGAGCAACATATAAAGGAGTCCAGACAGGAAGATTCGGAGTCATGGCAGGATTTTCATTCAATGGAAATAAGATCATCACGACATCAGGCGGTGGAATGATCGCATCAGAGAATGAAGAATACATTAAGCATGCGACATTCCTGGCAACACAGGCAAAAGAACCGGTCCGACATTATGAACACAAGGAGATCGGATATAACTACCGAATGTCTAATATCACAGCGGGAGTTGGAAGAGGTCAGCTTCTGCATCTGGATGAACACATTGCGAAGAAAAAAGCAATCTATGAGACATACAAAGATGCTTTCAAGGATTATAAACAAGTGCATATGAATCCATATGAAACATGCAGTGAACCAAACTTCTGGTTATCATGTATGACGATTGATGAAGACAGTAAGACAAAACCATTAGATATTATAGAAGCTTTGGAAAGAGAGAATATCGAAAGCCGTCCGATCTGGAAACCATTACATCAACAACCAGTATTTAAAGGGTGCGAATTCTATTCTCATTACGAAGATGATAAGAAGCCAGTATCAGAAGATATCTTTGACCGCGGATTATGTCTTCCAAGTGATATTAAGAATACAAAAGAAGATATGGATCGGATCATAGGGATCATAAGATCCGTACTGGACCGATAAGAACAAAATGTAAACGGAGTATATATAAAGATGTATCACAAATATATCAAACGATTTTTTGACATCATATTGTCACTGTGCTGTATCATTGTATCAAGCCCGATCCTGCTTGTCACAGCACTGTTAGTAAGGATCAAATTAGGGAGCCCCGTGATCTTCAAACAAGAAAGACCGGGATATCATAACGAAATATTTACACTCTACAAGTTCAGAAGTATGACAGACGCCGTCGATGAGAATGGTGATCTGTTGCCAGACAAAGAACGTCTTCCAAGATTTGGTCAGATGTTAAGATCCACAAGCCTTGATGAATTACCTGAATTCTTCAACATCTTATTTGGACATATGAGTTTTGTCGGGCCAAGACCATTATTGAAACAATACATAGATTTCTACAGTGCAAGACAGAAACGACGTGCAGATGTAAGACCAGGACTGACTGGACTTGCACAGGTGAATGGGAGAAATGCCATCAGCTGGGAAGAAAAGTTTGAATTCGACCTTGAATATGTGGATAACATTTCATTTCTTACCGATATCAAGATTATACTAAAGACCGTGACAAAAGTTTTAAAAAGAGCAGGGATCAGTGCACAGGAATCTGTGACAATGTATGCCTTTCAGGGAACAAAGAAAGACCAGTTTTCCAAATACAAGAAAGCAGGACACTTAAAGATCTTATTTTCAAGCGTGGCAGATCAGGTCGAATTTATCGATACCTTCCGCTATGCTGCCGGCAGATTAGGGGTGAAAGTAACATTTGTCGGCTGTGATCATTCACTGGAAGCACCAGCATTATATCGCTGCCATAAGCACTATCAGGTTCCACAGCCAGGGGAAGAAGGTTATGTCACAGAACTCTTACATATCTGTAAACAGGAGAAGATCGGTCTGCTCATTCCAAGAACAGAAGAAGACGTATTTATCCTGTCACAAAGAGCCAGCGAATTTGAAGCTGTTGGAACAGAAGTTCTCATTGCAAATGAAGAATTAGCTCTGCTGTGCAGCAACAAACGCTGGACAGCTCGTTTCTTTGAAGAATGTGGTCTTAACGCACCACAGGTTGTAAGCAGTGCCAATGACTATACACAAGGATTCCCAGCAATGTTTGCAGTATTGGATGAGATGGATAATCTGGAGAAAAGCATCATGATCCATGATGAACAAGAATTAAGTTTTCATGCATCAAAATACGCGAATTACACGATACGTCCATTTTTAAATGGGAAGATGTATGAGATCGACGTATTCTGCAATCTAGACGGAAGCCCGGTTTACATCACACCAAGGGCAAAGGAAGAAGTCGAGGGAAAAGAAAGTGCAAGATATAGAGTTGTAAGAGATCACAAGATCGTAGAAGAAGCAAAGAAAGTGATAAAGAAATTAAGGCCATTCGGATGGATGACGATCTTTATGCTTCGTGAAGAACATACAGACAAAGATTATTTTATCCGAATGGAACCATGGTATCATCAGGCAAGCACCGTATCGATCAAGGCAGGAGCCGACGCACCATATGCAGCACTCTCCATGATGTTAGGTGAACCAATGGAATACAAAGAGGATGCAGCCGATGACAATGTTATTTTCACAAGATTTGAAAAAAGTGTATGTTTAAATACAAGAGAAGAACCGATCGTAGAGATTCATGATTTTAAAGATCTGTATCATTTAGATGAGGGAATTGGTTCAGTGATCTTTGATCTGGATGACACATTATACTCAGAGAAAGATTATGTACGAAGCAGTTTCCGAGTGGTGGAACGAATGCTTCCAGAAGTGAACAATATCTTTAATAAGTTATGCGCAGCACTGGAAAAAGGGCAGCCGCCACTGGAAACGGTATTAAAAGATGCAGGAATGTATTCGGATGAATTATTATTAAAATGCAGAGAAGCCATCAGGGACCATAAACCAGAGATTTCACTGTATGAAGGAGTCAAAGAATTATTCTTTGAACTACACACGCAAAAGCGAAGTATCGGGATCTTGATCGATGGAACACCAAAAGTACAGCGAGCCAAGATAGAAGCCCTGGGGTTAGATAAAATGGCAGACGAGATACTGATCACAGACGAACTTGCAGGACATGGAAATGTCATGGAATTCAGGAAACCAAATGATCTTCCATTTCTGATCATGAGAAAACGATTGGAAATACCATGCAGGAACATGGCATTTGTCGGAGATGATATCGAGAAAGATTTTATTGCACCGAAAGCATTAGGAATGGAATGCTATTGGAAGAAGAATGAGGATGGGTTATATGAGTAAAGAACCAAAGATAAAACCAATCGTGATCGTTGGAGCCGGTGGTATGGGAAGAGATACTCAGTGGCTGATCGAACGGATCAACGAAGAAGAACCAACATATGAGATTCTTGGATACATAGACGATGGAATCCAGCAAGGCAGCATCATAGATGGCTATCCGATTCTTGGAGGAATGAAATACCTCGAAGAATACGACAAAGAACAAAAACTTGCCGTCGCCTTCGCTATAGGCAATGCAAAAGTCCGTGAAAAACTCGTTTTAAAATGTCTGCCAAATCCAAACTTATGGTATCCTAATCTGATCGATCCATCCGTGATCACATCACAAAGAGTGCATCTAGGACAAGGAAATATCATTTGTACATCCGTTATTATGACAACGAATATAGAGATCGGTAATTTTAACCTGATCTGCAACCGAAGTATTGTCGGACATGATGATGAGATCGGAGATTATAATACCCTGTATCCAGGAGTTTTACTGTCAGGAGATGTCCATTTAAAGACTGAGACAGAGATCGGCACAGGAAGCCAGATCATACAAGGACTGCATATCACAGACGAAGTGATCATGGGAGCAGGAAGTACAGTGATCGAAGATATCAACGAAGCAGGAACTTATGTTGGAGTACCAGTGAGAAGAGTAAACGATGAAGAATAAGAAGATATTAATTTTAGCAAACCTAGACGTAGGATTATACAAATTCAGAAAAGCACTGATCAAAAAGCTCATAGATCAAGGAAATGAAGTCTATATATCCTTGCCAAAGGGAATGTTAGTACAGAATTTAAAAGAAATGGGATGTCATTTTATCGAAACACCGGTAGATCGAAGAGGGATCAATCCAGCAACAGATCTTAAACTGATGATGAGATACTTTAACATCTTAGGCAAGATAAAGCCAGACCTTGTGATCACCTACACGATCAAACCAAACATCTACGGAGGAATCGCAGCAAGATTCAAAAGAATTCCATATGCAGTCAACATCACAGGATTAGGAACTGCATTTCAGAATGAAAATATGATCAAGAAACTCGTCGTATTTTTATATAAACTATCCTGCAAAAAGGCAAAAACGATCTTCTTTGAAAATGAAGGAAATAAGCAGGTGTTTATAGAAAATAATATTATCAAAGAATCCAGATCATGCACCCTCCCAGGAGCAGGAATCGACCTTGATGAATACAAGATGACACCATACCCAGAAGAATCAAGAAACATCAGGTTCTTGTTTATCGGACGTGTGATGAAAGAAAAAGGAGTCGAAGAACTGTTCAACGCAGCAAAAAACATTAAGAAGATCTACCCAGAAGTATCGTTTGATATCGTAGGACCAATGGAAGATGATTATAAGGAACGAATTCAGTCATTGGTCAGAAATGGGATCATTTATTATTATGGCTATCAGGAAGACGTCAAACCGTTCATTAAGAAATGTGACTGCTTTGTATTACCATCGTATCATGAAGGCATGGCAAATACACTGCTAGAATGTGGAGCGATGGGAAGACCATTGATCACAAGCAGGATTCATGGGTGTATGGAAGCTGTGAGAGATGGCGAGAATGGGTATTTGGTGGATGTGAAGGATGTTAAGGGATTGGAAGAGAAGATGATGGAATTTATTGAACTATCGTATGTCCAGAAGAAACAGATGGGAGAGATGTCACGGGAAGTGATGGAGGAGAGGTTTGATAAGGAGAAGGTTGTTGAGATGACTTTGGAAGGACTTGGAAGATAGGTAAAGGAAGGAAGAACATTGAAGATTTATTGGCTGTTTTTATTATTAGCGACAATTATATGTTTTTGGAATGAATCTAGTGCAAAGATTACA
>ERZ837487.1560-NODE-1560-length-26985-cov-5.001671_pt1 | contig 26985 bp, 25 predicted proteins | sample MGYA00519911_ERZ837487 | MGnify/ENA primary metagenome ERZ837487 (study PRJEB31850, sample SAMEA3708818) | human gut metagenome | biome: human gut; feature: human-associated habitat; material: faeces | place: China | collected 2014 ... | reverse complement strand
GACAGATGCTTTAGCTGCTGGCATACGGTCAAATACAAAACGGTTCCTCCTTTCCCAGTCGGCATAGAACATATGTTCTGTGCTAATTATAGCACATGGTTCCACAAAAGGGAAGCGAAAGAATCGTAATTGCTTACCATTTTCCATCTGTCTATATATCGTTATAGCGGCATTCATCCCGCCACCTAAGAGGAATGGGGGTATTCTGCCGATTTTATGATAAAAATACCATTGACCACAATACCGCAAAAGCCTTCTTCGTCATGATTACCCACCCGGACAGAACCGGAAATACTGAACGCATTGGAGCAATCCTGCTTATTCTTCCTGGTCGATCAGATCTTCTTTTTCAACATGTTCCATGTTTTTGAAGATCAGCATGCAGATCACCACTGATAAAACAATCGAAATATAATCCGCTGCCGGCTGGGCATAAATGACACCGTCCAGGCCAAACATGCTATTTAAAACAAGAATCAGAGGGATAAATACCAATCCCTGGCGACAGATGGTCAGGATCAGGGACGGAAGAGCCTTTCCCATACCCTGGATCGTATTAATGCACAGGAACAAGATTCCCATTACCGGACCAGACAACTGCAGGGCAATGATCATCCGGATGCCATAATTTACTACATCGGCATCATTGATAAACATCCGGATGATACTCTGTCTTGCAGCAACCATAAGTAATGTCAGCACGGTACCCATGATTACTGCACAAAGTCCGGAAAAACGGAACACCTGCATCAGACGTTTTTTATTTCTTGCACCATAATTATAACCGATCAACGGCTGAATCCCCGCGCAAAGACCGATCTGCAGCAGAACTACCAGCATATTGACCTTTGTAGCCACTCCCATAGCTGCTACTGGCGTATCTCCGTAGCTGGCCAGCATCTGATTTAATACCATGTTGGCACAGCTCATCAGAATATTATTCAAGGAAGCTGGAATACCGATCGATGCCACACTGAACGGGATATTCTCTCCCAGCTTGAAATCACGGATGTTAATGGACAAGCTGGATCTTTTTCTTAAGAAATACCCCAGATAAAACAGGCTTGCTGCCATGTTTCCGATCACCGTTGCCACAGCAGCACCCACAACGCCCCAGCCTAATACCAGGATCATGATCGGATCCAGAACAATATTGACGATAGTTCCGATCAGATTACCGATCATGGACTCTCTTGCCGCACCTTCACCTCTTAAAATATTACCAAAAGCGGTGCCAAACATGATAAAGGGCGCTCCTAAAGCAATAAAAAACAGATAGTCTCTGGCATAATCAATGGTATTTTCACTGGCGCCGATCAGTTTTAAGATCAGTTCCATTCCTAAAATGGAAACCACTGCCATAAAAATACCAACGCCAAGGGAACCGTAACAGCAGAATGCGGAAATATGCTTCGCTTTCTCCGGTTTATGTTCTCCCAATGCCCTGGAAATAGCAGAACTGCCGCCGATTCCAAACAGATTGCCCAATGCCATAAATACCATAAAAATTGGTGTCGCCAAAGAAACGGCTGCCACCTTCATAGGGTCGTTGGTCTGACCAATAAAAAAGGTATCTGCCATGTTGTAGATGACCACAACCAGCATCGAGATCATGGTCGGGATCGCCATCACCGCTACTGCTTTGGATACCGGTGCTTTCTCAAAAAGTTCCTGATTCTTATTCATGTTACTCCAAATCCTCCTATGTATCTTCCTGTGTATCTTCCTGTCCAGCTTCATCAAACCGGACTTTCATTTCCTCTTCCACCTCAACACGGATCTCCTCCTCACGAACCGGATCCATATCTGGCAGATTTTCTGTAGAACCGATGCCAAAACGGCGCAAAAATTCCTCTGTGGTAGCAAATAACGCTGGGTGTCCCGGTGCATCCAGTCTGCCAACTTCCTGCACCAGGTTATATTCCACCAGACGGTTGACTGCATGATCCGACTTGACTCCGCGGATCTTCTCGATCTCCATCTTTGTCACCGGCTGCTTATACGCGATGATGGAAAGTGTCTCCAACACTACCTCGCTGAGCACCTGCTTCTTAGGAGAAGCCGCCACCCGGATCAGATTCTCATAAAATCCGGTCCTGGTACACATCTGGTAACTGTCCTCCAGCTCGATGATCTCCATGCCCCGTTCTTCTTTATCATAGCGGGCTTTCAGCCGTTCAACCGCCTGTCTGGTTTTCTCTTCACTCTGCCCCGTGGCAATGGCAAGCTGACGCAGCTCCACTGATTTTCCCATGGTAAACAGTACTGCCTCGACCACAGCCTCCAGATGCTTTTCTAATTGCTTTTCTTTTCTCGTCTGCTTCTTTTCTTCCATTCTTCCATCCTATTTAAAATCCCGGGAGCTTGCAGCCGTTGGTTTCATACCCCTTACTGCTGCATATCCACTTCCAGCTCTTTCAGATCCAGTTCCCCCTGCTCACCCTCCGGCTCCAACGTCTCAATGTTCATATCATCAAACAAATGCTCCTGTATCAGATGGATCTTTCCCATCTTCATCAATTCCAGCACTGCCAGAAACGTTACCACCACTTCCAGCTTGTCTGCCTGGCGCTCCAGCAGCTGACGGAAGCTGAACCTCCGGTTCTTTCTGGCATAGGCCATGACGGAGCCTACCTTCTGCTCCAAGCTGACTGGTTCCCTGCGGATGGTTCCAAATTTGCTTCGGATCGGATCGATCTTATTCTCCTGACGTTTCATGATGGACTCAAAAATTGACTGCAGCTTCGCCAGCGTCAATCCGTCCAGAAGCTGATCCAAGTCCACCGGCTCCTCGTATTTTACCACTTCTTTAGGGATCGTCGGCACTTTATACAGATGTTTTCCTGCATGATCCTCCAGCTCCTGCAGCTCCTGGGCCATGTATTTATACATCTTATATTCCAGAAGTCTCGCCATCAGTTCTGCTCTTGGATCTTCCTCTTCCCCGTCCTCGTTGACCTCCACAGGGAGAAGCATTCGGCACTTGATATCAATCAGGGTTGCCGCCATCACCAAAAATTCACTGACCACATTCAGATCTTCTGTTTCCATGCTGCTGACATATTCCAGATACTGTTCCGTGATCAACACAATGGGAATATCATAAATGCTGACCTTATTCTTTTCGATCAAATGGAGAAGAAGATCCAGAGGTCCCTCAAAATGTTCCAGTTTATACGAAATCGCCATCCGGTCACTCTCCTCTCGTAAAGCGGACATTCGCAATCCGCTTCGCTACTTGCTCATGAACGCAGTCGCTTCGCGATCTGTCAGTGGGAGCTTTCAACTCCCACTGACAGAAGCATCCCCCCCTCACCCGCCGCTTAGTGCTCCGCGCACCTGAAGCGGGGGAATGCTTATCTGCGTTCAAATGGATCACAACCAGCTCTGGCTTGTTATTCAGCCGGATATTAATGGAATGGGTACCTAAGCCCCGGCTGACGATCATGCTGGTGTGATGTTCTTTCAAAAGGCCCCCGCAGCAATCCTTAAAAAACTGAAACTGCGGTGTCATCAATCCGCCAAGTCCAGGAATCCGTATGGTCCCTCCATGGAAATGACCACTTAAGACAAGGTCTGCCCCCCATGCCGCATAGGCATCCAAAAAAAGGGGCGAATGGGCCAACAGAATCTGAAATTTCTCTGTATGGGCTTTTCCCAGTCGTTTTTCCAGATATCCTTCCTCCATCTGTGCTCTGGAAAACTTCTTATAAAACCGCTCCTCCAGATCCACTCCACTGATCCGGATGTCCGGATAAACATCCACCGAAGTGTCCGGCAGATACGCCACTCCCATTTTTTTCAGTTCTTCTACATAGATGTCATACCTGTCTCCGTAAACATCCCGTTCCCGGTTCATCCGGTTTTCATGATTTCCATTTCCATAATAGACTGGATAACGGGCAGTTAGCTGCCGCAGGAGATTTAAAGAAATGTCCAGATCTCCCCGTCCTTTCGACACCATCATATCGCCGCCGATCAGCACCGCATCCGGCCTGGACTGCTCAATCGCATCCAGCAGCACGTTCTGGTCATCCCCAAAACAGTTGTCATGAAGATCCGACAGAAACGCAAACGTATATTCTTTTTCTAATTTTGGAGAACGGATCTCGAACTCATCTGTCACCAGACAGGACCGTTCATAAGAAGACCTGGCTAAAAGCCCGGCTCCGATCAAAGCCACCGTTCCTGCGGTTCCAATCAAACTCCACATATGGTCACTCCTGTTTTGCTTTATTCAGCGCTTATTTCTTGTCCCGAAATACCGGATCAGCCGGATAAACGCCTACGATCTTCTGCATGGTCCGCTGTACCGCATCCTTGGAATTCTTCCAGTCTTTATCTTTATTGACATAATCAAACTTCTCGATCATCCAGTCAATATCTCCCTGCATCCGATCCAGTTCCCGGTTCATCTGGTCAAAAAGCACTGGAAAAAGCTGCTCCTGCTCCTTCTGGGACAGTCCCTCACCACAAGCTTCTACAAGATCTGCAAAATGATGTACACAGAAGCCCTTGGACGCCTTTACCATATCCACAAATTCCGGCTCATGCTTTACCTGATACACAAAGGTATCCACCATGCGGCGGTAGGTATCGTCCATCCGCTTACAGATGTAACAGTGGCTTTCTTCCCCTCGGATCCACTCAGCTACAGAATTGCCGTTCTCAGGTTTTTTCTTAAATAATCCCCGTTTTGGCGCTGCCCCAGGCGTATACTCCTGCATTTCCTTTTTCAGCTTCTCTCGCACATATGTTAATCGGGTCTTTAAGATCCATGCATTACCAAGAGTATTGCCATAGTCAAACATCATCTTCGTATGTTTCCTGCAAAAGCCCTGACGGTCTGTGGCATCTCTGGTGTCACTCTCCATATAAGAAGACCCCAGCACAAACTCAATGGCAGACTGCTCCAGTTTTCGTTCCAACCAGCAGAACGGGCACTCATCCCCCGCCTGTAAGGCATCATGAAGCTCAATCGTATACAGTTTTTCTTTCATATTTTTCCTTTCCAAAAAGAAGAATTGCAGACATCCCACTCTGGCTGCCGCAATTCTTCTTAAGTCTACTGAATCCAGACACCCTCTGCATTCAGCCTGTATCTTCCGTCTATGATCGTATCCTTCAGCATATAACCTTCACCGCCCAGATAGAACCATTTGCTATTATCCTCTATCCATGTATTCTTCGCCATCACACCGCTGGATTTGAAATAATACCAGGCGCCATTATTATACTTACGCCAGCCAGTCGCCATATAGCCGTTGCTGTCAATCCAGTAAGTGGCATCGCTAAACTGCAGCCACTCGCCAGAAGCTTTGGTGTTATCGTCCTTGATGTAATACCAGCCGGTGTTATCCTGGTTCCAGCCTTTTTTCTGTGCCGGAGCTGCTGGCATAGCTGTATCAGAACTGCTTCCTGGTCCCTGTATATTCGTGGACTGGCTGTTGTTCTGGCGCCCAGAATTTCCACCTGCCGCCATCTTGGCAAAACCATAGTCCAGTAAAGCCTTTGTATCCGCATAATGGGTAGATTTGCTCTTCATGACGACCGCGATCAGACGGACACCATTTTTCTCCGCCCCGGTTACCAGGGTGTTGCCTGCCTTGGAAGTATAGCCGGTCTTTCCACCGATAATGCCCGGATAATATCTGGAATCTGTGGAATACATCATCTTGTGTCCCATGGTAATGGTCCGCTCCCCTGCATTCTTTGTTGCCGGGAACTTATAGCTCAACGTGGTGTCAATCTTCCTTAAAGTATCATTCTGAAATGCTGCCCTTGCAATCAATGCCATATCATACGGTGTGGTGTAATGGTTGGAATCATTTAATCCATTTGGATTCACAAAATGCGTCCCTGTACACCCAAGAGCCGCCGCTTTCTGATTCATCAGACCGGCAAAACCGCTGACACTGCCAGATACCTTTTCTGCCAGGCCATTCGCCACTTCATTCGCTGACTTTAATAACAGACCATACAGACACTGTTCCACGGTCAACTTATCGCCTTCTGTTAGCTTTAAGGAAACCGCCCCTGACTCCAGATTCTCCGTGGCAGTCCTGGAAAATGTCACTGTGTCACCCAGCTGGCAGTTCTCCAACACTAAAAGCGCTGTCATCAGCTTTGTGATACTGGCCGGGTAATATCTGGTATTCTGGTTCTTGCCATATAAAACAGTTCCTGTGGCCGCATCGATCACCACTGCGCCTTCTGACTGAATGGTTGGTTCCGCAATCTTCGATGTCCCTGTGCCGGTTGTCGTACTGTTCGTAGATACCGTCGTATTGTTCGCTGCCGCTGTTTCCTGTGTGCCAGGTCCTGACATGGATACTGTCGCATAGGCTGTCATCTGAAAAGCTATCGCAAAGGCCATCAATGCACTGACAAATCTTCTTTTCTTCTGTCTCAATGTCTTATCCTCTTTTGCCCTGCTGTTTCTGCCACAATTACTTGTTCTCGCCGAAACGCTCTGCCTGACTCTGGATCAGCTCCTGATCGTCGAAATAGTTGATCTTCATGGCTGCTTTTACATCCGCCAGTGTCTGCGCTGCTACCTTCTCTGCACGGATACTGCCCTCCTGTAAAATGCGGTAAACCTCCGGAATGTTCTTCTCATATTCTTTTCTGCGGGCACGAATCGGCTCCAGCTCACTCTGAACCACATTATTCAAGAAACGTTTCACCTTCACATCGCCAAGACCGCCTCTCATGTAATGAGCCTTTACTTCATCCAGATTCTTATACTCTGGCCAGAATTTTTCAAAATGCTCATCACGGCAGAATGCATCCAGATAGATAAATACCGGATTGCCCTCCACACAGCCCGGGTCCTCTACACGCAGATGGTTCGGGTCAGTGAACATGCTCATGATCTTCTTCTTTACTTCATCCTCGCTATCGGATAAGTAAATGCAGTTATTTAAGGATTTACTCATTTTTGCCTTGCCATCAATGCCTGGCAGACGTAAACATGCTTTGTTATCTGGCAGAAGTACATCCGGCTCTACCAGTGCTTCCCCATAAATACGGTTGAAGCTGCGGACGATCTCTCTGGTCTGTTCGATCATAGGAAGCTGGTCTTCACCAACCGGAACCGTTGTCGCCTTAAATGCAGTAATATCCGCTGCCTGGCTGATTGGATAGGTAAAGAAACCAACCGGGATATTAGCCTCAAAGTTACGCATCTTAATCTCATTCTTCACAGTTGGATTTCTCTGAAGTCTGGATACAGTTACCAGGTTCATATAGTAGAAAGAAAGCTCTGTCAGCTCTGGTACCTGGGACTGGATAAATAATGTGGACTTCGCCGGGTCCAGACCACAGGATAAGTAGTCCAGTGCTACCTCAATGATATTCTGTCTTACTTTTTCCGGATTATCTGCATTATCAGTCAGTGCCTGTGCATCCGCGATCATAATAAAAATATCATCAAACTCTCCAGAATTCTGAAGCTCAACTCTTCTTTTTAAAGAACCTACATAATGTCCTACATGTAAACGTCCGGTTGGTCTATCGCCAGTTAAAATAATCTTTTTCTTTGTCTCTTCCATGATTTCCTCCTGATATTGCAACGGCTATTCAGCCTATTTTAAATAGTATACCATCTATTTGCAAAATTGCATACCATATTTTGCTTATAATTCTCTTACGCTTCCCTAACATTTCCCTTTTTCTTCATGAGTCATTTATGAATTTTACACTTCTCCCTAATTTTTTAATTTTTTCAATTTTTTGAAATTTTCTGTTGACAAATCACTATTCCCTATGGTATCCTATCTAAGCTGCAAGTGAGCAACACACAAATGACACAAACGGCCTCGTGGTCAAGCGGTTAAGACGACGCCCTCTCACGGCGTAAACCCGGGTTCGATTCCCGGCGAGGTCATATTGGTCCAGACAGAGATGTCTGGATTTTTTTTTACAGGAAATGACATCCTGCGAAAGTTGTGGGAACGCCATTGGATGTTTCTCAGTGTTTTCTAAGTGAGAAATTCTGCTATTGACAAGTTCCTACAAGTTTGGTATGCTATTCGACATTGGTTAGCTAACGCTAATTGTAAAAAAATTTACAGAGTTCGAAACAGGAAACAACGGCAACAGAGACAACACAGCGAGGGAGAATCATTTGACATACCTATGGATTAATCCGGTATCAGAACGTATGGTATCGGAGCAGGCTTTAAAACGAATTTTAACAGAACATCAGCTCACGCAAGTGCGCTGCCGGGAGGATTGGGGCGCTATGGTGCTGGAGAAGTACAAAGAACGGATGGAGCAAGCCAATGGAACCGTGGCAGATGCCAGGTGCCCGGAAGCAGTGAATCTGATTGAGCGATATAATGAGGAAGAAAACCTTTCCATTCAGGTGGCTGATATTGAACCAATCCTGATTCATTGCGCCAGAGAACTGAGTGCGCGTTCGGATTTGGCAGATGGGGGAAAAATTATCACGACCCCGTGCAGGATTCTGGCAGAGAAGGGAAATGCGCTGGAGCTGCCACGGACACGTTTTGTGAGCTGGAAGGACTTTCTTTCGGAACTTGGAGAAACATTGGAGCCGGCACCGGAGGCCAGCCCGATTCCACCGGGATTTTTTACAGGGTTGTCAGTGCCGGTACTCAGTCTGAGCGGACAGGAAGCAATCGAAGCGTATCTGCAGAACGCGGCAATGTCGGAAGCGCAGAAAACGGCAGACAGGATGATGGCTGGAATTGCTGGTGTGGGAAATCAGGACACAGAGTCAGGAGAACGGAAGTTGAAGGAGGATACGGCCGGGACAGAGCGCAGTCCGCTGCTCCTGGAACTTCTCTATTGCCGTCAGGGCTGCCATATGGGAGATGGAGTACGATGAATAAGACAATCAAATCCTGGGCTCAGCCCCTGGCCGGCGTGGCTATTGTGTTTGGAATCTGGTATCTGGTCTGCAAGGCAGAAATTTTAAGTGCCTATGTCCTTCCAGCGCCGGAAAAGGTATTCCGTAGCTTTTTGAAAATGCTGCAGAGCGGGGAACTGGCAAGAGACATCTGTATCAGCTTTCTGCGTGTGATCAAGGGCTTTGCCATCGCCTTTGTGCTGGCTTTTGTGCTTGGCATGTTTCGGGCGCTGTTTCCGGGAACTTCCGGTTACTATGAGCATGCGGTGCAGTTTTTCCGCAATGTGCCGCCCCTCAGCATGATTCCGCTTCTGATTTTGTGGTGTGGTATTGGAGAGACTACGAAGACCGTCATCATTGTGCTGGCTTCCTTCTTTCCCATGTATTTAAACATTGTGAAGGGCTTTACGGGCTGTGATAAAAAGCTTCTGGAGGTCGGCACCATGTTCGGCTATTCCGAGCGTCAGAAATTTTTCCGTATTGTACTTCCGTATGCAATGGCGGATATTCTGGTGGGTATGCGCATTGGCCTGGGGTATAGCTGGCGTGCCATCATTGGAGCGGAAATGGTGGCGGCGTCCACCGGACTGGGACACATGATTCTCTTTGCCCAGCAGATGTCCAGGACTGATAAGGTTATCGTGGGCATTCTGGTCATTGGAATTGTAGGCTATGTGACGGACCGGATCTTTGGTGCGCTCATCAATATCTTCTTGAAAGGATCCGGAGAAAATGGCTGGAATTAAACTGAAAAATATACAGAAATCCTATCAGGTGGAGGATCGGAATGTACCGGTTTTAAATGGCATTGATCTGGATATTCCGCAAGGACAGATTACGGTGATTCTGGGGCAGAGCGGATGCGGTAAGACGACGCTTCTGCGGCTGACCGGCGGCCTGGAACCGGCTGATTCAGGTGAGATTTTGTGGGAAGGCAATCATAAGACGGCTTTTGTATTTCAGGAGCCGCGTCTGATGCCCTGGCTGACGGTCTGGGACAATGTGGTATTTGGTCTGAAAAAGGCGGAGCAGGATAAAGAAAAAATCCAGAGCCTTATTGGAACGGTGGGGCTTTCCAGATTTGAGAAAGCCTATCCGTCCCAGCTTTCCGGAGGTATGAAGCAGCGGGCAGCCATAGCCAGGGCCCTGGCCTACGAGCCGGACTTTATCATGATGGACGAGCCCTTTGCGGCTCTTGATTATTTCACCAGAGAACAGATGCAGAAAGAGCTTCTGCGGGTGCAGAAGGTAAAGCACAGCAGCATCCTGTTTGTGACCCACAGCATCGATGAGGCCCTGATCCTGGGTGACCGGATCGTGGTCATTGAAAAGGGACTGGTGAAGAAGGTCTATCCGGTGAAGACATCGGCAGAGGAGAGGAATCTCCTGGACGATGGTTTTATTTCCCTGAAACGGGATATTATAAACAACTTAAATTTTATCAACTAGAGGAGGAAACAAGAGTTATGAGAAAATGGATCGCACTGGGCCTTGCAGCATGCATGACCGTATCATCCCTGACCGGATGCGGCAGTTCTAAGAAAGAGACGGAGGCAGAGACTACTGTGGCAGAGAGCAGCGTGGAGGAGACTTCTGCGGAAGAGACCACCGCAAACGAGAGTGAGGCAGCAAAATCTGATCTCGACAAACTGGTATTTACCTACGTTACTTCTCCATTAAACGTACCGACCATCATCGAGAAGGATCAGGGTATTTTCGCAAAGGACTTTGGCGAGATGGGAATTACCACAGATTATGCGGAGCTGACTTCCGGCGCAGACCAGACTCAGGCTCTGGCATCCGGTGATGTACAGGTTCTGTACGCGGTAGGAGCAACTTCTGTGATCCTGTCTGCAGCAAACGGCGCAGATATTAAAGTATTAAACATGTACAGCCGTTCCCCGAAGGCATTCTGCATGTACTCCAAGGATGACACCTTAACCAGCCCGGAGAGCTTAAAAGGCAAGACCATTGCAGGCCCGACCGGAACCAACCTGCATGAGCTGTTAGTATCTTATCTGGCACAGGCGGATATGACCCTGGATGATGTCAATTACGTGAATATGAGCATTCCGGACGCAAAAGCCGGTCTGGACGGCGGCAGCGTAGATGTAGCTTTACTGGCAGGCGCAGCTGCTTACAACGCAGAGAAGCAGGGCTGCCACAAGGTAATCGACGGCGAGGGCCTCATCAAAGCCATTATCGCAGTGGCAACTACTCAGAAGTTCTATGATGAGCATCCGGAGGTAATTGCACAGCTTGAGAAGTCCCAGCAGGAGATCGCGGACTTCATGAAAGAGAATCCAGACAAGACCATAAGTATCGTGGCCAAGGAACTGGATCTGGATGAGGAAGCTGTCAAAGATATGTACGGCTACTACGATTTCTCCCTGGACATCAGCGACGATGACAAGGAAGGCTTCCAGAAAACCGCAGATTTTATGCTGGAGTCCGGCATGATTGATGAGCCCCTGGATGTCAATACATTGTTTATCCAGTAAATTATTGAAGTATTAAAATGAAAAGAAAGGCAGGCTGCCATAGGGGAGAGACTATGGTAAGCCTGCCCTTTCTTGATGGTGAAACTTTCTTGCGGTTTTAGACAGAATGGGTTAATATCCCATCTTTGACAGTCAAATTTATCAAAACACCGCTGAAAGCCTTATTCTACCAATGTTGACAATAATTCTTCACATGTATATTTCCGCTCGAGCTTTTTTTCGAGCAGACGATAAATGAACGGTGCCAGAAAACAGATCAGGAAATTGCGATATAGCTCTGACTGAATCAGATCACATTTTGCCCAGGCCATAACATCGTCTCTGGTGGGACCATGTTCAACTAACAATTCTTTTAATGTTCCAAGTTTGCGGATTGTCCGAGAGGTAGATTTTCCGTTACTGTCGATGTAGGATTGCTTTATATAAAAAGACTCAGCGTTTTTTGATTTCAAAACAAGAATAGAAATTGACGTTCTGGCAGAGATATGTTAGATTGGTGAGTAAATTATAATCATTTGGAACAGGGAGATGGCGTATGAATTTAAAGCGGGGACTGGATGAGATGGTTTATGACCTGTTTATTGACGAACTTTACAACGGTGTATTTCATGCCGGAGAGAAAATTGATCCGGCGGCACTGACAGAATCTTTTCAGATTAGCCGCACACCGGTTATCCAGGCCTTAAAGCGCCTGGCCAGTGAAAAAATTTTGGAAGTGAGCAGCGGTGGAAAATATTTTATTCCGGTTCCGGATGAAAAGCAGATCCGGGAAATCTGTGAGGTCCGTTATTTGTTTGAGCAGTATGCAATAGAACAGTATCTGGGTTCCGGAAATCATCCCGTGTTAAGCCAGCTTTACGATATGGCGCTGGAATGCCGGGGCAAAATGAAATCGGGAGAAGAGCTGGAATGCGTAAAGGCAGATCTGGAATTTCACAGAAGCCTGGTGCGCCTGACCGGAAATACCTGTCTTTATGAGGCCTATATTCCGGTGCTGAACCGCTTTATCGGCATCAAATATGCTGTGGAGTGCTGGCCGGATCAGCAGATTCAGGCCAATGACCGGCATATTCATCTGATGGAGGCCATCATTCAGAATCAGAAAGAACAGGCTCTCCGGGAGCTTCATCAGCATATTTTTCTTTCCATGGAGCGCATTGTCAGTGCGGCTAAAATGCAGGATTCCAAACTTTAAGTTAGTAACACTTTACCACATTAAAACAAAAATTCAGATTGACAATAAAAATCAAACATGCTATATATAGTTTGAATTAAATTTTAAATTTAATTTCATACGACAGAGACGTCGGCTAATAGAGGTACTCTGTCTTTTTTTTACCATTTACCACAACTAATAAATGATTGTATTAACAATGAAAATACTGTGAGAGGAGCGCGCAATTATGGTTTATCGTATGGACCAGATGAGCTGGTCAGAATTTGACCAGAGGAGAAAAGAGACCGATACAATTATTGTTCCAACCGGAGCATGTGAGATTTATGGTCCTCATCTTCCGATGGGAGCAGACGCAATCGCTGCTATGGCAATTTCTGAGAGAGTCGCAGAGAGAACGGGAGCACTGATCGCCCCGATGATTCCGATTGGAGAATCCAATTCCCTTACTTGTTATCCGGGAACGATTACATTTTCCAAATCGACCTTCGAGCTGATCATCAAAGAGCTGTTTGAGAACCTCGTAAAATATGGCTTTAAACATTTTCTGTTTGTGACGGGCCATGCGGGAAACGTAGATGCGATCAGCTACTACGCAAGACAGTTTCAGACCAAATACGACATCAAATGCGGACAGATCGACTGGTGGAGATTCACAAACACCAACGGCGGCGATGTATTTGAGTTAAGCGGCTACATGGCACACGGTCATGCGAGCGAGTGCGGAACCTCCGTCATGCTTTACCTGTGTCCGGAACTGGTACATATGGAGCGGGCCCAGAGAATTGAACCACCGAAGGAATTATACACCGACTTCTCCGATGTAATCCGTTATGTACCTTTTGATAAAAAGACACCGAACGCGATCGTGGGAGACGCAACCATCGGTACGAGAGAGAAAGGTGAAAAGATCGTAAACAAATGCGTTGACCGCATTGTGGAATATATGAATTTTGAATTTAAGTGAGTCTGACAGCGAGGAGGAAAAATTATGAAAAAAAGAACACTGGCCATGATGATGGCAGCACTGATGTTATCCACCGCACTCACCGGCTGCAAGGGAAAATATGCAGCCAGCAGCCAGGACACCGCGGCTGCATCGGCAGAGGCCGGAACGGATGCCGCTTCTGACACTGCAAAAACCGGAACTCCGAAGGATACTCTGGTATGTGCCATCGTGGAAGATATGACTTCCATGGATCCGCAGGAAACCAACCGTGCAACCAACTGGGCTGTACAGAGACAGATGTACAACCATCTGGTTCACGAAAATCCGGATGGTTCCGTAGACCCGGAGCTGGCGACTGAGTGGGAGTGGTTAGATGACCTGACTCTCCGCATGAAACTCCGTGATGATGTCTACTTCCACAATGGAGTACAGTTTACCGCGAAGGATGTTCTTTTTATGATCCAGAAGGCGAAAACAACCTCCATCAGTGCATCCACCTATGAGGCATTTGACGCAGATAATACTAAGATTGTGGATGATTTTACCATCGATATCAAGCTGTTCCATCCATATGCCGCTATTAGACGTATCTGAACCATCTGAGTCAGTACCGCCAGGCAAGAAAAAAACTGGCTGAGCTTGCGAAAGGGAAAAAATTTAAAGCACTGAAGGGGTATCTGGCAGAGTTTGACCGTTACACAAACGAAGAGGATGTCCTCTACAGCAGGGTGCGGGAACGGCTTTTCGACCGGATACGTGGCGAGGCACAAAAACTTCAGAATCCGGATAAGCCGGAAGACGCGCCGGCAGAGGATGTGACAGAGAGCTTGCGGGAGTGTCTGACCGAGGCGCAGGCGTATACAGAAGCGGTTCATCAATACGGAGAGACCATGAATCTGATCCAGGAAGTCCTGGAGGAAGAAGAAACAGACCAGCTCATGGTTCCATATCACGGAGAGATGGTCCGGAACGCCAGGATTCAGGTGGCCCTGGAGGCTGTGGAAAAAGAAAAAACGATCTTTTCTTCTTCGGAGTTTAAACGGATCGCGGACCGGCTGAAAGCTTATCAGTCTGCGCTGCTCCGGGAAGGAGCGGACAGTCCGGCAGCTGCAGCAGCGCTTCAGAATGTGCTGGATGCGGCGGAGAGCTATATGATTGAAAAACTGACCGGGAAAATGCGGGATCCGAAAACCGGAGAACCGGTGAAGGAGGTAGCACGGATTTCCCGCATGATCTTTTCAGACCAGTTTTCCCTGCAGGACGAAACGGCAAAAAGCACGGGTTTGACAGAGGAAGGATTCCGGCGGCTGAAATTTGCCTTTAAGATTCGCCAGATCATAAAAAAAACCGGATATGGAAATGCAAATGGCAGAGAAGAGGGAAACGCGCAGACTGGTGAAAATGGAACGCAGCAGGCCCTTATAAAAGAAAGCACGCCGCTGCGGCAGGCACAGTATGGGCTTTTTCACAGCATTTATGGACTGGAGCAGTTAAGCCGGCAGATGGAACAGGAGGTATCCATGTTTTCCCCGCGGGAATTAAAGAAGGTGCAGGAGACGCTGAAGCGTTATCTGGACTTTGGAAAGCGGGCTAGTGTGGATTCCTTCGCGGCATACCGTAATTTTGAACTTCGGCAGGAGGATTCTGCGGAATATAAAGCCCTGGATACAGCACTGTCTACTTATGAAAAAGCAAATCCGGTACAGCAGGGAAACGAAGAAACATCCAGGCAGAAGCTGGTAAGAGGAATCCGCAAAGCCATGGAGGAAAACAATCAGAACTTAAGTGGTTATGTTCGGGAATTGCAGGCGCTTATGCTGGAAAGTCCGGAAAAAACGCGCAAGATGCTTGCGGTCAGAGCAGCAGAGGCTGCTGCGGCAAAACAGGCGGCGGAAGAAAAACAGGCGGAAGAAACAAAACAGGCGGAAGAAAAAAAACAAACGGAAGAAGCAAAACAAACGGAAGAAGCAAAACAGGAGGACGCAGAAAAAAAAGCATTAGGGAAAAAAGAAGTATCCGAAGACAAAAAAGCCCAGGCTGCGGAGGCAGAGGCATAATGCGGATGGACCGGATTCTAAAGGGGATGTCGGCAGTACTTACAGCTTTAGCAGTAGTTGTGGTGCTGACAGTTCCGGCTGAGGCGTCTGCAAGGCCCGGAAATGGTTTGGAGCCGGGACGCTTCCTGGTGCAGACACCTCAGACAGCCGGACAGCTAGAGGAAGCGAGGCAGAAGTGGGAAGAAGCCAGAAGGCAGAAAGAAGAGGCTGACAAAAAGGTGCAGGAGGCAGCAAAGAGCCAGAAAGAAGAAACGGTGAAGGCCGATGCGCTGATAAAAGAATTATCCGGACTTCTTGCTGAGCAGGAATTGTTAAAACAGGAAATTGATACAGAAAAACAGAATCTTGCCAGGGCAAAAAAGGAGCGTGACGAGGCAGCGCGGAAGGAACAGGAGCAGTATCAGGCTATGAAAGAGCGGATCCGCTTTTTGTATGAAAATAAGCGGGAGGGATATCTGGATATGTTTCTGGGTGCCCGGACCTTATCCAGTCTGTTTAACCGCAGGGAATACGTGCAGGCCCTTTACAAATATGACCGGAAAAAGCTGGAGGAATACCAGAACACCAAGAATCTGGCCCATGAAAAGCAGGAAGAATCCATGAACCGGGAAGCGGAGCTGGAAACGATGAAGGAGGAACAGAAAAGCCAGCAGGAAACGCTGGAGATGACCCTCAGGGAGAGCCGAAAGAATGCGCGTCAGTTTGCGAAACAAATGGAAGATGCAAAAGCCCGGGCAAATGCCTACGTAAAACTTGTGGAAGAGCAGAATCAGGAAATCCGAAAGCTGGAGAATGCGCTTGCGGCTGATAATGGCAAGGCTGGACAAGGTCCCGGTTCCGGAAACAGGACAGGAAATCAGGATGGTCCGGCATCAGGACCTTCCACCGGCATGACAAAGAGTATGGGAGGAACCGAACGCGGCCGAAAAATTGCGGATTACGGACTTTCTTTTCTGGGGAATCCTTATGTATGGGGCGGAACCAGCCTGACAAACGGCGCGGACTGTTCCGGATTTGTCCAGAGTGTCTATAAGCATTTTGGCATAACGCTTCCGCGCACCTCTGCAGAGCAGCGCTCAGCCGGTGTGGAAGTCGCGTTTTCCGATGCGGAACCGGGGGACCTGATCTGCTATGCGGGGCACATCGGTATTTACATTGGAGACGGACAGATTGTCCATGCCAGCAATTCCAGAAACGGCATTATTACCAGTTATGCGGCTTACCGCACGATCTTAAGCGTGCGGCGGATCATATGATGGCTGAAAAATTTGTATTTAAAATAGATTACACAGAAAGAAATGATTACCAGAAACAACTGGCAATATTCGACAAAATCCAGCCAAAAACACATGACAGGATTTTGCTGTTTTGCGAAAGAAAGTACAACATTGTGACAGAAATATAAAAAACAGCCGCAAAACACAAGACAATTTTGTGGAAAAGTAGTAAAATGGCTTTATAAAATGCAAGGAGGATCATACGCATGAGTGCAAACAAAGAAACCATCGCACAGTGGATCCGGGAAAAGAAGACCGCTCTCGGCATCGAGTTCGGTTCCACCCGAATCAAAGCTGTTTTAGTAGGGGAGGATCATACGCCCATCGCGTCCGGTGCCCATGACTGGGAGAACCGCCTGACAGACGGCATCTGGACTTATACGCTGGAGGATATCTGGACCGGCATCCAGGACGCCTACGCAAAGCTGGCAGAGGATGTAAAGAGCCAGTACGGCGAGAACCTGCATGCGGTCGGCGGCATCGGCATCAGCGCCATGATGCACGGCTATATGGTATTTGACAAATCCGGGGAGCTTCTGGTTCCGTTCCGCACCTGGAGAAATACCATTACCGCAGAGGCATCTGAGAAGCTGACGGAGCTGTTTGCGTATCCGATCCCGCAGCGCTGGAGCATCGCCCATCTGTATCAGGCGATTTTAAACGGAGAAGCTCATGTACCGGATATTGACTATATGATCACCCTGGAGGGTTATGTACACTGGAAACTCACCGGCCAGAAGGTGCTTGGTATCGGTGATGTAGCCGGTATGTTCCCGGTAGACATCCACAACCATGACTTTGACCAGAAGATGGTAGAGAAGTTTGACGCTCTGGTGGCAGACAAGGGGTATTCCTGGAAGCTGCGCGACATTCTGCCGAAGGCCCTGGTGGCAGGCGAGGACGCGGGCAGCTTAACTGCAGAGGGAGCAAAACTGCTTGATGTAAGCGGCAATCTGGAGGCTGGCATTCCGATGTGTCCGCCGGAGGGCGACGCTGGTACCGGCATGACTGCCACCAACAGCGTAAAGGTCCGTACCGGAAACGTATCCGCAGGCACCAGCGTGTTTGCCATGGTAGTTCTGGAAAAAGAATTGAAGAAGGTTCATCCGGAGATTGACCTGGTTACCACACCAGCCGGCGACCTGGTAGGCATGGTACACTGCAATAACTGCACCTCCGACTTAAACGCATGGGTCGGTCTGTTCAGAGAGTTTATGGAGAGCATGGGCATGGAGGTTGACATGAACCGCCTGTTCGGTGTCCTTTACAATAAGGCATTAGAGGGAGACAAGGACTGTGGCGGCCTGCTGGCATACAACTACTTCTCTGGCGAACACATCACCGGTTTTGAAGAGGGACGCCCGCTGTTCGTACGCCGTCCGGATGATAAATTCAATCTGGCAAACTTTATGAGAACCCATTTGTATACCTCCCTTGGCGCGTTAAAGACTGGTCTGGATATCCTGTTCCGTGATGAACAGGTAAAGCTGGATGTCCTCCTTGGACACGGCGGCCTGTTTAAGACCAAAGGCGTAGGCCAGAAGATCATGGCAGCCGCAGCCGGTGTCCCGGTTGAGGTCATGGAGACCGCAGGAGAGGGCGGCGCATGGGGCGCAGCACTTCTTGCCGCTTACCGTGTATGGAAGGAAGATGGCGAGACTCTGGACGCTTACCTGGAGAAGAAGGTATTCGGCGGCCAGCACGGAACTGTCATGGAGCCGGATGCAGAGGATGTGAAGGGCTTCGACGAGTTTATGGTACGCTATCACGCAGGTCTGCCGATCGAGCGGGCAGCTGTAGAAAGTATGCCGGAGAACGCATAAAAAACTGTGTGCTGCGGATGAAAGTGGAACTGACCAGGACATCCGCGGCGCTGCTGAAATAAAACAGAAATAAGGGAGGAATCGCAGTATGCTGGAAGCATTAAAACAGCAGGTATATGAAGCAAATATGGAGCTGCCGAGGCGCGGCCTGATTACCTACACCTGGGGTAACGTCAGCGGAATTGACCGGGAGAGCGGCCTGTTCGTGATCAAGCCGAGCGGTGTGGATTATGATCTGTTAAAACCGGAGGATATGGTTGTCATGGATTTGAACGGAAACCGGGTAGAGGGAACCATGAACCCGTCTTCCGATACTCCGACTCACGTGGAGCTTTATAAGGCATTCCCGGAGATTGGCGGCATTGTTCACACCCATTCTCCGCACGCAACCGCATGGGCGCAGGCGGGCAGAGGCCTTCCGTGCTACGGAACTACTCACGCTGATTACTTTTACGGCGAGATTCCGTGCGCAAGAAACTTAACTGCAGAGGAGATTGAGGAAGGCTATGAGAAGAACACCGGTCTTGTCATTGTAGAGACGTTCAAGGGCAAAAACCCGATATATGTTCCGGCTGTGCTCTGCAAGAACCATGGCCCGTTCACCTGGGGTAAGAATGCGGCAGAGGCTGTTCACAACGCAGTGGTTCTGGAGGAGGTTGCCAAGATGAACTTCATGACCGAGCTCATCAATCCGAACGCGGACAACCGCACACCGCAGTGTATGCAGGACAAGCATTTCTTAAGAAAGCATGGCCCGAACGCATACTACGGACAGAACAAGTAACAAAATCCGTTGCAGTTGTATGAACTGTGACAAAATTGTGTGAAAAAGTAAAATCTGTTTGCAAAATATGTAGACAGGGCTTACAATTTCCATAGAATAATTAATCCAAGGGGGAATTTTAAATCATGAAATTTTTCGTAGATACCGCAAATGTAGATGAGATCCGCAAAGCAAACGACATGGGCATTATCTGTGGCGTTACCACCAACCCGTCCCTGATCGCAAAAGAGGGCCGTGACTTTAATCAGGTTATCGCAGAAATCGCTTCCATCGTAGACGGACCGATCAGCGGTGAGGTAAAGGCTACCACCACCGACGCAGAGGGCATGATCAAAGAGGGCCGTGAGATCGCAGCCATCCATCTGAATATGGTTGTTAAGATCCCGATGACCGTAGAGGGCTTAAAGGCTGTTAAGGTTCTGCATGCAGAGGGCATCAAGACCAACGTAACCCTGATCTTCTCCGCAGCACAGGCACTCTTGGCTGCAAGAGCAGGCGCAACCTACGTTTCCCCGTTCCTGGGCAGACTGGACGACATCTCTATGCCGGGTATTGATCTGATCAACGAGATCACCGAGATCTTCATGATGCATGACATCCAGACTGAGATCATCGCGGCAAGCATCCGTAACCCGATCCATGTCATTGACTGTGCAAAGGCTGGCGCTGACATCGCAACCGTACCGTACAAGGTATTAGAGCAGATGACCAAGCACCCGCTGACTGATCAGGGTATTGCAAAATTCCAGGCAGACTACAAGGCTGTATTTGGAGAGTAAAGTTTACCGGTGTGAATCTCGATATTCCTTCGGCGTCATACCGTAATGCTTTTTCCATGTCCGGCAAAAATAACCGGAATCAGAAAAACCTGTTTCTTCCGCAATGGAGGAAATGGGTTTTTCTGTTTCTGAGAGCAGAAAAGCCGCGTGCTGCAGCCGGTAGGAGATCAGATAGGCAATGGGAGAAACCTGAATATAGTCCTGAAAAATCTGAAGCGCTCTGCTTTTGCTTACGGAAGCTGACGCGGATATCTCGTCCAGGGAGAGGGGCTCACGAAAGTGATCCTGTATGTACTGCATCATGAGCTGCAGTTTTGTCTGGGCCATGTCTGTGCGTCTGACAGAAGTTCCGGATATATCCTGTAAATGTTCAAACAGAGTATTCCATAAATGAAAAAGAAGGCTTATAGTCAGAAGCCTGGATGAAGACGGCTGTTTCTGAAGTTCAAAAACAGAATCCAGATTGTCCAGTATGTTCTTTTGCCATGAAACTTCCGGAGAAAATATCTGAAAAGGAATTGCAGCATTTACAAGAGGGTGAATGAAATCTTGATAAATCCCAGTCTGCTCGGCGGCGAGAAAAACAGGAGAAAACACAATGTTGGGGATAATGGCATGATTGTCTGCTTCAAACCGGTGAAGAATACTGCGATTGATAAACAGGCCATATCCCTGTTCCAGATCAAATTGCCGGATTCCGACTGAACAGTGAATGGTGCCTTTCTGAACCACAAGAAACTCAAGCTCCGGATGCCAGTGCCAGTCCATCCGGTGAAAGTCAAAATCCCAGATATCTTCGAGATAGAAGGCAAAAGGATACTGGAGATTTCCGTGCGGGCTGGTTTCACGGAAGAATTCGTCTGTCTGGATTACTGTTTTGCATGAAGATATCATAAAGGGCTCCTTCCATAGGTTATTGATTATGGATGCTGTCATTGACTTGTTGGCTTACATACATTTGTTGTGTGATATTATACAATAAATATATGATTTTATCCAATGAATATTTTAAATATTACGATATAATCCAATGTAGAACATAAAAAGGAGAAACGGAATATGAAATATTCTTATGACTGCACCATGCGGGCCTGCTTTACTGGTTACATTGTCCAGGCCATTGTAAATAACTTTGTGCCGCTTTTATTTCTGACCTTTCAGCGTACGTATCACATTCCGCTGCAGCAGATTACTCTGCTGGTGACGTTTAATTTTGGAATTCAGCTTCTGACAGACCTGCTTTCTGTTGCTTTTGTAGACCGGATGGGATATCAGGCGTCTATGGTTCTGGCACATATTTTGTCAGCCCTGGGCCTGATCTGCCTGACGGTATTGCCAGAGTGGATGGGACACCCATTTGCCGGAATCCTGATTTCGGTCATTGTTTACGCTGTGGGAGGCGGACTTCTGGAGGTGCTGGTAAGCCCTGTTGTGGAGGCTTGTCCCTCCACACACAAAGAAAAGGCCATGAGTATGCTGCATTCTTTTTATTGCTGGGGACATGTTGGTGTGGTACTTTTCTCAAGCATTTTTTTCAAACTTGCAGGGATTGAAAACTGGAAACTTCTGGCGGTTTTATGGGCTGTGATCCCCATTCTGAACGCCCTGGTCTTTACCAGAGTTCCCATTGCGCCGGTACTTCCGGAAGGAGAAGAGGGAATGACCATAGGAACGCTTTTTCAAAACCGTACCTTCTGGCTTTTATTTGTGATGATGATCTGCGCGGGTGCCAGTGAGCAGTCTGTCAGCCAGTGGGCATCTCTGTTTGCGGAAAAAGGACTTGGAATATCTAAAACAGCAGGAGACCTGGCGGGACCTATGGCATTTGCTGTCCTGATGGGAGCTTCCCGCGCTTTTTATGGGAACTATGGAGAAAAAATAAATCTGGATCGTTTCATGGCTGTTAGCAGCGTGCTGTGTATCTTATCCTATCTGTGCCTGGTATTTATGCCGGTTCCGGTTTTAAGTCTGGCTGGATGCGCTCTGTGCGGTCTGTCTGTTGGAATCATGTGGCCCGGAACCTTTTCCAGAGCATCAAAGGCGCTGCCGGCAGGAGGAACTGCTTTGTTTGCGCTTCTGGCTTTAGGAGGGGATATCGGCTGCTCAGGAGGCCCGACTCTGGTTGGAATGGTATCCGGAATGTGTAAGGGAAATTTAAAGATAGGAATTCTGGCAGCTTTGATTTTTCCGGTTTTGCTTTTGACCGGAGCGAAGTTTGAAACAAAAAAAGATAAAATTAGCAGTTGACAGATTCTTTACTCTGTGCTAATTTAAAACCAGTCAAATAAACATTCGAAAGTCGATGATCAAAGAGAGTACATCTGAGGTGACATCACAGAGAGCTGCCGGTTGGTGGAAGGCAGCATGAAGCTTCTTTTGGAATGGGTTTGTGAGACGCCAGGCGAACGCTTTGTAAGTAGCTGAGGCCGTGTTCCAGCGTTAATGGATACGGGTATCGAAAACAGGAGTTACAGTTTTCCGTACCTGGATATGAGACAGCTTGGTGGCAGATATTCCGATGTGGGATATCTGCTTTTTCTTTTCTGTAAAAATCGGGTGGCACCACGATCACATTCGTCCCGGCATGGCGTGAAAACGTTATGCCGGGATTTTTCATTTTCTTTCGGGAAAATTCAACTATGAGGAGGAAACACTATGAGCAAAGGCAGATTTGGAATTCATGGAGGTCAGTACATTCCGGAAACTCTAATGAATGCAGTGATCGAACTGGAAGAAGCATATAACCGTTATAAGGATGACCCGGAATTTAACCGGGAGCTGACGGCGCTGCTCAATGAATATGCGGGCAGACCGTCCCGACTTTACTATGCGGAGCGTATGACAAAGGATCTGGGCGGAGCAAAAATCTACTTAAAGCGTGAGGATCTGAACCACACCGGTGCCCACAAGATCAACAACGTTATCGGTCAGATGCTCCTGGCAAAGAAAATGGGAAAGACCAGAGTGATTGCCGAGACCGGAGCCGGACAGCATGGCGTGGCTACCGCAACGGTAGCAGCCCTCATGGGAATGGAATGTGAGGTCTTTATGGGAAAGGAAGATACCGAACGTCAGGCATTAAACGTATACCGGATGCGCCTTCTGGGAGCCAGGGTACATGCCGTAACCTCCGGAACCGGAACCTTAAAGGACGCTGTATCTGAGACTATGAGGGAGTGGACCAACCGCATTGAGGATACCCACTATGTACTGGGATCCTGCATGGGACCGCATCCCTTCCCGACCATCGTAAGAGATTTCCAGTCTGTTATCTCCAAAGAGATCAAGGCGCAGATGATTGAGAAGGAAGGCAGGCTTCCGGATGCCGTGCTGGCTTGTGTAGGCGGCGGTTCCAATGCCATCGGTGCCTTCTATAACTTCATTGAAGACAAGGAGGTACAGCTGATCGGCTGTGAGGCAGCAGGACGGGGCGTCAACACCGCGGAGACGGCCGCTACCATTGCCACCGGCCGCCTTGGTATCTTCCATGGCATGAAATCCTACTTCTGCCAGGATGAATACGGTCAGATCGCTCCGGTATATTCCATCTCTGCCGGACTGGATTATCCGGGTATCGGACCGGAGCACGCGGCACTGTTTGACGCAGGGCGTGCCCGGTATGTAGCCATTACCGATGAAGAGGCTGTGGAGGCCTTTGAGTATCTGTCACGGACTGAGGGAATCATCCCGGCTATCGAGAGCGCCCACGCGATCGCGTATGCCATGAAGCTGGCACCGACTATGAAAAAAGATAAGATCATTGTTGTAAACGTATCCGGAAGAGGAGATAAAGACTGTGTATCCGTAGCGAGATACAGAGGGGAGGACTTACATGAGTAATATCGCAAAGGCATTTGAAAAAGGAAAAGCATTTATCCCGTTCATCACCTGCGGAGATCCGTCCTTAGAGGCAACGGAAAAGATTGTTTATGCCATGGAAGAGGCTGGCGCAGATTTAATTGAGCTTGGCATTCCGTTTTCGGATCCGACTGCGGAAGGTCCGGTAATCCAGGAAGCAAACATCCGCGCATTATCCGGCGGTGTCACTACCGATAAAATATTTGATATGGTTGTGAAAATCCGGAAAAATACAAAGATTCCGATGGTATTCATGACTTACGCAAATGTCGTTTTCTCCTATGGGACAGAGCGTTTTGTGAAAAAGGCAGCGGAAATCGGCATGGACGGTCTGATCCTTCCGGATGTTCCGTTTGAAGAGAAGGAAGAGTTTGACTGTGTCTGCCGTAAATATGGCCTGGATCTGATCTCCCTCATAGCGCCGACCTCCCATGACCGTATCCGCATGATCGCGAAGGAGGCAAGCGGATTCGTTTACTGTGTATCTTCCCTCGGGGTAACAGGAATGCGGAGCGAGATCACCACCGATATCGGAGCTATGGTGAAGCTGGTAAAGAAAGTAAAAGATATTCCGTGCGCGGTAGGCTTTGGTATCTCTACTCCGGATCAGGCTGCACGGATGGCAGGACTTTCCGACGGTGCCATTGTGGGATCGGCTATCGTAAAGCTCTGTAAAGAGTATGGCGCTGATGCGCCGGATCAGGTCAAAGCTTATGTGAAGGATATGTGCGAGGCGGTTCATCGGAAATAAGCGGTTTGTGGTCTGCACAATGTATGAACGGCAATACAATTTGCCAGATTGTGCCGGAATATGACGGATTATCGAGTTGTTATTTTTCATATAAAATGGTATCATAGATGTATTATGAAACGCAAATAGAAAAATAATGGATGCAGATCCGGCAAACAGGAAAGAGAAGCACATATGGCAGCAGACGAAAAGATGACGGTCAGACAGGCCGAAAAAGAAATAGAAAATTTCAAAAAGGTGTTTCATGCAGTACGGCTGTTCCCGGTTGAAGATTCAGACCATATCCGGGAGTCCTGCAGAGAATATCAGGATACGTGCGGGGACTGCAATTTCCCGGAGATGGAGCAGCATTGTCAGAACTGCGTAGTTGCAAATGCAGCCATCAGCAGAACGGAACGCGGAAAGCTGGAAGTTTTTGACAGCAGCCTTTACCAGCTGATCGCCCGTTATGTTAAGATTGGCGGAAAAGAATATGTGATGGAGCTTATCCGCCGTCTGGATCATGAATGGTCGTTTGGTCAGCTGAACCATGAAAAGCTTGTGGATCTGTTTGTTCATTATGATGATAAACTTTACAAGGATGTCATTACGGACGCTTATAACCGCCGCTATTATGAGGATGAGATGAAAGCGCTTGAGTGGACTGCCGGAATTGCCCTGATTGATCTGGACGACTTTAAGCTCTATAATGATACATACGGACATAAGGCAAGCGATATGACTCTGTATACGGTTGCAGATGTGATCCGAAAGAACACGCGCAAATCAGACTACCTGGTACGGTTTGGCGGTGATGAATTTCTGCTCGTGATGCCAGATGTCACGGAGGAGGTTTTTCATAAAAAGCTTCAGACAATTAAGCAGCGGGTACATGAGGCCAATATCCCGGGGTACACGAAGCTGCAGATTTCCATCAGCGTAGGCGCTACCCTTTGCCAGAATGAAAAAATTGAAGCTGCTGTTGCCAGAGCAGATCATTTTATGTATCAGGCAAAGAACGACAAAAATAAGGTTGTGATGGGACGGGAGGGGCACGGACTGAATTCGGGCGGCAAAGATGTCCATAAACAGAAAATTCTTGTAGTAGATGATTCTGAGATGAACCGGGAAATCCTGATCACCATGCTGGAGGATGATTTTGACATCATTGTAGCTGAGAACGGAATGGTGTGCCTGGAGCTTTTGATGCAGTACGGAAAAGCAATTTCAGCGGTTCTTCTTGATATTGTCATGCCGGTCATAGACGGCTTTGAGGTACTGACGTACATGAACCGGAACCGGTGGATTGAAGATATTCCGGTCATCATGATTTCCAGTGAGGAGTCTGACGCCTGTATCCGCCGGGCGTTCCAGCTTGGAGTAGCGGACTATATCAGCAGACCATTTGATAATCATGTGGTCCGCCAGCGGGTATTTAACACCATAAAGCTATACGCAAAGCAGCGCCGTCTGACTGCGCTTGTGTCCGACCAGATCCACGAGAAGGAAAAGAACAATCAGATGATGATAGAAATCTTAAGCCAGATCGTGGAATTCAGAAACGGTGAGAGCGGACTGCATGTGCTTCATATCAAAGTGCTGACGGAGATGCTTCTGGAGGAAATCCTGAAAAAGACCGACAGATACCGCCTGACACCGGAGCTGTGTCAGATGATCTTTATTGCATCGTCCTTCCACGATATCGGAAAGATTGGGATTGACGAAAAAATCCTGAACAAGCCGGGAAGACTGACCGTAGAAGAATTTAATGAGATGAAAAAACATACACTGATCGGCGCCTCTATGCTGAGCAAGATGGAGCGCTATAAAGAGGAACCGCTGATCCATATTGCCTATCAGATCTGCCGCTGGCATCATGAGCGGTACGATGGCAGCGGGTACCCGGACGGACTGGTGGGAGATGAGATCCCGATTTCCGCCCAGATCGTATCCCTGGCGGATGTCTACGATGCCCTCATCAGCGAGCGAGCCTACAAGAAGGGCTTCACCCATGAGCGTACCATTGAGATGATCCTCGGCGGTGAATGCGGAATCTTTAACCCGATCTTGATCGAGTGCTTCATGGAGATTGAGCAGAAGATCAAACAGAAAATGCTGGAGATTCAGTGAATTTCAATTTAAGAATAGTTGCGAAAGGTCCGAAGCAGGCCGGGGTGG
>ERZ837487.1528-NODE-1528-length-27288-cov-21.603349_pt1 | contig 27288 bp, 37 predicted proteins | sample MGYA00519911_ERZ837487 | MGnify/ENA primary metagenome ERZ837487 (study PRJEB31850, sample SAMEA3708818) | human gut metagenome | biome: human gut; feature: human-associated habitat; material: faeces | place: China | collected 2014 ... | reverse complement strand
CGCAACTGATTTGTAATCAGTGGGTTGCAGGTTCAACTCCTGTCACCAGCTCCAAGAAAAACCGCTTAGATTCGTTGAAATCTAGGCGGTTTTTTCTTTTTGTAACACACTATTTAACACACTTTGTGTGTTATAACACATCCTCCGGCACCACCAGCGCGGCCAGAGCGGCAATATGCAGCGTTCTGACAGTGCAATAGGAGCGGTCAACCTCCCTGCACACGGCGTCAAATTTCAGGCCTTGCAGATACCTGTGATACAGCACCAGCGTTTGCATGATATCCGGTAGGGTTTCAATTGCGGTCTTGATCTCGGCCCTGATCTGGATGCCGTGTTCAACCTCTGCGGCATACTCCCGTTGCAGCGTGTCAATGCGCTGCACAGCATTGGCCACACGGTCAGAGTGCACGCCGGTGGGCGCTGTGCGTACCCCGCCGGGGGATTGCAGCGACGTGGCTTGGTCGCGGGCGTCCTCGATCAGGAAAGCAAGCCGCGCCTGTCTGCGCAAACTGTCCTGATACCGATTCAACCATGCTTTTTTGAGTGCGGTCTCTGGGTCAAGTTCTTTCATGCTGGTCCCTCCCTGTCAAAATAAAAAAGTGGGACACCCCCACCGAAAATAGCGGAGGACGTCCCACAGAAACGGCGTCGAACCCCCACCATATAGCGGAGGCGCACCGTTTTCATAAGTGTATCACGGTGGCGCTGGGCCGTCAATCAGGTCGTTGCCTGATAGTAAATGCCGGACTTCTTGTTGTCCAGCACAAAGGCGTCATAGCAGACGCGGCCGGTGACGATCGTGCCGCTGGAAAGCGGGGTATCTTCGTGAATGCCGAAATCGTCCAGCTTGACCGGGGCGACAGTCGCGGAGGGGTGGCACATCATAAAACCGAACTTTGCGGGCAGCCGGTTTGCGGGTACCTTCACGACGTTTGCGCCGTCAATCATGGCCACGACACCACGGCGGCGCAGGTCGGTGCCGATATCAACATGGTCAAATTCAACGGCCTGCTTCAGAATGGCATAGGTTGCGGGGGTGACCACAATGCACCGCTCAGTCTCCGGCACTTCTGCGTCGTCCAGCGCCTGAGATGCTGCCAGAATGGCGGCATAGATGTTGGACTTGGTCAGCGCTGCGGCTGCGGGCTTGTGGCCCGCACCGGTGGCCATGACGCTGTAAACGTTGGTGTCCACCTCCGGGATAACAACCTCGCGCAGTTCGCGGGCCAAAGCGGTGCCGGCTTCCAGCTGTCCGGCGGTCTCGTCCTCGTCCAGTTCATCAACGTTGAAGATAAACGAACGGTCATGCTTCAACAGCAGCTCTTCCGTGGTCGCGGACAGATCCAGCAGCTTGCCATACCGGGACAGGCCTTCACCGTCCGACGGGTCAGTGCTGCGGTTGCGGGCATAATCGTTCAGAGGGGCGGTGCTGATCTTATACAGCTTGATGCTGTGGGCACCGGTCCAGTCATAGTTCGTATTCGTCAGCAGGCTGATCTTGCTTTCTGCTTTGAAAAGCTCGTCAGTTTTGGGGGCGTACTTGGTAGTCAAATCAACGGACATATATTAAAACCTCTTTTTTCTCCAAAAGTCATCATACTCTTTCGGTTTGTGCTTATAATCCGGGCTGAATCCGTCGGGGCCTTGGCGCATGCTGGGCAGGTGCCGCGGCTCCCCGCCGCCGGGCAGGATGGGATAGCCGGGCTTTGCAAACTTTGCGATCTTCTTGGCCTGCTCGGTGCACTCTTCCTCGGTCTCGCCCTGAATCAGGTCTACGGGCACGCCGGTGGCGGCAGATACGCGGGCCAGCATGTCGGCACGGTTCCGGCTGTCAAGCTGTGCCTGCAGGCTGTCGGCCTGTGCGGCCTTGGCTTTCAGGTCGTCGTAGTCGGCGTACTTGGTGCGCTCGCGGTTCAGCCGGTCGGCAATGATGGTGTTTACTTCGTCCTGCGTGAAAGTGCGGCCGGTGGGCTGCTGCTCTCCTGCGGTGGGGGTTGCTTCCTGTTTCACAGTTTCTTCCATGGTGATAAATTCCTTTCCCGGCCTGTTCCGTGGCCGTATGCGGTAATATTTTTAGCCCTCGTCAAGCCCGTGTGTATTTCTATCCACATTCTGTTGCAAAAGACAGAACGACAAAACGCGTGTGTGTAAGTGTTCCGGAGGGGTTCAAACGGGCCGCCATACACCCGTTTTGCACCCTCTGCGAAAATTTACCCGTGTGTAAATCGGCGCTGGACAGTGTGGGGGTCGCCGTGGGCGGGGGAGGGGGCCCCTCCCCACCCCTTTTTCAGCCGCCGGAATACACCGGAAAACACACGAAAAACGGGCTTTTCAAGGGAAAAAACGATAAAAAAGCGCCTGCGCTCGTGCGCATCGGCTACGATCAGCGAACGCGGGCACGTTTTGCGGCTTCCTGTGTGCTCACGGTCTGGCCGTGGTGGACGTGGTGGAGGACGAACAAGCCAGAGTAAAGCAGCATACCCACAGACAAACAAAAAAGGCACAAGGAAAACCGCATTTTTCTGCGTTTTCCCTGCGCCTTGTGGCAAACCTTTTCGGTCGGTACTCTATGCCTTCTCAGTATAGCACATCAAAACCGGAACGTCAAATACACAATGCAGCGGTCGCCGGTCTGGCTGCTGTGCACGCGGCAGGAGCCGAAGAGCTGCACCAGTACGGCCTGCACCCTCTGGGCCTGTTTGACCTCCCCCAGAGTATACGACAGGGTGATCTTCATTCAGACACCCCCCTGTCATTCGGGGCGGGGGTGGTTTTGACCCCGCCGGGGTGCTTGTCGGGATAGATATGGGCAAACGCCACAACCTTGCCGAGAATCTCCGCGCGGTCCATCTCCGCGCCCTGAAGCACGGTGCTTATGTATGCAGGGTTCGCCGGAACAAGGGAAAGCCACGTTTCTTCCTGCCAGATGTCCCGCACAAATACGTCCTTGCCCACCTGCACGGCAGCGGTCTGGCCGTTGTCCACATGGTCGCAGGCTTCCAAATAGACCACATCACCGGGCCAGACGCCTTTGTTCTTCATGCTGTCATCCGGCATGATCATAGCAAAATCAATCTTCAGGTCAGCAAGGCGCGGGGCGTTCACGGTCTGTTCCATCTCGCCCACCTCCTTAGCGGTTCCCGCTGAACCAGCAGGCCACAGCGCCGATCAGGCACCACGCAAGGAAGGGTGCCACACAGGTAAAGTGATACATAGTCATTGCAAAAATCCTCCTGTTTTGTTAAACTAGGGGCGGTATCGTCATTGCAAACTATACCGCCCATCGTGCCGCCTACCAGCTGCGAACTGGTAAGCGGCTTTCTTTTTGTTGTTGAGCAGCAGTTGCAAAATGCAACCGGTTGTAAAATGCAACTGGTATCCCCGGCAAATTGCCGGGGGTCATTTTGAACCGGGTCCATTTTGACCTGGGTCAGGCTGCTGCTTGCTGCGGCTAAACACGATCTCCGGCAGGCCGGGCAGGTTCGGGTGCACAATCTGCACCGGTGCACTTTTTGCATGGGTGCATTTTTTGCACCCATCTGGTTTCCGTACCTGTCCGGTTTCCGTACTGGTACGATTTCCGTACTGGTGCCCGCCGGGGAATGCACGTTTGCAGTCGCACCGCTCGCCGGGGTCAAGGTGTGCACCGCAATGGGGGCAGGTATGATAGTATGTTGACGTGGTGGTTCTCCTTTCATGTTTTGGCGTTCTGGGCGTTGATGTCTCGCACTGCATCACGCAATGCACACAGGACACAGCCGCCCGCCGGGTCATCTGGGTATCTGTCAGGGCAGTTTTTACTGCAGGGCATTCCGTCCAGCGGGCAAATCCTTTGTTTGGGTCGCATGGGCTTCTCCTTTCGCGCGCGATGTGGGTGAAGTTATCTTGCACACTTGCACATTTTCGACGTTGCATCATTCAAAAAGTAACTGTGCAAGGCTTGCACACTGACTTGGCAGCTGCACAGTTGGAAGTGTGCAAATAGCTGTAATAGTGCAAATCTTGCACATATCAATAAAACAACGTAGATAAATAATTATTCTTGAACTGTGCAATCTGTTTCACTACAGTAGAGGAACGAATACCACTTGTTTTTTCCGTCCTTCTGCCGGATGGTGCGTTTTTGGACTTCTCCGGACTTCACAAGCTCGGAATAGGCACCCTTATATGTGCGTTCACTGCATCCAATTTCCTGCATGACTACGCTTTTAAGTTGCGAACTCTCCATGCTGGCGGTGGTGCTTTCTGCAAGCACGTTCAGGATAGCGTCCCGCGCGTCGTCCTTGGTCTGGGCCTGCCGGAACCGGCGTTCTTCGATAAAGTCAATGTCTTTCTTGTCGGTGTAGCCGTCGAACACGGCGCGGGCGGTCTTGATGCCGTCAATGGTCACATCCTCGATGTGCATCAACACGGTTTGCTGCTGACGGCTATAGCTGCTCTTTTCGTGGCTAACGTAGATTTTGCCATCGTTGCGGCTGCGGCCCATCATGATCACGCTGCGGGCAATGTCCCAGATGTCGGAACTGTCAGCCAGACGGGCACGGCCTGCAACGCCCTGTTTCTTGTTGGTGTGCATTGCGATCAGGGTAGCAAGGTTGTGCGTGCGGCTGATGCCCTTCAGGGGCAGGGTGGTGTTTCGCATCTGGTTGCGGCTGGCCATTTCCACATCAGCGGGCAGGAAGCTCTGCAGCGGGTCAAGAATCATCAGAATAGGCTCGCTGGTGTCCACGAAGTCGGCCAGTGCCTTGTCTTTGATGCACAGTTGCTTGCCGGTCTGGATGTAATAATCGTCAGAGGTGACAACCATTACTTTTTCCATGTCAGCACCGGCAGCCAGCAGACGCCCGCGCAGGACTTTGCCGGGGTCATCCTCACCGGCCAGAATCAGCACTTTGCCGGTCTGGGGCGGGGGCACCGGGAAGAATCCCGACGTTTTTCCGGCGGTCACATAGGCGATCAGTTGCGCCTGCCAGATGCCTTTGCCGGTGCCGCCATCGGCACCCAGCAACGAAAGCTCACCAAGTGGCAGCAGCTCCGGCACCAACCATTGCACATTCTCGCTTTTGACGTCCTTCATACACTCCGGGGCGGGCGGCTTGCCCTTCTGGCCCGCTGTGCCGTCCCGGTAGGCGGTGTAATCCTGCGTGACAAACGCGGTGAACGCTTCCCGGTCCATGGTGTTGAACTCTTCCTTGCAAGCCTGCATCCAGCGTTCCACCTTCAGGTCAAGGCCGTCCCACAGTCTCAGCTCCCGCGCCCGCTGCTCTACAAGGTCAATGCGGCTGTGCACGTCATCCGGGGAAGTCTGGAATGCAAACCAGTAGGTCAGACGGGAAAACAGCGCTTCTTCGGTGGTCACGGTGTCCAGATAGTGGAGAAAATCCACATAACTGCCGGGGCTGATCTCTTTTTCTTCCGTAGTCAATGTATCACCCTGCCTTTTTCTGGGCCGTCGGCTCAAAGAAATACGTCCCGATTTCCTCCGGCTTGATCTCCAGCACCTTGCACAGGGCGCTGATCTGGTAGGCGTCAAACGGGCGGTTGCCGTTTATACGCTGGCTCAATGTGGCCTTGGGGATGCCTGACGCCTTGGACAGCTCTTCTTGGTTGTAGTCAAGTTGAACCATCCGCATGCGCAGGTTCTTGAATGGCCGGTACATGGTCAGCCCTCCGTTTCGTTCTTGATGTTGTTCAGAATCTCGTCTTTGATGCTGCGGAACTCTTCCACGGCTGCTTTCAGGGTCACGATCTCGCCGGATGCAATCTTGTCGCGCAGTGCGATCTCCGCCGTCTCAGTCACGGCGCGGGCAAGGGTATGGTAATATCTTGCCTGCCGCATAATAACGCGTTTGTCCTCAGTCTGGCGGGGAATGCCAACGACATAAGAACAGCCGGGCTTTTTATCTGCGGTCATGTAATAGTTGCCAATCAGATGAATCATGTTTTTTAGTCCTCCTTCAAATCGTCAACGGTTACGCCCAGAGCTTGAGCAATGCGCTTTGCACTGTTTTCACTAACATTTCTTTCGTTGCGGACGGCCTGAACAGTGGATACACTGCAAAGAGCCTTATTTGCAAGGGATGAACTGGTCAAGCGCTGTCGTTTCATTTCAGCAACAATTTTTGCACAACTCAATTTCAAATTGAATCTCTCCTTTCACGTTGGAATGAATGTTGATTTCGTTTATCTGAACGATTCTATCGTTCAGTGACAGTATAAACGACAAACTCGTTCATGTCAACTAATTTCGTTGAAAAAAATATTTTTGTCTGATATACTTAACCAAAAGAGGTGTTTATATGGCGATACTTGGAAATGGCGATTTGTATAACCGTATTGATCAACTGTTGAATAAAAAAAATATGAGCCGTAGGCAATTGGCAAAAATGATTGGAGTACCTCCGACAACATTGCAATCTGCATTTGAAAAAAACAGTAATTTGTCAGTTGATAGACTTTCAAAGATTGCAAAGGCATTGGGTGTGGAACCGAGTGACATTTTAGGTTCTAACTGGGGTATGGTATTTCCACTTAACCCTCCTGTCAGAGATCAAGATAACCCTTGGAAGCAAATAGAACACTTCTGTGACACTATTGAGCACCCACTTGAACCCGAACAACTGGAAAAGCAATTAGAAAAGCGACTGGAAAAAGCCTATTGCAGTTTAAGTTATGAGGGTAGACGGGTTGCCGTTGAACGCGTGGAAGAACTTGCACAGCTGCCAAAATACCAGAAAGACCCCGCCGGGGACAGCACCCAGAGCGTGGGCGAAGAACCCGCCGGGCCGGACGATAAAGAACCTGCCGAAAAATAAAACCGCCCACAGGGGCCTTGTAGCCGGTGTGGGCGGGGTGATACAATGTTGACGTGCCGCCGAGGGACAGCACCCAGAGCGTGGGCAATTTCGTCAAAATGCCGGTTGCTGGTCTCCGATCGGGGCCCGATCGTGGTGTGCTGCGTGTCAAAATGCACAAAGAGGTGAACCCATGGAAGAACTTTATAGCCGGGCGCTCGGCGCTCTGGAACAGGCTGCCGCCGTTTACCAGAGGGATCCGCAAAACGTCCTCTATAGGGACGCTCTGACATACCGGTTTGCGCTTGCTGCTGACCTGGCATACACGTCCCTTGTGGAGTATCTGGAAGCGCAGGGGCCTGTCATCACGGCAGTTTCCCCGCGTGCCGTCCTGAAGGAAGCCTATGCCGCCGGGGTCATTCAGGACGCGGAAGCATGGACCAGGTTCCTTTCCGCTCGGCGTGCTGCTTCACAGTTCCACGATGACGAAACATCTGAAGGGATAGCGGGCCAGATATGCCGCGACTTCTTGCCGCTGCTTCAGGGCCTGCGCCGGGTGTACAACGATGAGTAAACGAACCAACACAGCCGTCTGGGAAGAAAAATATAGCCGCTGGCGCATTGCCGTGCAGAAAGACGGCGAACGGCGGCAGTTCTACAGCTCAAAGCCGGGCCGCACAGGCCAGCGGGAAGCGAACGCAAAGGCAGATGCCTGGCTGGATGATGGGATAGGCGTCAAGGCCCGCCGGGTGGATGAGCTGTATAAAGACTGGTACGCCACACTGGAAAAGACGAACGGCACCGGCAACTGCCGCAATGTTGAAAGCCGTTGGCGCACGCGCATTCTGCCCGCGGTCGGGAGGAAGCGCATTACCAGCCTGACAGAGCAGGACTTGCAAAACGTGGTGGATGATGCCTATTCGGACGGCCTGAGCAAGAAAAGCCTGCAATCCTTGTGCGCTGATATGCGGGCATTCTGCCGGTATTGCCGGGCCCGGAAGCTGACCACGTTCAACCCGGAAGGGCTGCACGTCCCCGCCGGGGCCCGTCTCAAAGGCAAGGCAATCATGCAGCCGGATGCCCTGCAAGTGCTGTTCAGCGTGGACACGACCCTGTACAGGGGCAAGCGCGTGCACGATGACTTTATCTGTGCCTACCGGTTTGCCATCCTCACGGGCATGCGGCCCGGGGAGCTGCTGGGGCTGTGCTGGGAGGATGTGCGGGGCGATACCGTCACGATCAGGCGCGCCGTGAACGTGCTGGGGGAAGAAACCCACGGCAAAAACGAAAATGCGGTGCGGGCCTTTGCCCTGTCCGGCTTCTCCCGTTCCGTGCTGGAGCAGCAGCGGGCCGTGACTGGGGCAGGGGACAGCGTGTTTGAAATCAAGTCGGAAGGGTACTTCTATAAGCGCTGGCAGGTCTATCTGCGGGCCAATGACCTGCCGCCGGTGTCGCTGTACTCGCTGCGGCACACGTTCGTGTCTATCGTCAAGAGCCTGCCAGAGGGCGAAATAAAGGGCCTTGTGGGCCACAGTCAGAGCATGGACACGTTTGGCTGGTACAGCCACGAACTGACGGGCGACGCTGAGAACACGGCCCGTGATGTGGATGCAAGGTTCATCAAGCTGCTTGGCAGCGGCTGAAAAAATAACACACTTTCTTTTCCCCGCACATGCGGGGGTGTTCCCACACTTCTGGGACGGTGGGCAGGAACCACGTTCTTTTCCCCGCACATGCGGGGGTGTTCCTTTAACACACTTTTTAACACACTTCTGAAACGATGGGGAGAAAACGCGTTCCCGGACAAAAATTTATTCAACGCTTTTCCGTTTGATTTCTGCGCAAAAAATCCCGGATTTTTGCCCGAAATCGTCCGCGAACATGTTCAACTCCTGTCACCAGCTCCAAGAAAAACCGCTCGGGAACATTGATTTCCGGGCGGTTTTTCCATGGGGCGAGTTTGTTGGAGAGATTGGTGCAGAAATTGCGATAAAATCTGTTGCAGATGGTTGACAAACTGCTTTGCGCGTGGTAATATATACAGGCAGTCCGCGCGGCGGACACAAAAGAATATGGGCGTGTTCCCGAGTGGCCAATGGGGACAGACTGTAAATCTGCTGCTTTCAGCTTCGGTGGTTCGAATCCACCCGCGCCCACCAAGAAATAGCACCTAGAAACGTAAGTTTCCGGGTGCTTTTCGTTTGCTCAAACCCACTTTGCAACCCACTTTTTGGGCTAAGGCGATTTACACCCCTCTCACCATCCCATTATACAGCAGCTCCAGAAACTGCACGGCACTGGGGCAGCCGGTCAGCGGGTAGCCAGCCAGATGCTGCACATAGGCGGGATTCGTGGCCCATGCCACCTTGGCGGCCCGGCGGATCGTGCTCTGGATCGCCTTTGGGTCACATCCGGTCAGCAATGGGCATATAAACATCCTTCTCCACGGCCTGCAGACGGTCCTCTTTCTCACAGATCAGCTCCAGGCATTGCTGCAGGATGCTGTAGGCGCTCATGTTGCGGGTAATGCCCATCGGGCGCAGCAGGTCGTTGATATGGGCGGATAATTCGGTGGTGATCATTTTTGCACATCCTTTCCCGTCAACTCTAACCGAAAAGAAGCCAAAATGTTCCAATTACGCCGATATCCGTCGTAAAGCGTCGAAATCCGCTGCATGCAACAAGTAAAAGCATCCCCCGACATTTCATTGATGTCAATTAACGTAAAAGCCAAGCGGCTCAAACGAATTTAGCAAAATATCCAAAAATGTGATGATATATTTGTGCAAAGCAACAAGGCGAAAAACTTGACTTTTTGATATAATGTATAAAAGAGGAACCTGCAACAAGGAGAAGGAGCGTTGACAATGAATGCGATTGACTTGTCGAAAAATATCATTGCCTATGCTGCAATGAATGAATGCCAGGTGACTAACCTGAAACTGCAAAAGACCCTATACTATGTACAGGGATATTATTTGGATCGCTTTGGAAAGCCGCTTTTTGACGATGAAATTGTAAACTGGGCATACGGTCCGGTTGTGCCAGAGGCATACTTTGAGTTCTGCTCTTATGGTGCGTCCGCAATTGACCCGGAGCCGATGAAGCAGATTTTTGCAAATCTGAATAATTCTGAAACGGGATATGTTTGTAAGGTGGTAAAGGCTTGTCTGCAGCGAACAGCAAGGCAGTTGGTAGATAAAACTCACACCGAGGACCCTTGGCGAAATACATTCAGAAATCAAATCATTGACACCATGAGCATTAAAGACTTTTTCAGAAAAAACGATCCGCTTGGCATTAAGTGAGAGGGCTGTGTATGCAAAATGAAAATGCGGAAAACAGCATGACGCAGCTTGTCCAACTTATGGGCGATATTGCAGAAAAAGGTTGTGCAGATGAAATAGATTCTGAGCCTACAAGCGACTTTGCCAAGGAATGCTGGGATAGATTGCGTGAGATATACAAAGAGCCGGAGTTTCGTCATTCATATTCGATAATTTCAAGGTGTATGGAAGAATACGATCCGGCACAGTTGGATTCCTTACGGGTCAATCTGGATAGGGTTGTGTCTTTTGCGGAACTTCAGAGCGACACGGAAGAAGTACGAAGGGTTACAAAGTCGGCAAGAAAATTGCTGGATCACGTTGAACTGGAATGCATACGTTTGAACAGGATGGCAAGGGTTCAACGCGCGGCGGATCAAGCGGAAAGTTTGCATAATGAGGCAATTGCTCTAAATAATGCTACAAAGGAAGCAGAAAAAGTGCTGGAAGAACGAGTAAAAGGCTTTCATGAGCAATCCATTACGATTCTTGGCATTTTTTCTGCCGTAGTTGTAGGTTTTATGTCTGGTCTCTCGATGTTTACATCGGGATTTAATCAGTTAAATGCGGTCAGCGTGTATGTCGTTACTTTTTACTCCATATTCGTTGGAATTATCGTATTCGATATTCTGTTTATGCTGATTTTCTTCATTGCAAAAATTTCGGGACATTCTATTGCCAGAAATGTGCCTCCTAGTAGAAACTGGTTCTTTTCAACATTCCATAGGTATCCGTGTGTTTACTGCTTTCACTTCTTTGCAATCATTGCGCTAGTTGTGCTGATAGCTTTGCATTTGGTGAATGGAACGCCTCCACAGACAAAAGAGGCTGCTGAAGCTGTTGCAAGCAGTATTATATCTTAACTTTGCTTACATGATTTAAGCAATAAAAATGAGCCGCAACCCTTTTCACGGGGCTGCGGCTCTTGTCATGTATGGGGGTTAATGCACGCTGTTCTTCTTCTGCTCGTAGACCTCATCGGCGGCGAGGGCAGCCTGGGTGAAGCTGTTGTTCTTCCACCAGCTCACCAGAGCGGCCACGCTGGTGATGCCAGCGGTCACCAGCTGCTCCACGGTGGAGCTCTCAATGGGCAGGATGGGCTTGCCCATTGCGCTCAGGATCTGATTGGTCAGGGCCAGCAGGAGCACGGCGGTGCGGGCCACGGTGCCGGCGGAAACGGTGCGGTTGGTGTTGGTGATATGTGCGTTCATAGTCAGTTCCTTTCTCTCTCGTGTTCGTTTGCTTCCAGATCAGAGATGCGGTGGTTGGCCACCTTCATCTGCTCTTCCAAAATGGGCACGCGGCGGGCAAAGTTGTTGTGCTCACGCACCTCGCGGGTCAGCTCTTCCAGCTTGGTGTCGGTCACGGCCTGGCTGCGGCTGTTGGCGATCAGCACGCCGATCATGGTGACAGCCCCGGCGATCAGGGCGGATAGAATGCTCTCCATTGGTATCACCCCCTCACCCCGTCCAGCGGGATTTGTTGGGCCGGGTGTCCACATGAACCCAGCCCTTGGTGCGGCCAGCCTTGACCGGGTAGCGGCCCACGCCGCCCCATGTGGGCATCAGGCTCTCGGCGTAGGCGGCCACGGCCTCCACGGTGGTGTCCGCCACCTGGATGTCCGCCGCCTTGCCCAGCAGGTGCTGGCTGGATTTGGAGCCGCCGACGGCGGTGTTGTGGGTTCCGGTGCGGTAGCCGCTGGTGATGGTCACGGGCTTGCCAAAGTGCTCCCGGATGGCCTGCAGTAGCACCACGAGGGTCTGGTCGATCATGATAGCGTCGCTGCCGTCGCGGCACCGGAACTCCCGCACCTTAAAGGCCGGGGACAGCTGTTTAGCGCCGTCTTTGGCCAAGGAATACTCTTTGATTGCCATAGGCTCACTCCTCGCTCTTATTGCCGGTCTTTTCGGCCAGCAGCTCGGTCAGTTCTTTGTACTCGGCCTCGGTGATGCGGCCGAGGGCGTAAAAAACATCAATTTTTTCCGCAAGGCCAGCGGTCTGGCCGCGCTCGATCAGGCGTTTACAGATACGATACAACATAGGTTTACCTCCTTATGTGGTGGTGTCAGTGGTGGTGTCGTCGGTCAGCCCCAGCTCCAGCATGGCGACGCGGTACTCCTGATCTACCGCCAGGGCGTCCGTGTCCGCCTGCGCGGCCTGCGTCTCGGTCAGCAGCTCGGCCAGGGTGGGGTAGTGGTAGCCGGAGAGCCAGATGTCTACGGTGTAGCCGCCGGTATTTATGTCCGACCCTGCTAATTCAAAGTGCAGGGTCCCGTCCGGTCGGAAAGTCGTGTTGGATGCAAAGATTCCATCGCCCTTGCCGAAGTTGTGGTTGACCGTGCCGCCTTTTGCGATGTCTACTTCTTCACCGTATGTTCGGCCACTGTCGTTGTACCTCGACTTAACGTGCACATAGTCAAGGCCGTCTGGCATTTTGATGTCGTAGGAACGCCACCTTTTTCCGGTTTCCACGTGGTGGTTCCACACCAGCCGGGGCTCCGACTTTACCGCCACACTGGCCGCGATGGTGTCATACAGCGTCTTGCCGCTCAGGGTGCCGTCCGCAGCGATGTCCAGATAGTCGCCCACCTTCACGCCGCCCAGCGTGCTGACTGTAGCAGCGGGCAGGCTGTACGGCGTGCCGAATTTCGCGTCCGCCTCTGCCTTGGTATAAAAGCTCCCGCTCTCCACGCCCGCGATGGCGGCGTCCAGGGCGTCGAGTTTGGTGTGCAGCTCAGTGGACAGCTGGGTCATTATGGCCAGCGCTTGCGCCTGCAGCTGGGCCGTGGGGATGCCCTTGACCCCGTCCCGCATGACACCGCACACGGCTTCGTCCGCGCGGGTGTCGGTGATGTCGGCAGCGGTGACCACAGTGCTGCCCGCCGGGCGGCGGATGTCGGCCAGGCACAGGTCGTACACCAGCGCGGTGCGGGTGATCTCCGGTGCCGTGGGGCTGGCGCTGTCCGGGGTGCCGGTCAGCACGGTCAGGCTGGTCTTTCTGGCGGCTGCGTCGTACCGCAGCACCAGCCGGTCGATGCGGCTGCGCACGGCGTCGGCAGCGGTCAGGGTGACCGTCTCCGGCTGCTCCATGATGATGCTGCGGCCCCGGAAGCGGGCCGGACGCACCCACGCCTGCCCGGCGCTGACGGTCACGGTCAGGTCGCCGTTTGCGGTCACGGCAAAGTCCTCGTCGGCGCTGTATACGCCGCTCAGGCGGGTGCTGAGATACCCGGAAGCGTCGTCGGCGTAGTACCGGATGCCGTTTTCCGGGTAGGTGATGATATCGGCCATAAGCCCTCCTTTACGTCTTGTGCCAGCTCGGCGTGCCCAGCCGGATGGTCCGGGTGGTGCCGCTGGACTGGCTCTCGGTGATGATGTCGGCCACCCGCACCATGGCGGTGTAGCCCAGCTGGGGCAGGTTGACGCGCAGCACGTCGCCCACGGCCAGCGCGTCATCGTCCACGTCAAACTCGATGTTGCCGATGCGCAGCTGGGCCAACAGTTTCTGCCCGCCCCGGTCGGCCAGCTTGTCGAGATACGATTGACTGGCGGTGGTCTCGCCCTTTTCCTTGTCGGGCTGGATGTCGCGGGCGTCGATGTAGATCTCCCGCCGGTCGGCTCCGGTGCTGTCTACATCGCCTACCCAGCAGGTGGCCCGCTGGCTGCCCTCACCGGCCCCCTGCACAAGGGCCACGTTGGCGTAATCGGTATCGGCAAAGGACCAGCCCGCGTTGAGCAGATTGCCCCACTTGGGGCTGTACCGGTTGTTGGGGTCGAAGGTGGGCCGGAAGCACTCGAACAGCAGCTTTTTGCTGCTGCCGGTGCCGCTCAGGATGACCCGGAAACCCAGATCACAGGCCTGCCCGATGGTCTGGCAGTAGTCGAACACGCTGCCGCCAGAAGTCTGCTTGTCGAACACGGTGTCGAAGCCGTACTCGGTGCCCAGCTCCAGGCGCGGCCACGGCTTTGCCGCCGCCACAAGGCTGCGCATGGCCTGCTCGGCGTTCTGCCCCTTGATGGGTGCAGCGGAGACCCTTTTGGTCAGGATCCAGGTGGCCGGGTAGCCGCTCACCACGAGGTTTGCGTCCTCGTTCTGGTTGGCCCTGCCGCAGATCCGCATCGGGATGCGGGGCGTCTCGTCGCTGCGCACCAGCCACCGGCCCTCCTGCAAAAGCTGTAGGTTCTCGGTGGTCGGCCTTACCTCAAGAGTAAAGCCGCCCTCGGAGTAATAGGGGCTGTCCCAGTAGAGGGACACCCACACGTCCACCCAGCCCACACGGGCAAGGGTGTCGGCGTCCAAAACGTCCAGTCTCATAGCGGTTCGGGCAGGATGCCCGCCTCCATCGGGTAAAAGCTCACGGATGCCTGCAAATAGGCCGCGCCGCTGTCGGCCTGCATGGACAAAATGTTGTCACCGGGCTGCAGTTCGGTCAGGGTGCTGTCCTCGTCCAGCGCGGAAAAACAATTTTTGGTCTTGCCCTCCCGCGTCAGGGTGCAGGCCAGCCGGTCGGTGGTGCTGCGGTAGATCTCCAGCCTGTCGCCGTCCTGTAAGGTCAGGTCAAAGCCGATGAACGCCCCGTCTCTGAGATCCACCACCCTGGGATGCACCACCGGCATGGAGCAGGTCAGCGTGGCCGTGAAGGGCACCGGCAGGCTGCCGGGGTTGCGCAGCACTGCCGCCTCGCCGTCCTGCCGGATGCCGTAGGTGTGGGAATCGTAGCAGACGGGAAAGGTAAACGCTGGCTGGTAGCCGCCCAGCACGCGGGCTGTGGCGGTCAGGCCATACCAGTAGGGCTTTGGGCTGTACAGCATCAGCTCACAGCGCGGCTCGGTGTAGCTGGAAAAGTAGGGCGTTTTCTGCACCACGAAGCGGGTGAAGTACGCATCCCCGAAGTACATCGTGCCGGTGGTGTAATAGGGCAGTTTCCGAGCAAAATTGCGGGCATTGTCGAGGGCATGGCCGCCCCAGAACACCACCGACAGAGTACGGGACACGCCGCCCACGCGCTGCCGCTCCACGGTGTCACCGGTCTGGTTGATGCCGTGAGCGGTCTGGATGTCCACATCCACGCCGTTCAGCGGGTCGAGGGCGTAGGGCGCGTTGTAGTCCCAGCCCAGATGCAGGACGGCACCGGCGTCTGTGACCAGCTTCAAGTGATCTTTAAAGAGCATTGGTGTCCTCCTTTCATCGGCGCTGGCGGCGGGCCTTGTCGGCCTCCCAGCGGGCTTCCCGCTGCTGTGCGGCGGCGGTATCGTGGCCATTGTAGAAGTTCTGGGTGATATTGGTGTCGCCCTCCCGGTGGTAGCTGTTGGCGGCAGCAGCAACCTGGGCGGTACCGCTGGCAGCCACAGTGCTGCCCAACCGCATGTTGTCCGACAGCACCAGACTGCCCGCCTGCCGGATCATGTCGGCAAGAGCGGCGTTGGTCTTTTCCAGCGCCTTGGTGTTGGCGGTGATGGCGTCCTCCAGGCTGCCGGTGCCGGTGGAAATGTCGATGTCTCCGCTGATGCCGCCGGAGCTGCCGCCCCCGGAGCCGCTGCCACCGCCGGGTCTGGGCGTGCCCTTTCTGGAGGCACCGAGGCTTGCGCAGATGGCCGCGATGGCCACGCCAAGCGCCACGGCAGCACCCGCCACGATCACGCCCATGGGGATGCCGAACACGGTCGCATTCAGGGCGGAGGCGATGGCGGTCATCATGCCCTCAAAGGCCGCGCCGATGGTGCCCACCATGGAGCCCACGCCCGCGTAGATGGCCGGGAAACTGGACAGCAGACCGCCGGACAGGCCCTGGCTGATGGCCAGCGCGGCGCTGCTGAGGGGCGCTTTCAGCCCCTGGAAGATGCCGGTGAGCTGGGTGCCGAGGGTCTTGGCCTGCGTCCAGACCTCGCCAAAGCCGGAGGTCAGGCCCTTGCAGATCTGGGCACCGATGTCGATGCCCTTCTGCACGAGGGCTGTCTGGGCGTTGCCCAGCGCCTCGTTGAGCTTGTCCACCAGACCGAGGGCAAAGTCATTGACCTGCTTTTTCTGATCGGCGGTCAGGCCGCCGTAAATGGCATTTGCCGCCCACAGGCCGATGGACTTCCAGTCCTTGTTCTTGACGGCGGTATAGAGGCTGTCGAAGGTGCCCAGCAGGCCGGTGTCGGCGTGGGTCTGCAGCTCCTTCCACAGGTCATCGAAGCTCTTGATGGATGCCTCTTTGATGGTCTCGGCCACCTCTTCGGTGCCGTCGGCGGCAATGGTCTTGACCCGCTCCACCGTGACCAGCGCCCCGTCCACTACGTCATCGTAAGTCTGGGTGATGACCCGCTTCTGGGTCTCGGTGCCGTCGGTCAGGGTCTCGGTCACCGTCTTGGTGCTGGTCTGGATGCCGTCCACGATGCCGGAGGTGGTGGCGGTGATGGTCTTGGCCACCTCCCACACCGTCTCCATGGTCTGCTTGACGGTTTTTTTGCCCTTCTCGTCCACCTCGGTGATGGTCTTGATGTCCTTCAGGACGCCCTCCACCATCTGGCGGGACGTCTCGGTGATGACCTGCTTTTGCTGCTTTTTGCCGTTGGACAGGGTCTCGTTGACCGTCTCCACGGTGCGGGTCACGCCGTTTTTGACAGTGGTCGTGCTGTCCGAGATGGACTTGACCACTTCGGCAGCAGCTTCCTTCGTGGCCTTGCTGGCTTTCTTGGCTCCGCTGGCGATGGCCGGGTAAGGATTCGCAGCTGTCTGGCTCCCGGCGCGGCTGCTGCCGTTGCCGGAGCTGCTTGTGCCCTTCGGCACCCATCCGTTGTCATCGTCCCATTCGAGGTCTTTGTGGGAGTTGTCCCACTGCTTTGCGCTCTTGCGCTGATTATAGTTGTTGATGGCGTTGTTGTAGGCGGTGTTATAAGCATCCGCCGCAGCACCGATGCCGTTCTTCAGGTTGGCCAGTGCTGCCGCTGCTCCTTCAATTTTTGCAACCAGATCATTGATCCAGTCCACCACCGTGCCGATGGCGCTTTGGGCAATGTTCTTGACCGCTGAAAATGCCGAGTTGACTGCATTGCGGAAGGTCTCACTGGTCTTGTAGGCCGTCACAAGGCCGGTTGCCAGAGCTGCCAGTGCGGACACAAGCAGAGCCACCGGGTTCGCGGAGATCACCGCATTCAGGGCGGCCTGTGCCAATGCCAGACCGGTTGCACCCGCCTCAGCGGCGGCGTTGGCTGCGGTCATGGCCGTGGTTGCAACGGTGTGCGCGACCTCGGCAGCAGTGGCAAGCGCCACATATCCCTTGTAAGCCAGGAACGCCGCGCCCGCCGCCGCGACCACCGACGTGGCAATGCCGATGGTGTCCTTGAGCTGGTCCATCTTCTCGTCACTGTCGAGGAAGGAGGTGACCACGTCGTTGAGTTTCACCACAAGGTCGCCCAGCGCCGCAAACAGCCCGCTGGTCAGCTCGCCGGTCAGGGCGGCCACGTTATCCTTCAGGGTGGACATGCGGCCGCTGAAGGTCTGGCTGGCTTCCAGCATACCGTTGTAAAACTGCCCGCCCTCACTGGTGGCGGCCTGCACTGCATACTGCAGCTCTTCAAAGCTGACCCTGCCGTCCGAGATGCGCTTGTACAGGTCGGACATGCTCTCGCCGGTGGCGTCACAGATCTGGTTCAGCGGGTTAAAGCCCGCGTCGATCATCATGTTAACGTTTTCCAGCGTGACCTTCTGGGCACTGGACATTTTGCCGTAGGCACGCACCAGCGTCTGCAGCTTGTCCGCATTGCCAAGGGAGATGTCGCCCAGCTGTTTCAGCACGCCGGTGGTGTCATCGGCGGCAATGCCGAACTGTAAAAGGGTCTGGGTGCCCTCGGTCAGGTCGGACAGGGCAAAAGGCGTGGATGCCGCCATCTTGCGCAGCTCGGAAAGCTTGGCAGCGGCCAGTTCCTCGTTGCCCAGCATGACCTTGAAGTTGGTCAGGTAGCTTTCCATGCTGGCGTTGTAGTCCACGCCGCTCTGGACCACCTTGCCCAGTTCCGATGCGGCCTTTTTTGCAAAGTCCGCGATCATGTTTCCGGCGGCAACGGTCCACTTGCTGGTGCTCTTTTCCGCCGGGTCGCTGTTGAGCCTTACTTCGCCGGTGATGCTGAAATCTGCCACTTGTGTCCACCTCTCATTCAGAGCGCGGGCACAAGGGCACAGGCTTTACAGTTTGATCTCTACCTCCCGTTTGCAGGAGGGATTTTTGCATTTGACCCACACGCCGGATGCCGTGGCCGTGCGCACCGCCCACACGGGCAGGGGCCTGCCGCAGTAGGGGCAGGGCACCGGCACCCGCTCAGTGCCGGAAGCGGGCCAGGAATGCCGCGTCGTGTTCGGCAACGGTCTGGGCAACGGCGGCACCCCCTCTCAAAGATGCAGGCAGGGCAAAGCGCTCCTTCAGCGCGGCGTAATGCTCCCGCATGCTGCCCTCGTAGTCGGCCAGGTCCAGAGTGCGCCAGTTTATGATCTTGGCCATGAGGGTATCTTCCGGCAGGGCGGCAAACAGCGCCCGGAACCGGAACCAGTGCAGTTTTGCGGTGGTCAGGTCGATGCCGTAGGCCTGCTGGAACGCCGCCACGATATAGGGCGCGTCGCACCGGTAGTCGAACGCCGGGCCGGTGTCGGGCCTGCTGGCGGCAGTGTTTGCCGTGGGTTCTGCGGCCTGTTCTCCGGCGCGGTAAAACTCGATGAGCCAGCTGTATTTTTCCTGCAGGTCGGAGGGTGAAAAACGCTCGGTGTAGAACTGCCCACACAGCTGCCGGGCAAAGGCCACCGGGTCAGCCTCGACCTCTCCGTGGCTGTAGGCAGCGGACAGCCGCACCATGTGCCGGAAGTCCGGGTCGATGCGCCTGCCGTGCCATACGGTGGGCAGGGCGTCCGTCAGCAGGTCAGTCATCCAGCGCCGCCAGCTCTGCCAGCAGGGCCTTGCGGCGGGCGGCCTTGTCCACCCGCTCCACCATCCGGGCGGCAGGCGGCTGTGCCGGGAAGCTCACAGGCTGCTGGCTGACGATGCGCCCCGCCGTCTGGGTGCGCTGCTGCGCTTTTGCCGCTGCCCGGCGCTGCTTCCGGTTCATGGGCTGGGGCTTGGGGATGCGGCTGGTATAGCGCTGCTTTTCGGCCATGCAGGCCTCGTTGATGGCGTCCAGCACGTCATAGATGGGCGCTGCATTGTTTTCATCCAGACCCAGCCGGGCAGATGCGCCCGCGCCAAGGATCTCGTCAATGCAGGCCATCACGAGACGCGCCTGTGCACGCATATGGTCGCCCAGACGCACGCCGCCGCGGTTGAAGCGTTCCTTTTCGGCCCGGCCTGCCTGCTGCATCCGTTCGTTGGCATCCTCAAAGCGGTCCATGTCGTTGGCGTTCAGCACGGAAAAGTTGAATTCCTGTCCACAAATAACCATTTTCTGGCTCCTTTCGTTGGGCCGTGCCCCGGTGCTGCCCCGGGGAGAACTGTTTCACGGCATAAAAAATCCCCGTTCCGGGCGGAGCGGGGAAAGAGAAAACGTCAGGCCTTGACGGCGTTGCCGCCTGCCGCGCTCTGGGTCGCAGTCAGGTAGTCAAACGTGCCCGGCACTCCAATGCTCTTGACGTCGCAGGCAAAGGTGGCCGGGGAACCGGCGGCACCGCCCACGTCGCTGGTGACGACCAGCGTACAGCTGCCCTTCTCGCCCTTGCCGGTGCGCAGGCTGAAGTAGATGTACGGCACAATGACATCGCTGCCGGTGCCGAACACGATCTTGCGGGACAGCAGGAAATCCTGGAACGCGTCACCCACGCAGCGGTTGCCGTTCACCGACAGGGTGCGCTGCACAGCGCTCTTGGTGTCGGTGGGGCCGGTGCGGATGAAGGTGTCGGAGTTGGTGGAGGCATTCAGCGCACCACTGTGCTCCTTGACGTGGTCGGCGCAGACGATCCAGGCGGATTCCTTGGTCTGCTTGGCGCTCTCGGTCTGGACGGCAAACACGAAATCGTCCGCCGTCTCGATGCCGGTATAGGACGCGCTGGGCGTGATGCCGGACTTGGTAATGGCTTCTGCTACGGTCATAGCAAAACTCCTTTCATTTGGGCTGGTAGTAGGTCAGGCGCAGCTGCATCTGCATCCGGCAGCTGCCCGCGCTGCTGGTAACGATGTAGCCGGTAGAGGTGACGGCGATGCCGATGGGCTGTCGGGGTGCGGCCAGCGCGGGAAGGTGGTGGCAGTCGTTCTGGGCCAGAACCCAGTCGGTGAGCTGCTCAAAAAAGCCGCTGTTCTGGATGGCCAGCACGTCCGCTTCGCCGTACTCCCGCCGGGACAAAAACAGGTAATTCTTTGCCATGTCCCGCCCGGAAAAATACTTGGTCAGGACCGGGTCGCCGGGGCTGTCCTCGATGGAAAAGGCGGTGGCGTCCTCATCCAGCCCCGCAATGCGGAACGCGGCCCCGGTGGCCTCCTGCTCTTCGGCGATGAGCGGGCAGGTCTTGAGCCACGCCCGCAGGGCGGCAATGGTGGGTTTCTCGCTCATAAGTGTCCCATCCCTCCCCAGAAGGTCGTGACGGCCCGCGCACCGTAAAGGGCGAGGTGCTCTCCGACGTCAGCCAGGGCACGCTGGCCCCAGTAGGAGCCGCGCAGACCGGTCTCTCCGTGCAGGCAAGTACCCTGCTCATGCAGGTAATACTGCTTGCGTGCATAGGGCGTGTCATACACCAGCAGACCCTCGTCATACTTGCTGGCGAGGTTCACGCTGTTCTTCAGGGTGCCGGTGGCAAAGGGCACATAGCTGTCGATCAGCTTGGCCGCTTCCTGTGCGAGGGCATACTGTGCCTTTTGCAGAGCTGCGGTTTTCTCCGCGCCGAAGTCCGGCCGCCACGACAGCTGCATCTGGATGCCGTCTGTCTGATACCGGAACCCATCCGGCTGGTCAAACTTCGGTTTTGCCGACGGGGCAACGGGCCCGAACGGGATCATTTCGCTCATGGTCTCAGCTCCCTTCCACATGCCAGTGCGGCAGCAGCGGTTCCCGGTTGTCCGAAATGGCCGACACGGTGCAGCACAGGTGCGTTTTTTCGAGGTGGGTGTACTCTTCGGCGGTCAGGGTGGGCACCGCGCCCTGCACCAGCTTCCAGCCGCGTTTCAGCGTCCAGTGCCTGCGCTTTTCGGCGGCAGGCAGCGCCGCCCACTGCACATAGGGCAGGTAGCCCAGGGTGCACACGCTGGCCGGGATGCGGATGTGGGTGGTGCGTTCGGGGTCCTTGCTGGTGCCGGTGCCGGAGGTGTCCAGCTTCTCCCGCCAGCTGCAGGCCGGGAAGGCCCAGCACTTGGGCGTGTCGGTGTCGGCCTTGGGGTCATGGATAAGGTTCACCACGGTAACGGTCGTGTTCATCTCACATGATCCCCCTGTACAGCAGGCCGTGGGGGTCCGCCCCGAGGGCGGCTTCCAGCACATGCCAGGCTTCAAAACGCACGGCGGCGCTCAGGCTTGTGTTGGCCGCAAAGGTCACAGCATAGCCGTCATTGGAGACGCTCTGTGCGCCCGGTGCAGCACCCACAGCGGCCTGTGCGGCAAACAGATCCACGATCTGAGCGCAGGCATCTGCCAGCATCTGGCGGCAGCTCTCGCACACGGCGGCATGGGGCTCCGCCTTGCCGAAGGTCGCGCTGTCGATGAGCCGGGACGCCCTGCTGCACAGCACCCCGAAGGCCGCCTCCGGCACCGTACCGCCCGCCGCCGTGTACTGGTCATAGGTGCAGTAGTTCATGGGCGGGGCCCTCCTTACGCTTCGATGCGCTTGATGTACAGGGTCTTGGGCTTGGACACCTTGATGCCGTACACCTTGCGGCCCTGCACAGCGGACGCGCCAATGTACTTGCCGGAGCCGCCCAGATCCTGCAGGTGCACGGGGGTCTGCCACTCCATCACACGGTGGCACCAGTTGGGGTGGCCGCAGATGAACTCGGTGGTAGTTTTCTTGGTGCTGACACGGGTGGTGTTCTCGAAGTCCATGTTGTTGGATTCGTACACCGCAAAGCCGGCGATCTGACCCACCGCACCGGTCTGCACCAGCTGCTGGGACAGGTCACCCTGCTTGATGAACTTGTCATCCTGCATGAGGATCTCCAGATACTCAGGGCTGACGATCATAAAGCGGCCGGTCTGGGGCACGCCGTTGCGGCTCAGGGTGCGCTTGGCGGCCAGAGCCTCTTTGTAGGCGGTGGAAGCGGTGCAGGCGGTCTTGGTGGCGCTGATGGTAGCACCGGTTGCACTCTGCAGCGCCTCGATGGACTTCTTGTCGATGGACAGGGCCATGGAGTAGGCGGCGCTGTCCAGACGCTCGGCGGTGATGCCGTCGGGCACGGATGCAGCGTCAAAGCCGTCGATGATCTCATTGACAGCCTCGTCGTTGTCGATGTCCAGATCCAGATAGGTGGTGGTGCCGGCATCGGCATCCACGCCGTTTGCCTTGTCGTATGCCTTGACGGCCACCTCGGTGTCACGCACCGGGATCTTGACCTTGCCGGCCTTGGGGCTGCCCTCGTAGCGGGTGTTGAAGATCGCACCGTCACGGGTAACCAGAGTGGCCCGCAGCTTTGCGTCTACCAGAGCGGAATACCGCTCCTGATTTGCATGTGCCATGTTGAACTCCTTTCGTTTTACAGGTTCAGTTCGGGATTCAGGGACTTAAAGGCGGCTTCCACACCATTGGATTCGTTGGCGGGCGGTGCGCCATGCTCAGCGCCGGTAGAGACCACGGCCACGCCGGCGGCACCGTCTTCACCAAAGGCCCAGGGGTTGGCCTTGGCAGCGTCGTCCAGAGCCTTGTCAATGTCGGCGCTGCGGTCCTTGGAGCCCTTCAGAGCGTCCAGATCCAGCAGGGCACGCACCGCCTTGACGCTGCGGCCCTTCTTGCCCAGGATGGCAGTGTTCAGGGCGCTGTCAAAGGCAAAGCCGTCCGCCTGGGCCTTCATGTCCGCCTGCAGCTTGGTCAGCTCGGCCTCGTACTCCTCGGGCTTCTTCTTGCCTTCAAAGGCTTTCAGGCCGTCCTGGGCGGTCTTGAGCTGGGCGTTTGCGTTGTCCAGCTGGGCCTGCAGGGCAGTGGCGGCGGCCTTTTCGCGGTTGACGTCGTTGCCGTTCTCCTGCATGATCCAGTTCAGCTGTTCCTCGGTAATGCCGGGGATCTTGTTCTTCACATCTTCACGTTTCATGGTGGAAAAGCTCCTTTCTGTGGGGAAAACCTCGGTTTGGTGACACGGTTCTCCGTCCGTGTTCGGTTGTGGGCGGGGTACGCGCCGCCCTCCGCATGGTGCCGCTTGCGGGAGTTGAACCCGCCGCCCCCGGATTAAAAGTCCGGTGCTCTGCCAACATGAGCTAAAACGGCATGAAAAAACCACTATGAAGCCTTTTTCTGGGCACATAGTGGTTAAAATGGGGGATTTCTGTGAATGACTTTTACGGCTTCACCTCCACACTGGGCAGGATGTCAGTGTGGAAATAGAGCTTGTAGTGGTAGGGGTCGGTATGGGTGCCGGTGATGTCCTCCACCACATACATGGTGTAGTCGTTCAGGTAGATGTAATTCTTGCGGTAGGTATCCGGGCCGACCTTCACCGTGCAGACCAGCTCGTTGTTATCGTTATTCGAGATGGACATATAGCCCTCGGCTTCCAGAATGACCTTGTCGGTGCGGGCATTGTAGACGGTGATCTTGCGCTCACTCTCAAAGTAATCTGCCTGCTTGGAAATATTGGCGTTTGCCTTGTCGGCTTCCGAACAACCGCACAGCAGGATGGATGCTGCCAGTGCAAGAGCGAGAAGAATCTTTTTCATAGTTCGTTCCTTTCTGAAAAATGAGTAAAAGAAAACCACCGTCCGGGTGGATGGTGGTCATTTGATATTGGGCGGAAGCTGGTCAAGCTCTTTCAAGATACTGTAGCAGTCACGAACGTACATCTGCCGGTGGACAGTTCTGTCCCACCCGTCGTAAAATGAGTTACAGATATCATCATATGCCGGATCCATCGGAGTTTCCAGAAGAACTTGCTGCATTTCTTTAATTTCCTGCTCTGTGTAGGAATGTTTATTCGTAGAATTTGGCACCATTTTTCTGCAACTCCTTTATGCAGTCCGAAATAACGCCCTCTGCCTTTTCAAGAACCTGCTCATCCGTCAGCGTGGATTTGAGCAATTTATCAATCGCACAATCCATCTGCCGAATGACTTGTTTTGCAGAGCTTTCTTCAAAAGCCGAGGTCTTTTCTATTGCGTAAATATGCCCATCGTGTCCGAGAGCGGTAAGCAATTTCAAATTTGAGTTTCGCACAAATTGCCGAAGATCACCATTTGAAAAATTGCCGCACGCAGGATGGGTGTGAATCGCAATATAGGGAACATCTGGGTTTGGCAGCTGAACAGAATGCCCACCCGACAAACCAATGATATCCTTGGTCATTGGCTTCATCTTGATGTCGAACACTCTGCCCACCTCAACGTTTTCCCGCTGCTTTGAAGCAACCATGAGAAGGCGCTTGTGGGCATTTTTCAGCTGTTGTTGTCCGGCGGCATCCAACGTGTCGCAGCTGAATGCCTTAATGTTTGCGATTGACTGCATTGTAACAGGTTTCGCCTTTGTGTTCAAGCTGCTATACGTAGAAGATGCTTTCCGGGCCTGTGCACTCGCCTTGCTAGCTTCACTCCGGCCAAACTTGGGCACGCTGACCCGGGCACTGTCTACCCGCCAGCCGGTGGCCTTGGCAAACTCGCTCAGGCTCTGGCGGGCTGCTTTCAGGCGCACGGCGCTGTCGGTGGTGTCAGACCCGGCGGCACTCTCGGCCAGATACCGCTTCTTCCATTTGCGCACGTTCCGCTCCCGGGCACGCTGCATCTGGTTGACCTCGTACTGGGTGTACAGTTTGCCGTTGTACTCGATGTTCCGGGCGTTCAGCTCCTGCAGGCTCTCCTCCGTCCAGGTGGGCGGGTCGCCCAGCTCAGGGAATACGGCAAAAAAGGTGTGGCGGCAGTTCCAGCCGCAAAGCCCAGCGCCGGTTCCGTAGCCGGTGGCCTGCTCAAAGTCCGGGTAATGCTTGCCCAGGTAGTCCACAGCCCCGCCCCGATGGAAGCGCCGACCCTGCCACTCGGCGTGACTGGGGCGGGCACCACCGTGGGCGCTGGTCTCAACGAACTCCACGTTCATTTCGTCCATGCGGGCTTCCTGCAGCTTGCCTGCGGTCTGGTTGACACCGGTCAGCACCGCCCGGCGGGCCGCAACTTCCAGCGAATCTGTGTGGCCGCTGGGGTAAGTGATCTCCGGCATCTCGTCTGCAAGGCTGTCCACAGCCTGCTTGACGGCGGTTTTGTAGTCAAAGGCACCTGTGGCCACCTTGCCCCAGGCGACATCCAGCGTGCGCTCAAAGGCCCCGGAGACGGTGTTGGCCGTTGTGGCCGTGAGGTTCCGCCATGTGCCGCAGGTCTGCCGGGCACCGGCGTTGAGCAGGTTGTTCAGGGCCGCGCTCTCTTCAAAGGGTGTGGGCTCGAGGTTGTAGTGGTAATAGATGGCATCTTCCCGCTCCATGGCTTCGGTGGCAGCCTCTTTGAGCAGCCTGCGGATGGTGGCTTCGCTCTTGCCGCTGTACTTTGCCAGCAGCTTGACCACGTTCTCCCGCACCGCCTCGGTCTGCTGGTAGCGCCACAACTGCCAGTCGGCCGTTTCGGTGAGGGTACCCATTTTGCCGATGCGCCGGGCGACATCCTGTAAGATCTCATCCTCGACCTGCTGCGCCAGCTGCACAAAGGCATCCGGCATGGCATCGAGGTAGCTCGGCGGCAGCATCAGGCACCTCCGAAGGTGAGCTGCTCATCGGTCTGGCTGTCAGCCTTGGCCTCTGCCGCCCACTGGTGGGCCTCGTCCTCGCTCAGACCATACCGGGCGGACAGATACCGGCAGCGGGGCACAAGCCCTGCCAGAGCGTCCTCCCGCAGCTGTGCGGTGCGCTCCTGCTCGCTGACAATGTAGCTGTCGTCCCAGTTGACCGAGATGCTGGTGTCCGGGTCCACATCTGCACCCAGCAGGTTCTTTGCCGCCCACAGGATGGCCCGCAGAATGCCGATCAGTGCCGTCTCAATGGGGATCTGGTTTTTGTTGGCGTTCTGCACAAGGTCCTGTCGGCTGCCGGTGTACTCGGTGGCGGTGGCCACCTTGCCCAGCTCAAAACTGTAGCGGTGGCAGCCAAGCCCGCACTTGAAGCTCATCATGTCCAGAGCGTCCTGCACGGCCCGGTGGTTGTCCTCGGTGCGCAGGTCGGGGTTGTACTCCCGCCATGCGGCCGGCTGGTCGATGCTGCCTTCCGGTGCGGGCAGCTCGTAGAAGATCTGGCGGTGAACGGCATCCGGCGGCACAGCGTGCTCCACACCGTCCTTGTCCACCCACTTTTTGCACATGGAGCGGTCATAGAAAATTTTCTTGCCGCCCAGGCGGAGGTCCTGCCGGTAGTTGTCAAAGGCGTAATCCGCCATCTGGGCTGCGTCCAGCGCCTCGGAAAAGACGCTCATACCCAGCCCCATGCCGCCGTCAAGGTTTTTGGCGACAGCTGGACTGAACAGGCTGAACCATGCCGGCGCACCGGTGACGGTGATGTGTTCCACCATGCCCGGCGGGGTCTTGGCCTTGGCAAATTTCGGCGTGCCGGAAACATCGTCCATCACCTCGAACCATTCATTCGTGATGGTCCGTTCGCCGCCCTTGCAGGTGTGGGTCTGCAGATAGACGGCGGGCTTACCGCCCATCACGCACTCGGACACAAAGGCGGCCTCGGTCACCACGCCCCGCTCCACGCTGATGGGCAGGATGCAGCAGGCGGGGTCATAGTCCAGCTGAATGCGCCCCTGCGGCGAGGGCAGGGCGTTCCCGGCGGCATCCACCGTCAGGCCTTCCACACTCAGCACAAAAGCACCGGTGCCGGACCAGTAGGCCTGCTCCACCAGCTTGTTGGCATTCTCCCAGAAATGCAGCTGCCGCAAAAGGCCGCCGGTCTGCTGCTCATCACTGCCCAGCAGGTAGGCGGCACTCTTTGCGTCGCCGATCTGGAAGGTGGTCTTGTCGTTGAGCAGCAGGTTTGCCCAGTCCTCGCAGACATGTTTCGGCATCCGCAGGGAAGCCAGACGCCGGGAAATGACGCTGCCGTCCGGGGCGT
>ERZ837487.1492-NODE-1492-length-27706-cov-12.948790_pt1 | contig 27706 bp, 19 predicted proteins | sample MGYA00519911_ERZ837487 | MGnify/ENA primary metagenome ERZ837487 (study PRJEB31850, sample SAMEA3708818) | human gut metagenome | biome: human gut; feature: human-associated habitat; material: faeces | place: China | collected 2014 ... | reverse complement strand
TCCTCGATGGCGAGTGGGAAAAGCGCTTTGAAGGACCCCGTAGGGAAACACAACAGTCTACTAGTATATCGCCTGCCTTGACATTCGGCAACACGAAAAACAAGGGTGTCCGCAGACCGTCGGACCTGTGGACACCCCATGGAATCGCCTATAGAAGATCAGCCACGCATGATGGCGGTGACCTCCTGCAGACGCGGTTCGTCGAAGAGCTTTTCGAGCGGCACCACGTTGCCTTCGCCATCGGCCAGCGGAATACGCCAATTCGGATACTCGTTATTGGTGCCCGGCTGGTTCTGCGTGCGCTTCTCACCGACCGCGTCGACGATGGAGGCGGCCATGAGCTTGCAGGGCGAACCTTTCAGACCACGGTACAGCGCGTCGACAATCTCGTTTTCGTTGGCGGCTTCGTCATCCAGAGCAGCCTTGTCGAGATAGCCCTCCTCGACCAGCATGTTCAGCATGGCATTGTGCTCGGCGGTTGCGGACTTCTGGAATTCCTCCACCGGACCGGACAGCAGGCCGAGCTGCTCACGCAACTTGACGTGGCCATATTCGAGGTAACCGGCCGCCGGAGGCATGTCATGCGTATTGACGGACGCCAGTGCGTACGGACGCCAATCCTTCGGAGTGCGGAACACACCGTCCATCTGTTCGAACCATTCCACGGCACAACCGAGAATGCCATGTTCGGACAGCGACTTGGACACATAGGCCGGCACGACACCCAGATCCTCGCCGACAACCACGCCACCAGCGCGGGAAGCCTCAAGCGCGAGAATGCCGAGCATGACATCGGAATCGTAATGCACATATGTGCCATCAGTGGCGGGCTTGCCTTCCGGAATCCACCATAGGCGGAACAGACCAAGGATATGATCGATACGCACCGCACCGGCATTGGCGAACATGCCGTGCACCATATCGCGGTACACCCGGAAACCGGTCTGTTCGAGGGCGATCGGATTAAGCGGCGGCTGGCTCCAATCCTGGCCCTGCTGGTTGAACATGTCCGGCGGGGCACCGACCGTGGCGCCCTTGGCGAAGCGTTCCGGATTCCACCACACATCGGATCCTGCCGGATGCACGCCGACGGCCATATCCGCGACGATGCCGATCTTCATACCGGCCTTGCGAGCGGCCTGCTGCGCCGCGTGCAACTGATCGGTGGCGACCCACTCAAGCCAGCGGTAGAACTCAAGGGTGTCCGGGAACTTCTCACGCAACTGCGCGACTTCTTCGGAATCACGGTTGTATTTGCGCACCCAATTATCGGCGTCGTCGGAGGGAGCTCCCCACTTGTCGTAGCACAGGCACCAGGTGGCGTAGGATTCGATCTCGTCTCCGCATTCGGCGAGGTAACGGTCGAATTCGGCCTGGCGAGCCTTGGTTCGGCCGGCCTTGTAGATGACCCACAGCGCATGCTTCTTGACGCGCCACATGGCGTCGCGATCGATCAGCCGCGCGTCGTCATTCAGCAATTCGACCTGCTCGTGCAGCGCATCGACTTCAGCCCTGTCCTCATGGGACAGCGTGAGATATTCCGGCATGGACTCCGGACGGATGTAGCTGAAATTGATGAAACGGCGGGAAATCGGCAGATACGGCGATGGCGTCAGCGGAGGCACCGGCTCCGCGGCGTGCATCGGGTTGATAAGCATGAAGTCGGAGCCGGTCTTCTTTTTAGCCTCGACCAGCATGGTCTTCAGATCTTCGAAGTCTCCCACGCCCCAGGATCCCTTGGAACGGATGGAGTACAGCTGGCTCATCCACCCCCACAGGGAGCCGTTCTTCATATCATCGAGCAGTTCGATTTTCTCAGGAGCGCTGATAACGGTTGCAGTCTCCGTTTCGCTTCCGACAGTGACCTTGAGGGTGTGATAGCCTTCGGGCAGATCGGCGGGCAGGACGAGATACGACATGAAGAAGAAGCTGCCATTGATCTCATGGGCGATTTTCTCACCGCCCTCATGGGAGATTTTGCCCGTGAATTGCTTGCCGTTTTCCAGCGTGATGGAGGCTTCCGGCACATCGAACATGCCGCCGTGCACCTCCACCTTGCTTTCCTTGCCCACGATATGCAGCACGGTGGGAGCCACCACGCGAGTTTCGCGTTCGGACTTGATGGATGTGATGGACTGGTTGATCGCCTCATCGTTGGAAGCGTCAATACCAAGCGCCTTGAGCACCGCCACTAGAACATCGTCTTCGATTTCGTGGTAATCATGGCTCATACCGACGTAGCTGGTGGCGACACCCACCAGCTTTGCCAGACGAATGAGCGGACGGGCGAGACGCGTTGCGTTTTCGGTCTGTTCTGTCATGGTTCCCAGTCTAGGACCAAAACATGCGCACCACGCGCAGGAATCTCATAAAAATGACAACGTATGCAATTATTTTTCCGCAAGCTGCCGTTGAGCGGCCTTCTGCACGTCGCTTGAAGCGTCCTGCGCCAACTGCTGGAGCATCCGATCGGAAACATTCGGATTCAAGGCGACGGCCCTGCGCACCATGGTCGCAAGCACCACCGGAGCGTCCGGTTCGACCTGCGTTCCCAACGAGCCCAGGAAATCAAGCGTGTCGGAATCCATGGTGGAATCTTCGGCGCCTTCAAGACGCATTTTCCAAGACGTACGTTTGTTGCGCAGCGCGGTGGCACGCACTTCGGGCGACTCATCCTTGGTCAGTCGGCCCACCAGCCAGTTCTTGTCATCGGCGTTTCCCGCAACGGCTTTGCGTACTTCAGGAGACTCGTCGGTGGAAAGCTTGACCAGAATGTTCGGGAACGGCATGGTTTCGGCAAGGAAGACGCGGTCCTCCACCGGCGTATGCGCGTTGCCGGCCACAGCCTCAAGCAATGCGGTGGCACGGGAGAACGCCGCCTGGTCGCTCCGGTCCGGCAGCGGACGTCTGGCGAACTCGCTTAATGCGGCGGAATCAGTGGAATGCCGGAGCCGCTCGTATGTGGCGGTCAACGGCTCGAAATCCACGGTCTCATCGGCGTTCGAGGCGTCGGCCTGCGAATCATTCTCATGCTGCTCGTTCTCATCACTCATATTTTCACCTTACGACACTATATGCATGCGGCTCACAACGTGAACTCATACTTTGACCGGACGGTTGGACGTGCCCACCAGTTGCGGAACGACCGTGGCGTTGAAAGTTTCCACAACTCGGGATTCGAAGGCATTCGCCTGTTCCTGCGGAACCACCACAGTCAAGGTGATGCGGTCAGTGTACTGCGCGTCGGTCTGCTCGCCTTCCACCGTTGATAACAGATTCTGGAAGCTGCCCAACTGCGGATAATCAAGAGTTACCTGATATTCGCCGCACGGTACGATTTTCGCCTTGGAAGCAGCCTTGACCGCAATTGACGCACCTGTGGAATACGCACGGATCAGGCCGCCGGAACCAAGCAGGATACCGCCAAAATACCGTGTGACCGCGACCACGCAATCAGTCATTTCGTTTGCCCGCAGCACGTCGAGAATGGGCTTGCCGGCGGTTCCGGACGGCTCGCCATCATCGCTCATGCGTTCCGCAAGACGTCCATCGGATCCACCACACACCGCGGCATAGGCGACATGCCGGGCTTTCGGATGCTGGTCACGGATCGTCTGAACGAAAGCGAGCGCCTCATCCAACGAGCTGATATGACAGGCGTCTCCGATGAATTCCGATTTCTTTTCGACGAAGGCGTCGTGCGCCGGCCGATCGGCGGAATCGAGTATGGTCTGCATGCTGTTCAACCTACCTAACCTCACCGACCGCGCGCATATGCTGCTTCCTGGTTATTTTTTCAGACGACGACGTTGAATTCCTCCCCCTTGAAGAAGGCGGCGATGGATTGGACCACCTGCTTGGTCATGCCGATATACGCGCCGTCGGTGCGCCATGCGATGTGCGGGGTGAGCACGATGCCGGGAATCTTGCACAAAGGATCGTCGGCGGCAAGCGGCTCATGATCGAACACGTCCAAGGCCGCCGGAATGTCTCCGCGTTGAAGTCTTGCGAGCAGTGCGCCGGGTTCGATGACTTCGGCGCGGGCGGTGTTGACGAACAGGGTTCCCGGACGCAACGCGTCGAGGTTCTTCGCCGTGATGATGCCACGGGTGGAGTCAAGCAACGGCATATGCACGCTGACCACGTCTGAATTCGAGATCAACTCGTTCATGTCTTCCACCGGAGTGACATTCAGGTTCTCGAACACCTGTGCCGGCACGTGGGAGTTCCACGCGGATACTTTCATGCCGAAAGCGTTGGCGATGCCGGCCACGGTCTGCCCGATGCCGCCGAGTCCGATGATGCCGAGCTTCTTGCCGAACAGTTCGAAACCGTCGGCACCGTCCCAATCGCCTTGCTTGACCTGCATATCAAGCGCTCCGGCGTGCCTGGTCAGTTCCATGAGCAACGCCATGGCGTGCTCGGCGACGGCGTGATCGCCGTAATGCAGCACGTTGCAGACACGGATGCCGCGTTCCTTGGTTTTCTCAAGATTGATGTAGCTGGCGACGCCGGTGCCTCCGAACGCATAGCACTTGGCGTCGAGCCTGTCGAGGATGGCATCGGCGCAGTGGAATCCGATGACCATGACGGCGTCGGCATCCTTGCAGCGTTCCACGATGGTGTCCTCGTCCAGTGTGAAATCCTCGTACATGCGCACGCGGGCCACGTTTTCGAGCATCGTGAAGTTCTGTTTGAACGGTCCGATCATCGATTCGATGACCACCGGCATGACCACCAGCGGCAAGTCGGTGCGGTCCGGCTGGGTCTCGAAAACTCCATCCATATCTTTACCTCACATCACGAGCGGAAACGCTCCATACAGGTCGATTAACGAATACGAGGCATATTCTGCCACGGGAAACTACTTTCCAGATGAACCAGCTTGTTCTGCGGTGATGTTCCACTCTCGAACCACGTTCTGGTCCGCGCCCATGGAATAGATCACGTTCCAGATACGTTGTCTCTGATTGGCATCTTCTGTTTCGTTCCAACAGGCTCCATCCGGATGGTCGTCCGAAATCGGACACCACTGGTATTGGCCTTGACGCACATTGGCCGTCGGCACCCAATCGATGCGATTGACCCGCCATGAGCCGGCCACGCCTTTCTTGCCGGCGAATTGGACGCGGGCCGTCACGCCTTGGTTGTTGACCTCGTTGCCTGGAATGTAGGACGTGACCGTCACCGCGTTGCCCAGACCGTAGATGATCCATGTGCCGTTGTAGTTCTCAACGGGCTGCGCGCAGTGACATCCGGCACCGTAGATGACGTCGAATGCACCGGTGTCGGCCAGCTCATGCGCTTCGGACTGCTGCCACGAGTCGGCGTAGTCAAGATATTCCTGCACGGAATGCATGGCGATGGCCACCACGTCGGCGCCTTGTTTACGGGCCTCTTTGGCTTTGGCCACGGCTTTGTCGATGTCGGCCTGATGGTTCGGATCGCCGCTCTCGCGCAGACGGTCGACGCGCCAATCATAATCGGGGGTTTGCGCGTTCAGGGACACGGTACCGGCGATCAGGCCCAGTTTGCCGCCACCGGTCGGGGAATCGATGACCAGCGGTTTGGTAGAGTCTTCCTCGGTCTTGTAGGAGCCCGTCTGTGCGATGCCGTCCTGGTCGAGGGTATCCCACAGGCGTGTGATGCCATCCGCGCCTTGATCCCACGAATGGTTCGACGCATGCGTGCATGCGCGATACCCCACCTTGGCGGCCGCGTCGGCGACCTCCGAGGGAATGTTGAACACCGGATACCCGGTGTAGGGGCCACCGCGAGGCGCGATCGGCGTTTCGAATTCGCACACCGCGATATCGGAGGCATCGATGTACTTGCGCATCGGTTCGAACAGACTGGTGAAGTCATAGGCCGTACCGTCCGTCGCCGCAGTATTGGGACCGGCAAAGTTGTCCCACAGACCAGGGTGGAACAGCAGATCGCCATTGACCATCATGGCGATGCAATCGGTATCCGGACAGTCCGGCGAATTGCCGTGATGTTCCTTCGGCTCGGCCTTTTTCACCACATGCTTTTTCTGCTTGGCCACGTCCATCTGCGTTGCGGCCCCCTGCCCGGCTTGGGACTGTGATGAATGCAAGCACCGCGTCAGGAACCACCCACCTACCGCCAGCAATACAACAAGCACGACGGCTGCGACGATGGCCAGCCTGCGACGTCCTGCAACCAGCACTTCCGGGTTGCGGGCATGCACCGCCTTGTCCCTGTATCTCATGGCACTCCCCCTGTTTCTTCTCATGCTCCATATCACTCTCAATGTTCAAGATTACCTGATGGCCCCGTACGCCATACGCCAAGACGCACGCTTCCTTTACCGTATTTGAGCCGTACCGCGTCTAATGCCGCTTCCGCACCGCGTAGCCGTTCCGATTGGGTCGACGGTTCGGTATCCGTTCCACGACTCCGCTGCGCCTCGTTCTGCTCTTCAAGCATGTCATCAAGCGAAAGCTGAACCGCCGCATCCGCCGCTTCGACCAAACCGCCCGCGCTCATGCCGGCAAGTCGCACCGGTCTGGTCAAGGAAATGGCGTCGATAGAGCTTTCCGGCATGCCCATCATGGCCAGCAATAATGCGACACATTGCGGATACAGCATGCTTGCCGCATCCGTCGGACAGTCCAGCGTATGTCCTTTCGTCGCATAGCTCAAATCCGGGAATCGCAGCTTCACCATGACCTTACGCGCCATCAACCCTCGTCTGCGCAGCGTGCCGGCCACATCATCGCAACACCAGCGGAGCATGGATGTCACCTGCCGCATGTCTTGGGTGTCCTTGTCGAACGTGCGTTCCGCGCCGACGGATTTCTCCTGCGCACGCGGTGCGACAGGGCGGTCATCCAATCCGCGTGCCGCCATGTACAACCCGCGCGCGCTGATGGCTGACCCCGTCGCCTGCTCAAGCGATTCCATGCTCATCTTCGCCAAGTCAGCCACGGAATCAACGCCCCATGCGTTCAGTCGTTTCTCCAAGGACGGACCGATGCCAGGTATGCCACGCAACGGCATCATCTGCACGAATTCGGCATGTCTGGCCACGGGGATCATGAGCATGCCATCCGGTTTGGCATTGGTCGAAGCCATTTTGGCGACAAGCTTGTTCGCCGCGATGCCGACGGAACAGGTGATGTGGTACCGTCTGGCGACCTGATCGCGTATCCAAGCTCCGATGGCGCGGGGACTCTTCCACCGCAGCAGCGCGCCGGAGACGTCCATATAGCATTCATCCACGGAAACCTGTTCGATGCGATCGGTGACGCGGGAGAACACCTCTGTGAAGATACGTCGGGACATCTCACGGTAGTAGTGGATGTCCACCGGCAGAAAGACGCCGTTCGGGCATAGTTTTCTTGCCCGGGAGCTTGCCATCGCCGAATTGATGCCGTATTTGCGTGCCTCATAGTTCGCCGCGGACACCACGGAACGGTTGCCGATGCCGATGATTACCGGTTTGTCGGCGTATTCCGGATGCCGCGCCACTTCGAGGGATGCGAAAAAAGCGTCCATGTCGATATGCAGCACCGTGCATCCGACCTCATCGTGACCCCAGTCACGTTTGGCCGCTGCGATTCTTGGTGCCGTGCTCATGATTCCATGATAGACAACGATTCGGCAGTTTTGGAACAAATGTTCGAATATGGCGAAACCTGCGGGCATACCGGCGTGTCGCATATCGATGAGACCCGATCAACGCGAGACAGGCAAGATGCCTGACCGGCGGGCATACCGGCGTGTCGCATATCGATGAGACCGCTCGACACGGCTTGCGTGTTCGAGTCCCACTGACATCACCACACGTTTTTCTCTCATTTTTTCACAATATGGTGTTTCGCACGCGGATAGATGCTATAGTTACATGCTGTTGCGTCGTAACGCAACAGTGGAGTCATGCCTGAGTGGCCGATAGGGGCACCCTGCTAAGGTGTTAGTCGTGTTTAGCGGCTCGAGGGTTCGAATCCCTCTGACTCCGCCTTGAGGGTTTTCGGAGAAATCCGGAAGCCTTTTTTTTCATGCCAAAACGGCGGAATACCAACGATTTCAAGACATACGGCGCAAACAGAGAATGTACGGAAATGTACGCCAATGCCAACATTTCCGGTACCCAGCAAGGTACCCGAGTTGGGTACCCAACAAGACAGCCGACGACTGCACTGCAAATAGGCCATCGTGTCGGCAATGGTCATGAGCGGGGGGTTCAGTCTTCCTCATAATCACCCCCGTTCACGCTCACCGCAACGTCCAACAATTGAGACGCCACATCCGACGGAATCCACGCAGACACGCCCCTATACGGCGAAGCGTCCGGCCTAGAACACTTCAAACAGCTCCTAGCCTGCACAACGCCGAACAGGGTCTTTAATGGCCCGAGCCTCCGCGAGACGCCACCGACGAACCAGCCTACGGAAACGGTGAAAAGTCGGATAATGAGTCTCGAAATCCTCCTGCACGCGCAACGGCAAACCATTATGCGGCAGGGACGGTCCACAAAGACCGTCCCTGTTTACATATCAGTATTTATACATCAACGGCATGCCGTCACAGGCCGAATGCTTTTCGATCCGTTTCGGTAAGCCAATCCGTCCGCATGCCCGGTTCTTGGCATAAATGCATGGCGGGGCATTCCTCACCGATGCAAGGATCCCATACAGGAAGCGGCGTTCCGTCACGGTCCGTTCCGTTGGGATCGCCATTGGCGGCAAAATTGGTCCAGTACAGCCCCATTCGCCTTGCCAGATCGTAATGCCATCCAACGAACGGACGCCAGCATTTCGCAAGGCTTCCAAAGGAGAACCACAGATCGGATGAGTGGAAGGCTCCGGCATCATCCCCCGGCATAGCGACATCGAAATGATAGTAGTATGGCGCGGTTCCACCGCTTGCGGTCCATTTGCGGATCAGCGTGAGATTGCCGAGCTGGCCGACATGCACAGGCTTCCCATCTTCAGTCGAAGCGATGAACTCATTGGTCGTGTTGCCGACCAGCATGTCGACGTTGTTGGCCTTGCAGCCCTCGACGATACGCTCCTCCTGATCGGGAAGGAACAGGCCGTCCACGCATGGCACCCAATTGACGATCATCGACCAGTCATCTTCACGTCCGCTGTCCGGTGGAACAGGCAGGGACTCGGCGGCTTCCAATACCGTTCGGGCCGGGATTGCACGGGCCTGCTCCAGCGTGGAGACACCCAATGCTTCGAACAGACGGATTCCGTTGGCCTGCGCATGCTCCAGCGTGTCCTGCCGCGCATTGAAATGCCCTAGGCCTGCGCCGGATTGCATGATGGCTTTCTGAAACAGGCCATGATTCATCGGCGAGCAGATCTGGGCCAAGACGCTGGCGGCACCGGCTGATTGGCCGAAAACCGTGATGTTTTCCGGATCTCCGCCGAACTTCGCGATGTTTTCCTTCACCCATTGGATTCCGGCACGCTGATCCAGGAATCCGAAATTCGCATATGGTTCGCCGTCGCCGCGTTCTACGGCCTCCTCATGCAGCAAAGGGTGCGTCATAAACCCAAATGCATTCAGACGATAGGCCACACTGACCACAACGACGCCGTTCGCTGCGAGACGTGTGCCGTCGAATTCCTTTTCACATGTGCCGCCGCATTGATAGGCTCCGCCGTAGATCCAGACCATGACCGGCAGCTTTTCGGAGGCTACCATGCTATCCGCACCATATCCGCGTAATGCCGGAGTCCAAATATTCAGGTAGAGGCAATCCTCGCTCATCGGCACGGCCGGATCGGTGCCCCATTCACGATCATAGAAATCATCGGAGGCGCCCGGCGTCGGCTGCATCGCGGTAGGCCCGAAATCGAAGGCTTGCAGCACACCATCCCATGGCAGGGCCGGCTGCGGCGCACGCCAGCGCAGACCGCCGACGGGAGGCTGGGCGAACGGGACCCCTCGGAACACGGTGATGCCCTGATCTTCCGCCGCCAAGCCTTCGACAGTTCCTTGCGCCACTATGACCTGTCGCTTCATTGCTCTCTTTCCTTCGTATCCGGCGTCGAATACGCAAAGTCGCAAAAATCGGCGATTCCACCGGTCTCTTTTGTCGAATACAGGAACAATCCGATACGGCAACCTGTGAAATGATCCATTTTGAAGATCATCCGGTGCGCTGTCCCCAATGGACACCATTCGGATTCCGGCGTATCCGCATCGCGGTAGAAGAACGTCACTTCATCCTTGCAATCGGTGAAATCATATACCGCGCGCAGGCGCATGCAATCCGCATCCGCCATGATTTCCGCATCCGTTACGGCTGGACTGTCCCAATCATCGTCGGAGAAGATGGAATCGTCATTCGCCGGCTTGTATTGGACGGTCAGCATCGTACGGCCGTTCCTTCGCGTAAGCGCGATGTAGGAATAGCATCCTTGGAACGCCGCCAATCCGGCGAAGTCGCCATCATGCAATGTCGACGCGTCGACGGTGACTTCGGCCACCGTCACCGGCCCCATCGTGCGCTGCGTCAGCGTGTTCCATGCATGATTGAGATTCGAGCTGATGCGTCCGGAATGCAGGCGGAATGCTCCCGGACGTTCCGTCAGTGACCAGTATTCGTTATGTGGGATGTGATTGAACTGCCAGTATGGCTGCAGACAGTTGGCATCGACTCCGCCTTCGGCGTTATGCCGGGCTATGAATTCGCTGCCGTTGATGGGCGTGACAGGTTCGGCACAGCTTGCAGCCGGCACGCTGACCGACTGCGGCACTTTGCCGTTCTCGCCGACAACGGGGAATCCGTCCTCGCCGAACCGCATCGGCATCAGTATCGGCACGCGTCCCACACCGCCGCGGTCCTGCATCATGAATGCATACCAGTCGCCGTCCGGAGTGTCCACCATACCGCCTTGCGCGACTCCGTAACCGTGGAAGGACAGGTCGTCTTCGATAATTTCACGCACTTCGAAAGCGCCATCCAAGGATTCGGCCATCAAGCAGGCTTCTGTTTTGCCCTTGCCTTGCGGGAAGTGACAGGTGAAGACGTAATAGCGTCCATCATGCTTGTACAGGTGACTGCCCTCATAACCAAGGTCAGCCTGCGGATCGTCCTGCACGATGACCCGGTCGAGCCCACCCGGCATCGGCCCGCTTAATTCAGGATTCAACTCCGTGATGCGCAATGTCGACTGCCCATGTACGACATAGGCTCGATCATCGTCGTCAAAGAACAGTCCGCTGTCGTAATAGAAGCCGTCAAGCTCACGCTTTCGCCATGGGCCGCATGGATCGTCCGCCGTCAGCAGATAGCTGACATGCGTATCGTTGGCGGCGAACAACACATACCAGGTGCCCCGATGGTAACGCAGTGACGGCGCCCACATGCCTCGACCGTAGGCGTTGGCACCTTCACATTCCAAACGTTCTTCAGGGGTATCCGCCACGATATTCAATGCGTGCGCAATGAATTCCCAATGCACTAGGTCATAGCTGCGCAGAATATCGCACCCGGGTGTGAAATGCATAGTCGTAGTGGCCATGTAATACACGCCCCCGACCCGGATGATGTCTGGATCAGGAAAATCCGTGTAGACCATAGGATTAGTTGAGGTAATCATCATTCATACCGATACTTTCCGCTCAACGCCAGCATGGCGAAAGCATAGAGGAAATTGTCATAGTAACGACGCGTGCCGGTTCGCATCGGCGTATTCCACAGCATGCGCACCCATTCACGGGCATTATGCTCCGCGTCGGGCTGGGCCGAATGCACCGCCGCAAGTGCGCCTTGCGCGGTCGCGGCCAGGAATCCGACCGGATGAAGCACGACCTCGTCCACGGCGGTGCCGTCGATGGCGTAGACGCTAGTACGGTCGTGGGTCAGGAAGAATCGCTGCAGCGCGGCGACGCGGTCGCACAGCACTTCCTGCGGACCGTTCCAGGCTGCATCCAGCCCGATATTCGCCGCGGTACGGTAGGCATCGGAATAGAAATGCCAATGATTGGACTCGTCGACATGCGGCTTTCCGTCATAATCCGCGTATTCAGCGTTCATGCCGGTCCGCTCGTCGCAGGCCGCCTGCAGATAGCGACGGCTTGCGGCGGCTGCCTCATGCCAAAATGGACGGTCTTCTTCGTCGGCCTCTTCGGCGAATACTTCATAGAAGTGCGGCAGATGGTAGGACGGATCGCTCCACTCGGTTTCCGGAATGAACTTGATGAGCTTGTTGTCGGGATTCCACATGGGCTCGCCGTCGTAGCGTTCGCCCTTATGAACGCAATATCTCAAGATCTCGCGTCCCCATGCGGAATATTCGTAGATATCCTCGCCATCACCCCAGCGACGGGAGGCGAGGAACAGGTCCATCGCGAAATATTCCTCGCCGTCAGGTGCAGGACCATTCGAGTTCGGCGTACCGTCCGGCGCGACCGACCATGCGAAATAATGCGCATGATGACCGTCCTCCATGTACATGTGACGCATTACCCAGCCCCACAGCTTGTCGAATACGTCCTTACGGTCGTATTGCAGGGCGATCATCATCGCATAGCTCATACCCTCGGTACGTACATCGTTGTTGCCGGTGTCCATCACATAGGCAAGACCTTCGTCGTTCTCCCAATAGAATTTGTTCGGACCTTCGAAAATTTCATGCCAGACCTGTGACACGCGCTTATCGATGGCGTCCTGGGCATATCCGCACTGTGCGAACATGGACTCGCCCAATGTCTTGTTGGTATCGGTTGCATTTGTCATATCAGTTGTTCCATTCCCAGATTCGGATGCGATTCTCTCCGGAGACAAGACCATTCAACGCCCCGGCCTTGCGTTCCGTTGCCGTCAAGGCTTGTTCCAGCAAGTCGGTGTCCAGCACATAGTCACTGCCATCGGGCTGTTCATAGCGTTCCTCCACGATGCGAGGCACGCCGAGCATATCGCTGGTGACGACCTGCATCCTGGTATCGGCGACGGCCTGTGGCACAGTGCACCGCAGGTACAGTCCATCGGGTTCTTCGACCAATGTCACCGGCATGGGCTCATCACACGCAACGCTCGTGGAGGCGGTGCCGCCGAAGAACGGGGCGTCCTCCTGCATACGCTCCGAATCGTCGGCCGCACCTTCCTGCTTGTTCAGCCCCTGTGCGCCGGACAGATAGATGTTGCCGCCCGCGTATAGAGATTGCAGAGGATTGCGCTCGCCACCACCCTGCGAAGGATCTGCCCACATGGCCCGCTGGCGTTCCAAGTATTCATGCATCGACATCGGGCAATCGCTGTAGGCGGACAAACCATATTCACCGACGGTCGGTTTCACCGGTTGCGGCGCGAACATGTTGTTCAGCCAACGCTCATCGCCGCCGGATACCACAGCGCACCCGGCCACCTCGGTGGTGTGCGGATAGTGATACGGCGTGGAACGGTCGGGGACGGTATGCGGTTCAATGCCGCCGCAAATCAGATTGTTGACGAAGGCACCACCTTGCGACCAGTTCTGGAACATCACCGGCGAGGCGAAAACGTTATTGTCCACCAGATACGGCCCATGACTCACTTCAATCATGAGGTCACGGACGTTATCGTGGAACACATTGCGCGTGATGCGCGTGCCCTGCGTCTGCCAATCCATCCACATGCCCAGCGAGCAGTCGTGGATGTTGTTGTTGGCAATGACCGTATCCAATGCGGCATGGAATTTGATGCCAGCGACCTCCCATCCGAAGAATTCACGCTTCAACGCAATGTGATGGACATGGTTATGCTCGATACGGCAGAATGCGCTGCCCATATGTCCGACGATGGCATTCTGTCCACACTCGTAGATGTCGTTGTTGCGTACGATATGACCGCCGATCAGCCCCTTTTCCCAGCCGATGCGACGGGCCTTGAACACGGCCTCCAACTGGTACTGGTGACCGGTCTTACGCTCGGTTTTCGCCCACTCGTTGTCGCCGGATGAGATTTCCTTGCCCAATGACACCGCGGAGAATTTGGCGTCATGCAGCACGTTGTCTTCGATGATCCAGCCATACGACCAGTTCGGGCCGATCATGCCCCACTGCTGCGAGGTAGGCGGCGCCCAATCTCCAGTGGCCTGCGCCATTTCAAAGCCACGCACGGTGATGTAGTTGACATGGTTGCGGGACGGGAAGAAGCATGTGCGACGAACACTGACCTCCACCAGTTCCTCATTCGGATCGGCACCTTGGAAATTCGCCCAGATCGTTGTGGTGCCGGCATTCTCGTCCACTTCGGCATGCCATACATAACGTGTACGGTCCACATCCGGCACAGGGCAGGGAATCTTCAACACGAAATCCTCATCCGTATCACGCGGCTGCGGATCGTATACGCCTTCCAACGTCGTCGATTCGAAGAAGGAAACTCCGTTGAGATACACATCGCCAAGATGTTTGTCCGGATCCTTGCCGAACTTGGGCATTTCCAGCCAGTCACCGAAAATCGGGGTCGCGAATGGATTGAAATCCCCGAACATCGTATTATCAAGCACCACCGTCCACACATGCGGATGATCGGCCAATTCCGTCCAGCCCTGCACGCATTCCGAGCCTTTGATAACCGGCCGTGCTTCGCCTTCGGCTCCGCAGTAGGTGATGCGCTCATGTTCACTCAGACCGCCGCGTTTCGGATCGACTTGTTCGCGGTATACGCCTTCATGCACGATTACCGTATCACCCGGAGCAGCCACCTGCGCGGCCTTGGAAATCGTGGCGAACGGATGTTCCGCGTCGCCACACGCAGCATCGCTGCCGGTTGGTTTGACATGGTATTCAAACTTCATTGCTGAATCTCCTTATTCACACATGTTCCTAAACCGTGACAGTAACGCTCCGCCATGGTTCGCACCAACCCCATACCGGTACGTCCCGCCCGGATTGCAGCACACATCCGTCATCGAAAATCTTCGACATCGCAAGCATCGTTGCTCTTCCTTCTTCCATCTTTGACAAGTCCACATAAAGCCTCCGTATACGATTCATGACGGCTTGCATACGTCAGTGGCGACGAAAACACGCTCCCGTCGCCACCAAAACACCTACTCGTTATCGGGCAATTCCCGATAATCGAATTCGCTGAATTTCGCAACCCTGTCGTATCCAGAAAGATCGATTGCAGCCAAACCGACAAATGCTCCGGTGAAGAATCCGCCGTATCGACGCAGGATATAGTCGTCCGACAGGATCTTCGCGTCCAGTTTCACGCCCAGATCGACCCATGAAATCCCATCAAACGAATATTCATACGAATACCACTGCTTGCGCACCTTCGTACGCAGCCACACGGACTTCACGTCATCCGGCACTGCTGGAGCGGTATCCCGCAGGAACGACGTGTAGTTGTTGAAATCGTTCTGAGCGACCTCAATCACGCGGCATTGCCGCCGCTCGTCCCAAGTCACGAACACCCACGACCAGCATAAATCATCGTAGTAGTTCGTCAGGCCGGCCATCTGGCGGTAGTTCTTCGGATCGAACTCAACCTTTACGGTCGCATCGAAGTTGAACGCCTGCCAACGACGTGCCACCAACGACAGATCGAAAAGGTTGCACAGCGAGCCCTGGCCACGCAGTTCCAACACGCCGCCACCGACCTTGCCCATCTCGCCATCGAACGGCACACGCAGCGTATTCCAATTCAAATCCAACGTATCGGACATGAAATCGTCATGCTGGCTGTGATCCGCAGATGCCTCGGTCTCGATGGCATCCTTCGGAGCATCCACATAACGCTGTCCGCCATGGCCTCCGACAATATACGGCCAGCCATCCTCGGTCCACTCGACCTTCTGGATGGAGGTTTCACGCCCCAGCGTGCACCAGCCGCGCGGATCAGTGAAGGATTCATTGTCGTGATGCCACGGACGACCGCACAGCGAGGCGTAATACCATTCGCCGGACGGGGTATCGACCAGCGCGCCATGCCCCTGCTTTTGCAGACAGGAACGCGGCGTGTCGAAATTCGTGATGAACGGATTCGACGGCATGCCTTCGAAGGACAACGCGTCCAAAGACTTGGATCGGGCCACGACTTCCTGATGCGTATACACGGTACCGCCTTCAGCGGCGAACAGATAGTAATAGCCATTGATTTTGTACAGATGCGGTCCCTCGGTGAGTTTGACGTCCGTACCGCGCCAAATCGTACGTTCAGTTTCCGGCTTGAGCTTCATCGTCTTCACATCGAATTCGGTCAGTGTGATGCCGTCGAAGCCATGATGGTACTCACGAAAATCCCAAGTCTGCTGCACCAGATACTTGCGGCCATCGTCGTCATGGAACAGGCTTGCGTCGAAGCCGACACCGTTCACGCGAATCGGCTCGCTCCACGGACCATGGATACTTTCGGCAGTGACCAAATAGTTCGTGCAATCCTTGAACGCACCGTTCACGACCTTCACGTCCGTGTAGATCAGCCAGAATTTGCCGTCCGCATAGGAAAGATCCGGAGCCCAGATGCCACCGGATGACGGATTGCCGCGCATGTCAAGCTGGCTCGTGCGGCTCAGTGGACTCGGCAACAGGTTCCAATGGACCATGTCCTTGGACTCGTGCAGACGGACACCTGGGAACCATTCGAACGTGGAATTGGCGATGTAGTAGGTATCCCCGACCCGAATCATCGAGGGATCGGCATTGAATCCCGGGAGAACGGGGTTTGCGATTTGCATAAAGTACTCCTTTATATGGAACCCTCGGCCATAGGCCGAGGGAGTTGCAAGCAATCAGATGATGATCAGACGTATTCCATGCGGCATTACTGACGGCTACGCCCATCACGAATCTTCGCGAAATGCTTCTCGGGATCAGGTGCGGCATTAAGCAACACTTTCGTGTAGTCTTGCTGCGGATTCAAAATCACATCATCAGAAGGACCATGTTCAATAATGTCTCCATGACACATCACCATAATCTCATCCGAAAAATGGCGAGCAGTCGCCAGATCATGGGTAATGTACAGCATGCCGATGTGTTCTTCCTGCTGAATTCTAGACAGCAGGTTAAGCACGCCTAATCGCAAGGAAACATCCAACATCGAAACAGGCTCATCCGCAATTAGAACCTTTGGCTTAGGAGCCAATGCACGTGCAATTGCGACGCGCTGACGCTGTCCGCCAGACAGCTCATGAGGGCGTCGATACATGAAATTGACGGCAGGCGTTAATTCAACACGTTCCAGCAGTTCGATAACCTTCTGCTCATATTCCTCTTGGCTATTTGCCATGTGATTAATCATAAGAGGACGAAGAATATGGTGGAAAATCGTATGATATGGATTCAAGGAAGCGAACGGATCCTGAAATACCATTTGCACATTATGACGGTATTCGTACAAATCCTTACCATGCGTAGGGACAGGCTTGCCGTCCAACGTGATGCTTCCAGAAGTCGGCGTCTCCAAACATGTAATCATTCGGGCGATTGTCGATTTACCGGAACCAGACTCACCAACAAGAGCAATGGTCTTATCCGAAGCTAACTCGAATGATGCATCCTTCACCGCATGAATCGTCGTGGTTTTCAAACCATTACGCAGGGTAAAATCTTTTTTCACATGCTCAAGCTTCAATACTGACATGATTATTCCTTTCACGCATGGCGTGGAACACGAACGAATGAGCCACGATCTCCTGTCAAAGATGGGAACGAGCTCAGCAACCGTTGTGTATACGGATGCTTCGGATTGAAATACACGTCTTCAGAAACGCCTTGTTCTACGATGACACCATCTTTCATCACAGCAATTTTGTCCGTGATCTCCAAGAGCATCGGCAAATCATGCGTAATAAAAATAACAGAGAAGCCCTTGTCACGGCGCAATTCCGAAATTTCCTCGATGATTTCACGCTGTACAACAACGTCCAACGCCGTAGTCGGTTCATCCATAATAATCAGCTGCGGCTCAAGAGCCAAAGCCATGGCAATCATCACACGCTGACGCATGCCGCCGGAAAGTTCAAACGGGTAAGCAGCTAGACGATTCGGATCAACATGCACCATCTCAAGCAAATGTGCGCAACGGTCTTGTCGTTCGCTCTTCGCCATATGAGGACGATGAGTTTTATAAATATCGGCAAGTTGCTTACCAATCTTAGTTACAGGACTTAATGAATTCATGGCGCCCTGAAACACCATGGAGGTTTTCTCCCAACGGTATTCACGCAATGAACGCCCCGACAAAGCACGGATATCGATATCTTTCCCTGACTTATCATGGAAAATCACAGAGCCAGAGTTAATCTTACCCGGAGCTTTCAGCATTTGATTGATGCTATACGCCAATGTACTCTTGCCGCAACCGGATTCACCAGCCAAACCAAGCATCTCGCCGCGACGCAATTCGAATGTAGCGTTCTGCACGGCGTGCACCGGATTATCCGTATCGTAGATAACGTCGAGGTTATCGACCGAAAGCAGGATATCAGAATTCTGAGTCGCCATCGTGTTCACCCTTTCTTTCCCTTGCTTTTCTTGGTAGGCTTACGTAGTCGCGGATTGATGACTTCATCGATGGAGAAATTAATGAAGGACAATCCGGCGCCGATGATAGCGATCATCAGTCCCGGTGGCAGGAACCACCACCATGCGCCCGTGTTCAGAGCAGAACCGTTCTGCGCGTAATACAGCATGGTTCCCAGCGAGAAGGATTGGGTCGACCCCAGGCCAATGAAGGACAACGAAGACTCACTCAGGATTGCCATAATAACGGAGAACACAAACTGCGATCCCATCACAGGCAACAGATTAGGCAGAATTTCAACGGTAATCACGCGCCACGGACGTTCACCTGCAATTTTTGCGGCAAGAACATAATCACGCCCACGCATCGACAATGTTTGCGCCCGCAGTACACGGGCACCGCCAGCCCATGCGGTGATTGAAATAACAATGACCAGCATCATCGTGCCCTTGGAAGGCATCAATGCAGAAATCACGATGGTCAGAGGCAACCCCGGAATCACCAGCATGATATTGGTAATCAGAGAGAACAAATCATCCCAAATTCCGCCAATATATGTGCCCAAAACACCGAAAATGAACGACATCGCAGTTGCAATCAAGCCAACAGCAAAGCCAATAATCAGAGAGCCACGGACAGAATAGCCAAGCTGAGTGAAAACATCCTGGCCAGACTGCGTAGTGCCCAACCAATGCTGGGCAGATGGCGCAGACAAGCCAATGTCATTGATCTTATTAGGATCCTTCGTGAAGATAGGAACAATAATGGCGAACAAAACCATTGCGATCACAATGGTTAATCCAGCCGTCAATTTTGCAGAACGCTCAGGAAGAACTCGCTTGAGAGAATCCAAAGCGGAGCGACGACGTTTAGCTTGGCTACGAGCCACAGCAGCAGAAGAATTTGTTGCAGACATATTTAACCTCAATCCTGTTGCCGCGTACGTGGATCGATAATGCCGTAAAGCAAATCAATGATAAAGTTCACGACTAGAACAGTAACGGTAATAATCAGGAAGATACCTTGCATCAGCGCGTAATCGTTACTGGTCACCGCTTGCAAAAGCATCTGACCAACACCTGGATAGGAGAACACCTGTTCAGTAAGCAGCGATCCACCCACCACTGCACCGATAGCCGTGCCAAAGCCAGAAATGGATGGCAACACTGCATTACGAGCTGCGTAGCACATCATAACGCGTTTAGGACTTAAACCCTTGGCCTCAGCAGTAACAATGTAGTCCTCAGACAACGTGGAGACCATCATATTACGCATACCGACAACACCCATGCCCAGAGAGCTGACAAGAATCGTCAAGGCCGGCAAGATTGCATACTTCACTGCGCTCGAGAAGAATTCCCAAGTGAAGCCGGGCACAACCTCACGATAATTGTATCCGCCTGACTGAGGGAACCAATGCAGCGTACGGGCAAACACCCAAATGAAGATGAGTGCAAGCCAGAAGTAAGGAACAGCTTGGAAAATGGTGGACACAGGGGAAATGATGTTATCAAAAGCGCCACCACGACGCCAACCAGCCCAGATACCAAGAGCCTGTTGAACAAAGAACGATATAATCGTGGTTGTGCCGACAAGACAAATGGTCCAAGGCAGTGCAGAAGCAATGGACGTTGTAACTTGGTTGGGGAAATACGTTACGGATACGCCCCAGTTGCCGGTGAAGATATTCTTCAGATAATCAATATACTGCTGGAAGATGTTGCCTCCACCTTGTCCCAGCATTGCAGTAATCGCTTCCCTTGTTTCGGGCGCAACAGTACCACCTCGCGATGCGAGCCTGGTAAGAACAGCTGAAACCGGATCACCTGGCATCAGTCGCGGGATGGCAAAGTTCAATGTCAAAGCCGCAAACAATGCAACAAGGTAAAATCCTATCTTTTTCAGGTAGAACCTCATCGTTACCTCATTTCTACATGGAAAAATGGTGCACAAAGCGCACATCTAAAACGCCTTGTGCACCGTTGATTCATAAAATCCGTCAGGTTACTTCTTAACCTTCAGGTTCTTCAGAACAATGCCCAAATCAGGATTTGCCCAAGTCTGCGGATTAGCATAGACGTTATCGTTTGTCGGCCAACCGGTAACCTTATCGCTCCACATTTCGCTCAAACCGGATTGGCGCAGAATCGGGATATACGGCATGTCCTCAAACACCTGAGTCTGAATCTTCTCATATTCAGACTTCTTGGTCGCCACATCAGTGGTGGCATTGATGACATTAAGAGCATCATCCACGGTCTTATTGCTGTAGCGAGCGTAATTAGGCCAAGCGCTTTTACCCACTGCAGCCGTATTGGCAGTGGCATAGAACTGGTTGTAGAACATCCATGGTTCGGCACCTGCGACCCACAGACCATAAATGGACATTTCAAACTGGCCCTGCTGCATCGCCTGAGTCCATTCATTAGAAGACATTTGGTCCGCATGCAGATCAATACCGATTTTTGCCAGCTGCTGCGAGGCGACGTTAATCGCGTTAATCCAGTCAGAGACATCACTCATAACAGCGACTTTGATGCTCAGCTTAACTCCGTCCTTCTGATAGATGCCGTCATCACCCTTCGTATAGCCGGCGTCCTCCAGTATCTTGACGGCTTCATCCGTACGTCCTTTACCCGGAATAGGTGAATCCGGGACGTCATCCGAAGCGTACTTGGTGAACTGTCCATACGGATACAGAGAACCAGCCAGCTCACTGTACTGGCCATTCAGAGCAAGTTTATTAATCTGATTACGATCAAGAGCGTAATAGATAGCCTTGCGCACTGCCGGATCAGTGATAGGACCACTGCAGCCGAGTTCTTTGTTCGAACAGGTCATGAATGCCATCTGACTAGAAGGAACGTCAACCGTCTGAATATCAGGATATCCCGACAGCACATCATCCATATTCGGGAAAATCGCAGACATCCAGTCCACATCGCCAGCGGTCAAGGCATTTTGAGAAGCTTGGGTGCCACCGGTGATCAGAACATAACGGACGCCATCAATTTCAGGCTTACCTTCATCCCAGTAGTACGGATTCTTCTTAAACGTGTAAGCGGTTGGGGAAAAGTTCCCGCCCTTAACTGTGAAAGGCCCAGAGCCAACAGCGTCTTTATTGGTATAGGTTACCGGATCATCGATCTTTTCCCACACATGCTTCGGGACAATCATCGTGCCGGACAGATACGACAGAGCATTCACCGACTCAGGCTTGTCCAAAGTGATACGAACTTCCGTATCGCTAAGGGCCTTGACAGAGCCAGCAAAGCCACCGGTATTCAAAGCCTTGTTGGAATTAAGGAGGTTGAATGTGTATGCAACATCTTCGGCAGTGTAAGGTTCGCCATCAGACCACTTTTCACCGTCACGAATCGTTACATCAATAGTTTTCGCATCGTCACTGATAGTGTAGGATTTACCCATTAGCGGTTCCAGCTTAGTAGGGTCGTCCTTAAGGTTGTTCATATAGAACAATGGCTCGTACAGAGCACCGACCACACCGGTCAAAGCTGTAGAAGAGAACGGATTATAATTCAACGACGCCTGCGAAGTTGAATTCATAACACTGTTGATAATGACTCCGTCCTTCGCGGTGCTATTAGTACCTCCGCCGCACGCAGCCATTGAAACGGCCGCTACACCAGCGCAAACAGCAGCAAGCACTCGTTTCCAAGTTCTTGACCTCATCATGTCTTTCTCCTTTGGTGACATGCATGAACACACATCGTCATGTTTCATAGATGCTTTAGCATTTCAGTTAAAGCACTACTTGATTATATGACTTGATTTTCAAGAAAGTCAAGTCACTTAACTAAATGCTTAAAATTTTTTGTTACGAAAGTTCTATATGCAAATATTTACGAAACTTTTGAATAGATTTAAGTATTTCAAAAGCAGGAAATTACAGACTTCCGCCCAAACACGATTAACTGCGAAAACTATTTACGCTGTCCCCGGCAATAGCGTTATCATCGATGCTTCATTGGCCGACAAACTGACACTGTACTGGGGAGAGCTCTCTCACTACGCCACTCGCACGCCCGGTTCCGTTACCGCCACGGCAATCGTACCGACAAGCCTTCACCCGATATATCGAGCCTCCCGGCTCCAAGATGTCAAAAGGCACGTCGCCTGCGCAGACCAATCCCCCTCCCGTATGGATGAAGGAGATCTCAATGCCGTCATCCTTGTGAATCGCCATGACAGGAAGCGGCCCCATCGGCTCGCAATCACGTCCATAGACCAACGACCCAGCATCCGTTGCCAAGCGCTGCGCGACATGACGCTTATCCAAAGGATGCAGGTCATTGTCCTCTCCGTATCCGATCGTCACCACCATCGCCGTGTTCCAACAACGTCAAAGCGCGCCGTTGTTCATCACGCAGCCTTGGCCAATCGCAATCGGGTTCCAAAGTATAGTTCGGCAATTGGGCGAATATGAATGGTAGTTCCGGACGCTTGAGTAGCGCACGCCACTCCTGGAGCAGCGACATCAACAGCTGCGCATAGCCATAAGACGCATGGGCGTTGGACTCCCTCTGACTCCGCCATAATGAAGGACCTCCGAGTGAATCGGAGGTCCTTTTTGTTTTCAACGCTTTCGTTCGTCAAAAGGCCATCGTCAGCAAACCGTCAACGTGCCAATCGTTCCGCGGCGGAGGCGATCGCCGCATCACTGGCCGTAGCCGAGAATCGCAGGTATTCCGGCGCTCCGTAGAACTCGCCGGGGCTGGCGACGATGCCGATTTCGGCAAGCTGGCGCAGATCCTCCCAGCAGTCGCCGGACTTGGCTTTCACCCACACGTACAACGCGCCTTGCGGCATGTCGGTGCAGTATCCGTATGCGCGCAGAGCACTCACCAGCATGCCCAGACGCTCCTGGTAACGGGAATGCTGGGTCTTGACCGCGTCGAAGTCACGCAGCCCGGCGGCCATCGCAGCCTGCACCGGTCCGGGAATGATCTGCCCGATCTGTTTGCGGTATGCCGCCATCGGCCCGATCAGCGATTGATCGCCAGCGATAAGCGCCGTACGATACCCGGCCATGTTGCTTTGCTTGCTCAGCGAATACAGCACCAATACGCCTTCGGCGGACCCGCCACACACATCGGCGCGCAAGGCGCACGGCGTGGAGGCAAGCGTATCCGCATCCGCTTCCGCAACGTCGTCTTCCCATTGCATCAACGCATAGCATTCATCGGACAGCACCACGGCACCAATCGCGCGCGCGGCACGCACAATACCGGCCATCTGTTCCGCGGACAGCACCTCACCGGTCGGATTGCACGGCGAATTGACCCAAACGGCCTTGACGCCCGGCACATCCTTCCAGGAGTCCGCATCCGCCACGTCGTCGACCTTCAGCGTTTGCGCGCCGGCCAACTGCGTGCCGATCTCGTACGTCGGATACGACACCTTCGGCTGCACGACGACATCGTCTTCGCCGAAATGCAGCAGCGACGCCATCAACGCGACGCCTTCCTTGGAACCGACCGTCGGCACCGCATCGGCACCGATCGCACGCAAATCGACATTGCGGGCGGCCGCGAACCACTCGTGAATGGCGTCACGCAAATCGGCGGTACCTGCCGTAACGGGATATCCGTACGCGTTCGGGTCGTTCGACGAGACCGCGAGCGCCTTACGCACCGAATCGGGAACGGGGTCGACGGGAGAACCGACGGACAGGTCGACCATGCCACCGAACGCGGCTTTCGCCGTACGTTTGTACGACGCGATGCGGGACCAGTCGTACGGCGATGAAAATTCATGAAAACCCATCCGTAAGGCTCCTTTTCAAGCGGAAATCACAACCATGTTCCAGCATACGGCAATCGACGTGCCGGCACATGCAACCGTTCCATACAAAAACCGGTTTGCCGCTGACGTGTGCAAACGTCAGCGGCAAACCGGTTAAAATCGACCGCGAATATTCCGCTTTACGCGCAATATGGAAGGCGGACGCATCAGCAAGACATGCTCACTGGTTCTGCGGCGGCAGGGCCGCGACCTGTTCCGGATCCTTGCCGATCGGGCCGGCTGCGGAAGCGCCACCCAAATCGCCGACTTCGGCGAAGAAGCTGACGGCGGCGTCCTTGTACCAAGCCCACTCGTCCGGCAGGTCATCCTCGTAGAAGATGGCTTCGGTCGGGCACACCGGCTCGCATGCGCCGCAATCCACGCATTCGTTCGGATTGATGTACAGGGAACGGGAGCCTTCGTAGATGCAATCGACCGGACATTCGTCCACACAGGCCTTGTCTTTGACGTCCACACACGGCTGGGCAACAACGTACGGCATGCTTACCTCCTCAACAACAACGTGTACTGTTCCAGATTACTCTTGCGCGGCAACTTCGAGTTCGCCGGCACCGAGCCGGGCGTGGCGGTAGCCGTAGCCGAAGTAGATGGCGAAGCCGACGATGAGCCAGACCACGAAGCGGATCCAAGTGAGCACGCTCAGGTTGACCATCAGCCACAGGTTGGCGAGCGCAATCAGGATCGGCACCCACGGGTTGCCTGGAATCTTGAAGGAACGTTCCAGGTCAGGGCGCTTCTTGCGCATGATCGGGATGGAGATGGCGACGAGCGTGAACGCCGACAGCGTGCCGATGTTCACCATGTCGGACAGGATGCCGACGTTGCAGCAGGCAGCGATCAGCGCCATGACCACGCCGACGATGATTTGCAGACGCACCGGAGTGCCATGCTTGCCGGTATGGCTCAGGCCACGCGGCAGCAGTCCGTCTCGGCTCATGGCGAACACCACGCGTGTCAGGCCGAGCAGCAGCACCATGACCACGGTGGCCATGCCGATGACGATGCCGAGGCTGATGATCTTCGCAGCCCAGTCGGCGCCGACCATCTTGAACGCGACGGCCAGTGACGGATCGGACTGTTTGGCAAGGTCCTTATAGGAGACCATGCCCGTGGTGACGATGGCCACGAGGGTGTACAGCACGATGATCAGGCCGAGGCCCACGCCGATGCCCAGCGGCACGTTCTTCTTGGGGTTGATGGTCTCTTCGGAAGCGGTGGCCACGACGTCGAAGCCGAGGAAAGCGAAGAACACGAGTGCCGCGCCGGAGATGATGCCGGTCACGCCATAAATGCTGGGGGCCATGCCTGTGGCCCACTGCCACAGCGGCTGTTCCATGACCGCGGAGACGCCGGTGCCGTCGGTGGATGCTGCGGGTTCGCTCGGCGGAATGAACGGGGTGAAGTTTTCGGCCTTGATGTAGAAGAAGCCGACGACCACGATGAACACGACGATGGCGATCTTCAAAATGGTGAGCGCGCCGTCCACGCGGGCGCCGATCTTGGTGCCCATCACCAGCAGCGCGGTGAAGAAGGCGACGATGATGACCGGAGCCAGGTCGAAGTTGAACGAGCCGATGGCGATGTTGGTGTTGATGTTCCAGCCGATCAGCTCGAAGAACTGGTTGAGGTACACGCCCCAGTATTTGGAGACGACCGAACCGGCCATGAGCATTTCGAGGATCAGATCCCAGCCAATCACCCATGCCACGATCTCGCCGACGGTGGTGTAGGTGAAGGTGTAGGCGGAACCCGCCACTGGAATCATGGAGGCGAATTCGGCGTAGCACATCACGGCGGCGCCGCACACGACGCCTGCGATCAGGAAGCTCAGCACCACCGCCGGACCGGCATGGAAGGCAGCCGCCTGCGCGCCGATGGAGAAGATGCCTGCGCCCACGGCAACGGCCACACCCATGATGGCAAGATCCCACCAGGTCAGATCGCGTTTGAGCGCATGACCGGACTCACCTGTTTCAGCCAGCGTCTGTTCGACGGATTTCTTGCGAAATACGTTCATGTCTCGTCCTTCTCTTCTTTCCGCCCGCGCGGTTTCACGCTCCACCTTCTAGAGCACAAGGCGCAAGTATAAGTCGTTTTCGTCACATTGACGGCGTGCGTGACGCTATTTAAGATTCATACCGATGACGACCGGCTCGGGCACCAGTCGGATGCCGAACGCGGCCTCGACGCCGTCCTGCACGGTTTTGGCGAGGCGGGCGATATCTTCGGCTGATGCTCCCCCACGATTGGTCAACGCCAACGTATGCAGCGTGGACAGGCCAGCCGGAGCGTTTTCGTTGATTTTGAACCCCTTATGGAAGCCGGCATGGTCGATGAGCCAGGCCGCGGAAGTCTTGACGCCCTGCCCGCCGCCCGGCAATGCCGCGTCGAAGCGCGGCGCGTCTTCGGGAAGCGTCTCGGCCTGCTGTGGCGTGAGAATCGGGTTCATGAAGAAGCTGCCGCAGCTATGGCGGTTGAAGTCCGGACCGTCATCGCCGTTCTGCTTGGATTGCGATTCAAGAGCGACATCGACCAGATTCGTCTTCTTGGTGCCCTGCATGGCCGGCGACGCATAGCGATGCGCGTCTTCCAGCATGCCTTTAACCGCACGCACCTTCAGCACCGCGTTGCGGATGTCCGCGGTGTTCATGCGATCGCCCACGGCGACGTCCAACGCCTTGGCGAGCTGACCGTAACCGACCACGCCCGTATCGCTGTGCCGCAACGCGAACGTGACGGATAGCACCACGTATCGCGGCGTCGGGAAAAATTCCGCGGCCGGAGTCGCCGGAGCGCTGTACATGCTGGCTTTCAGCGCGCTCATGCGGTAGCCGAAGGCGAGCTGATCGTTGCGCAACGCCTTTACCGCACGTTCCTTGCGATCCCAAACCTCGACGCTGTCGACGCTGGTGGCGACCTCCTGACCGTACGCACCGATGTTCTGCACGACCGACGCGCCGACGGTGCCGGGAATGCCGGACAAGCCTTCGACGCCTTCCAGTCCAAGTCGGACGCAGTAATCGACGAAATCATCCCAGTTGCAGCCGGCTTCGGCGTTCACGTGGACGACACGCCCATCATCCTCGACCGGAGCCGCCTCATCCAACACGCTGATGGAACGTCTCGCATCGCGGACCACCACGCCTTCGAACGGCATGTCGGATACGAACATGTTGGATCCGCCGCCGATCACGCACAATGGCAGTCCTTGGGAATCGGCTTCCTCAACGGCCTCGATGACGCCGACGCGCGTGGTCGGTTCCAGGAAAGTGGCGATAGGACCGCCCACACCGATGGTGGTGAGATCTGCAAAACTTGTCATAACGCTCCAGAGTAACAAAAAACCCGACCAAATTGGTCGGGTTTCGAAAGCTTGATTCCGCTCAGCGGGTCTCGCGATGCACGGTCTGCTTGCCGCAGCGGGAGCAGAACTTC
>ERZ837487.1471-NODE-1471-length-28072-cov-6.169040_pt1 | contig 28072 bp, 20 predicted proteins | sample MGYA00519911_ERZ837487 | MGnify/ENA primary metagenome ERZ837487 (study PRJEB31850, sample SAMEA3708818) | human gut metagenome | biome: human gut; feature: human-associated habitat; material: faeces | place: China | collected 2014 ... | reverse complement strand
TAGCCGCGTTCGGTCTGGATAAGCGCTGAAAGCATCTAAGCGCGAAGCCATCCCCAAGATAAGTCTTCCCTTGAGGGGCGTAGGAGACGACTACGTTGATAGGCTGCAGGTGTAAAGACAGTAATGTCAAAGCCGAGCAGTACTAATTACCCGAAAGGCTTTTTTACAAGATTCTTTATCTCATCTCCGAAGTATGTCAACTTATACCGGGTGCGACGGATTGCAGCGACTAAAAGGCTGCTCGCACTACTTCGATAGCATGGAGCATGTCGGACTTCGTCCTTCGTTTTCTCCACACGACAAAACAAACAGGTTTGCTTTGTCCCGGTTTATCGAAAACGTTCTTTTAGGTGGTTATAGCAGTGAGGTTCCACCTCTTCCCATTCCGAACAGAGAAGTTAAGCTCACTAACGCCGATGGTACTGCGGTTTTCCCGTGGGAGAGTAGGTAGCCGCCTCTTCAAGGTCAGATCGTAAGGTCTGACCTTTTTTTATGCCCCTTTCCGAGCATCCGCGTTACAGTTGCCGGAAAAACAAATCATACGTAACGGATTGGCCGCTATGGCAGCAAAAAAGATCGGGAAGATCCGAAGATCTTCCCGAAAGGGCAATCCGGCCGATCCGGATACGGGGCGCGTTGTACCTGCGGATGCCGCTTTTTGCCCTTTGCTGTTGGAGGCGTTTTGATTGCGGGGGCATTGTCGATCGCCCCCCCCCTGTTCAATTTGCAATTATCCCTGTGTGCACCGGTATTACCGGATCATCCGGTTTTATCAAAACAATAGCCCCGGTATTTCGCCAACTCCCCTGGCGGATCCTTCGGTAAAAGCGCTCACTGGACGCGTGGCATGACAATTACCCATATAGTCGGTTATTTATGCCAGTCGGTGTAGAGTCCGCACCGTTTGCAGTGGAGCCGGTAAGTGCGGCGGGTTACTGCGCGGACGCGGAGTGTCGCGTGGCGGCAACCCGGGCAGCGCATGGTGTAGAGCAGACGTTCGTAGTGCCGGAATAGGAAAAAGTTTATGCAGCTCAGGGCGATTGCCGCAAATCCGGTACCCGAATTTTCACCCGTGATTACCGGCAGCAGGCAACTTGCCAGGGTCAGGAAAAGAACGGTCAGCCCGAGCGTATGGATCGTTTGGTTGCGCAGGTGCCTCAGAAGCCAGAGCGGCAGCGTGATGCACATGCCCGTCACAGCAGGTACGCAACTGATGCCGATCAGCAGGAGATAGTTGTTCATAACAATTATCAGGATGCCTGTCCCTCAGCATAGTTAAGTGGGAGTTGTGGGGTGTGGAGATATAAAAAACGTGGGACAAAACTCTGATTTGCTCTCTGAGGCTCTGGAATAACCTGTGCAACCAAATACAGAATGAAGCCCACGTTAAAAACGTGAGCGTCAAACTTCATTCCTTGGTTGCTCTTAAAATTTTCCAGATTTTCAGAAAGCAAGGTACAAAGCTAACGCTTTTTATATGTATTTGCCGGCGCTTTTAGTGCGTGGACGGCATGAACAGTTCTTGTGGAAGGGTTAAAATACGCGCGTTAATTTCTCATAGGCTTTGGAATTTGGGATTGCACATACAAATATACGAAAAACATCCGGAATTGGCGGATGTTTTTTGTCGTTAATATTGTTATATGCCCTGGAATCACCTGGGCGGACGGGTTTTTACACTCCCGGGTTATTTGAATTCTCCGGGATGGAGGGCTTTGTATTCTTCCAGCAAGAGGGGACGGCGTCCCTGTGACCGGCGCAGTTTGTCGCCTATGACGTGGGCTGCGGCGCGGAGCGTGCGCCCCAGTTCCGTCGCGAATCCGCGGGGAGGAAAGAGTGTGCAGACCATTTCTCGATCCCATTTCTTCAGGAAGAACTTGCTGTAATATTCGTCCGTGGGGTTTATTAGGAAATCGATATCGTCTTTCCACTCGTAGCGTACGTGCATCAACTCCCCTTCGGAGAAGGGCAGCAGTTTGTAGGGGAGCGACTGGTAGGGCAGGTAGTTCAGGAACAGTTCTCCGTAATCGTTGGCGTAGTTGCCGGGTACGCGCCGCTTGTCGTAAAGAACCAGTTTGTCGCCGATGTTGAGCACGACCCAGCGGTGCGATTTCTTGGGGAAAAGCCATTCGCCGAGCAGGCTCGGGGTCTCGATGTAGCCGGCCTTGCCGACCCGCATTACTTCGCGCAGGAACTGCGCCGGGTCGTCACTGTGTTCGAGTACCTGGTTGCAGATCACGTAGTCGAATTCCTTGTCTGCAAAAGGCAGGGCTTCGGCCGCAGCGTTGACCAGCTGCTGGTGAGGGAATATGCGCAGGCCGCCGCAGCGATGGGTATCGTCGCCGAGGAATTTCTCCACGAGGACGTTCGCACGGAAGGAGGGGCGATTGCCGGGGCCTACCTCGAGTACCCGGTCACGTCTTTTGATATGCAGATACTGTCTGCTTTTGGGAGTGCTGACTTTCATTGGCGGTCGCGTATTGTCACAAATATAGAAAAATATTTTTTATTTGTTCCGGAACATGCGTTTTACATCTTTCCACTCCCCGTCGTTGGGTGCGGGCTCGATGCCCAGCAGCCTGCACAGGATGAGGTACATGTTCTGGTTCTGGAACGAGCCCTGCCGGTAGCCCTTGCGGAATGCGGGGCCCGAGGCGTAGAAGACCATGTGCATGTCGCGGTCGCGGTTGTCGAAGCCGTGTGTGCCGCGTTTGCGGACGGGGCGTGTTTCGGCCGCGTAGTCGAGCGTCCATCCGGTCTCGGGGATGACGATGATGTTCGTCAGGCGGGTAGGGTGGGGGCCGTAATGGAAACGCCGGGGCATCTGCTCGCGCCGCCAGGCCTTCATGTGCCCCGTCCTGCGGAGTATCCTGATCGCCGTGTCGGCATACTCCTCTTTCACCTCCAGCCCGAACGGGGTGCCAGGTACGGTACGTATGACCTGCGTAGTGTCGAGCAGCGGCATGAGGTTGATGTACCGCTCCGGCGAAAGCGCGGCCATGCCATGGTCGGCCGTTACGATGAAATTGATTCGCTCGAAGACGGGCGAGCGCCGTATCTCACGGAAAAAATAGCGGAGGACGGAGTCGATGTGTTCGGCCTGGGCGACTGCCTGCGGTGAATCGGGGCCGTAGGTGTGCATCGTGGCGTCGGGCTCTTCGAAATACCACATTACCAGCTCCGGGATCTCGGCTTCGGGGCGCGTCATGGCGTCGATCACCCAGTCGGCGCGTTCGTAGTAGGTCGGTTTCGACGAATAGGGAGTCCAGACGGTCGCTTGGTGTCCGTCGATCGGGACTTCGCTGCCCGGCCACATGAAGATGTTGGCCGTGAGGCCCTGTCTTTCCGCCGTGTTCCAGATCGGTTCGCCGCTCCAGAACCCCGGCAGCCGGACATCCTCCGCGTCGAACACGGAGAGCTTGCGCCCGGCCTTCCGGTCGTAGAAGTTATTGTTCACGACCCCGTGGTGGTCGGGATGCAGCCCCGTCGCCATGGCGTAGTGGCTCGGGAAGGTATTGGAGGGGTAGACCGGATAAATTTCGGCATAGGTTCCCGCCCGGGCGAGCGAGTCGAGTGTCGGCGTATGGCTGCGGCCGGCGAGATCCCAGCGGAAGGCGTCCATCGAAAGGATTACGACGTATTGTTTTCCGTCGGGTGTTGCGCTGACATGGGCCTTGCGGGACGCGGCACAGCCTGTCAGGAGGATGAGCAGCAGGAAAAACGTATATTTTTTCATGTGCGGGCTTTGTATGGTAAAGATACAAAAAAAGCGCCCGCTATTGCAGTGGGCGCCTTTCGGATGTGAAAAAATTACTTTTTCATGTAACCCTTCACATAGTGGTGGTGCGGGCCGAAACGCTCGAAGGCGGCACGGTCGAGTTCCTCCTGTGCCGACGGGTCGGCTACGGAGATGATCAGGCGGGCGCGCTCCTGCAGCGTCTTGCCGTAGAGGTCTACGGCCCCGTGCTCGGTTACGAACCAGTGGATGTGGTTGCGCGTCGTGACGACGCCTGCGCCTGGCGACAGTACGGGGGCGATCTTCGAGATGCCCTTATTGGTCATCGAGGGCATGGCAATGATGGCCTTGCCGCCCTTCGACAGCGATGCGCCGTATACGAAGTCGATCTGGCCGCCGACACCCGAATAGAACTTCGTGCCCAGCGAGTCGGCGCATACCTGGCCGGTAATGTCGACCTGCAGCGCCGAATTGATGGCCGTCACGCGGTCGTTCTTCGAAATGATATAGGGGTCGTTCGTGTAGCCCACGTCCATCATCAGCACGGCAGGGTTGTCGTCGATGAAGTCGTAAACGCGCTGCGAACCCATCAGGAACGTCGATACCATCTTGCCCTTGTCGATGTTCTTGGCTTCGCCGTTGATGACGCCGCTCTCCACGAGCGGGAGTACGCCGTCGGCGAACATTTCGGTGTGGATACCCAGGTTCTTGTGGTTGCCCAGCTGCGCCAGTACGGCGTTCGGGATGGCGCCGATGCCCATCTGGAGTGTCGCACCGTCCTCGATCAGGGCGGCGCAGTGTTTGCCGATGGCTTCTTCGGTGGCGTTCGGCTGCGTGAAGTGCGCCTCGATCAGCGGTTTGTCATCCTGTACGAAGATGTCGATCTTCGAGGAGTGGATCATGGCCTGCCCGAATGCGCGGGGGACATATTTGTTTACGACGGCGATCACGTGCTCGGCGGTCTCCACGGCGGCCAGCGTTGCGTCGACCGACGTGCCGAGCGATACGAAGCCGTGCTTGTCGGGCGTCGACACCTGGATCATCGCCACATTGCAGGGTACTGCGCCGCAGCGGTAGAGGCGCTGCGTCTCGCTCAGGAAAATCGGAATATAGTCGGCATAGCCGCTCTGGGTGACTTTGCGGACGTTGCCGCCCACGAAGAACGAATCGAGCTGGAATACGCCTTCGAACTTCTCGTCGGCATAGGGTGCCGGGCCTTCGGTGTGCAGGTGGTGGATGTGGACATCCTTCAGTTCGCCGGCCTCGCCGCGTGCGCACATGGCGTTGATCAGGCATTGGGGGGCTGAAGCCACGGAGCTCAGGTGGATGTGGTCGCCCGATTTGATAACCTTGACGGCCTCTTCGGCGGTCGTAAATTTGATCTGGGTAGTCATTTTTACTTTAAGTTTGTATTTTGGTTTTGGTTAGCGTTTCCTTTCGCCGATTTTTCGCGGACAAAGTTCCTGATGGCCTTGTCCGTGTAAGTCCAGAAAATCGGTACGTTACGCATCGTGATGATGTTCAGCGTATTCAGGGCAAGGCCCATGCTGATGTCCACGCGATCGAGCGTGTCGATACCCGGGGCAATGTTGTAGAACATGACGACGACGTGTTCGGGTTGTCCTCCGCGCATCGTGTAGACCCGGCCGTAGTGGTCGGACGAAGGATAGGCCGCGCCTTTGGCAAAGGCGGCCGTGCCGTTGCGCTCGCCGCCCATATAGAGGCGGAATCCCCCGTAGAGGGGTGTGATGTCGAAACGCAGCATCACGTTGCCCGTGATGTTGTCCCCGGCGCAGATGACGTTCGAAATGCGGAAGTCGTTTACGAACGAGGGGGTGCTGATCTCCGAGGGCTGGTGCCCGCGGGCGAATTTCTCGACGGCTTCATTGCGCAGGGATTCGAAATGCCGCGCTTCCCGGCGGAGTTTTTTCTTCTGGGCCTTTTGCAGCGCCTTCTGTTCCTTTGCGGTGGTACCCTCCCCGGGTTGCATGGCCGATGCCGCTCCGCACAGCGTGCAGAGCGACAACAGCAAAACGGTCAGACGTTTCAGCATGGCGTTGCTATTTGCGTTTCACCTCGACCTGTTCGTATCCCTCGACGATGTCGCCGACACGGATATCGTTGAACGATTCGATGTTCAGGCCGCAGTCCTGGCCGGCCGTAACCTCCTTGACGTCGTCCTTGAAGCGCTTGAGCGAACCCAGCTTGCCGGTGTAGATCACGATACCGTCGCGGATGACGCGGATCGGGGTGTTGCGCTGGAGCTTGCCTTCGCGGACGATACAGCCGGCCACGGTGCCGACCTTCGATATCTTGAAGATCTCCAGTACCTCGACCGAAGCGACGATCTCCTCCTTCATCACGGGCTCGAGCATGCCCTCGATGGCATCCTTGATGTCGTTGATCGCGTCGTAGATGATCGAGTAGAGGCGGATTTCGATCTCCTCCTTCTCGGCCAGCTTGCGCGCCGAGGCCGACGGGCGTACCTGGAAGCCGACGATGATGGCGTTCGAAGCGGCGGCTAGCAGCACGTCCGACTCCGAGATCTGTCCCACGGCGGCGTGGATGACGTTGACCTGCACGGTCTCCTTCGAGAGCTTGATGAGCGAGCCCGACATGGCCTCGATCGAGCCGTCTACGTCGCCCTTGACGATGATGTTGAGCTCCTTGAACGATCCGATGGCGATACGGCGGCCGATTTCGTCGAGCGTCACGTGCTTCTGGGTCATGATGCCCTGCATGCGCTGCAACTGCTCGCGTTTGTTGGCGATTTCGCGTGCCGAGCGGTCGTCCTCCATCACGTTGAACGTATCGCCGGCCTGCGGTGCGCCGTTCAGTCCCAGCACCTGTACCGGCGTCGAGGGGCCGGCGGAATCGACCTTCTTGCCGTTCTCGTTGAACATGGCCTTCACGCGGCCCGTGTAGGTGCCCGACAGGATCACGTCGCCCACGTGGAGCGTACCGCTCTGCACGAGGATCGTCGAGACGTACCCGCGGCCCTTGTCGAGCGTCGATTCGATGACCGTGCCCTGCGCCTTCTTGTTGGGGTTGGCCTTCAGGTCGAGCATCTCGGCTTCGAGCAGCACCTTTTCGAGCAGTTTGTCGAGGTTAAGGCCCTTCTTGGCCGAAACTTCCTGATCCTGGTATTTACCGCCCCACGACTCCACCAGATAGTTCATCTGCGAGAGCTGCTCCTTGATGTGGTCGGGGTTGGCGTTGGGCTTGTCGATCTTGTTGATGGCGAAGACCATCGGCACGCCTGCGGCCTGCGCATGGTTGATGGCCTCGATCGTCTGCGGCATGACGCTGTCGTCGGCCGCCACGATGATGATCGCGACGTCCGTTACGGCGGCACCGCGGGCACGCATGGCCGTGAAGGCTTCGTGGCCCGGCGTATCGAGGAACGTGATCTTCTGGCCGTTGAGCTCGACACTGTACGCACCGATGTGCTGCGTGATACCCCCGGCCTCGCCTTCGATGACGTTGGTTTTGCGGATGTTGTCCAGCAGCGAGGTCTTACCGTGGTCGACGTGTCCCATGACCGTGACGATCGGCGGACGGGGCACGAGGTCTTCCTCCTTGTCTTCGCCCTCGTCGTTGATGGCCTCCTGGATCTCGACCGAGACAAATTCGACCTTGTAGCCGAACTCCTCGGCGACCACGACGAGCGCTTCGGCGTCGAGGCGCTGGTTGATGGAGACCATCAGTCCCAGGTTCATGCAGGCCGTGATGACCTGCGTGGGCGACACGTTCATCATCGTCGCCAACTCGCTCACGGTCACGAACTCCGTGACTTTGAGGGTCGAGCGTTCCTGTTCCTCGCGTTCGAACTCTTCGTTCATACGCTCGGCAACGGCGTCGCGTTTATCCTTGCGGTATTTGGCACTCTTGCTTTTGGCACCCTTGGCCGTCAGGCGTGCCAGGGTGTCCTTTACCTGCTTCGAAACCTCCTCGTCGCTCACTTCGGGGCGTACGATCGGCTTGGGTGCGGCCTTGCCTTTGTTTTTGTTGCGGCGGCCTTCGCCCGGTTTGGGCTGGTTCTGGGCGCCGGGACGGTTTTGCCCGCCCTGTCCGGGACGGTTCTGGCCGCCCTGGCCCCCTTGTCCACCCTGCTTGTTGCCGCCGCCCTGCGCATTGCCCCTCGGGGCCTTGCTGACGTCGACTTTCTCCTTTTGCAGGCGCTTGCGCTTGTGCTTGCCGCCGGCCACGAATCCCGACACGTCCATCGTACCGAGTACCTGCGGCCCGGTGAGGGTCACGGTCTCCGGACGGAAGATGTTGTCCTTGGGTGCGGCCGGTTCCGGCGTGGGTGCCGGAGCTTCTGCGGGTTTGGTCTCCGGTTGCCCGGGAGCCTGCGCTGCGGATGCCGGCGTGGCCGGTGCTGCGGGTTTTGCAGGTTCAGCGGGAGCAGCTTGTGCTGCGGGCGCCGGCGTGGCCGGTGCGGCGTGGCTTGCCTGTGTAGCCGGGGCTGGTTGTGCCGGACGGGCTTCCGGTACTGCGGGTGCGGGGGCAGGTGCGGGCTGTGCGGCAGCTTTGGGCGCCTGGGCAGGTGCCGGTGCAGCGGGTGCCGCAGGATGTTGTGCGGCGGGTTTTTCAGCTTCTGCCTTCGGGGCGGGGGCAGCCTTGGGTTTGGGCGACAGGTCGATCTTGCCGAGGAACTTCGGCTGCTGGATTTCGTCCTTGACGCTGATTACGTTGCTTTTGATGACCACCTCTTTTTCCTCCTCGCGCTCCTGCTTCTTAGCTTCTTCGAGGGTGATGGTCGTCTGCTTCAGGGAGATACGCTCGCGGATCGACTCGCGTGCATTGCCTGCGGCGCGGTTCGCCCCGAACTCCTTCTCCAGGACGGCATAAGTCTCCGCGTCGACCAGCGTATTGGGCGACCCGTCGCTCTTGATGCCCTTCTTCTGCAGGAAGTCCGTGATGGTATTCAGTCCCACCTTGAACTCCTTTGCAACCTGAATGAGCCTTAATTTTCTTTCATTACCCATATCTTGTGTTTTCCTTTCTTGCTTATGTTACTCTTCAAATTCGGCCTTCAGGATTTCGACGACCTTCTGTGCCTGTTCCAGCTCCAGGTCGGCACGCGCGGCGATCTCCTCTACGGGCAGTTCCAGCACGCTCTTGGCCGTGTCGCAGCCGACGTTCTTCAGGGCGTCGATGATCCATCCGTCGATCTCGTCGGCGAATTCGGTGAGGGCCACGTCCTCTTCTTCGACCTCGCGGTATACGTCGATGTCATACCCCGTGAGCATCTTCGAGAGGCGGATGTTCAGGCCGCCCTTGCCGATGGCCAGCGACACCTGGTCGGGCTTGAGGTAGACCGAAGCGGTCATTTTCTCCTCGTCGATGGTGATGCTCGAAATCTTGGCGGGGTTCAGCGCGCGCTGGATCATCAGCGACGGGTTGGCCGTGTAGTTCACCACGTCGATGTTTTCGTTGCGCAGCTCCTTGACGATCGAGTAGATGCGCGAACCCTTCATGCCTACGCATGCGCCTACCGGGTCGATGCGTTCGTCGTAGGACTCCACGGCGACTTTGGCGCGCTCGCCCGGGATGCGGACGATCTTCTTGATGGTGATCAGCCCGTCGAAGATCTCGGGAACCTCCTGCTCGAAGAGGCGTTCGAGGAACTGGTTGGCCGTGCGCGAAAGGATGATACGCGGCTGGTTATTGTTCATCTCGACCGACTTGACGATGGCCTTGATGGTATCGCCCTTGCGGTAGAAGTCGTTAGGAATCTGCTCCGCCTTGGGCAGGATCAGTTCGTTCTCCTCGTCGTCGAGGATCAGCACCTCCTTTTTCCACACCTGGTAAACTTCGCCGGTGACAATCTCGCCGACCTTCTCCGAATACTTCTCGTAGAGGCTGGCCTTCTCCAGGTCGAGGATGCGCGATGCCAGGTTTTGGCGCAGCGACAACACGGTGCGGCGGCCGAACGAGGCGAGTTTGATCTCGTCGGCATATTCGTCGCCGATCTCGTAGGTCGGGTCGATGGCCTTGACCTCCGACACGGCGATCTGCGTATTGGGATTCTCGACTGCGCCGTCCTCGACGACGGTGCGGTTGCGCCAGATTTCGAGGTCGCCCTTCTCGGGGTTGATGATGACGTCGAAATTCTCGTCCGTCTCGTACTGTTTCTGCAGTGCGTGGCGGAAAACGTCCTCCAGCACACCGATCATCGTGCTCTTGTCGATGTTCTTCAGCTCTTTGAACTCGGCAAAGTTGCTGATAAGATTGAGATTGTCCATTGTGTCGTTTATCTTGTTTTCAGTTTATGCTTGTTTTTGCCTGCGGTTCCCCGCAGTTTGTCCGGGGTTGTCCGGCGCGAGTGCCTATTTGAAATCCAGCCACTCCCGCGCGGACTTGATTTCGCCGAACCCGTAGCGGCGCGTCACCGTCACCAGTTGCTTGCGTTTCCTGCCTTCGACGGCCTGCTTCTCCTCGTAGGAGAGGGTGATGCCCTGGTCGTCGGCCGCGTCGAGTTTCGCCAGCACCTTGATGCCCGAGGTGAGCAGCACCTCGACCATGTTGCCGACCAGCTTGCGGTACTGGCGCAGGCTTTTGAGCTCCGACCCGATGCCGGCCGAAGCCACCGTCAGCGAGAAATCCTCCTCGTCGCGATCCAATTCCTCCTCGATCGAGCGGCTGAGCCTGACGCAGGCGTCGATGGCCACCGAGGTGTCGCTGTCGATGAGCAGCTCGATGTCGTTGCCGGGCGTGCAGGTGCATCCCACGACGAACATGTCCGTCCCCTGCAGGTTGCGTTCCGCCGCCTCGATTATCTTTTTTGTGTCGATCATAGCTGAATACCGGTCGTGAATATGTATAAAATAAGGGGACTCCCCGTCCCCTTACCACTTGCTTTGTCTTTCGACATTGCAAATATAGTGAAAATTTCTAATATACCAATATTTATACGGAAATTTTACTCCTCTTTCGATACGCTTTCGTAGGGCTTGATGATGCCGCGCTTCGATTCGCGGATGAACCTCACCAGCTCGTCGCGCTCCTTGCTTTGGGGTACCTGCTTCTCGACCTCCTCGCACCCCGACATGTAGTTCAGGCCGCTCTGGAAGAGGATGCGGCAGGCGTCGTGGATCTCGCCGATGCGCTCGGGGGTGAAGCCGCGGCGCGAGAGTCCGATCTTGTTGATGCCCGCGAAGCGCATCGTGTCGTTGCGTACGATGACGAACGGAGGGGCGTCCTGCCCCAGCAGCGCCCCGCCCTGGATCATGGCGTGGTCGCCGATGCGCGTCCACTGGTGTATGGCGGCATGGCCGCCGATCACCACCCAGTCGCCGATCTCGACCTCGCCGGCCAGCGACACGCGGTTGGCGATGACGCAGTTGCTGCCCACCACGTCGTCGTGGGCGATGTGGACGTAGGCCATGAGCAGGTTGTGGTCGCCCACGACCGTCTTGCCGCGCGATGCCGTGCCGCGGCTGATGGTCACATACTCGCGGATGTCGTTGTAGTCGCCGATCTCGGCCGTCGTGACCTCGCCTGCGAATTTCAGATCCTGCGGCAGGCAGGAGACGGAGGCTGCGGTATGTATCCTGCATCCTTTGCCGATGCGCGCCCCGTCGTGGATCACGGCGCCGGGCCCGATCCAGCAGTCGTCGCCGATCACGACGTCGCCGGCGATATAGGCGAACGGTTCCACCGTAACATTGTTCCCGATTTTGGCGTCGGGATGGATGTATGCCAGATTGCTGATCATCGCTTACTTGTTGTTTTTGTTTTTAACGACCTGGGCCATCAGGACGGCTTCGCATGCGAGGGTTTCGCCTACGAAGGCCTTCGCCTCCACGACGGCCACGCCGCGGCGGATAGGCTCCATGAGGTGGATTTCGAACTGGAGCGTGTCGCCGGGGACGACCTTGCGCTTGAATTTCACGCCGTCGATCTTCATGAAATAGGTCGAGTAGTTCTCCGGGTCGGGCACGTCGCCCAGCACCAGGATGCCGCTGCACTGCGCCATCGCTTCGACGATCAGCACGCCCGGCATGACGGGCTCTTCGGGGAAATGCCCCACGAAGAAGGGTTCGTTCATCGTGACGTTCTTGATACCGGCCACGTCCGTCGCGTCGCGGTGGAAGATGCGGTCTACCAGCAGGAACGGCGGGCGGTGGGGCAGCATGTGGCGGATGTCGTTGATGTCGTGGAGCGGCGGCTTGCGGCAGTCGTACTGGAAACGGGGTTTCTCGCCGGCTTTGCGGATGGTGTGCTTGAGTTGCTTCATGAACTCGGTGTTGGCGAAATGCCCGGGGCGGGTGGCCCAGACGCGGCCCTTGATGCGGACGCCCAGCAGTGCGAAGTCGCCCAGCAGGTCGAGCAGCTTGTGGCGCGCCAGTTCGTTGTTGCAGCGCAGTTCGAGGTTGTTGAGGTAGCCCGCCTTGATCTCGATGTCGGGTTTGTTGAAGATCTTTTTCAGGTGCTCCAGCTGGTCGGCCGGGACGGGGTTTTCGACCACGACGATGGCGTTGTCCAGGTCGCCGCCCTTGATGAGGTTCATCTTGATGAGCGGCTCCAGTTCGTGCAGAAAGACGAATGTGCGGCAGGGCGAGATTTTCTCGGCGTAGTTGTCGCCCGGGTTGAAGGTGGCGTACTGGTTGCCGATGACCTTCGAGTTGTAGTCCACGTGTACCGAGACGGAAAACTCGTCGTCGGGGTAGAGGATGATGGCCACGCCCTTCTCGGGGATCGTGTAGACCATCTTTTCGGTCACGTGGTAGAATTTGCGTTCGGCCTCCTGGTCGGCCACGCCCGCTTCGGTGATGGCCTTGGCATAGGCGCAGGCCGAACCGTCCATGATGGGGGTCTCGGGGGCGTCGATGTCGATGACGGCGTTGTCCACGCCCAGCGTCCAGAGCGCCGACATGATGTGTTCGATGGTGCTTACGCGGTGGCCGCCCGATTCGATGGTCGTGCCGCGCGAAGTGTCTACGACGTAGTCGCAGAGTGCGGGGATTATGGGTTGCCCTTCGATGTCGGTGCGGCGGAATACGATCCCCGTGTCGACTTCGGCGGGATTGACGGTCATGGTTACCTTGACGCCCGTATGGAGGCCCTTGCCGGAGAATGAGATCGGGGCCTTCAGCGTTTGTTGTTTTGTTGACATAAGCAGTGTTTCCGATTATTTACGCGCAAAGATAAAAATTTTTTCTTAATAAAAAGTACGTATGCGGTTATTATAAAAAGTAAGGGTTTATAGCGACATCGCCGCGGGCGGGGGTGGATATTTCGGAAAAAAACAGTATTTTTGTGCGGAAAAAACAGGAAACACGCCATGCCGACGCCGGAACCGGAAAAACGAGTCAAACGCCCCCGCCTGCGCCTGCCTTTCGAGAAACGGAAGCAGGATGCCGGTTCGTGGACGTACGACCACCGCATCGGGTTGTGCGTGACGCTCATCGCCTACCTGGTGCTGATGATCGCCTTCGTTTCGTCGAAGATCGTCGTCGGCCGCAAGCCCCATACCCAGGGGATGTATATCGACCTGCAGACGCTGGCCGAGCTGGAACAGGAGCGCGACAGGCTGGAACGGCTGGCGCGCGAACGGCAGGAGAAAGACCCGATCGACTGGCGGAGCATCCAGAACCAGGTTTCGAACGAAAACGCGCTGAACGAAAAGCTCAGGGACGACCGCGGTACCAATGCCGCGGCGCTCAACGATGCCGCAGCTGCGGCCGAGGAGCGCATGCGTGCCAACCGCGAGGCTTACGAACAGGGGCTCGCCGAGGAGCGCGCCATCCGCCAGCGCCGCGGCGCCGGGGAGGATTCCGAGCACCAGGATCGCAAGGTCAAGGGGCGCGTCACGGTTTCCTTTTCGCTGACCGACCCGGTGCGGACGTCCCGCTACCTGGCCGTCCCGGCCTACAAATGCGAAGGCGGCGGCGAAGTGGTGGTCGAGATTACGGTCAACCGTGCGGGCGACGTGACGAACGCCCGGGTGGTCGAAGGCGGGGACGAGTGCATGCGCTCTTCGGCGCTCGGTTCGGCCCGCAGGTCGCGTTTCAACATCGACGACTCCGCCCCGGCACGCCAGCAAGGGACGATTACGTATATTTTTATCCCCCAATAAGTTCTTTTTGCCCCGCAGAGGCGTGATGTTTGCCGGATTTTTTTTATCTTTGTTGCCGATCGAAATTCAGGCATGCGTAAAATCGCGATCATACTGTCGGGCTTGCTGTGTTGCCTGTTCTACGAAACGGGCGGCAGGGGGATTCCTGCGTCCGTTGCGGAGCATGCCGCCGTCACGATTTCGGTCGACCGCGCTTCCCACGACCAATGGCGTTGCGAGCGCGAGTACAATGCTGACCTGAATTTGCCCCGCGTGGCGGGGGAAGTATCTCCTGCCCCGGTCGTGCCCGTTTCCCAACGCGGCGGATCCGAAACCGGCCAGAACGCCGACCGTTTTGCGGCGAACCGGTTCGAGGCGGGTGTCGTGAAAGTAACCTCGGAATTCAAATCTTCTGACCTGTCCGTCGGCCTGCATGCCGTAGACTACTACGTCTACCGCCTGCGCCGGCTCATTATTTAGCGTGTTGTATTTTACCGGTTTACAAAGGAAATACAAACGATTAATAATGAAAAAGATATGGATAGGAATAAAATTTGCGAGGCGATGTACGCCTTGCCCGGGGGCGTTGTGGTAAAACGCCGTAAGTCCCAGTTGCGCGCTGCCGTGCTGTTCATCGCCGGCGTTGCGTTGGTGGTAGTGAACAATATGTACGGGGCGGAGCTCACGAACAACATGCGTTCGGCGATCGTTTTCATCGGCGGGCTGCTGATCCTCTCGGGGATGGTCATGGCTGCGATCCAGCTCTTCGGCTCGGGGGGCGTGCCTTTCCACAAGGACAAGCATTGCTACCTCGTTTTCGAGGAGCTCTACTTCGACCGGGGCGTCCGTGCCGATGTGGTGCAGTCGGTGGAGGACGGCGCCGTAGACCGGCTGCTGGGGCTGGCACGTGCGAATGTCCCGGCGCTCACGGTGGCCCTCTACCGTACGCCCGACAACAGTTTTGCAGCCATGCAGGCGTTCGAGTACGCCGACCTGGAGTACAAGCCGCTGACCAGGCTGAACATAGTAGATAAAGCATAACGTAACATAAACGGAAAAGAATGATAGACATCAGTGGTGAAAATGTAGTATTGGTAGGCGCATTGCTGCTCTTCGTGGCGGTGATGGCCGGTAAGGTCGCGTATCGTTTCGGGGCCCCCGCGCTGTTGCTGTTCCTCGGGGTGGGCATGTTGTTCGGTTTGAATTTCATCTCGTACCGTTCGGTCGAGATGACCCAGTTCGTGGGTATGATCGCCTTGTGTATTATCCTCTTCACGGGCGGTATGGACACGAAGTTCTCGGAGATAAAACCCATCATCGGCCCGGGCGTCGTACTGGCTACGGTCGGTGTGGTCATGACGGCGTTCGTGCTGGCCGGTTTCGTGTGGCTGGTGGCTCCGTGGCTGGGGATCGAAATACCGTTCGCGCTGGCACTGCTGCTGGCCTCCACGATGTCCTCGACCGACTCGGCGTCGGTTTTCTCCATCCTGCGAAGCAAGAAACAGGGGCTCAAGCAAAACCTGCGCCCGCTGCTGGAGCTGGAGAGCGGTTCGAACGACCCGATGGCATACATGATGACCATCCTGCTCATCAGCGTCGTGTCGAATACCTCGTCCGGCGTCGGCCTGGGTATGAGCGTAGTCTTTTTCGTGGTGCAGATGGTCGTGGGCGCCCTGTCCGGGTACCTGATCGGGCGGCTGGCCGTATGGACGATCAACCGCATCAACCTGGTCAACCATTCGCTCTACTCGGTGCTCCTGCTCGCATTCATCTTCTTCTCGTTCGCCTTCACCGACCTGATCAAGGGCAACGGCTACCTGGCCGTCTACCTTTCGGGTCTGGTTATCGGTAACCATAAGCTTCAGCAGAAACGGCCGCTGACGGTTTTCTTCGACGGGTTCACGTGGCTCATGCAGATCGTGATGTTCCTCACGCTGGGCCTGTTCGTGAACAGCAACGAACTGCTCGAACCCCGGGTGCTGATCCTCGGCGGGCTGGTCGGGGCGTTCATGATCCTTGTGGCGCGTCCGCTGACGGTCTTCGCTTGCCTGCTCCCGTTCCGCAAGTTTACGACCAAGGCACGGCTTTACGTGTCGTGGGTCGGGTTGCGCGGCGCTGTGCCTATCCTCTTCGCCATCTATCCGCTGATGGCGCATGTGGAGAATGCCGGGCTGCTGTTCAACGTGGTTTTCCTGGGGACGATCATTTCGCTGCTGGTGCAGGGCACTACGGTGAGCGGCATGGCCAACCTGCTGGGGCTGGCCTATGAGGAGCGCGAGTCGGCCTTCAGCGTCGACATGCATCAGGACATGAAGTCGGCGCTTACGGAGGTCGAGGTCAACGAGACGATGCTCGAAAGCGGGCATACGCTCAAGGACATCACCCTCCCCGAGAATACGCTGGTGATGATGGTCTGCCGCGACGGCGAGTATTTCGTGCCGCAGGGTAAGACGGAACTCAAGCTGGGCGACAAGCTGCTGGTCATTTCCGACCGCAGCGAGGAGCTGGCAACCACCTATAAGGACATGGGCATCGACGATGTCATGAAGTTAGGGTAGGCTTCCCGCGGAGGAGGTTCCCTGTTCCGTCGGGAATTCAGGATCCGTTCCGCAAATCCCTTTCAGAGGGACAGATATGTCCGGTATCCGGTGACTTGGAGCCTGCCGGACAGAGGCAGATCCCGGCGATTCGCTCGCCGGGATTTTGTTTCGCTTTGCCGGACGAAAAGCCGGACGGCGATTTGCACCGTCCGGGATTTTTTCCTATATTCGATGTGCCGTATCGGAGGGTGCCCCGATCTCCGTATCTCTATGAAAACCGAACGAATGAAAATAGGGCTGTTTGCCGCACAGCTCGTCTTGCCCGCCGTGCCGGGCCTTTATGTCATCCTGTTCCGTCCCGGGGTGTCGCTGCTTACGCCCCGGATGCTTATTCCCTCCATGCTGTGCATCAACCTGCTGGCTATCCTCTTAAGGTGGCGCAGGCTCGGGTGGTCGCGCAACGAACGGCTCGATGCAGCCATGCTGCTGGTGATGTTCGCCCTGTTTCCCTGGCTGGAATACCGGGTGCTGCCCGTCGGGGCGTTCGAGGAAAATTTGTGGGCGCAGGTCGGGTGTTACTGCGCGGGACAGGCGATCGGGTATGTCTCGGTCGTGCTGGTGCCTGACTGGTTGGGAAGGCTCAGACAGCGGCGTTATGAAGAGCGGGTCTTGTCGGGGCGGGAAAAGTTCCGATCCCGCAAGGAGGTGCTGGAACAGCGGGCCGAAGCGCAGGAGGCGCAGCGCAGGGCGAAAGAGTTGCGCAGGGCGAAGAAATAAAAACATCCCGGACATTCGTAGTTCGGGATGTTTGTTTTCGGGGCGTATGCCGGAGCCGTTTCCCCGGCTGTCAATCTGCCAATCCATCGGTTTGTCCGTCCGTCAACTCATCAGTCCTTCGGCCCGCCAGTCCTTCGGTCTGCCAGTTTGCCCGCCCATCAGCCCATTGGTTCGTCTGTCTGTCTGTCTGTCTGTCCGCCGGCTCATTAGTCTGTAAGCTCGTCAGCCCGTCAGTCCGCTGCTCCGCCCGCAGGGAGGGCGGAATCGCGGCCTGCTGCCGTTTTACAGGGAGCGCCGGATGTTGAGCATCCAGGGGTTCTCGATGTTGCGGATGCCTTTCTGGAAGATCAGCTGCGCCAGCGTCAGCCCCATCTGGCGGAAGTCGGTCGAGAGGGTGGTGATCCCGCCCGCGAGGATCTCCTTGAGCGGCGTGTCGTTGTACGAAATGATGCCGAATTCGCGGCCGGGCGTCATCTGCTGCCGCTCGGCCTGCTTGAGCAGCGTCACCAGGTCGCGGTCGCTGACGAGGATGAACAGGTCGCCTTCGCGGATTTCGCGGTCGCGGATCGAGGCGAGGTATTCGTGCCCGAACCCGTGTTCCGCACAGAAGCGCACCAGTCCGTCGTAGCGCTCCTGCGGCTCCTTTTTTTCGTGCTGCACCATCAGCAGCCGTTCGTATTTGCGGATATGCCGCAGCCCGTGGCAGAGCGCCTCGTAGGTGTCCTTTTCGAAGTTTTGCGCCACGGACGAATATCTGCCCAGCAGTTCGGGGTGGAAGTGGTCGAGCAGGAACACCCGCCCCGAGAGGCTTTCGAGCAGCGGCCCGATGCCGGTGAACTTGCCCGGCATGATGATATAGGTGGTGTATTTGCCGTTGGCGTCGGTCACCAGCGCGTCGAAGACCCTGCGGTTGTAGTTGTGGAAATAGAGGTCTACGCTTACGCCTTTGCCGACGTGCTCCATGAACGAGTTGTAGAGGTCTTCCTTGAATTCGTTGAATTCGTTGAAGAGCAGGAAAATATTTTGTTCCGAGGGGATTCGCGCCGAGGCGATGTAGTAGCCCACGCCGGGCGTCGAGGCGATGATGCCGCGCGATTTGAGTTCGCTCAGCCCGGCGAACACGGTGTCGCGCGAGAGACGGTAGTTCTCGCGGAATTCGTTGATCGAGGGTATCCAGTCCCCCTTTTGGAGCTTCCCTTCGGCGATGCCGTCGATGACGAAGTTGACGACCTGTTTGTATTTCGATTCGTTGTTTTTCATGGCTTTGCACACGCAATGTCGTGCAAATATACATAAAATCGGGTAATATCGGTACGAACTGGTACGAAAAATAAAAAAAACATACCAGTTCGTACCAGTATGACGAAATTTTGTTTATATTTGCCCGAAAGATCGTACAGCGCAATGGAGAAAGGGATTGTTTTCAGCATCGAGGAGTTCGCCATACACGACGGGCCGGGTATCCGCACCACCGTTTTCCTGAAAGGGTGCCCGCTTCGCTGTGCCTGGTGCCACAATCCCGAGGGCATTTCCCCCGAGCCGCAGTATATGGATCGCCGCGACGGCCGCACGATGTGCGGGTACGCGATCTGCTCGGGGGAGCTGGCCGGCAAACTGCTGCGCAACAAGGCGGTATATGCCATGAACCGCGGCGGTGTGACGCTCACGGGCGGCGAGCCGCTTCTGCAGGCCGCATTTGCGGCAGAGGTGCTTGCCGCGTTGCAGGCCGTGGGGGTGCATACGGCCGTCGAGACGAGCGGCTATGCCGCGCCGGATGTTTTCCGCCGGGTGGCGGGGCACGCCGATCTGGTGCTGTTCGACGTGAAACACGCCGACCCGGTGCAGCACCGCCGCTGGACGGGGGTGGACAATGCCCCCATCCTGCGCAACCTGGCATGGCTGTGCACTTCGGGCCGGCCGTTCGTCGTCCGCATCCCGCTGATCCCCGGGGTGAACGATACGCGGGAGAACATGTTGCAGACCTGCCTGCTGATCAAGGATGCCCCGGGGCTGGAGCGGGTCGAGATCCTGCGCTACCACAAGACCGCCGGGGCGAAGTACGCCATGATCGGCCGGACGTATGCCCCCGGTTTCGATACCGGGGCGGAGCCCCGTGTCCACGACGTTTTCAGCGACTACAATCTTAAAACACTCATACAATGAATCCCAGAATCGAAAACCTGCGCGGCTATATCCTCCGCAAAGAGCACCATGTCCTGCGCCGTACCCCGGCCCGGCTCGGGCTGGACAACCTCAATATCGGGTTTGCAGCGGCCGGAATGCCGCCCGTGAGGCGCTCGGCGGAGATGCTCGCCGCCCTGATGCGTGCCGAACAGCCCGTGATCCTGCCGGGCGAGAAGATCGTATTCACCCGCACCGTTACCGAAGTGCCCGAAATCTTCACCCCGCAGGAGTGGGACGGGATCAAGGCGTCGCACTACATCCACGAGCGCGGGACGGTCTGCAACATATCGCCCGACTACGAAACCACCATCCGCCTTGGGCTCGATGCCCGGAAGGCCGAAATCGCTTCCCGCCTGGCGGACGATTCGCTCGACCAGGAACAGCGTATCTTCCTGGGGTCGGTGGCGCTCTGCATCGAGGCCGTGCAGGAGCTTACGGGGCGTTACGCCGCTCATGCCCGCGAGGCGGGGCAGGCGGATACGGCCCAAGTGCTCGAGGCCGTGCGTACGCGCGGCGCCCGGTCGCTGCGCGAGGCGCTGCAACTGCTGCGCATCCTCCATTTCGCGATCTGGGAGGCCGGCAATTACCACAATACGCTGGGGCGTTTCGACCAGTACATGTACCCCTATTTCCGCCATGACATCGACAGCGGCGTGCTGACCGAGGAGGAGGCGTTCGACCTGGTGGAAGAGTTCTTCCTCGCATGCAACAAGGACAGCGACCTCTATCCCGGTATGCAGCAGGGCGACAACGGCCAGAGCATGGTGCTGGGCGGCCGCGCCGCAAACGGCGACTACCTTTTCAACCGCCTCTCGGAGATGTGCCTGCGGGCCAGCTGCGAACTGGAGCTGATCGACCCCAAGATCAACATCCGCGTCGACGCGGATACGCCCGACGAAATCTTCTTCCTGGGGTCGCAGCTCACCCGCAAGGGGCTGGGATTCCCGCAGTACAGCAACGACGACGTGATCGTCCCGGGGCTCATGAAGAAAGGGTACTCGGAGCAGGACGCCCGCAATTATGTCGTGGCCGCCTGCTGGGAGTTCATCATCCCCAACCATGCGATGGACATCCCCAACATCGACGCCGTGTCGCTCATCGGCTGCGTGCGCGAGGTGTTGCCCGAACTGGAGCAATGCCCCGATTATGCGGCCTTCTACGGCCGTGTAGAGCGGAAGATCGCCGAAAAGGCCGACGCCATCTGCCGCAAGCACCGCAACCTCTACATCGTCCCCGCACCGATGATGTCGCTGTTGATGGACGGCACCATAGAACGGGCGCAGGACATTTCGCTCGGCTCGCGCTACAACAACTACGGCCTGCACGGCACGGGCATTGCCACGGCGGCCGACTCGCTGGCGGCGCTGCGCAAATTTTACTTCGAGGAGCGCCGTTTCGACGCCCCGACGCTGCTCTCGGCGCTGGAGGACGACTTCCGCGGCGCACCCGAATTACAACGCCTGTTGCGCCGGGAGGCTCCCAAGATGGGGCAGGACGACGACTATGCCGACTCCATCGCCTGCGACCTGCTCGCATCGTTCGCACGTGCGCTCGAAGGGCGCCGCAACGAGCGGGGTGGCATCTACCGCGCCGGCACCGGTACGGCCATGTACTATGTTTTCCATGCCGCAGGCCTCGGTGCCACGCCCGACGGCCGCAGTGCCGGGGAGATGATCCCCGCCAACTATTCGCCGAGCCTGTTCATCGACCAGCGCGGGCCCGTATCGGTCATCAAATCCTTCACCAAACCGCGTCTGGAGGATGTGGTCAACGGCGGGCCGCTGACCCTCGAGTTCGACCAGTCGGTCTTCAACAACGAGGAGAGCGTCCGCAAACTGGGCATGCTCGTCAAGACCTACATCGCCCTGGGCGGCCACCAGTTGCAGCTCAATACCGTCAGCCGCGAAAAGCTGCTCGACGCCAAGGTGCATCCCGAGCGGCACCGCAACCTGATCGTGCGCGTCTGGGGCTGGAGCGGCTATTTCGTCGAACTGGACGAATGTTACCAGAACCATGTGATCAACCGGATCGAATTCGGCCTCTGAACCGGCGTGAACCAAAACTGAAAACCAACTAATCCGACCTGATATGAAAACATCCGTTAAAGGCTTCATGTTTTATGTCGCCTTCGTCGCTTCGCTCGGCGGCCTTTTGTTCGGCTTCGACACGGCCGTGATCTCCGGTGCCGAAAAGGCGATCCAGGGGATCTATGCGCTCTCGGACTTCGCGCACGGCTTCACGATCGCCACGGCGCTTATCGGCACCATCGTCGGCGCCCTGGTCTGCGGCGGCCCTGCCGAACGCTACGGGCGCCTGCGCTCGCTGAAGGTGATCGCGTGGCTCTACCTGATCTCGGCCGTGGGCAGTGCCGTGATCGTCAACTGGTATTCGTTCATGTTCTTCCGCTTTGTGGGCGGGTTGGCCGTCGGTGCCTCGTCGGTCGTGGGGCCGATGTATATCGCCGAGATCTCCCCGTCGCACTGGCGCGGGCGTTTCGTGGCCTTCTTCCAGTTCAACATCGTGCTGGGCATCGTCATCGCCTACCTGACCAATTACTGGATCGTGGGGATTCCCCACGACTGGCAGTGGATGCTGGGCATCGAGGCCGTCCCGGCACTGGCCTTCGGCCTGTTGCTGATGACCGTGCCCGAAAGCCCCCGCTGGCTGCTTATCCGCAGCCGTGACGCCGAGGCGCGCCGTGTACTCGAACGCACCACGCGCGAGAATGTCGAAGCCGAAATGGCCGAGATCCGCGCCTCGCTCGCCGGGGCGGGCGATACGGGCGAGCGGCTTTTCCGGAAAAAATATTTCATCCCCATCCTGCTGGCGTTCCTCATCTCGACGTTCAACCAGCTCACGGGGATCAACGCCATCCTCTACTATGCGCCGCGCCTGTTCGAGATGTCGGGCGTCTTCCGCGAGGGGGCGATGATGCAGTCGATCGTGATCGGCATCACCAACCTCACGTTCACCATGCTGGGCATGTTCCTCATCGACAAGGTGGGGCGGAAGAAGCTCATCGGCGTAGGTGCCGTGGGGATGTTCGTCTCGCTGGTGCTCGTGGCGCGCGGGTTCTGGCTCGAACGCTTCGAAGGTTACTACATGCTCGTCTGCCTGATGGGCTACATCGCCTTCTTCGCCGTGTCGCTGGGCGCTACGATCTGGGTGGTCATTTCCGAGGTCTTCCCCAATTCGGTGCGTGCCAAGGGGCAGGTGCTGGGCAGCATGACCCACTGGGTGTGGTCGGCGCTGCTGTCGTGGTTCTTCCCCGTCTTCCTTTCGGTCGGCGGCACCTATATCTTCGGATTTTTCGCGCTTATTGCCCTCGGCAGCCTTATCTTTGCGATAAAGCTCCCCGAGACCAAGGACAAATCGCTCGAACAGATACAGAAAGAACTGGTAAAATAAAAACCCGGACATATGAACCGTTCCCTGAAAAAAATTCCCCTTGCGGCCTTGTGTGCCGCCATGGCCGCCGCCTGTGCGGGCGGCGCAACGGACGCCACGATCACGGTCGATGCGTCGAAAGTCGAGGGTAGCGTCACCCCCTGGCTTTACGGGGCTTGCATCGAAGACGTCAACCACGAGATTTACGGAGGCCTTTACGACCAGCGGATCTTCGGCGAGAGTTTCGAGGAGCCCGTGCCCAACCCCCTCTTCGACGACTGCTCGGCCTACGAAGGGGAGTGGCAGGTTGCCGGCGACGAGCTGCTCTGTGCCGCCCATGCGGGCGCCAAGCTGGTCTATGACCCGCTGGAGATGGCTGCGGGCGAGGTCGAGACCGAACTGAAATTCACCCGCGGCGGCGGTGGCGGCAATGCCGGCCTGCTGGCCGGGGTTTCGGAGCCGGGCAACGGCGCCGACAATTTCCATGGCTACGAGATAAGCCTTGCGGCCGACGGCCGTAAGGTCGTGCTGGGCAAGCATAAGAACAATTTCACGCCGATCGCCGATGCTGCCGTGTCGTGCGACCCCGCACAATGGAACAGGCTGGGATTCAAGACCGACGGCCGCACGTTGCAGGTTTTCCTGAACGGGGCTTGCGTGCTCCGTGCCGAGGACGACGATCCCGTGCTGGCCAGGGGCAGGGTCGCCCTGCGTACGTGGAATTCCGAGGCACGGTTCCGCAACGTGAAGGTTACGGCCGACGGTGCGTCGCGCAAACTCGTGTTCCGCACGACGCCGGCCGTGCAGGTCAGCCGGCAGTGGGACGCCTTTTCGACGGGCGGTGCCGTGGCTGCCTACCGCCACGAAGTGGGGGACGCCTATAACGGCGCCTGCTCGCAGAGCGTGGAATTCGTCTCCGGGACGGGAACCGTCGGCATCGCCAATGCCGGACTGAACCGCTGGGGCATTGCCGTGCGCAAGGGGCAGACATTCGAAGGGCGTCTCTACCTGCGCGGGTCGGGCGATGTGGTCGTGGCGTTGCAGAGTGCCGACGGCACGAAGGAATATGCCTCGCAGCGTATCACGGGCATCGGTGCGGCCTGGAAGAAATTTCCGTTCGAACTGACTGCCGCCGCCGCGGACGGGGATGCCCGCTTCGCCCTCTACCTCGACCGCCCCGGCAGGGTGCAGGCCGATCAGGTGACGCTGATGTCCACGGGCGAAGACCGCTTCCGCGGCCTGCCGCTGCGGGGTGACATCGGGCAGGCGATGGTCGACCAGGGGTTGACCTTCCTGCGTTACGGCGGTACGATGATCAACATTCCGGGCTACCGCTTCAAGAAGATGATCGGCGACCGCGACAAGCGGCCGCCTTACCACGGACACTGGTACCGCTGGTCGACCAACGGCTTCGGCATCGAGGATTTCCTGCAATTCTGCGAGAAGGCGGGCTTCACGGCGGCCTTTGCGGTCAATATCGAAGAGACGCCCCAGGATATGGCCGACATGATCGAGTACCTGAACGGCCCGGTGACGTCGGAGTGGGGGCGCCGGCGTGCCGAGAACGGCCACCCCGAGCCTTACGGCGTGAAATATATCGGCATCGGCAACGAGGAGGTGCTCTTCAATGGCGACCGTGCCGACGAATACGACCACTATGTCGAGCGCTTCAACCTGCTGCACGACGCCATCAAGGGCAAAGACCCGTCGGTGAAACTGATCTCCACGGCGTGGTGGCGTGCCGATTCGCCGAGCATGGAACGGACGTTCCGTGCCCTGGACGGCAAAGCCGATTATTGGGACTACCATCCGTGGGCCGACCAGCTCGCCAGCGGCCGGGAGGTCGAGGCCGAACTGCGCCGTATGCGCGAGCTGTTCCTCAGGTGGAACCCCTCCACTACGATGAAATGCGCCATCTTCGAGGAGAACGGCAACCGCCACGACATGCAGCGCGTGCTGGGACACGTCACGCTTCAGAACGCTGTGCGCCGCATGGGCGACTTCGTGCTGACCTCCTGCGCGGCCAATGCCCTGCAACCCTACCGGCAAAACGACAACGGCTGGGATCAGGGGCAGGTTTTCTTCACCCCGTCCCAGGTGTGGGGGATGCCCCCCTATTATGCGCAGCAGATGGCTGCGGCACACCACCGTCCCCTGACGGTTGGCTGCGGGGTCGAGGGCGCCGACGGGGTGCTCGACGTGACGGCAACCCGCAGCCGCGAGGCGGGGAGCGTCGTGCTCCACATCGCCAATACGGGTGCCGAGCCGCTGCGTGTGGGCCTACGTGTGGACGGGATGGGGAAGGTTTCCCAAGCCCGCATGGTTTCGCTCTCGGGCGACCTCGACGCGGTGAACACCCCCGAAGAGCCGCGCCGCATCGCCCCCGTCGGGCGGGAACTGCCGGCCCGGGCTGCGCAGACTGTCGACATAGCGCCCTACTCCTATACGATCGTGGTGCTGGATGAATAACCCTGAAAAACCGAAGACTATGAATCTGAAAAGAACCATGCTGGCGGCGCTCGTGGCCGCCGTGCTGATCCCCGGCGGGCTTTGGGCGCGCGGGAAAACGGGCAATGCCCGAATCAAGGTCGACATCGAACGCCAAAAGGGCGAAATCGACCGGAATATCTACGGCAACTTCGTCGAGCACCTCGGCCGCTGCATCTACGGCGGGCTTTACGAGCCCGGATCGCCCCTTTCGGACGAGAAGGGCTACCGCCGGGACGTGCTCGAAGCGACGCGGGCGCTTCGCACATCGCTGGTGCGCTGGCCGGGCGGCAACTTCGTCTCGGGCTACCACTGGGAGGACGGCATCGGCCCGCAGGCCGGACGCCCGACGCGCATCGACCTGGCATGGGGCTTCCGCGAGAGCAACGCGTTCGGCACCGATGAGTTCGTCGAGTGGTGCCGCCGTGCCGCGACCGAGCCCTATTTCTGCGTGAACCTCGGCACGGGGACGATGGACGAAGCCCGCAACTGGGTCGAGTACTGCAATGTCGAGAAAGGCACCTACTGGTCCGACCTGCGCCGCCGTAACGGCTACGAGAAACCCCACAAGGTGAAATACTGGGCCCTGGGCAACGAGATGGACGGCCAGTGGCAGATGGGGCACAAGAACGCCGAGGATTACGGCAAGTTCGCCCTCGAGACGGCCAAGCTGATGAAGTGGATCGACCGGGACATCAAACTCGTCGTGGCCGGGTCGAGCGACTACAACGGCAACTGGATCGACTGGAACCGTACCGTGCTGGAGTACCTGAAGAATCACGCCGACTACATCGCCCTGCACAACTACGTCGAGAACCGGAGCAACGATTATTACAAGTTCATGGCCACGACGCGCTTCGCCGAGAAGGCTATCCGCATCACCGAGGGGCTGATCGCCGAGGCGATGACCAAGGCCGAACGCAAGGATCCGGTCTACATCGCCTTCGACGAGTACAACGTATGGTACCGCGCCAAGGGCGAGGAGGGCAACGAGGAGGTCTACAACCTCGAAGATGCGCTGGTGGTATCGACTTTCCTCAACATCTTCGTCCGCAACGCCCATGTGGTCAAGATGGCCAACATGGCGCAGCTGGTCAACGTCATCGCCCCGATCTTCTCCACCAAGGAGGGTTTGTGGTACCAGACGATCTTCTACCCGTTGCAGCTCTTCGCCACGCATTGCCACGGCACGTCGCTCGACACCTTCGTCGACTGCGACACCTATGCGCTGGGCGGGGAGCGGATCCCTTACCTCGACGTATCGGCGGCCTATGATGGCGAGGCCGGCGAAGTGATCGTGAACGTCACCAACCGCCACCGGGAGCAGGCCATCACGACCGACATCCTCTGCCAGACAGGACGTTTCGACGGCAAGGCGACGGTATACGAGGTCAACGGCCCCGACATCAAGGCCGAGAACTCGATGACCCGTCAGGCCGTGAAAACCGTGACCAAAGAGGCGCAGGCGCGGGGCGACCGGTTCACCTATGCCTTCCCGGCGCACTCGTTCACGCTGATCCGCATCCCCGTCGTAACCGACTGACAGCACCCTGCCCGGCGGCAGGCGCCGTCGGCCCCGGGGGGCTCCCGAACCCGAATAAAATGAAACAGAACTTATTAATCGTATTTTTTATGGCAGGAATGCTTTCCGGATGCGGCTCCGAGCGGCATTCGCAGGTCTCGCGTGCCGCCTTCCGCTCCACGGTGGACGGCAAGGCGACCGACCTTTACACGTTGAGGAATGCCCGCGGGCTGGAGATGACGGTGACCAATTTCGGCGGCCGCGTCGTCGAATTATGGGTGCCCGACCGCGACGGCAATTTCGCGGACATCGTGCTGGGGCACGACAATCTCGGCGCTTACGTCGATCAAACCGGAGAGCGGTTCCTCGGCGCCACCATCGGCCGTTACGGCAACCGTATCGCCGCAGGGCGTTTCACGCTCGACGGGAAGGAGTATACGCTGCCCCTGAACGACGGCCCCAACAGCCTGCACGGCGGTGCCAGGGGCTTCGACATGGTTGTGTGGGATGTCGTCGAGGTGACGCCGCAGAAGATCGTATTGGCCTGCCTCTCGCCCGACGGCGATCAGGGATACCCCGGGAACCTGAAGGTTACGATGACCTACGAGCTGACCGACGACAACAGCTTCGTGGTCACACACGAGGCCGCGACCGACCGCCGTACGGTCGTCAACCTCACGCACCACTCGTTCTTCAACCTGCACGGGGCGGGCGGGCCGCCGATCAACGACCATGAGCTGATGATCGCAGCCGATTTCTTCACGCCCGTTGATTCGACGCTCATCCCCACCGGCCGCCTGATGCCCGTCGAAGGCACGCCGATGGATTTCCGCCGTCCGGCACCGATCGGGTCGCGCCTCGATGCCGATTTCGAACAGCTCCGCCACGGCCACGGCTACGACCACAATTGGGTGCTGTCGCGCAGGAGCGCCCATGACCTGGAGCTGGCGGCTACGGTCTATGAACCCGCTGCGGGGCGTTATATGGAGGTTTGGACGACCGAACCGGGCATCCAGTTCTACGGCGGTAATTTCTTCGACGGCTCCCTGGTCGGCAAGGGCGGCAAATCCTACGGCCGCCGCGCTTCGCTGGCGCTCGAAACCCAGCATTTCCCCGACAGCCCCAACCATCCCGGCTTCCCCTCGACGGTGCTCGGCTCCGGCCAGCGCTATCGCCATGTCTGTGTCTACAAGTTCAGCACCCGGTAGGGGATATCCATACCCCCCCCCTGAGGTTTTTGGAATAGGTCTGTTATTATTTTACATCGGAAGCACTGCGGTTTTGTTTTCCGTCAAACGTTCAGCCGTGCATGGTCTGCGAGGAACTTCTCCAGCCCGCTGTTCGTCATCGGATGTCTGAGCAACCCTTCGATT